>ERZ827150.2698-NODE-2698-length-18507-cov-3.346467_pt1 | contig 18507 bp, 19 predicted proteins | sample MGYA00519779_ERZ827150 | MGnify/ENA primary metagenome ERZ827150 (study PRJEB31778, sample SAMEA3449267) | human gut metagenome | biome: human gut; feature: human-associated habitat; material: faeces | place: United Kingdom | collected 2010/2012 ...
GCAAAAAATCAGGGGATTTTTTGCGGAAATGAACTGGTTTTGTGATACACTATAACCTAGCAAATTCTTTCCGCTGCGGCGGAAATCCTGTGAGAAAGAAACTTGGGAGGATTATTATGGGAGGCTTTTTTGGAACCGTCTGTGGCCATGACGCCATTTCCGATGTGTTTTTCGGCACGGACTATCATTCTCATCTGGGCACACGGCGGGGCGGCATGGCGGCTTATGACCCGTCCATTGGGTTGCAGCGGGAGATTCACAACATCGAGAATTCCCCCTTCCGCACCAAATTCGAGGACATCTTTGATGAGATGCAGGGCACCTCTGCCATCGGCTGCATCAGCGACACCGACCCCCAGCCCCTGCTCATCCGCTCCAACCTGGGCACCTATGCCATCTGCATCATCGGCATCATCAACAACGCCGATGCCCTTATCGAGCAGTACCTGACCTTCAGCAGCGGGCATTTTGACGCCATGACTGGCGGCAAGGTCAACTCCACGGAACTGGTGGCGGCCATGATCAACCAAAAGAGCAGCTTTGCCGAAGGCATCAGCTTCGCCCAGAACGCCATCGAGGGCACCGCATCCATCCTCATCCTGAAGGAGGACGGGGCGATCATCGCTGCCCGAGATCGGGTGGGACGCCTGCCGGTGCTCATCGGCAAGGGAGAGGATGGATACTGCGTGTCCTTCGAGTCCTTTGCCTATAAGAAGCTGGGGTACGACCTGGAGGAGCGGGAGCTGGGGCCTGGTGAGATTGTAGAGATCACCGCAGACGGGATCACCCAGCTGGTACCGCCGGGGGACGAGATGCACATCTGTGCCTTCCTGTGGTCTTATTACGGCTATCCCACCTCTACTTATGAAGGGGTCAACGTGGAGGCCATGCGCTATCGCAACGGCGCCATCATGGCCGCCAGCGACACTGAGGCAGGCAACAACCAGGACATCGACTACATCGGCGGCGTCCCCGACTCCGGCACCCCTCACGCCATTGGCTACGCCAACGAGAGCGGCATCCCCTTCGCCCGTCCCTTCATCAAATACACCCCCACCTGGGCACGGAGCTTCATGCCCACCCGCCAGACCGAGCGGAACAAGGTGGCTAAGATGAAGCAGATCCCCATCCACGAGCTGATCGAGGAAAAGAAGCTGCTCTTTGTGGATGATTCCATTGTTCGGGGCACCCAGCTCAAGGAGACGGTCGAATTCCTGTACGCCAACGGCGCCAAAGCCGTCCATATGCGCTCCGCCTGTCCGCCCATCATGTATGGCTGCAAGTACCTGAACTTCTCCCGTGCCACCAGTGACATGGAGCTGATCACCCGCCGCACCATCATGGAGCTGGAAGGGGAAGAAGGCTTCCAGCACCTGGAGGAGTACAGCGACTCCACCACCGAGCGGGGCAAGCAGCTGCGGCAGACCATCTGTGATAAGTTCCAGTTCGCTTCCTTGGAGTTCCAGTCCTTGGAGGGCGTCATCAAGTCCATTGGGCTGCCTGCCTGCAAGCTGTGTACCTATTGCTGGAATGGAAAGGGCTAAAAAAGAGTCCCAAGACGGCGGCAGTACCCGAAAAGCGCACCCACCCAATCGGCTCCCTTGAGTAAAGGGAGCTGTCAGCGCAAGCTGACTGAGGGATTGACAGATTTGCAGAACGAACCAGAAGGCGCACAATCTCACGCCCTATGCTCGCCGGACAACCCCTCCGGCGCTTTGCGCCACCTCCCCTTGCACAGGGGAGGCGTTTGAGGATGGAACGTTCCGTTATGATGATAGCAAGAAAAGAGGTCAGAACCGAAGTTCTGACCTCTTTTTCTGTCGGATTCACACCAGCATCAGCAGCGTGCCGCCTACGATGAGGAGCAGGCCGATGAGGGCTTTTCGGGTGAGCGTTTCATGAAAGACCACATAGGAAAAAACGATGGTGACCAGGATGCTCAGCTTGTCGATGGGCACAACCACGCTGGCCAGCCCGTCCTGGAGCGCTTTGTAGTAGCACAGCCAGGATGCGCCGGTGGCGATGCCGGACAGACCCAGGAGGCCCAACTCCCCCTTGGGGATGTTTTTCACCGTGTCCTGTTTGCCGGTGACGAATACCACCACCCAGGCCATCACCAGCACCACGCCGGTGCGGATGGCGGTGCCGAAGTTGGAGTCGATGCCCTCAATGCCGATCTTACCTAGGATAGAGGTCAAGCTGGCGAAGACGGCGGAGAGGATGGCGTAGACCAGCCAGGCACGGCTTTTGGCGCCCTTGCCGGTGTCCTCCTTCTTTTGGATCATCAGGTAGGTGCCGATGGCGATGGCCACGATGGCTACGCCCTTGGTCAGGCTGATGCCCTCTTGGAAGAAGATCAGCGCCAGGAGGATGGTGAGGATGGTGCTGGACTTGTCGATGGGCACCACCTTGTTCACCTCGCCCAGCTGGAGGGCTTTGAAATAGCACAGCCAGGACGCACCGGTAGCCAGGCCGGAGAGGAGGAGGAAACACCAGGTCTTGCCGCTGACGGCGGCGAAATTGTGGTCAGCGCCGGTGACCAGCACCATGAGCCAGGAGAACACCAGCACCACAATGGTGCGCAGGGCTGTGGCTGCGTTGGAATCGGTCTGTTTGATGCCGCATTTGGCTAGGATGGAGGTCAGCCCTGCGAACAGAGCGGAACCGAAGGCATATGCGATCCACATTTGCCAACACCTTCTTTAATTGCGATAAAATCTTACCCCTTGTACTCCGGACAGCGATACCGTGGTTTGCCCACGCTCTTTTTGCCGTACTCGATGGCCTTCATAGGGCAGAGGGTGATGCAGCGCATACAGTGGGTGCAGTGCTCCCCCCACTGGGGCAGGCCGTCCACCATCTGGATGTTGTTCAGGGGGCACACCTGGGCGCACCGGCCGCAGCTGGCGCAGCTGCGGGTGCTGTGGAAGGGTTTTGCGTGGACGAAGAAACGGTAGAACAGGCGATTGACCAGGCCGGATTTCAGGCCGTCCAGGAACCGTTTTTTTCGGGGCGCGAAGGATGCGTTGTTCTGGATGGCGGCGATGCCGGTCTCCAGGGTCTTTCGGGCACTGTCCATGATGGGCGCACAGGCGGCGGCATCGGGGACAGGGAACATGGCCAGGTAATTTTCAGGCATGACCACCTCTAAAACGCCCCGAAAATGCCAGCCCTGCTGGACACAGAGCTGACGCAGGTGTTTTTCTGCCCCGCCGATGTCTGAGCCGCAGGTCATGACAAAGTAGACTTCTTTGCTGCCGGTGAACTGACCCTGGCGCAGCCAGTCAGCAAAAATGCGGGGGATGCGCCAGCCATAGGTGGGCGAGACGAACACCCAGGGCAGCTGGGAGTCCAACTGCGCTGGGTGTCCTGTCTGGATGGCTCTCCCGGCGTCTGCCAGGGTGTCGCCTATGTGGTCGGCGATCATGCTGGCCGCATAGCGGCTGTTGCCGGTACCGGAAAAGAAAACGACCATATCAGATGACCAGGCTGTTGCAGTGGTCGATCTGATGCTGGACGATGCGAGCCAAGAAGCCGCTGAAGGAGGCGGTCTGCTCCTGGAAATGTTCGTCCTGATACTTGACCACGATAGTCTCATACCGTTTGGCGGTGTGCCGGCGTTCCAGACAGATGCAGTATTCATCGGCGGGATACAGGCCGTTCATCTCGATGACCTCCGGGTTGAACATGAGCTGGATGGTGCCTTCGTTGTTGATGACGATGATGCGCTTGGTGTAGCCGATCATGTTGGCGGCCATACCGGTGACCTTGCCGTTATCCAGGAAGGTGTCCAGCAGATCCTTGGCAGCGCCATTGACGTCCATGGGCGTGGCAGGCTCACAGGGCTGCACGAGGGTGTAGATGTCCTTGACGATGGGTTTTACCATGGGAAATTACCTCCGTTGTAAGATACTGCCCTTATTTTAGCACAGACGGGGGGGATTTTGTAGTAGGGCGGGAGAAATATTTCCGGATGGGAGGAGGGGCGACAAGAAGGCGCAGAGTATGGTATAATGGGAAAAAGTGTACCAAAGGAGTGGTTTTATGTATGAATTGATCCCAGTGACCCCACACTGCTACTACATCCAAAGCCCTGCCAAGATCGGTCTGGTGGAGCTGGGTCAGGGGGAAGTGTGCCTGATCGACAGCGGCAACGACAAGGACGCCGGACGACGGGTGCGCAAGGTGCTGGACGGCAACGGCTGGAAATTGCGTGCCATCTATAACACCCATTCCAACGCCGACCACATCGGCGGCAATCAGTACCTTCAGCGCCAGACCGGCTGCGCCATCTACGCCCCCGGCATGGACTGCGCCTTCACCCGTTACCCTGTCCTGGAGCCCTCCTACCTGTACGGTGGCTTCCCGCCCAAGGCACTGCGGCACAAATTCCTGATGGCACAGCCCAGCGACGCCCAGGAGCTCACGTCGGCGTGTCTGCCGGAGGGGTGGGAGAGCATCCCCCTGCCCGGGCACTTCTTCGACATGGTGGGCTTCCGCACCCAGGAGGATGTGGTGTACCTGGCGGACTGTCTGTCCAGCAAGGAGACATTGGAGAAGTACCGCATCGGCGTCATCCATGATGTGGCCGCCTATCTGGACACGTTGGAGCGGGTAAAGCAGATGTCCGCCCGCACCTTCGTCCCCGCCCACGCCGATGCCGCCCAGGACATTGCGCCCCTGGCTCAATACAACATCGACCAGGTGCATCAGGTGGCGGAGGACATTCTGGCGCTGTGTCGGGAGCCGGTGCAGTTTGAGACCATTTTGCAGAACCTGTTCACCGGATACGGGCTGGAGCTGACTCTGGAGCAGTATGTGCTGGTGGGCAGCACGGTGCGTTCCTACCTGGCCTGGCTGGTGGATGGCGGGCAGGTGACCTACGGGTTTGACCAGAACCGGCTGCTGTGGGAGCGGGCGTGATTTTCGGAAATTTTAAAGGAAACCGCTTGAAAAAGGTTCGGCCTTCCTGCTAAAATAGGTAAAAAATAAACGAGCATACAGACAGCAGCCTACAGGTGTCATACTGTAGGACAAGGAGGAAACAGAACATATGAGTCGATCCCCAAGAGACGCCAAGGGCGGCAAGCGGGTGAAAAAGGAGCAGCGTCCCAGCCGGAGGGGCATCCGGTGGGCTTTCGTGGTGTGCTGTGTCCTGGCCATCGCCCTGCTGGCTCTGTGGCAGACGGGCGCCCTTCCCTTCCTGTGTCAGCAGCAAACGCCTGCCCCGATCCCGTCCAGCAGCGCCGGCACCAGCGCCGAACCAGATCCCGCCCAGCCGGATACGTCCGGCAGTCAGACAACGGAGGAACCAACGGAGGACAAGCCGTGGTATCTCATCCTGGTCAACCGCTGGCACCCTCTGCCGAAGGGCTACCAGCCCCAGCTGATGACCCTCTCCAATGGCAAGCAGGTGGATGAGCGCATCTACCCGTACCTGCAAAAGATGTTTGACCAGGCTCGTGCCGATGGGGTCTATCCCATTGTGGCATCTGCCTACCGGACGGCGGAGAAGCAGCAGAGCATCATGGAGGAAAAGATTGCCGAGTACCAGGCCAACGGCTACAGCGCAGAAAAGGCCAAGACCGAGGCGGAGAAGTGGGTAGCCATCCCCGGCACCAGCGAGCACCAGCTGGGGCTTGCGGTGGACATCAACGCCGACGGGGTCAACTCCGCCGGATACGAGGTCTACGACTGGCTGGACAAGCACGCCCACGAATACGGTTTTATCCGCCGCTTCCCCGAGTCCAAGACGGACATCACGGGGGTGGCCAATGAGCCGTGGCATTATCGGTATGTGGGGAAGAAGGTGGCGGCAGAAATCCATGACCGGGGTATCTGCCTAGAGGAATATTTAAATCAGACGGAGCATGAATGAATGCTTGCACGCCCTGTCCGAATCCCTAAAAATGGGGGCGGACGGGGCGTGACTTTTTGGTGAAAAATGTTCGCCGCCGCCCTGCGCAGCCGGTTGACAGCGGGGGAGGGGTGTGGTATACTTTGGGCAATTCAATACTTCAAACCGTTGAAGCGGAGATAACGGCAAGGACGCCTTTACAGAGAGCTTGGGAGGCTGAGAACCAGGTGAGACACGACTTGTCAAATGGACCGCGGAGGGCGCAGGGAAAACGGCTTTTGCGGGTCGGAGTATGCTGCGACGTTGGAGGCAGACGTGATTTGCCGGGGATATGTTCGTATCCTGCTGAGGGCACAGGGGCAAGAACCCTGTGAAGCAAGGTGGTACCGCGGATAATGTTGGATTATTCGTCCTTGACAAACAATTTTCTGTTGTCAGGGGCGTTCTTTATTTGCTTTTTAAAGCTCCTCTGACGCAGCGTCAGAGGAGCTTTTTTTCGTCACAAGGAGGCAGAGAGCCATGAAATGTTTACCTGAATTTGCCGAAGTCCAGCGCATCGCCGCCACCGGACAGTATGACGTCCTGCCGGTCAGCTGCGAGCTGCTGTCCGATTTCACCACCCCCATCGAGACCATGAAGATCTTGAAGAACGTCTCCACCCACTGCTACCTGCTGGAGTCCGCTCTGGCCAACGAGAAGTGGGGGCGGTACACCTTCCTGGGGTTTGATCCCAAGCTGGAGGTGAAGTGCATCGACGGCAAGCTGCGGGCGGGGAATTTCAAGATACACACCGACAACCCGTCTGACTACCTCCGCCAGATTTTGGCCGACTACAAAAGTCCCAGATTTGACTACCTGCCCTCCTTCACCGGCGGTTTGGTGGGCTACTTCTCCTACGATTACCTGGCCTACAGCGAGCCATCGGTCAAGTGTCCGGTGGAGGACAGTGAGGCGTTTCAGGATGTGGACTTGATGCTCTTTGATAAGGTCATCGCCTTCGACCATGCCCGTCAGAAGATCATCCTCATCGTCAATATGTCCCTGGATGACGTGGAGGTAGGCTACAACAAGGCAGTGCTGGAGCTGCACCAGCTGGCGGAGCTGCTGCGGCACGGGGAGAAGAAGGAGGAGCCTGGCGGGAAGCTGCTGGGGGAAGTGACGCCCCTGTTCGACCAGGCGCAGTTCTGCGCCATGGTGGAGCGTGCCAAGGTACACATCCGAGAGGGGGACATCTTCCAGATCGTCCTGTCCAACCGGCTCAGCGCTCCCTTTGAGGGCAGCCTTCTCAATACCTACCGCGTCCTCCGCACCATCAACCCCTCCCCCTATATGTTCTACTTCTCCGGCACCGATGTGGAAGTGGCTGGCGCATCGCCAGAGACCTTGGTGAAGCTGGAGAACGGGATTTTGCACACCTTCCCCCTGGCCGGTACCCGTCCCAGAGGTAAGACCGAGGCGGAAGACCTGGCGCTGGAACAGGAGCTGCTGGCGGACGAAAAGGAGCTGGCGGAACACAATATGCTGGTGGATTTGGGGCGGAACGACCTGGGCAAAATTAGCAAATTCGGCACCGTCCAGGTGGAGAAATTCCACTCCATCGAGCGTTTCTCCCACGTCATGCACATCGGCTCCACTGTTCGGGGGGAGATTCGACCCGACAAGGACGCCTTGGACGCGGTGGAAGCAGTCCTGCCGGCAGGCACCCTGTCCGGCGCACCCAAAATCCGTGCCTGCCAGCTCATCGGTGAGCTGGAGAACAACAAGCGGGGCATCTACGGCGGCGCCATCGGCTACATCGACTTCACCGGCAACCTGGATACCTGCATCGCCATCCGCATCGCCTACAAGAAGAACGGCAAGGTGTTTGTCCGCTCCGGAGCGGGCATCGTGGCGGACTCGGTGCCGGAGACCGAGTATCAGGAGTGCTTGAACAAGGCCGGAGCGTCCCTAAAGGCGCTGGAGCTGGCACAGGAGGAAACGCTATGATTTTACTCATCGACAATTACGACAGCTTCTCCTACAACCTCTATCAGCTGGTGGGAGAGCTGGAACCGGATATCAAAGTCATCCGCAACGACGCCATGACGGTGGAGGAGATTCGGAAGCTCCACCCTGACCGCATCATCCTGTCCCCCGGTCCCGGTCGGCCGGAGGACGCTGGCGTGACCATGGAAGTGGCCAAGACTCTGGGCAAGGACATCCCCATTTTAGGCGTCTGCCTGGGACACCAGGCCATCTGCGCCGCCTTCGGCGCTACCGTCACTTACGCAAAGCAGCTCATGCACGGGAAGCAGTCCCAGGTGCAGTTCGATGTGGATTGCCCCCTGTTTCGAGCTTGTCCGGAGGTGGCGCCGGTGGCACGATACCACTCTTTGGCGGCGGACAGTGCCACCATCCCCGACTGCCTGACCGTCACCGGCCGCACCACCGACGGGGAAGTGATGGCGGTGCAGCACACGGAATACCCCATCTTTGGGGTGCAGTTCCATCCGGAGTCCATCCTGACGCCGGACGGGAAGACCATGTTACGAAATTTCATCCAGGAGGTTTGAACCATGATTCAGGAAGCCATTGTAAAGATCGTCGATAAGCAGGATTTGACCTATGACGAAGCCTACACCGTCATGAACGAGATCATGAGCGGCGAGACCACCCCCACCCAGAACGCCGCTTTTTTAGCCGCCCTGTCCACCAAGAGCGCTCGGGCGGAGACCACCGATGAAATTGCCGGCTGCGCCGCCGCCATGCGGGATCACGCCATTCCGGTCAAGACGGATATGGACTTATTCGAAATTGTCGGCACCGGCGGCGACAACGCCCACAGCTTCAACATCTCCACCACCTCCGCCCTGGTGGCCGCTGCCGGCGGCATGAAGGTGGCCAAGCACGGCAACCGAGCGGCGTCCTCCCAGTGCGGCACGGCGGATTGCCTGGAAGCGCTGGGGGTGAACATCGAGCAGAGTCCGGCGAAATGCGTGGAGCTGCTCAACGAGGTGGGCATGTGCTTCTTCTTCGCCCAGAAATACCACACCTCCATGAAATATGTCGGCCCCATCCGTAAGGAGCTGGGCATCCGCACCGTCTTTAACATCCTGGGTCCCCTGACCAACCCGGGCAGCCCCACTATGCAGCTGCTGGGCGTCTATGACGAATACCTGGTGGAGCCGCTGGCACAGGTGCTCATCAACCTGGGTGTCAAGCGGGGCATGGTGGTCTACGGGCAGGACAAGCTGGACGAGATTTCGTTGAGTGCCCCCACCACCATCTGTGAGATGCGGGACGGCTGGTTCAAGACCGAGGTCATCACGCCGGAGGACTTTGGCTTCCAGCGCTGCACCAAGGAAGACCTGCGGGGCGGCACTCCGGCGGAGAACGCCCAGATCACCCTGAACATCCTAAAAGGAGCGCAGGGGCACAAGCGCAACGCCGTCCTGCTGAACGCCGGCGCTGCCCTCTACATCGGCGGCAAGGCGGAGACTATGAAGGACGGTGTCGCCCGGGCGGCGGAGCTGATCGACTCCGGCAAGGCGCTCCATACGCTGGAACAACTCATTGAAGTCAGCAACCGTCCGGAGGCAGAAGTATGAACATCCTAGATCAGCTGGCGGACTACGCCAGAGAACGGGTGGCACGGGACAAGGCGCAGGTAACCTTGGAGACTTTGAAAGCCCAGGCACTGGCACTGCCGGTGGGGGCGTTCGCCTTTGAACAGGCGCTGGCCAAGCCTGACCTGTCCTTCATCTGCGAGTGTAAGAAGGCGTCCCCCTCCAAAGGGCTGATTGCGCCGGAGTTCCCCTATCTGGACATCGCCCGTGCCTACGAATTCGCCGGAGCGGACGCTATCTCAGTGCTGACCGAACCCAAGTGGTTTTTGGGCAGCGACCGGTATTTGAGCGACATCGCCGCCGCCGTGGATATTCCCTGTCTGCGGAAGGATTTCACGGTGGACGAATATATGATCTACCAGGCGAAGGTGCTGGGGGCTTCGGCGGTGCTGCTCATCTGCTCCCTTTTAAAGGAAGGGGAGATTCGGGATTCCATCGCCCTCTGTGACACCCTGGGTCTGTCGGCGCTGGTGGAAGCCCACGACGAGGACGAAGTAAAGATGGCGCTGCGCGCTGGCGCACGGGTCATCGGGGTGAACAACCGGAACCTGAAAACCTTCTCCGTGGACACGGAGAACAGCAAGCGCCTGCGGGCGCTCCTCCCGCCGGACGTATTGTTCGTGTCCGAGAGCGGCGTGCGCAGCGCCCAGGATGTGGCGGAGCTGCGTGCCATCGGGGCGGATGCGGTGCTCATCGGCGAGACCCTGATGCGGGCGGCGGATAAGCACGCCAAGCTGGCAGAACTGCGAGGCGTGTGATGACCAAGATAAAATTGTGCGGCCTGACCCGTTTGGAGGACATCCAGGCCGCCAACCGGCTGAGACCGGATTATGTGGGGTTCGTGTTCGCCCCCAAGAGCCGCCGCTATGTGACTACGACCCAGGCGAAGGCGCTGAACGGGGCGCTGGATGAGGGCATTCAGACGGTGGGTGTGTTTGTGGATGCGCCGGTGGATCAGGTGGCAAGGCTGCTGAACCGAGGCATCATCGACGTGGCGCAGCTCCACGGGCACGAGGAGGACGGCTACATTCAAATGCTGCGGCGGCAGACCGAGCGTCCCATCTGGCAGGCGTTCCAGGTGCGGTGCGTGGGCGACCTGGTGCCGGCTCAGACCAGCGCAGCAGACTGCATCCTACTGGACTCCGGCGCAGGGACGGGGCAGGTGTTCGATTGGAATTTGCTCCGGTACGTTGACCGCCCCTACTTTCTGGCCGGTGGGCTGGATGCGCAGAACGTAAGCTGCGCAGTCCGGCAGGCGCACCCCTACGGGGTGGACGTCAGCTCAGGCATCGAGACGGACGGACGAAAAGACCAAGAGAAAATGGCGCAGTTTGTGGCTGCGGTGAGAAAGGAAGCAATGCTATGACCAATCCCAAGGGACGGTTCGGGATACACGGCGGACAGTATATCCCAGAGACGCTGATGAACGCAGTCATCGAGCTGGAGGAGGCGTACAACTACTATAAAAACGATCCGGAATTCAATCGGGAGCTGACCGAGCTGTTTAACGAGTACGCCGGTCGCCCCTCTCGGCTGTACTATGCGGAGAAGATGACCCGTGACCTGGGCGGTGCAAAGATCTACCTGAAACGGGAGGACTTGAACCACACCGGCGCCCACAAGATCAACAACGTGCTGGGTCAGGCGCTGTTGGCCAAGAAGATGGGCAAGACCCGTCTCATCGCCGAGACCGGCGCCGGTCAGCACGGGGTCGCCACCGCCACCGCCGCCGCCCTGATGGGCATGGAGTGCGTGGTGTTCATGGGTGAGGAGGACACCATCCGTCAGGCGCTGAACGTGTACCGGATGCGCCTGCTGGGGGCGGAGGTCATCCCGGTGACCAGCGGCACGGCCACCTTGAAGGACGCAGTGTCCGAAGCGATGCGGGAGTGGACGTCCCGCATCGACGACACCCACTACTGTCTCGGCTCCGTCATGGGGCCCCACCCGTTCCCCACCATCGTGCGGGACTTCCAGGCGGTGATTTCCAAAGAGATCAAGGCGCAAATGCTGGAAAAGGAGGGACGCCTGCCCGATGCGGTCATCGCCTGTGTGGGCGGCGGCTCCAACGCCATCGGCAGCTTTTACCACTTCATCAACGACCCCGGCGTGCGGCTCATCGGCTGTGAGGCGGCAGGCCGGGGGGTGGACACCTTCGAGACGGCGGCCACCATCGCCACCGGTCGGCTGGGCATTTTCCACGGCATGAAGTCCTACTTCTGCCAGGACAAGTACGGCCAGATCGCCCCCGTCTACTCCATCTCCGCTGGACTGGACTACCCCGGCGTGGGGCCGGAGCACGCACACCTGCACGACATCGGGCGAGCGGAGTATGTGCCGGTCACGGACGAGGAGGCGGTGTGCGCCTTTGAGTACCTGGCCAAGACCGAGGGCATCATCCCTGCCATCGAGTCCGCCCATGCGGTGGCCTATGCGCAGAAGCTGGCGCCCACCCTGGACAAGGATCAGATCATCGTCATCACCATTTCCGGTCGAGGAGACAAGGATTGCGCCGCCATCGCCCGTTACAGAGGGGAGGATCTTCATGAGTAACATCGCCAAAGCCTTTGCAAACGGCAAAGCCTTCATCGCCTTTCTCACCTGCGGCGACCCAGACCTAGCCACCACCGCCGCCGCCGTCCGTGCCGCCGTCCAGAACGGCGCTGACCTGATCGAGCTGGGCGTCCCGTTCTCTGACCCCACGGCGGAAGGGCCGGTCATCCAGGGAGCCAACCTGCGGGCGTTGCAGGGGGGCGTGACCACCGACCAGATTTTTGACTTCGTGCGGGAGCTGAGAAAGGATGTCGCCGTGCCCATGGTGTTCATGACCTACGCCAACGTGGTCTTTTCCTACGGTGCGGAACAATTCATCTCCACCTGTCGGGACATCGGCATAGACGGCCTGATTCTGCCCGACCTGCCTTTTGAGGAGAAGGAGGAGTTTTTGCCCCTCTGCCACCAGTACGGGGTAGACCTCATCTCCCTCATCGCCCCCACCTCTGCCAACCGCATCGCCATGATCGCCAAGGAGGCGGAAGGCTTTTTGTACCTGGTCTCCAGCCTGGGCGTCACCGGTACCCGAAGTGAAATTAAAACCGACCTCGGTTCCATCGTGGATGTGGTGCGGGAGAACACGGATGTGCCCTGCGCCATCGGGTTCGGCATCTCCACGCCGGAGCAGGCCAAGAAGATGGCGGATCTGTCTGATGGGGCGATCGTTGGGTCGGCCATCGTGAAGATTTTGGCGCAGTACGGGAAGGATGCGCCCAAATATGTGGGCGAATACGTCAAAAGCATGAAGGACGCATTGCGATAACCGCTCTCTAAAATGCAAGCATTTTAGAGAATTTTGCAGCCTGGTGCATGCACTCACGCTGTTCGCACACTTACCAGGCTGAGAAGTAAAAAAACTGACGTACATGCCGCCAGTTTTTTTGAATTTCACTTTATTCTGTCCTCAAGAGGACAGAACTCTGCGAGGCTCCTTCTGCGTCACGCAACAAAATGAACCGGTGTGACACATACGGTCACACCGGTTTACCTTATATATTATTTGTTGAGGAACGAGGTGGAGATTTTGGGCGCTTCCTTGCCCACGTTGCGCAGGTCGTAGGGGGTTGCCTGATAGACATAGTAGTTGAGCCAGTTGTTGTAGAACAGGTGGGCATGGGCCCGCCAGTTCATGCGCGGCAGCTGGCTGGGATCGTCATTGGGATAATAGTGGCTGGGCACATGGGGGTTCATGCCGCGGGCCAGGTCCCGGCGGTATTCCGCGTCCAGGGTCCCGCGGTCGTATTCCAGATGACCGGTCATGAAGACCTGGGAGTGATCCAGGCTCTCCACCAGGGTCAGGCCCGCCTCGTCGGATTCGGCCAGGATGCGTAGGTTGGGCGTCCGGCGCACGTCTTCGGCGCGGACTTCGGTGTGGCGCGAATGCGGCGCCGGGAAGTCGTCGTCGAAGCCGCGGAACAGGCGGCAGTCGGGGTGCAGGACCTGGTGGCGGAAGATGCCCGAACGCTTTTCAGGCAGTTCATACTTGGGCACACCGTAAAAGTGGTACAGGGCGGCCTGGGCGGCCCAGCAGATGTAGAGCGTGGAGAAGACATGCCCGTTGGCGTAGGTCATGATGTCCAGCAGTTCCTGCCAGTAGTCCACCTGTTCGAAGGGCAGATGCTCCACGGGAGCCCCGGTGACGATCATGCCGTCGAAGCTGCGGTGGCGGATCTCGCTGAAGGTCTTGTAGAAACGCTCCAGATGCTGCAGGGGCGTATTCTTGGACTGATGCTCCGCCGTGCGCAGCAGGGTGATGTTGACCTGCAGGGGCGAGTTGCCCAGCAGGCGCAGCAGCTGTGTCTCGGTGGCGATCTTGGTGGGCATGAGGTTGACGATCACGATGTCCAGCGGACGGATGTCCTGGCGGACGGCGCGTTCGTCGGTCATGACAAAGATGTTTTCACTTTCCAGAGCGCTGCGTGCGGGCAGGTCGGCGGGAATCTGGATGGGCATGGCTTCCTCGTTGGTCAAGATGTGTTCCGGAATAAAACATAGTTATCTGCTATGTTTTTGTCAAGGCTATTCCGGGGATTTTTGTAAGGATTTACCGGGGCAGGCGGACGGTGTGGCAATGCAGGGCGGCGTGGCTGCCGGCGGCTTCCTGCGCCTGGCGGGCCAGATGTTCCAGCGCGGCGCAGCAGGGGACGCTCATGCGCAGCAGGGTGACGCTGGCAGGGCGCATGGCGAACAGGCGGGCCAGACGTTCGGCATAGTCACCGTTGTTGTCCAGCTTGGGGCAGGCGATGACGGGGATGCGGCCCTGCAGCCAGTCCGTATGCAGGCCGGGCAGGACGAAGCCGGAGCACTGGGCGGCCAGCAGGACGTGGGCCCCGCTCAGGAAGGGAGCCTGGGGGGGCAGCAGACGCAGCTGGATGGGCCAGCTGGGGGTACGGGCACGCAGGCTGTCGGGGATGTCGTTGTCGGCAGCGGAAAGGAGAGGCGTCAGGGCGGGAGCGGCAGCGATGTTGCCGGGGGCGGCGAACGTGCGGGGCCGGCTGCCGGGGCAGCCTTGCGGACGGGCCTGGCCATCGCGGGCGGCCTTGGCCGCCAGGGCGGCCGCTTCGTCAAAGGCTTCGGCCTCGCGCATGACGATGCGCAGGGCTCCACGGGGACAGTTCAGGCAGGCGCCCAGGCCGTCGCAGTAACTGTCGCGGATCAGGCGGGCCTTGCCGTTTACGACGGCAAGGGCACCTTCGGCGCAGTCCAGCACGCACTGGCCGCAGCCGTCACATTTTTCTTCGTCGATCTCGATGATGGGACGTTCCATAACACCTCAGGCTTTCAAAAGGATATCTACAAGTTCTTCGGCATCGGCGGCCACCATGTCCGCTCCGGCGGCCTGTACCTCGGCCGCGCCCCGGAAGCCCCAGGCCACGCCTACGGCCGTCATGCCCGCATTGCGTGCCGTCATCATGTCCACGTCGCTGTCGCCCACATAGGCGCAGTCCTGCGGGGCCACGCCCATGGAGGCAGCCATCCGCAGAAGGACCGTGGGGTCGGGCTTGAGGGGGGCGTCATGACGGCCGCCGCGCACCGCGTCGAAACGGATGCCGGGAAAATGCAGCGGGACCAGGGCACAGGTAAGGTCTTCCGGCTTGTTGGAGAGCACGGCCAGCCGGAGCCCGGCACCCTGCAGGCGGCCAAGGGCCGCGACAAGGCCGGGATAGGGCGTGGTGTGGATGCTGAGGTGGGCGGCATAGTAGCGGCGCCCTTCTTCGGTCAGGGCATCCAGACGTTCCTGCTGTCCCTGGGCCACCACGGATTCGGGCAGGGCCCGGCGCATGAGGATGGGGAAGCCGTTGCCGACCATCCGCCGGTAGGCGCTGACAGGATGGACAGGGTAGCCGTGGGCGGCAAGGACGGCATTGCAGGCGCCGCCGATGTCGGCAAGAGTGTCCAGCAGGGTTCCGTCCAGATCAAAAAAACAGGCTTTCATGTGACCTCCGAAAGATGGGCCGGGCAGGGTGGCCGTCAAGGCAGGACGCAGTATAGCCGTAAAATCATCCGGCGGCAAATGTCATGCCGTTTTCACAAGTCGTGGATAGCCTGCAAATTCTGGACATGGATACGGGCTGTTTGCTATTCTGGAGTCCGGTGGCGGATCTCGCTGCCGTCTGATTTGGGAGGTTATGTATGCCCCGACACGTTTTGACTCTCAACGATCTTGGTGAAGAAGGCTCCTGGCTGCTGGTCCAACAGGCACGCGGGATCCCTGATGCGAAGAGCCGTACCGACTTCATGACGGAACGCACGGCTGTGCTGCTGTTCGCGCAGGATTCGTTCGCCGAGCGGCTGTGCGTTTCGGCGGCTGTGCGGCAGATGGGCGGGTCCCTCGTCTTCCAGGGCGCCACGGGCGGCTGGAAGTCCGAGGTGGAGCGTTACCAGCGCCAGATGCTGGCCGTCATCGACTATTTTGTGGACTGCATGTACGTCTACGGTATCCCCGGTCTGGCCACCTCGGTGGACAGGGATCTGGTGCAGTTCCCCATCATCAATGCCGGCAGCCCTGATGCCCATCCGGCCCATGTGCTGGCCGACGTGGCCTGCATGCTGCGCTATACCCGGGACGATCTCAAGAAGGCCCGCGTAGGCTGGCTCGGTTGCACCAACGGCACCCTGTTCTCCCTCATCGAGGCCCTGCGCTACTTCCCCTTCAGCCTGCAGGTGGCCCTGCCGCCGCTGGAGGACCGTCCCACGCTGGAGACCTATGCCCGTCATTGCGGCGTGAAGGTGGACTTTGTGGATACGCCCCAGCAGGCCGTGGAAGGCTGCAACTTCGTCTATGCCGGTTGCCGTTCGGGACTGGATGACGAGCTGGCGCAGCAGTGGAAGGTGGATGATGCCCTGCTGTCCCATGCCGACCAGAAGGCCCGCGTCCTGCTGGGCACCAGCCCCATGCAGGCCATCGAGGTCGCCAGCGACATCCTTGCCAGCCCGGCATCGCTGCTGCTGTTGCAGTCGGAAAACCGCCTGCGCGTGCACAAGCGCCTGCTGCACTGGGTCTTTTTGGAAAACGAACGGGTCATCTAGCCCCCGATCATCCTTCAGATGTTCACGATGGCTGTCCGGTCTTGCCGGGCAGCCATCTTTCATTTTTGGGGCTCTTTCCCCTTCCTGGGCGGGAGCTCGTTTCCTGGGGCTTTCAGCGAAAGGGGATCTCCAGACGATGCCGGATGATGGGGCGGGGGGCTTCGTTCTCCGGGATGGCCAGAGCCACGGCATAACCATCCCGGCCGATGGCGCAGGGGGCCCACCAGTGTTCGCCTTCGTCCGGAAGGGCTTCCTGGATGCTGGCATGGTGCCCTCCGCTCTCAGCGGAGACGAGCACCCTGTCCAGACCGGTGCCCAGCCCCTTGCCGCATGCTTTCATCACCGCTTCCTTTCTGACCCACATGCGATAGAAGCCGCGGGCATAATCGTCCGGGGGCAGCGCATCGAGGGCCAGACGTTCCCGGGGATGGAAAAAGTCCGCGATACCGCGTGCATCCACAGCGCTCCCCGTCCACTGGATGTCACAGCCGATGGGGCAGCCCTCACAGACGGCCAGCAGGGCTTCCGTACCGCTGTGGGAGATGCTGAAGGGAAGGTCGCGCCAGCAGGGTTTTCCCCATGGACCGTAGGAGAAAACGATGTCGCAAGCCCGGACATCCGGCCTGTGGGCGGCAAGGATGGTCTTTGCACAGGCCCGGCAGAGAAGAAAGCGGCTGCCGTCGCGGGGCCTGCAGAAACGGGCCCCGCGTTCCAGCTCCTCGGGGGAAAGAAGGGGGCGCGTCCAGGAAATGCCGTTCTCCGCATGGGCCAGGCTGAACCGCCAGAGATGGATGGCGGCCGAGCGGTACACACGTTTGCGGCCGGAACAGAGGACACCAGTGGTCATCAGAGGAACTCCCGGAAGCGGATGGTGACATATTTGAGCATGCCGAAGAGCTGCACGATGGCGATGTTCACACGCGTAGACAGCGTCAGGCCGCTCAACGGCAGGCCGTGGAAGAAAGGAGTTTCGCTCACGGCGGCGAAACGGGGGGACAGGGAGGCCAGGGCCGGGACCTTGTCGATGCAGAACGTCATGGGCGCATTCCTGTTGCCGGAGCGGGCCACATAGCGGTTGCTGATGCGCATGCCGAGGGAGGACACCGCATCGAAAAAAAGCGTCCCCCCGGGAAAACGCCCGCTGAGGAAGGGCAACAGCGCCCCCATCAGGTCCGTGGGCTGATAGTGGAACACTCCGGCTGCCAGAAGGAGGACGCCCCGTTGCCCCGGGGCCTCCACGGCATCCGGCCAGAGGGGATCGAAAATGTCCCGTGCCAGGAGCCTGTGCCCTTTGGCAGGCGGCAGGAGCGCCTGCCGGGCCCGGATGACTTCCGGCAGGTCCACATCATACCAGACAGCCTCGGCAGGGGGCTTGCGGTAGACGGCGGTGCTGAGGCCGCAGCCCAGGTTGATGATGGTTCCTTCGGGGTGGCGGGCAAGGAAGTCCCGGACGGTGCGATCGATGTTCATCTCGCGGGCCAGGCAGCAGACCTGGCCGTATTCCTTGAAGGATCTCCTGATCTCCGAGAAATCGAAGTCCAGTTGTTTCAGAACGTCCACGGCGACGGGGTCGTAGGCGGCCCGCGGGTTGGCCCGGCAGGGGGTGGCGCAGCACCACAAGGGGATGAGGAGCGTTCTGGCGATATCGTCCGTGAGGCACGCTTCTATTTTCATGGCAGCTCCGTGGATCGGCATCCGTTTGGGGCTCAGAACGAGTACCGGACGCCGAGATAGAGATGGTCGTTCCTGTCATACTGGCCAAGGTCGTTGCGGCGGTCGCCGCCAAAAAGCATGTAGCCGGCCAGGAAGTGCAGGTCGTCGCTGTATTCGTATTCGGAAAAGATCTCCACGCAGTAATCCCCGTTGCTGGCGAAAATCTCCCCGCGTATGCCGGCCGTCAGGCTCTCGTCCAGGAATTTGTCGGAGACGGACCAGCTGATGCCGTAGCGGTCCCTGTCCTTG
>ERZ827150.2702-NODE-2702-length-18487-cov-3.094889_pt1 | contig 18487 bp, 11 predicted proteins | sample MGYA00519779_ERZ827150 | MGnify/ENA primary metagenome ERZ827150 (study PRJEB31778, sample SAMEA3449267) | human gut metagenome | biome: human gut; feature: human-associated habitat; material: faeces | place: United Kingdom | collected 2010/2012 ...
TCGATATGTTGCTGACGGCAGATTGCCACATTCAATGTTGGAAGGAGCGTTTACGTGAGCTTCCATTAGAGATGAAGATCTGGGATGATTGTTTGCGGACAAAGAAATTCCCTCAGGTTTCGACATCCGTAAAAGGGGAGATCCAGTTCGTGGACTTGATTGGGGCGACCAACGGAAGTGGTGCGGTATTTAAGCAAACTGATCTGTATTGGCCTATTCCGGTTGAGGAGATCCAACGAAATCCGAATCTGACCCAGAATGATGGGTATTCCAGACAATAGGATATTCCTTTAGCTTAACCCTTAACCCTTAAATTAATTAATAATGAGTGACCCTCTCTTGCTTAGGTGTGAACCTGAGCAGAGAGGGCTTAAATATTTTTAGGAGGATCAATTCTTATTGAATAATTGTGGCTACAATCTTTCTTGCGCCACCATGATTACGGAATTCACAAAGATAGATGCCTTGCCAAATTCCCAGGTTTAATCGGTGATGCGTGATCGGTATGGAGATACTTGTACCCACAAGTGTAGACTTTCCATGTGCCGGCATATCGTCATCTCCTTCATCATTATGGGTGTAATAGGGTTCTCTTTCCTTGACCAGATGATCAAACAGGGCAGCTAGGTCGGTTTGCACGTCCGGATCGGCGTTCTCATTGATGGATAAGGCCGCCGAAGTGTGTTTGATGAATAGGTGTAATAAACCAAACTCTGGTAAGTCCGGCAATTGAGCCAGGACTTCGCCCGTGATTAGATGAAAACCTCGTTTGTGAGGCCGAAGTGAGAATTCGGTTTGTTGTATCATTCCCAAATCATTTAGAACGTCAGTTTCATCATGAACCGGACACCTTTGGTCTGGATTCCCGGGTGATCCTTGTAGGTCAAACGCCAAACGTAATCCAAGCGAAGGAACTTGAAGATGTTTTCTATACCGACACCTGCCTCCATATATGGCGTCTTGTCCATAACATAGGAGCCAGCGGGGAAGGCGTAGAGCCCTTCTTTATTATTGCTCTCGAGGAATGGGTTGTTCTTGTCTGTCAAGTGACCGAACATACCACGGAAGGAGAATACCTCACGCCATTTCAATTTCTTGATCAACGGTATTCTGTTCAATAATGCGCCGTTCATGAAATAGGTGATATCCCATGACGCGTACTCATCATTGATGAACTCCATCGCGTTCATATTGGTGTATGATTCCGGTTGCACCAAATAAGAGAGGTTCGCGTTCGGCAGGATCAGCAGGGGATAGGGCACTTTGGTCCAAACCTTGCCCGCTTTTGCCAAGATGTCAACATAACCAAACGCCGAGAACCAGAAACGTTTCTGGATACCAAATTCCGTCTTCTGATAATCGTACGAGCTTCCCAAGATATCCTTGAATGCCATCGTATGGTTCAGGGTGAAAACTGGCGCGTCGAGTGTAATCGGATAACGGTAGTTACGTGTCTGGTAGAATTTCTCATTTGGAGCGAATCTCAACTTGAATTCCATTTCTGACATGCGGTAGTTGTCTACCGAGGTCAGGGTTCCGTCTGCGTTATAACGGTCAAATACGGCATAGCCTGTTGAGAATTCTTTGAGATTACGTAAGACAACACCATAAGCCCAACCATTGTAATGCTCACGATAGTAGGTCGCTTCCGCTTTTCGTAAGTAGGTCGCACGAGTATCCTTTTGGCGCTTCAGGGCCAAGAACATGTTATCCTTGTTCGTATACATGTATTGTTGTCCGAGCTGGTTAATATCATAGCTGTATTCCAGGCGTACGGAATGAACGGGGAACTCTTTCCGATATTCTTTCTTGTCGATGAATGAATATTCAGCAAGAGCGTCGTATTTCCATTTACGGTCCTTGGTACCATAGGCGACATAACCATCCAGGAATAACCGTTTGCTGAAAGCGGTCGTGGTTGTTCCGCCCACACGGAAGCGGGCGCCTTCAATCGCGTTACCACTGACAGTGGTGTTCATCGGTCCGAACTCAAACTTGCTCTTATCCTCAACTTTGTTTGTCTGGATATAACCAGAAGTCAGGATAGAAACAATTTTTTCCGTGACATAGAAAATAGGGACAGAACGAAGCCGTTCCATCAGTTTTTCTACGGAGTTCTGTTCTCTGGCCTTAACTTCGCTAGGTCGGTTTTCCGCCCAGAATTTCTCATCTTTCAAAGAGGCTTCCGTTTGATAGATGACGGGCGCGCTTTCCTCAAAGACAGCAAGATCCGTTGGAGGATCGAATGTCTGGTTCTCATAAATATTGAGTCGGCGGGCATACATACCCTTTGATTTTTCAGACAATTTGAAATCAACGCTGATATCGTCTTTGGTAATGATTCGTGTTCCGTCAGCGGCCCGTTTAAAGGTCTGGTCGATGGTCATTGCTCCGACGAAGTTGAGGTTGATCTTTTTAGGTACGTTGAGTTTCACCCGTTGCACGAAGTAGGTCGAGTCGAGCGTGATGTACAGATGGCCCGTGAAACCGAAGGTCTCAGGAGTAAACGGCGCAAAGCCCAAGTCGACGCACTTCTGTCCCTCGATTTCCAGCGTATCCAGCAGATAGTATTTATAGAAGTTTGGGCCCATGGTTGACATGGGGCTTACGAAACGGTTCAAGAACAATGGGATGTCGTTACGGAAGATATCCACCTCCCGGAAGACTTCATTCAAGAGTTGCTGGATTCCGTCGCGCGAGAAGATCTCGTCCACTCCGGCTGCCTTGCTTCCCAAGACAACCCTTTTCTCACTCTTGGGCTCTTTTCGATAATAAACCATTTGGATTTTTTCCCGTTCAGAGACCGGCAGGATGGTTGTACCTACGTCCAATGTATCTACGAAGTCGTTCAGGAAATCGAATTTACCTTTTTTTCCCTCCTTTTTAGGCTTGACCTCATAATCGTTCATGGCGAAGACCATCTTCTCGTATTGTTTGTAAGAGAAATAGTCATGATTCTTAGGGTCATTACTTTCCCTCCGCTCAATAGCGTTCTTGATAAAGATAACGGCAGGATTATCCTTTTTGGTATATTTCTCTTTCCCCGGCTTGATGACCACCTCGGTGATCTCTATCGTAGTCGGAGCTAATTTGATTTCAAGTTGGCTCGTTTTGCCAGGGACAAGCTTGATCTCTTTCTCGTTATATCCTAAGTAAGAGATTTGAAGCGTTCTTTCCTTTGAGGATGTGGTGATGTCAAATTTACCATCCAAATCGGTCGTGCCACCAATCGTGGTGCCTTTTAAAAGAACCGCGACATAGGGCAACGGTTCTCCGGTGATGGAGTCCGTGACAATACCCTTTATTGAGATATTTTGACTGTACGCTATACAAGTCGCTGCCAATAAGCAGAATAATAAAATGAATTTCTTTCCCATTCTGTCTAATATCACATTAAACGGCTACAAAGGTACAACAGATAATTGATATAAAATGTTCTAAAGCATATCGAGATTGTTCCTTTTGTCTATAAAAATGTGAAAGATATCATGATCTGCTAATTTGGAGACCTTGATCTGAGAGTGACATTTCGACAAATCGTGCATTTTTGTTGGGTGAGTCTGTTGTCAATATTTCCCTTATTTTCCCAGCCGCTTCCGGACTTTTGGCTACCATATATAAATAACCGCCGCCACCTGCGCCGGGCAGTTTATATCCTAACGTATAATCTTGTATTTTGCGGATGATGTCTTCCACTGCCGGTGGATTGGTCCCGGAGTCGAGAGCCTTGTTTTGGGCCCAAGTCTTGGCGATTAATTCGCCATATTCCTGGAAGTTACCTCGTAGGATGGCATCGTAAAGATTCAAGGCGTGGGTTTTCATGTCGTTGAGGATATCGAGGCGTTCGCCATGGTTGAGGAACATACCCCGGACGATCTCGGAGAGAATATTCTTAGCCGTTCGGGTGATGCCTGTGTAATATAACAGGTGACAAGCCCTGTAGGCCGGCTCCGTGAAAAGATAGCTTGGTAACCAACGGACAAGAGGGTTCTGGTTGAATCCCTCATTGGTCTGTAACAGTTTCAGGCCATGGAGGATTCCACCATATTGGTCCTGCCAGCCACCGCCGGTGGTCAGGAGCTGCTCAAGAATCAGGGTACGGTTACCGATCTCGTTCTTATCCCAGGCCAGGCCACAGAAATCGGCTAATGCCCCAAGTACGGTTGCTGCCAGGATGGAGCTGGTGCCTAAACCGGAACCTGCGGGAATGGCGGCAAGTAATGTGACGTCGATACCGCTTCCAAAAGCCTTTAGCTGTTTTTCCAAAGAGTCGTGTCGCTCTTGGGCGAACTCCGGAAGGAATCCGGCAAGGGCAAGGGCCGCTTTTGGAATGGAGAAAGGTGAGCCAACCTTGTTGAAGTCTCTCAGCTCTTCCCAGGTATGAATCTCCTCCATGGCTCCGAGATCGATGGAGCGCAGGCGGATACTGGCCTCTTTGGTCGGGCGGATGTAGACCTGCATGGGAGGTTGACCGTTCAGCTCGATCGCGATGTTGACGACGTTACCGCCATTGAAAAGACAGAAAGGCGGTGTGTCGGTCCAACCGCCTGCCAGGTCAATGCGGGCAGGGCTACGTCCCCAGACGATCTGGTCTGGATATACATTGAGTTTGGGTTGCTGCTTGTCTTGAAGGATGGGGGAAAGTAAACCGTCACGAAGCAGGTCAAACGCTTTTTGTCCCTCCTCAATGTAGGGTTTACCTTCCAGTTTGAGTACTTGAGAACGGAACATGTGTTGGTGGATCCGTTTCATCAAAGGCTCATTATCCGACAGGAGTTCCGGCAGGGGAATCTGGCTTTTGGCGAAACTGAGAGCCGCATCGTGCAGGTCTAACTGGTAGAAGACACTCTTTTCATGGTTCTTGGCGAGTGCACGCCAGTTTCCTTCACGGAAATGGGCTCGTTGCTCGAATAGGCGAACCAGGTTTGCCTGATCGGAAATCTGGTTGGCGGATAGTTTCTTGGCGGCAAGCCAGATCGTTTTACCCTTTTCGGATTTGGGTTCGTGGATCATCCAGCGGATGACCGTTCCCAACTCCTCCTTGTCTTCCAAAAGGGGAAAAAGAGGGGTATCTTGTATGTCGGCTTGTGGAAGCTCCGGCAAGGCACGTGCTTTTAGCCATGCCAATAGGCTTTGTCCCATGAATAGGGTAGAGACATCGGTCGTGTCGCCTTTGAATGGATCATTATAACCGTAGGGGCGAGCCACCCAGCCCTTTTCGCCAACAGGCACGATGTCCAGGCAGACTCCCTTGGGCAGATCGATTGTCCAGTTGTTATGTGGAATACCGGTGATGACTTGTCGGCTGCTTAATTTCCAACTGTTGGGAATATGGCTGTTCTCGATCCAGATTTCCGGATTATCGGGAGTCAGCGTGACTTCCACCTCCGAGTTCTGGACAAAAATAGCCGGATGCGGTTTGACCCGGCGTTGCATGATGGCCCGTTGGTCTCGGACAAGATTCTGCACCGCCAACGTAGATGAAAGCAGCTCAGGGCTGGTTCCGTAATGATAGAACTCACCTCCGGGCAAGGGCAAGATGGCGACTGTCAGTTGATTCAGTTCAGGGTCGTTGATGCGGGGCGTATCGCCCAGTGCCAACCCGAACTCTGAGTAGAGGTCGTAAGCTTTCATCTGTTGGCCATCGTTGGTGTATGAGCGGCGTGCCAGCCAGTTAACGGCCTTGTCGCTCAAGAGCCAAATACCGATGTCCATCAGGAAGATGTAATTTTGCGCCAGTTCGCCCAGCTCTTCCAGGCTTGGCTTTTGCAACATGAAGTCCAGACGATGGGGCGTTGTCCGCTTGGAGACAAAGATACCGTGATGTGTCGCAAGCGAGGAGTCAACCCAAAGGCCGTAGCAAACCACGTCCGCCTTGGGGATCTCTTGCAAGGGCTCATTCGAGCGGATATAAACATCGCCACTCGCTATTAAGGTATGGAGCGAGTCGGGCGCTTTTTCCATGATGCGTTCATAGAGAGGCAGCTGCAGGGACAGGAGATCTTGCGAGAGTTTCTGTCCGCGTGCCCAGCGAAAGACGGGAATCGGGGTCAGGATCTTGCCTGAAGGGGCATAGCCCGGCAAACGACGGCTTTGTCCGCCCGCATGCAAGAGGATTCGTTTTTCCTTCGACAACCATTCCTCGAATGGGATGTTCGTGTTATCTGCCCGATGGGCCGACTCGAGCAGCCATGTCGTACCGCCACCCGAGCCTAGTCGGGCACCGATTGGATCAGAGGTGCAAAACCATTCGTTGTGATCGGCTTGTTTGATCTCGTGGAAACAATTCACCAAATTGGGCGGTAATGACAATAACTTCTTCATGAGGACTCTCTATTTATGATTAGGTCGCGAAGTTAATTCTTATATATGATATATGAAAACATGTAAGCTTGGAAGGCCAGAAAGGGATAATTTGCCAAAATAGCTCCCGAAAAGGAATAGAGATTAAGAGATTGGGGTTATATTTGTAGTCGATTAACGTTTTAATTAAATTCAATAAGAAAAGATTATGCACAATTGGTTTGAATGTAAGGTCTCTTATATGAAGATGATGGAGAATGGGATGCAAAAGAAGGTGACGGAGCCTTACCTGGTCGACGCCTTATCGTTTACGGAGGCGGAGGCACGTATCATCGAGGAGATCCGTCCGTTTATCACGGGCGAGTTCACTGTCACGCACATCAAGCGGGCCCGCTTGTCCGAACTTTTCTTTAATGAGCAGGGTGATCGTTTCTATAAGATAAAAGTCTATTTCATTACGCTCGACGAGAAGAGCGGCGCGGAGAAGAAGACGGCTGCCCAGATGCTGGCGCAGGCCTCGACACTCAAGGAGGCGATCGCTGTTCTCGAGGAGGGCATGAAGGGTACTTTGGCCGATTACGTGATCGCTTCCGTGGCGGAGACACAACTGATGGATGTTTTCCCGTTCGACGCGAATAGTATTCCTTCGGAAAAAAGCGGTGAGGAGTTGATCGCTGAGCAGAAGCAAAAAGCGGAGCAGGAGGCGTGATCATATGACGGGTATCGCACGAAATATCGAGGAGATCCGGAAGACGATCCCGGAAGGGGTACGACTGGTGGCGGTTTCCAAGTTTCATCCGGCTGAGGCGATCATGGAAGCTTATGGTGCCGGACAAAGGATTTTTGGCGAGAGCCGTGCGCAAGAGCTGGTGGCCAAACATAAGGTATTGCCTGCTGATATCGAGTGGCATTTTATTGGTCCCTTACAGACGAATAAGGTAAAGGATATCGTGCCTTTCGTGAGTTTGATCCATAGTGTCGATTCTTCACGGCTTTTGTTGGAGATCGAGAAACAGGCCGCCCGAGTGGATCGGGTGATTGATGTGCTGTTGGAATTGCGGGTCGCCCGCGAGGAGACGAAACATGGATTGGATGAGGCGGATAGCGAGGCGTTGCTGACTGGAGGCTTATTGGATGGCCTGACTCATGTGCGACTGAAGGGCGTCATGGGCATGGCGACCAATACCGATGATATGGATGAAGTGCGGCTTGAGTTCCGCCAGATTCGTGAGCGGTTCGAGCGGATGCGAGCGATGTTGGGCGAGCGGGCCGCTGGCTTTACCGAGATCTCGATGGGAATGAGCCACGATTATCCGTTGGCCATTGATGAGGGAAGCACGATGATCCGTGTCGGGACAAGTATTTTCGGAGAACGGGAATATTGAACCTTCGCGGAGGAATTAGGCTAATGAATTTTGATTAATATTAAAAGAGAAGATATTATGGTGGACATGAAGACTCAATATGCGGGTTTGACATTGCGCAACCCGCTTATTGTCGGCAGTTCGGGTCTGACGAACAAGGCCGAGAAGAACAAGGAGTTTGAGAAGGCCGGTGCTGGTGCGATCGTCTTGAAATCGCTTTTTGAGGAGCAGATCGAGATGCAGAGCCATTCTTTGGCGACGGATGCCTATTATCCCGAAGCCTTGGATTACATTAATGCCTATACGAAGGCAAATGCGGTGAATGATTACCTGAACTTGATTAAGGAGACTAAGGCTCTCTGTTCAATTCCTGTTATCGCTAGCATCAACTGCTATAAGGCGGATACTTGGATTGATTTCGCCAAGCAGATCGAGTTGGCGGGTGCTGACGCCTTGGAGTTGAATATCTATTTCCTGGAAACAGGTCAGGAAGAGGGTATAGAGCTTTCCAGAAAGGTATATGCCGATGTGGTACGTCGTGTGAAAGCGGCCGTCTCAATTCCGGTGATCATGAAGATCAGTAAGTATTATTGCAATATTCCTAACCTGGTTAATATCTTGAAGGTGAACGGCGCTGATGGCGTTGTCCTGTTTAATCGTTTCTATCAGCCGGATATCGACTTGAACAATTTGCAGGTTGTTTCGGGTAATGTATTCAGCAGTCATTCGGATTTGAGTGACACGTTGCGTTGGACGGCGATTGTTTCTGGTAAGGTGCCGGGTATCAGTATTGCCTCTTCGACAGGCGTACATGATTGGGAAGATGTCGTTAAATGCTTGTTGGCAGGCGCTACAGGCGTTCAGATGTGTAGTGCGCTCTATACGCATGGTCCGGAGATTATCCCGCAGATATTGACCTGCGTGGAGGAGTGGATGCACCAGGCGAACTTCCAGTCGATCTCTCAGTTCCGGGGCCGTTTGAGCTATGGTCAAGATGGCAATCGGGCGATGTATGAGCGTTCGCAGTTCATGAAGTATTTCGCGAACCGGGATTGATTCCTGTTGCTATATAATATAATGAAGAGGCGTGCGACTTTCCAGTGGCACGCCTCTTTGTTTATGTGGACCTGAATTGTATTAGAACAACTTGTTGGGGTATTCACCCGCGTCGACCAAAGCCTGGATCTTGTCTACGACACCTTGGCGGTCGGCAGCGTAAGTGACACCGAACCATTTGGAGGTTGTGTCGAGTACCTTAACAGTCGCGGTTCCTTCAGTGATCAGCTTGTTTACCATCAACGGAATGAAATATTCGCATTTCAGGTTGCTGATATTCTCTTTCAGGAATTCCTTGAAATATTCCTCTGAGTATTGGAAGTAATCGGGCGTGAATCCCCACATGTTCATGGAAACAGGCGTGTTCTCCTCGAGTACGACCTTGTTGCCATTCTCATCCTTGAACTGGATTTCGCCGTCGATTTTCTCGATAGCCGTACGCTCAACGACACCAGTCAAATAGCCAGCCTCATTGGTCTCGCAAACACCACGTGCTACGGATCCGCTCTCGCTCAACGTATTGCCTACTCGATAACCCACCATGCAGTATTCGTTTTTCTTGCCTGCGATGTTGGTCAGCCATGCGCCCAATACGGCGAAGCTGTCGCGACCATAGAAATCGTCGGCATTGATTACGGCGAATGGCTCTTTGATGACATCCTTACCCATCAGTACGGCATGGTTGGTGCCCCAGGGTTTCTGGCGTCCTTCCGGGCAGGTGAAACCTTCCGGCAGGTTGTCAAGGTCCTGGAAAACGACCTCTACCGGGATATGATTCTCATATTTGGAGATGATCTTCTCTCTGAAATCCTGCTCGAATGTTTTCCGGATCACGAAAACGATCTTCCCGAAGCCGCCACGGATCGCGTCGAAGATTGAGTAATCCATGATGGTCTCCCCGTTAGGGCCTAGTCCGTCCAATTGTTTCAGGCCTCCATAACGGCTTCCCATGCCGGCGGCCAATACAAATAATGTTGGTTTCATTTCAACGATGTTTTATGTTAGCTTAATACGCGAAAGTAACAAAAGTGTCCGTATAATAGGGCTTCTGCTCGCTATTTAATTCTCGTCTTCCGTCTCATGACTTGTCTCCTCTTCCTCGTCGGGAGTGATAGGGCCGATTTCCGGCAGGATTGCCCGTGCCTCCTTCGAGCTGAGGGCATCCACGTCTTTCAGTCGTCGCTGGATGGCTCGGGTGCGGGTACCAAGTACCTCCTCAATTTGTCCGCTGGCAGTCCGCAGGTTTTTCTGGGCTTTCTGGAGCATACCGCCAACCTTCTCGAACTCTTTCTTAACCGCGCCAAGGATCGTCCAGACCTCGCCTGAGTGTTTTTGGATAGCCAAAGTACGGAAACCCATCTGGAGACTGTTGAGGATCGCGGCAAGAGTGGTCGGGCCGGTTACGACTACCTTATATACTCGTTGCAACTCTTCCAATAGTGCCGAGCGGCGTACGACCTCGGCGTATATTCCCTCGAAGGGGAGGAAGAGGATACCGAAATCGGTTGTCGCTGGAGGGGCCAGATACTTCTCGGAGATATCACGAGCCATTTTCTTGATGGTTTGCTCCAAGGCTTTGCCTGCGCCCTCAATCAGGCTGCTGTCTGCCGAGTCGTAGGCGTCGAGCAGTTGCTCGTAGACATCCTTGGGAAATTTGGCATCGATAGGCAAGTAGATAAACTCGCCTTCACGTTCGTTACCCGGCAATTTGATTGCGAATTCGACCACGGCGTCCGATCCTTTTTTCGTATGGACATTCGCCTCATATTGTTCTGGCGCCAGGAGTTGCTCCAGTAACAGGCTGAGCTGGATCTCTCCGATATTTCCACGGGTCTTGACGTTGCTCAATACACGTTTCAAGCCGCCGACATCCTGGGCCAGACTCTGCATTTCGCCCAATCCTTTTTGTACGCTTTCCAGTTGTTCGGTGACGAGGCGGAACGATTGTCCGATTCGTTCGTTCAATGTCTTCTGTAGTTTCTCGTCGACGGTAGTCCGGATCTCTTCCAGACGTTTTTCCGTGTTGAGGATTAGTTTCTGTTGACGGTCGTCAAGCGTCTCGAATTTCTCTTTTTGCAATTGATTGAACGATGCGATACCACGTTCGAATGTTTGCTGGAAATCGTTGAGCGATCGCGACAACTCTTCCCGGTTATCTCGGGCGATCAAGCGGCTCTCCTCACGGTTGATCCTGAAGTCTTCCTTAAAATTTTTCTCGATCCGCTCAAATGAGTTCTGAAGCTCTTTGCTGAGGCGTTCGATGGCCGGATCACCGGATTGACGCAGTTGGTTAAGACGATGGATCATAATCATTTGTAAGATGATGATTACGATCAAGATGACAATAATGATAATATCCATTTTTGTATGATTATTTGCCGCGAATATAGGGATGTCTTTGTTTGTTACTTATTAAAAAGTATTAATAATAGAACATTTTCTTGGAAAAGGTTGTTCAGTTCTAAAAATAGTGATACATTTGCGTATCGCTAAGAAGGAAAGGGTTTAGCAAAGATAAAAACTTAAATTCAATGGCGAGAATAACTTTTAAGGGTAATGAGATCCATACAAACGGGTCGTTACCGCAAGTTGGGGCAGAGGCTCCGGATTTTAAAGGTGTAAAAAATGATTTGTCGGAATTGACATTGTCGGACTTGCGTGGTAAGCGAGTTGTCCTGAATGTCTTCCCCAGTTTAGATACTCCGGTTTGTGCGACGTCTGTCAGACGTTTCAATAAAGAAGCCGCAAGTTTGGAGAATACGGTAGTATTGGCAATCTCGAAAGATTTGCCATTTGCGCAAAGCCGCTTCTGTACGACTGAGGGAATCGATAAGGTAATTCCTTTGTCGGTATTCCGTTCCTCTTCTTTCGAGGATAATTACGGGATGCTCCTGTTGGATGGTCCATTAAGTGGTTTGTTAGCGAGGGGTGTGATCGTAGTCAATGAAGAAGGTAAGGTCATTTACGAGGAATTGGTTCCGGAGATTACAAATGAGCCTAATTATAAGGCCGCTCTAGCGGTTTTATAACAAGATATAGATTATTGTTTTTCATTGGTTAAAGTTAAGGGTTAGTGTAGGAAGCCGTCGGATGTGAATCTCGCGGCTTTCGTTTTTTATATAAGCCATCTCTTATTGATATGAACAGGAAAATACTTCACTTGGCGATTCCATCCATTATCTCGAACATCACGGTGCCTTTATTGGGTTTGGTCGATATGGCTATTGTCGGTCATTTGGGATCTGCGGCCTATATTGGGGCGATTGCCGTGGGAGGGATGCTTTTCAATTTGATCTATTGGCTGTTTGGCTTTTTGCGGATGGGAACGAGTGGTATAACTTCTCAGGCTTATGGTCGTCGTGACCTGCGAGAAGCCTTTCTGGCTTTGATCCGTTCAGTTGGCGTAGGCTTGGCGGTCGGTGGCTTACTTTTGTTTCTCTCTCCTGTGGTTCGTTGGATCGCTTTTCAGGTAATTGAGGCGACACCGGAAGTGGCCGGATTGGCCTCAACCTATTTCAGTATTGGGGTTTGGGGTGCTCCGGCTGTATTGGCTCTCTATGGTTTTATGGGTTGGTTTGTCGGGATGCAGAACTCCCGTTTCCCGATGTTGATTGCCATCACACAGAATCTGGTGAACATTGCGGCAAGTCTTTGGTTAGTCTTTGGATTGGGTATGCGGGTGGAGGGTGTCGCCTTGGGTACCGTGATTGCCCAATACGCCGGATTTCTTATGGCGATAATGTTGGCCTGGCGTTATTATGGTCGCCTTTGGTTTCCTTTTACTTGGGGTGAAGTCTGGGCACGTCCGGCCATGCGTCGTTTCTTCTCGGTTAATAAGGATATTTTCTTCCGGACACTCTGCCTGGTTTGTGTTACGACCTTTTTTACCTCTACTGGTGCCCGCCAAGGTGATTTGGTCTTAGCCGTTAATACGTTGATCATGCAGCTCTTTACGCTTTTTTCCTACGTGATGGATGGTTTCGCCTATGCGGCCGAGGCCTTGACCGGTCGTTTTATCGGAGCCTCCAACCGGATGGCCTTGAATCGTTGTGTGCGGGTTTTGTTTGGTTGGGGGATCGCTTTTGCCGGATTGTTTACTTTGGCCTATGGCATTTGGGGAGAGTCGTTCTTGGCATTGCTTACGAATGAACGTCCGGTGATTGAGGCGGCTGCCGATTATTGGGTGTGGGCTTTGGCTATTCCTTTTTGTGGTTTTTCCGCTTTTCTGTGGGATGGTATTTTTATTGGGGCGACGGCAACTCGGCAAATGCTGATGGCCATGTTCTCTGCCTCTCTTCTTTTCTTCTTGATCTATTTGGGTTTGGCCGAACGCTTAGGCAATCATGCTTTATGGTTGGCGTTTCTTGTTTATCTGCTTTCTCGTGGCCTTGTGCAATGGGGGCTTTGGCGACGGTTGCTTCGGAAGTAGATTGTCTCTTTGTTCTTTTTGCTCGTTTCCTGTTCTTTTGGCTTGATCCAAAAGAATCAAAAGATCAAGGCTGCCACTGCGAAAGCTACAAATTCGCATCGAGAAGCTAAAATCTCGGAAACTCGCTTCGCTCAAACACCGAGATTTTTACACGCTTCTCTCGGAATTTGCTTAACGCTTTCTCCGTTAAAGCCTTTTTTTGTTGTTTAGGGTTTACCATTCTTGCGTTTGTGATAGGATAAAGGAAAAGAAAAAGAGAAGTGATCGGCCTTGACTTTTTTGTTCTTTTTGCTCGTTTCCTGTTCTTTTGGCTTGATCCAAAAGAACCAAAAGATCAAGGCTACCACTACGAAAGCTACAAATTCGCGTCGAGAAGCTAAAATCTCGGAAACTCGCTTCGCTCAGACACCGAGATTTTTATACGCTTCTCTCGGAATTTGCTTAACGCTTTCTCCGTTAATGCCGTTTTTTATTGTTTGGGTTTACCGTTCTTGTGTTTGCGGTAGGATAAAGGCAAAGAAAAAGAGGTAGGATCGGCCTTTGGCCGGTGAGCGTTAAACGGAATAGTGCCGAGGAGCGGCCGTGAGCGCCTTTGTCTGAGCGCGGAGCGCGAGTTTAAGGCGCGAGCAGCGTATCGGCGCTATGGAGTAGCTCAGCGGGCGCGGCCTTGACTTTTTGGTTCTTTTGGGTCAAGCCAAAAGAACAATACTTCTTGAACATAAAAAAACCGGGCTGGCAGAATGCCAACCCGGTCTCTTACTTAAATCTATTTTACTTATGAAACATGCGTCATTATCTAACGACTACCTTGTCGCGAACGACCTCAGAGCCGCTTGTCAGGACGATTCCATAAACTCCTGCCGGAACAGTAACGCGAGTCTGACCGCTTACAGACATCTTCTGAGCGCGACCGTTCATGCTGATGATTGTCAATGTACCTTGTGCCGGGCAGTTAACGAAGATGTAACCGTCGCCACCATAGTACTTCAACTCATCCACAGACTCGATACCTGTCAGAACACCGTGGTACTTAGCCTGGAAGGTGTAAGTCGCATTCGTCGCCTCGAACTCGTATGGGTTCTCGGTTGAGGTCAAGTCTTCCCAACCTACGAACTCAACGCCCGGATTAGCTGTAGCCGTTACCGTGATCTTATCGCCATAGTAGCACTCGTTGCTTGAGTTAACACCTGTTACACGGATCGTACCCATCGGCTTACCTGCCTTCGACAAGGTCTCCTTCGTAGTGATCTTGATCGCTGTCGGGTTCGCTAAAGCGATAGCTAAAGTAGCGTTTGCCTGGATGTTGGTTACCTTAACCGTTGTCGTGCTACCACTTGTACTTACGCTGATGTTAGAAGCGCCTGTTACAGTCGGCTTGTCGCCCGATACGTGGTTCAATGTGAAGGTGTAGCTACCGCCGGCAACTACAACGTTGCTTGAAGGTTTCGTTGCGATCTTCACGCCCTTTGGAGCGGAACCTAACGTGATCGTATACTCACGAACCATCTCTGCCTTTACGGATACCGGACCTGCTGTGGTCTTGTATGTATTGCCAGAAATAGCTTTGCCATTTACATATAAGGTATTCAATCTATAGCCAGAAGTCGGAGTTACAGTGAAGGTCAATGTTGTACCTACAGGAACCGTCATACCATTTGTATAAGTCTTGCCATCCGAACCTTTCGCCGTAATGGTATAAGTATCGTCTGTGGCGATTGAGAGTATCGTCTCTTTCGTAATCTTTACCCAAGCACTAATGTTGTCTGCACTGCTTGATACATCCTTATAATTCGGATCCTCAGAAACGAACTTAATGTCATATCGTCCGTCAACCTTTACGATCTTATCCGGAGTAATCCAATCGAAATGACCCTCTACAGACGCTACACCACCTGTCAATACGGCTGTTGACAATGCTTGTCCCTCGCCAATATAAGCAGGATCATTCTCTACAGTATTTGGCCATTTTACAATGGTCGGAGTCTCTTGCTCAATATACATCGTACCTGTAGCCGTAAATTCCTTATAGGTGTTATCAGCCGCACGCTTGATTGTTACCGTATAAGAACCAGCGTTGATCGGAGCAGTCGTAACTTGATTGGTCTTATCTTCCTTATAAGTGATGGTTGCATCTGACCAATCTATGTCGTTTATTGTTTTACCTGTTGCCTTATTTTTTACTTTAATTACTGTTATATCAAAGTTTTGAACTTTACCATCATAAATGTGACTAGGAGTACCGTTTGTCTCCTTATCGGTTGCTGATATTAATGCCAGTTCAATGAGATCGTCCAACAAGCCATTCTTAGGAATTAACAAGAAATAAACTTCAGTATCATTTTCTGTAAGTTCATATGTTGTTATAGCAAAATTATTAACACTGTTGCCTTGTTCATCAACTCTGTAAACTTCGAGATCTGAAGCGTTATATCTACCTTCCTCAATCTTGAAAGTAATGGTTGTACCCTTCAATACTGAAGCGGATGTGCCCAGCTCCTTGCCACCATTCATCAATGTCAAGCTTGTTCCTTCTGGCATCTTGCTTGTCAAGACTTTCACTTGTGCGGTCTTGAGCTCATCCTTTTGTCCAACAGCTTTTACTTGAATAGTTGCTTCTTTATCGAAGTTTTTATCATAATTGTTGTTCTCATCCCAATCTTCATTAGCGTTTGCCTTGATATGCAGACGTACAGTTACAACTTCAGATCCGTATTTACCGTCTTTATCGGCAGTGAGTGTTGTTTTTTCTACAGCAGTATTACTGTTAACTACCTCCCAAACACATTTCTTACTGTCGATCGTAATTGTTTGAGAACCTCTCTTATAACCTGCGGTACCTGCCGTAATATTGTATTTGCCATCCTTATCAATTGTTATGGACGGATCTTTCGTAATTATAAGAGTCGCTTCTTTTACCTCAAATGCAATAGTTCCGTTTGTTTTTTCGTCGCCATCATTTGCTTTATTTACAACTTTAGCCTTTGCAAAAACATCGTCGGATGCTCGACTGAATACCGCTTTATAACTTCCAGCTTCAACAACACTGCTTATTTCTTCTTCTTTCGAATTATAATACTTAACTACTACATTCGACAAGTTTGCCGGATAGGTCGTATAAGGGATAGTTTTTGCCGTTCCATCATACACGATTTTTTCACCTGTATAGTTACCATCATTTGCTGACGCAAAATCAACAATAATCTTAGCTTCACTCTTACCGCTTGTATTAACAATCATCGTGACATCTTTCGATTGCATATCGAAATCCGTGATCTGATAAATAGTACCTTCTGTATCGGTTTGCTTTTTGGTTACAGTATAACTAACCGGTTCATTATTGGCGATGATTGAGGTAATATAAGCATCTTTGACTGTTTGTAAAGTAATAGTTGGTTTCGTATTATAAGGAACATTCCATGTTTTTTTATATTTACCAGCTTCTACATTATTGTCTTCAGCTGTTCCTAAATTGGTATCCAATTTTACGGATTTCATGTCTGCTTGAGTCCATTGCATAGTCAATTTCAAATCAGCTTGTACGAATGAAGCACTAAAAATAAGTTCTTCACTGTTAGCTTTGACTGTATATTCAAAGATAGATATTTGACCATCTGTATCTTTTAACGGCAACTCTTCTCCATTAAGCATCATTTTATCAAGTTTATACCCGGGATTTGGGGTGGCCTTGATTGTCAGATATGTTCCTGTAGCAGGCTTATCACCATCCTTCAATGTGGTAGATCCACTCATGATCACGAAAGAACCATTACTTGGTTCCTTAATGGTGATGGGTTGACCTTCAGCCGTGAATTCGGCTGTGATCTCCGGAGTAGCCTTACCGTTTACCGTAAACAAAAAGGTGTTTCCATCTTTCTTGATATCAAAACCTTTAGATTTAGAGAAGCCACTTTCGCTAATAGAATATCCAGCAGCAGGCTTTGCGCTAATCCGGAATATGTCACCTTTACTTACTGTACCAGGAATAGCGTGATTGGCCACACCACTTGATAATTGATAAGTCAAACCGTTTCCTTTATTTTCGGGAAGGATTGTAGCTTCTTTAACATTTGAGTATAATGCTGGAAGAACCTTTACGTGTGCGCCCTTAATCTGAACACCCTCGTATTGGCCAGAGAATTTGACTGTACAAGTAAATTCTCCATCAATATACTCATCACCTTCTTTATAGGTATCACCACCGTTGTAAAAATAATAATTAGCCGTACCAGAAGTATGATGAACTACAGCGCTTGCGCTTCCGCCATTAGCATATTGCCAATCGACTAATTCAAATGTTGCTGATTCCGAATAGTAATTTGTAAAAAGATCGTCTAAATTGGGTGTATATCCCTCATTTGCAGGTTTCCAATTGCTTACTCCTTCTTTTAAAGTCAACGTTGGAGATTGAATACCAATGGAATATTTAGTCATCTGATTTTGTTTGCCAGGAACAGTAATCAATTTGTTTGTTCCAATGGTCAATTCCGTAATTGTGTTTAAAGCACCATCAAGGTCAAGAGCAGCTAAGTCTCCATTTCCAATTGTTAATGTCTTCAAGCTTTTGCCTGAATTATCAAAAATAATTTTAGTAGCTCCTCCGTTAATTGTCATAGAAGCATATTGGCCTTTTGATATAATAAAGGTAGCTTCTTTCGTTTTGTCCTCATTTTTATAAGTAAAAGACTTATTACTTGAGAACTGTACGGAAGGGGTCGTTTCGATTCCCAATGTGTTATCAAACGAAACCGTGATAGATTTCTCTGCAGGAATTGTCAGCGTTACCGTTTGATTTTGCGCTTTCATCCACCCTATCGACGTAAACAACGCCAATAGAACTAAAAGTAATCGTTGTTTCATAATCAAATAATTTTAGTAATTCATCTTTTTTAGTTGATTTTGCAATATTTTTATCTTTTAAAATGTTCTTTAAATTATCAACATTTGATATAAATTCTATATTAAATTCATTAGACAAATATTTTAATACAATTTCAATGCATCCATCAATCTCATCATTATTATTTTTCAATTCACCTTCGTACAAAAAATTACCACGATATTTAATTATATGATGGATTGCAAGATATACCAATCTAAAATCAAAACATTCATTTTTTTCCATGAGTTCTTTTCTCAAATGATATATTGTTGGATATTTTTTATAATAATCTTTATCCGAAAAATCAAGTTCTGAAAATAAATTATATTTGTTTTCCTTTTCAATTTTTGAAGTTTCATTAAGTATGTGAAAGAAATTAGGATAATCTTTTTCCATGTCATCAAGTAACAAACTTTGTAAAATTTTTATCCTTTCTCTTCTGCGTTCTATTCTTCT
>ERZ827150.2706-NODE-2706-length-18476-cov-5.968080_pt1 | contig 18476 bp, 13 predicted proteins | sample MGYA00519779_ERZ827150 | MGnify/ENA primary metagenome ERZ827150 (study PRJEB31778, sample SAMEA3449267) | human gut metagenome | biome: human gut; feature: human-associated habitat; material: faeces | place: United Kingdom | collected 2010/2012 ...
ATGGTGACAGACGCGGCGGTCGTCGGCAATCAGGTGGACGGTGCTCTGTTTGTTGTTCGTTCCAGCTACGCCCCGGCCGAGTCCGTGGAGGCCGCTGTCAAGAAGCTGAAAGACACCGGCGTAAAAGTGCTGGGTGCCGTGCTGACCCGCTATGACGCCAAGACGGCGCTCAAGGGCTCCAACTACGCTTACAACTATTATAGCTACGGCTACTCCTACGGTACCCCCCAGACGGATCCGGCGGCATCGCAAAGCCCGGAAAAGCGAAAGCACGCAAAGCCAGCCGAAAGGGTAACGAACCATGACTGATCTGCACTGCCATATCCTGCCCGGCATTGACGACGGCGCCAAAGATGTCTCGGTCTCGCTGGAGCTGCTCCACAAGGAGTATGAGGACGGCGTGCGCAACATCGCGTTCACCAGCCATTTCAACAGCGAGCGCACCACGGTGGAAGCTTTTCTGGAAAAGCGCGCCGCCGCCTACGCGCGGCTGACCGAGGCACTGAAAGAAGAGCCGATGGACTTCCGGTTCAAGCTGGGCAGCGAAGTTTACTTTTCTCCCAAGCTCTGTGAGCTGGACGCCAAGGCCCTCTGCATGGGCGACACCGCCTACATGCTCATTGAGTTTCCCACCACCCATAAGCCTCATTTTATCAAGCAGACCCTGTACGCTTTGCAGGAACAGGGCATCCTGCCGCTGATCGCGCACATTGAGCGTTACCCCTATGTGCTGGACGACCCCACCCTGCTGTATGAGTGGGTGGCCGCCGGTGCTTACGCGCAGATCAACGCCGGGGCCCTGCTGCAAGATGCAAAGCTCCGCAAGAAGCTCTGCAAATTCATCTCGTGGGGGCTCGTGCATGTGCTCTCCACGGACACCCACTCCCCGGACAAGCGCCCGCCCCGGATGGCGGAGGGCATCCAGATGCTGCAGAAGACGCTGGGCATTGAGATCGCCGACCGGATCGTCCGCAACGGTGACGAGCTGTTTGACGACCAGGAGCTGGACATCATCTCCCCGCACCAGCCCAAAAAGATGCTGGGCATGTGGATTTGATCATCTTTTGTCTTTGATTGAAAATCCGATATTTTTATTACAAACTTTAGAAAAGAGGAATTTTATTATGAACTATCCTGTTGCTTATGCCGTGATCCCCGAAGAAGAAATGATTTATATCTCCGGTGGCAAAGAGCCTAACTATAAAGGCTTGTTTGATTACTTCATCGGCGATTATCTGCGTGATGTCGTCAAGGGTGATGTACGCGATGCTGTCTGGAACAGCGCCAAACAGAGCTCTTTCACTCCCATTACCAACTGGTTCAAGAATGTGGACGACATGGGTGTCATTGCACACCTGGGCTACTTCTACGGCTTCTATCACCTGTGGGAGGCTGTCAAGGGCTACCTGGGCTAATTAAAAAGTAACGTATATGCAAAAGAAACAAATTTTTCAGCTCGTGCTTCTGGCTGTGGGCGCGGTCCTGGCTGCCGTGATCGGCTTCTGGCTCGTGCCGGTGAGCAATTACATCAAGGCCCGCACGGCTCCGCTGGATGAGACCATCCTGGAAGCCGAAAGCAGCACGCGGGAGGTGGTCACCATCTCGGATACCGAACTTTCCCAGCTCATCAGCGGTGACCTGACCCTGGATGCACTGGCCGACCTGCCCGGCGTCATCACCATGGAGCCCGTCGGCACCACGGCAGGTGCCGCCCAGAGCGGCGGCGCGGCCAATCGCTCCCCTGCGGACGAGACTTCCGCTTCTGCCATTGCAGAGAGCGAAGCTTCTTCGGACGCTGCTTCCCGTGAGGCACAGGCCGATGCAGAAACGCCCGCCCAGAGCAGTGCTGTCTCCGGCAGCACCGGCACTTCCGGCAATGTCGGCATCTCGGAGGCCGCCTATGAGGGCGAAGTCAAGGCACTGGTCCAGCAGCTCTATGCCGTGAAAGGCCGGGCGGAAAGCGGCCTGAATGCCTGCATTGCTTCCGCCAAGGCAGAGTATAAATCTCTGCCGCCGGAGCAGCAGACCCGCAGCCGCAAAATTGCCATCTGCATGTCCAAAGCCGGCCAGCTCTCGGCCCTGCAGGCCTCCTGCGACAGTGAGGTCAACCGCATTGTGAGCCAGATGCGCTCGGTGCTCAAGGCCAACGGCCAGAGCACCGCCCTGGCAGACCAGGCCATGAGCAGTTACAAGAGCCAGAAGAGCGCCCGGCGGGCGGCTCTGATGAGCCAGCTTTACGGCTGAGCCGCTTTTTGATCACCCTTTGGAGGAACCAGCGTGGAACAACTCACATTTTCGCAGCACGTTGCGGCAAACGGCGGTTCCCTGCCCTGGCAGGACGCTGTGCGCCTGACGCTGCTGACCATCCAAACCATTTCGGCTCAGGCAGACCCGGAAACCACCTATCTGGATGTCTGCCCGGAGCAGATCGTACTGAGCAAAGACGCCCGGGAAGTGCTCTCCGGCGGTAAGCCCCACTCCCTGAAAGAGTGGGACGCCGCCGATGCCGCCAACCCGCAGCTGCTGCCCTGGGAATTTTGGAACGCCTGGAGTGCCCGCACCCCGGCTGCTCAGGTCTACCCGGTCGCGGCCTGCCTGTTCGGCGCTTTGAGCGGCCACCTGCCCATGGCGGCCAAAGCCCGGCTGAACGGTGCGGCGCTTCGCACCCTGCCCGACATCCCGGACGCGCTGAACAACGTGCTCCAGAAAGGCCTTGCTCTGAACGCAGCCGACCGCTGGCCGTCGCTGGAGGCATTCCGGGCGGCTCTGGTCGATGCCACCAAAATTGAGATCGCGGTGGATGACACTCCTGAAAAAACCGACGACATCCCCGCCCTGCAGGCAGGCCAGCTGGACCTGAGCAAGGTACGCACCGTCGATGCACCCAAGGGGCCGCAGGCGGTCTACAAACCCACGGCCCAGAAAAAATCCGTCAAGCTTGGCCCCCTGCTCCCGGTGGCTGTCCTCTCGGTTGCGTTCCTGGGCGGCCTGCTGGCCTATCAGTTCACCCTGCGGGGCACCCCGACGGCGGAAGAGCTCTTCCTGCCCACGGCAACGGCCAAGACTTCCAGCAGCTCCAAAGCCGCGGAATCGGAACGTGAAGCCGCTTCCAGTGCGGCAGAGAGCGAAGCAGCTTCTTCCAGTGAGGCTGCTGCCTCCTCCCCCGCCGCCAGCGAAGCTCCGGCCAGCGCTCCCTCCACCAAGCAGGAGGAGCCCGCCAGCAGCGCGGCTTCTTCCAAGGCGGCATCCAGTGCAGCCAGCAGTTCCAAGGCCGCCAGCGCTTCCAGCAAAAAAGAGGAGAAGCCCGCTTCTTCGGCCAGCAGTGCATCCAGCACGGCTTCTTCGGAGGCTGCTGCCAGCTCCGCGGCCCCGGAAAACGTGACCCAGACGCTGACCCTTGCCGACGGCAGCAAGTTTGTGGGCAAGGTGGACGGCTCCAAGCAGACCGGCACCCTGACCAAACCCAACGGCGATGTCTATACCGGCACCTTTACGAACGGCAAGCTGGAGGGCAAAGGCACCCTGAAAACCGTCAGCGGCAACAGCTATGACGGCAACTTTGCAGGCGGCCAGCCCAGCGGCTCCGGTACCATGAAGTATGCCAACGGCAGCACCTACACAGGCAGCTGGGCCGATGGCCAGCGCAGCGGCTCCGGCACGGTGAATTACGCCAACGGGGATCAGTTCTCCGGCAGCTTTGCCGCCGACCTGCGGGACGGCAGCGGCACCTACACCTGGGCCAACGGCACCACCTACCGCGGCACCTGGAAAGCAGGCGAAGCGCGGAAAGGCGGCACCTACAGCTATACCGATGCAGGCGTGAAAGAGGGCCTTTCCGCAGGCGGAAACCTGACCATGCAGGATTGAGCGCCCTGCCCTCTTGACAAATCGCCTCGGCTGTGATATTCTAAAGCTCCTAAAATATCGTGTGGATTTTTACAGTATCAAGCTATTTTTCGCCACACAATGGTGCAAAAGCCATTGTGTGGCTTTTTTGCGTCCAAACCTCTGCAGCCCCCACCCGATGAAAGGAGATCTCTTCTGTGAACAACACCTTTATGAAAGAGCGCCCGGTCTTCCCGCTTTTGATGTCCATGGCGCTGCCCAATGTCATTTCCATGCTGGTCAACTCGCTGTACAACATTGTGGACAGCCTGTTTGTGGCCCGCATCAACGAATCCGCCATGACGGCCCTCTCGCTGGTCTTCCCGGTGCAGAACCTGCTCAACGCCATTGCCATCGGCTTTGGCATCGGCATCAATGCACTGGTGGCCCTCTGCCTGGGTGCCGGGGAGCACGAAAAAGCCGATCAGGCCGCTACCCACGGCATGGCGTTTTCCCTGCTGCACGGCATCCTCGGCTCGGCCATTGCCATTGCCATCATGCCGTCTTTCCTGGGGCGCTTTACAACGGATGCCGAAGTGCTCTCCATGGGCCTGACCTATTCCTACATCGTGTTTGGCTTTGCCACGGTCAACATGGCCTCCCTGGCTTTTGAAAAGATCTTCCAGTCCGTGGGCCGGATGAAAGTGACCATGGTAGCCCTCATCGTGGGCTGTGTGGGCAACATCATCCTGGACCCGCTGCTCATCTTTGGCATCGGGCCGTTCCCTGCCATGGGCATTGCAGGCGCGGCTTTGGCCACCGGTATCGGCCAGGCACTGAGCACAGGTGTCTACCTCGTGGTGTACGCTTCCACGGAGCTGCCCGTCCGGCTGCGCCGCGCCTGCCTGAAGCTGGACAAAGAGCTGGACACCCGGCTCTACTCCATCGGCATCCCGGCCATCCTCAACCTGGCGCTTCCCTCTCTGCTGGTCACGTTCCTCAACAGCCTGCTGGCCGCGTTCTCGGGCAGCTATGTGGTGGTGCTGGGCATCTACTACAAACTACAGACATTCCTCTACCTGCCCGCCAACGGCATCGTGCAGGGAATGCGTCCCCTCATCAGCTACAACTACGGTGCCGGGGAGCACAAACGGGTACGCCGGCTCTACCAGATCGCCCTCATCCTGAGCGCCGCCATCATGGCAGCGGGCACCCTTGGCTGTCTGGTGGCCTCGGAGCCTCTCATGCGGCTCTTTACCTCTACCCCGGAGACGGTGGAAGCCGGAAAAGTTGCTCTGCGGATCATCTGCCTGGGCTTTGTGGTCTCCGCCATCTCCACCACCTCTTCCGGCGCGCTGGAGGGTCTGGGCAAGGGCACGCAGTCGTTGGTGATCTCCCTGTGCCGCTACATCGTCTTCATCATGCCGCTGGCCTGGGTGCTCTGCCGACAGTTTGGCCCTGTGGGCGTCTGGAACGCGTTCTGGGCCACGGAAGTGCTCTCCGCCATCGTTTCCCTTATCGTCTACAAAAAGAGCGTCTGACACGTTTTCCGTATACGCAAAAAAGGCTCCGGGCCTGCACTCCCCTTTCACAGGGAGGCAAGCCCGGAGCCTTTTCCGTTTCAGCCCAAGGGCTGGCTTTTATTTGGTGTGCTGCTCGGTGCTCTGGTCGTCCGATTCAATCGGCGTATCCAGTTCCTCCACGGGGGCAGCGTTCTTTTTGGCCTTACGGGCCTTACGCTTGTGGATCAGCTTCCGTGCGAGGAATGCTGCCACCAGCAGCGCGGCTACCGTGCCGCCGCAGAGCTCCCAGAGCGGGATGCCCTTGGGCACAAAGGCCATGACGATCTCGGTCCCGGCAGCCGTAAAGGTGATGTAGCTGCCAAAGGTATCGGTAGGCACTTTGATCCATTTGCCATCCTGCTGGACATAGACGCTGCCCTGCTTGCCCTGCGGCAGATAGCGGATGGTGTGGGTCTCCTGCCCGTCGTCCGAGAAGTCCAGCAGCCACTGCTCGGTGGCATTGGCCACGCCGGACGGCGTCTGGGAGGTAACGCTCAGGGCATTGGAGCCGCCAAACAGGCCATCCACATAGAAGATCGGACGGCCGTTGATGCGGACATCAATGCTCTTCAGTGCCGGGGTGTAAGAGGTGTACAGCGCCGTGACCACGGTGTCCAGATGGAGGTCATCCAGCACCGGGGTGTTCCACTCGGCAAGGTAACCGTCTTTCTGGGGCAGTTCGGGGTAATCCGCCTCGGTAAACGATGCACCGTAAGTAAAGGTGCGCTGGTCCACGATGTGGCCGTCGGCCATAAAGGTCAGCGTCAGCTTCTGGAAGCCCTTGGGCGCGCCCTCCAGTGCCCGCATGGTATCGTAATCAATGGGCTCTGCCTGACCGGCACGGCTGATGCGGTCAACGCCGCGCAGGGTATCGGAGACAAACAGGTTCCCCGTGAACGTACCATCCTGGCCGCCGGAAATGGCGCCCCAATACTGACCGTCGGTGTTGCTGCTGCTCGTGGAGAGGGCCACTTCGGAGTCATCCCCGTCATCGTCCGGCTCATGGATCTCCACCATGGCGCGGTTATCCTTGATGATGCAGCTGTTGCCGGTCAGGACACTGTCCGCGCCCTGGCCCACGATGCCGCCAATGTACTTGCTGCCAGTCAGCTCACACTTGGCCCAGTTGGAGATCAGCTTTGCGGAGGAATGGCCTGCAATGCCGCCCACCTTGTTGTTGCCATCCACTTTGCCGTAAGCTTCGCAGCCCGTGATGTAGCCCAGATCCATCTCGCCGCAGATGCCGCCTGCCGCCTCTTTCTTGGAGGTAACGGTGCCCTCGTTGACACAGTTCATCACCACCGCGCTGATGGTGTACTCGGTGCGCAGGAGCGAACGGTTCTCATCCTTATCGTCGTCTTCGGGGTCAAGGGTGTTTTCCACCGCCATGGTACCCGCGATGCCGCCCACATTCATGTCGGCTTCCACGGTGCCGCGGTTGGTGCAGCCCTCGATCTTGCCCTCGTTCTGAGCCGTCAGGTTCTCGGACTCATCTTCAAAGATGTTCTTGCTGCCGGGGTCGCTGATCTCTTCCACAGCATCCAGCAGCAGGTTGGAGACCACATTGATCTGGTCGTTGATGGAGCGGAGGTTGCTGGTGAGGGTGTTGCTGGCCGAGAGCATATCCCGGTTGAGGGTGCTCATCTGGTCGGTCATGTTCGTCACAGCGTCAAACAGTTCATCCTTGGTCGCGGTCATCTCGGAAGAGGGGCGCGGCACATGGATGGGATCCTGCTCCGCCAGCCAGTGGACGATATCCGCCGCCTGGCTGGTCATGCTGGTCAGGCCGCTCATGCCCTCCGCCATGATGCCGAGGCTGGCGGACATGTGGCCCAGCGTTGCGCTGGTGAGGGCGGAATCCGTCTTGAGGATATCCAGAGACTTGTCAAAATCATCCGCAGCCTTGCCCAGATCCTGTGCGGCATCGCTCAGGGAATCCAGACCCGCCTGAATGGAGGCATTGCCGGAACTGATGTTGCCGGTGTTGAAGCCCAGCTTATCCAGAATATCTTCCAGATTGCCCAGCTGGTCGCCCACATTGCCAAGCGCGCCGGACATGCTGGTAAGGGCAGAAGCCATCTGGGGATTGCCCTGCTCCGAAACGAGGTTGGCGGTGTTGCCCAGCAGCGCGCCGATCTGCGTGGCCAGGCCTGCCATATTGCCCACGGCGCGGGTGACCTGCTTGCCGGCGGAAGCCAGCTGGCCGTCATCGGCCAGCAGCGTGGCGCTCCGCAGCAGACCCAGGCCGGTGGTCAGCAGCTTCATCTGGCCGCTCATGCCGGAGCCCAACGAGAGGATGCTCATGGCGGAATTCGCCACCTGCAGCAGGGAGATGGCTGTTTTGATGTGATCGTCCACCGCGTCACCGGACACGCTGGAATAGCCGCCCAGAATGGTGCTGATGGCGCTGCTCAGGCCGCTGTCATCCTTGCCCGGCAGCGAGGCGATCAGGTCGTCCAGGCCCTTGCTGATCTGCTCCAGACCCTGCTTGCTGGAATCCAGCGCGTCGCTGGCCTTGTGCGCGCCGGAAGAAGCCTTGGCCAGTGCCGTGGAGGCGGTCAGCATCTCGGCCGCCATCTCCGCGGTGACCCACTTGAGCTGGCCCACGGCGGTGGTCATCTTATCCAGTGCGTCGACACCCGTGTCCATCACGGGCTCCAGCCGGGTAAATGTATCGGAGATGAGGTCTCCCGTGCGGTCCACCTCGTCCGCCACTTCGTCAAAGTAATCGCCTCCCTGCTCCTGCAGACGGCGGGCTGCCTGCACGGCAGTGTCCATCTGAGAGTTCAGGGTGTTGAGGTCGGTATTGAGGAGGCTGGTGCTGCCGTCCATGTCATCGGCCGCGCCGTTGACCATGGTGTGCAGCGTGTCCAGCTCGGTGCGCAGACGGTTGATGGTGCTCTGGTCCAGGTCCAGCTCCACATAGGGCTCTGCCTGGCCGGCAATGCCGCCCACGTCCTTGCGGCCCTGTACCAGGCCCTGGTTGACACAGCCGGAGATCAGGCCATCGGTCCGGCCCACGATGCCGCCCACGTTATAGCCTACATGGGCATAGCCCACGTCGCCCGCGTTGGCACTGCTGAGGATCAGGCCGGAGGAGCGGCCTGCAATGCCGCCGGTATCCGAGGAGACATTGGAGATGTTATTGCTCAGGTCATCGCCCATATCCTTCTTGACCAGCTCCAGCAGGGTGGCCGGGAGGCCCTCCATATCGAGGGCGGACTCCTGATACTCGGAGTTGACGGCGCCCACATTGGTGCAGCCGGTGATGACACCGAGGTTGTAGCCCACGATGCCGCCGGTGGCATACGCACCGCTGACCATGGCACGGGAAGTGCTGTGGTCGATGGTTCCGCTCGTCTCATTGCGGCCCACCAGACCGCCCGCCTCCTCCTCGCCGTGGACAGCACCGGAGAACGTGCAGTTGATGATGGTGCCGTAGTTGGTGCCCACCAGACCGCCTGCGGTCTTCTGGGTACCAGCGGGATTGACCACACCCTTGATGGTAAGGTCCTGAATGGAACCGCCCTCTTCCAGGATGCCGAAGAAGCCGGCTGGAGAATAAGCCCCCACGAGGCTGACATCCGAGATGGTGTGGCCATTGCCCTTGAACGCGCCGCTGAACGACGCAACGGGGGCCCACTCCGTATCCTCCAGCGAGAGGTCTTCCTGCAGGATCACGGTCTTGCCTTTGGACCACTGATCAAAGCCGCATTTGTCGGCAAAGGCCAGCAGGTCCGAAACACTGTTGATGTAAATGGTATCCGTCGGCGCGGTGTCGGCCGCAAATACCGGCAGCGCCGCCGAAGCCGCCAGCACCAGTGCCAGCAGCGCAGCGGTCAGGCGGTGCAGCAGCCGGGTGCTGCCCGCCGCAGACTCATTCGTCCGCATGGGAGTCGTTTTCATCCTGCACCTCCTGTGAGATTTTACCAGAAAGAACGGTAAGATGTACGTTTCCATCCACAACGGCGTTCATGGTACCGGCCACGGAGCCGTTCACCTCGCCCTGCACCATGCCATTGACACGCACCCGGCCGCTGGCCGTGTTGGTGTGCAGCACCACATGATGCATGGAGAACGAAGTTTTATCCACCAGCTTGCCACCCACCAGCAGGATCTGCGGCAGGACGAACAGCACCAGGAAGATGGAGATGATGGTACCGCGGCCCAGGCACTGGCCGATGCCCACGATGCAGGCATCGGACGTCATCTGACCGATAAGGGTACCGGCCACCGTCATGATGGTGCCGGAAGTGAGGATGGTGGGGAACGCAAAGTTCAGCGTCTCGATCATGGCTGTCTTATGGTCCATCTTATCCCGCAGCTCGTTGTAGCGGGTTGCAATAACGATGGCGTAATCGATGTTTGCACCCATCTGGATGGAGCTGACGATCAGGTAGCCCATGAAGTACAGCGGCGTGTGGATAAAAGCGGGGACGGAGAAGTTGACCCAGATCGCGCCCTCGATGACGAGGATCAGTAGGATGGGCATTGCCACCGACTGGAACGTGAACAGCAGGACGATCAGCACGATCAGCACGGAGACCACGCTGACCACGATGTTGTCGATGGCAAACGACTTCTGGAAGTCGTACTCGTTGGTGGCGTCGCCCGCCAGATAGATGTCGCCGTCCGGGTAATACTTCCGGGCGATGGTGCGCATCTGGTCCGTGAACTCATACATTTCATCCCCGCTCTGGAGGCTGGGGTTCAGGTAGACCAGAATACGGTTGTAATCCGCGCCCTGCAGCTGGGCCTTTGCGCTCAGCATCTGGGTCTGGGCATCATGCAGGTCGTTGATCTGATCCTGGTCCAGGCTGACAATGCCGGAATCGACCTCGTCACAGACGTAGAGGAACATATCAATGAGCGGCACACTGTAGTTGGAGAAGTTGCCAATGACCTGGCCGTACTCATCATTTTCCAACGCGTAGCCTGTGTAGACCACTTGGGCCAGCTCGTAATCCAGGCCCGCCATCTCAGAGAACTGGCGGGAAGTGAGCCGGTCTTCCAGCATGTAGCCGTCCATGGCCTCAATGTTGGAAAGGCCGCGGGTGTGGTCCACCTCATCGTGGCTTTCCAGTTCTTTGATCATGGCTGCTTCCACCCGGTAATCGTCGTTCTTTGGTACGACGAGAGCCACCAGGTTGGACTTGGTAAAGTTTTCGTCGATCATGTTATCGGCGATCTGCGTCTCATTCAACACTGGCGTCTTGATCGGGCCGTAGCCATAGGCGTAGGGGCACTGTGTCTGGAAATGGTAGGCAAACACCAGCACCACTGCAAAGACGATGGGAACGATCTTGCGGGTTTTGTAAGCATAGCGGCCCACGAACGAGATCTTGGGCACAAAGTTGCGGTGCTTGGTCTTGCTCATGTAAGGGCCAAACAGCATCAGCAGGCCGGGCATGACCACGAAGACCGACAGCATGGAGAACAGGATGGCCTTGATGAGGCAGATGGCCATATCCGGGCCGATCTTGAACTGCATGAACAGCATGGCCACCAGACCGCCGATGGTGGTCAGGGAGCTGGAACTGATCTCCGGGATACTCTTGGCCAGCGACTCGATGACCGCCTCTTTCAAGGGCAGGGTCTCGTGTTCTTCTTTAAAATGGTTGCAGAAGATGATGGCGTAGTCCAGCGAAAGGGCCAGCTGCAGAATGTTCGTGACCGAGTTGGAAACGAACGAGATGGTGCCCAGCAGGAAGTTGGTGCCCATGTTGAGGATCATGCCCACCACGAAAGTGAGCAGCAGCACGGGAACTTCCGCATAGGTCTGGGAGGTGAAGATCAGCACCACCACAATGATGATGGCAACATACACCATGATGACATTGACTTCACGCTCAATCGTCTCCTCCTGCGTATTGCCCAGCGAGGTGGAAACGTAGATATCGTAGTCTTTCAGGTACTCCTTGACGCTTTCCAGCGTTTCCAGGCACTGGTCGTCGTCCTCGGGGTAATCGAATGTGATGGAGTACAGCGCCGATACATTATTATAATGGGCGGTGGTATCATCGTACTCGATCATCTGGATGCCCCTGAGGCCCGCCAGCTCGTCGTTCAGCTGGTCTGCCTCGTCCGGCGTGATGTTTGCCACCATGACATCGGCAGAACCGTAGGTGGTAAACTCTTTTTCCATAATGTCCAGGCCCATGCGGGTCTCGCTGGTCTTGGGCAGATAGGTGGTCAGGTCGCTTTCCACCTTGACCCAGCTGCGGGAGAAGATGGTGAAGATGGTTCCCAGAATGACGATGAGGAACACAAGGTTGCGCCGCTCAACAATTTGCAGCGCGAGCTTGTGCATAAAATCGTTTTTGGGCTGTTCCTGCTCGGTCATCGTGTTCCCTCCTCTCGGCAAATTGGGGCCTGGGTGAGTATCCCCGGGCCGCCGCGCGGTTCTTCGGCAGCTGATACGGCCTTTTGCAGCCGTGACAGTTTCTTCATAGGGTGCCTCCTATTTGTGAATTTGCAAAAGAAAAGCAGACAAAATTTGTACAAATGTAATATTAACCCAACTTTTTTTAAAAAGCAAGCGACAAAAACGACAAAATGATGAAAAAGGATGGCGGACAAAAAACTTTTGCCATACGTTTGCCTCAGGCGTTTTTCGCCCTCTGCCACCCTGCACAAACCGCCTGCACCAGGCTCTTTTTTTCTTGTACCGAATGCCAAAGAGTGTTAACAAATTTTGACGGGACTTGAAATCCATAGCGAAGTGGTATAGTATAAGGCCAGAGAGTAATCCTACCGCATCACTCGGGATTCAATCCCAAGCCATGCAGTCCCTGATATCATTTGGAGGTGTATTCCATGAGCAGTCCCCTGCTGGAAGTCAAAGATCTGCAGGTTACCGTAGGCGAGGAGCAGAAAGTGCTTCTGGACGGTTTGAACCTGACCATTTATCCCGGTGAGACCCATGTTCTGATGGGCCACAACGGTGCCGGTAAATCCACCCTGATGAGCGCCCTGATGGGCGACCCCCGTTATACCGTTACCCGCGGCCAGATCATTTTCAAGGGTCAGGATGTGACCCACGAGCCTGCCGATGTGCGGGCAAAGCTGGGCATGTTCCTCTCGTTCCAGACCCCCGAAGAGATCCCCGGTATCACGCTGGAGAATTTCCTGCGCACGGCCCAGAACGCCATTACCGGCAAGCCCGTCAAAGTGTTTGCGTTCCGTAAGGAGCTGGCCCAGCAGATGGAAGCGCTGGGCATGGATGAGAGCTATGCCGACCGCTATTTGAATGTGGGCTTCTCCGGCGGCGAGAAGAAGAAGAGTGAGATTTTGCAGCTGCTGATGCTCAAACCCTCTCTGGCCCTGCTGGACGAGACGGACTCTGGCCTGGACGTGGATGCCGTGAAGACGGTGGCACAGGGCGTGCGCGCTTACCACAACCAGGACAACGCCCTGATCATCATCACCCACAACGCCAAAATCCTGGAGGGCCTGCATGTGGACTACGTCCATGTGCTGGACGACGCCCACATCGTGCGCACCGGCGACGGAAGCCTGGTCAATGAGATCATCGAGGAGGGCTTCCGCGCGCTGAAGGAGGACGAAGCCAAATGAGAGCCTTTGAAACAGAAAAGACCGACGTTGCCGAGGTGGACCGCAGCATTTACGACATCAAGGACAAGCCCAACGCTGCCTTTGAGGTCAATTCCGGCCTGACCCCGGAGATCGTCGAGAAGATTTCCGAGGAAAAGAATGACCCCGAGTGGATGCGCATTTTCCGCCAGAAGAGCCTGCGCGTCTACAACTCCATGCCGGTGCAGAACTGGGGCCCCTCCATCGAGGGGCTGGACATGAGCAATATCGTCACTTATGTCCGCCCTAAGACTGAGATGCGGGGCAAGTGGAGCGAGGTGCCCGACGACATCAAAAACACCTTTGAGCGGCTGGGTATCCCCAAGGCCGAACGGGCTTCGCTGGCTGGTGTGGGTGCCCAGTATGACTCCGAAGTGGTCTACCACAACGTCAAGGCCGAGGTGGCCGCACAGGGCGTGGTTTACACCGATATTGAGAGCGCCCTCAACGGCCCCTATGCCGAAATGGTGCGTACCCACTTTATGAAGCTGGTGCCCCCTACGGACCACAAGTTTGCCGCCCTGCACGGCGCGGTCTGGAGCGGCGGCTCGTTCGTGTATGTCCCGGCGGGTGTCAGTGTGGAGATCCCGCTGCAGTCCTACTTCCGGCTCAACGCGCCGGGTGCCGGCCAGTTTGAGCACACCTTAATTATTGTGGACAAGGGCGCTTACCTCCACTTCATTGAGGGCTGCTCCGCTCCTAAATATAATGTAGCCAACCTTCACGCAGGCTGCGTGGAGATCTACGTTGGTGAGAACGCCCGGGTGCGCTACTCCACCATTGAGAACTGGTCCAAGAACATGTACAACTTGAACACCAAGCGTGCCAAGGTGGAAAAGGGCGGCACCATCGAGTGGGTGTCCGGCTCATTCGGCTCTCACACCTCCTGCCTCTACCCCATGAGCATTCTGGCGGGCGAGGGTGCCCGGATGGAGTTTACCGGCATCACTTTTGCGGGTGCCGGACAGGATCTGGACACCGGTGCAAAAGTGGTTCATGCTGCTCCCAACACCAGCTCCCACATCACCACCAAATCCATTGCGCGGGACGGCGGCGTCTCCAACTTCCGCAGCTCTGTCACCGTGCTGCCCAATGCCACGGGCTCCAAGTCGGCTGTCTCCTGCGAGAGCCTGATGCTGGATGACCGCTCCCGCTCCGATACCATTCCGGAAATGGACATTCGCTGCGATGCCGTGGATGTGGGCCATGAGGCCAAGATCGGACGCATCAGCGAGGAAGCCGTCTTCTACCTGATGAGCCGCGGCCTCTCGGAAGAGGACGCCCGGGCCCTCATCGTGGGCGGTTTTGCAGAGCCCATTGCCAAGGAGCTGCCCGTGGAGTACGCCGTGGAGATGAACAACCTCATCCATCTGGAAATGAAAGGCAGCATTGGCTGAAAGGAGGCCGGGAACGATGAATGATTTAAACATGAACCGCCTGCCTGTCCCCACCTGGAACCAGTGCGGTGTCAATTCCGCCCCCAAAGCGGCGGCACTGCCCGCTGTCCCGGCGGACGACTGGGGCGAGGTGAACCTTGCCTTTACCCTGCCCGCCGGTGTGGGGGAAGCCGAAGAAGATTTTACCACCTTTGCCGAGAGCGGCATGGGTGCAGAGACCGATGCATTTTTGCTGGGGAACGCCAACGTCCGCTCGGCCCTCACCGTGGCCGAGGGCGTGGAGGTAAACGACCCCGTCCAGTTTGAAGTCACACTGGACGCCGCCCACCCCACGGCCCTGAGCGTGTTCTCGCTGGACGCAAAAGCCCACAGCAGCGTGACGCTGGTGCAAGTGGTGCGTGGCGACGCCGAAAACGGTGTGGCCGCTTCCCTCACCCGCATCCGCACCGGAGAGGGTGCTCATGTCAAACTGGTACAGATTCAGCTGCTGGGCAGCAAGGCCCGCCGCTGGAACGCCGTGGCCGTGGAAGAGGGCCCCGGTGCCAAAGTGGAGCAAGTGCGTGTGGAGCTGGGCGGAAGTCTTTCCGCCTGCGGCACCCGCGCCATGCTGGGCACTCCCAAAAGTGAATATGACCTGGACGCCGTCTATTTTGGCGGCGAGGATGCCGTGCTGGATTACAATGATGTCTCCGTCCACACTGCCAAGGACACCCTGTGCGAGATGCACACCGCTGGCGTCCTGACCGGCAATGCCGATAAGATCCTGCGCGGCACCATTGATTTCCGCCGGGGCGCCAAGCGGGGCGTCGGCCATGAGAGCGAGGATGTGCTGCTCTTCAGCCCCCACGCCCGCAACCGCACCGCTCCCCTGATCCTCTGCGGAGAGGAAGAAGTCGAGGGCCAGCACGCGGCCTCCATTGGCCGCTTGGACGAAGCAAAACTCTACTATCTGCGCTCCCGTGGCCTGAGCGAGGCCCAGGCCCGCCGCCTGATGGTGGACGCCCGCTTTGCCCCCGCCATTGAAAATATCCCGCTGGAAGCTCTGCGGGAGGAAGTACGCGCCGAAGCAGCAAGGAGGCTGGATGAGACATGCTGACCACACAGAACAACCCTTGGGTGAAAGATTTCCCCATTCTGGCCGCTGACGAAAACGGCAATCGGCTGGTCTATCTGGACAGCGCCGCCACCACCCAGCACCCCCAGCAGGTGCTGGATGCCGTGCTGCACTACTACCAGAAAGACAATGCCAACCCCCACCGGGGCGTGTATGAGCTGGCCATGCGTGCCACCGACGCCCACGAAGGAGCCCGCCACCGGGTGGCGCGGTTCTTTGGGGCCGAGGATGATGAGATCGTCTTCACCCAGAACACCACCGAATCCCTGAATCTGGTGGCCTATAGTTATGGCCTGCATTTCCTGCATGAGGGCGACGAAATCGTGATCTCTGTGGCCGAGCACCACTCCAATCTGGTGCCCTGGCAGCGAGTGGCGAAAGCAACGGGTGCCAAGCTCGTGTACCTCTACCCCGGCCCGGACGGCCACCTGACCGCCGAGGAGCTGGACAAAAAAATCACTTCCAAGACCAAACTGGTCGCCATCGGCATGGTGTCCAACGTGCTGGGCCTGCGTGCCCCGGTGGAAGAGATCGTGGCACGGGCCCACGCGGTGGGCGCTGTGGTGGTGCTGGACTGCGCCCAGAGCGCCCCGCACATGCCCGTTGATGTCAAAAAGCTGGATGTGGATTTTGCGGCCTGCTCCGCCCACAAGCTCTACGCCCCCATGGGCATGGGAGCCCTCTATGCCCGCAAGGAGCTGCTGGATAAGATGCCCCCGTTCCTCAGCGGCGGTGACATGATCGGTGCCGTGCATGAGCACACGGCCACCTGGGCCGAGGGCCCCCGCAAGTTTGAGGCGGGCACCCGGAACATGGGCGGTGAGGTCGGCTTTGCAGCCGCACTGGATTATATGGACGCCATTGGCTGGGATGCCATGATGGCCCACGAACATGCCCTGCTGGAGCGGATGCTCCGGGGCATGGCCTCCATGCCCTGGCTGACCGTCTACGGCGAACCCGTGGCGGACAAGCGGTTCGGCGTGGTGTCGTTCAACGTGCAGGATGTCCACCCCCACGACGTCGCCACCATCCTGGATGCAGGCGGTGTGGCCATCCGTGCCGGACACCACTGTGCCCAGCCCCTGATGGATTTCCTGGGCATCGGCTCCTGCTGCCGGGCAAGTCTTGCCCTCTACAACACGGAAGAAGACGTGGACGCCCTGCTGAATAATCTGGAAAACGTACGAAAGGTGATGGGCTTATGAACCTGAACGAGCTCTATACACAGATCATTACCGAGAACAGCCGCAGCAAACAGAACCGCCACCCGGTGGAGGGTGCCACCCACAGCCTGGAGGGCGTCAACCCCAGCTGCGGCGATGACATCACCCTGCAGCTCCGGGTCAAGGATGGAAAAATCGAGGATGCCGGCTTCATCGGCACAGGCTGCGCCATCTCCCAGGCCTCTGCTTCCCTGATGATCGACCTGGTCAAGGGCCGCACCGTGGAGGACGCCCGCCGCCTCATCGGCCTGTATTTTGATATGATCAAGGGCAAAATCACGCCGGAGCAGCTGGATGATCTGGAAGACGTGGCCGCCCTGCAGGGCATTGCCCATGTCCCCGCCCGCGTCAAGTGCGCCGTGCTGGCCTGGCACACGCTGGAAGAGGCACTGGACGGCGAGGGAAAAATCTGATTTCCGGATACGCAAAAATGAGAGGACTTGCGAGCCCTCTCATTTTTTATATAACCTATCTGCCGGACATTCGCGTTCATGATCTTCGGCACCCGTATGTCAAGCCCACGACAAAAAATATATCTATGCAAAGGCAGAACTCCCAAACTATCAATTTTACTTAATAGTCTGGGGCTTCTGCTTTAATTTCATCCAGTATTTTAGGAAACATTAATCGTTGTAATATCAGCTAACCAAATAAATTCTCAGCGCATCAACAAACTTCCGGATAGCTTTGCTATCATCGTATTCAATCTCGAACAGTTTATTTAATGCCTTTGAAATCCATTTAGATTTATTTGAGGTTCTTTCAATATCATAATCGACCATCCAAGATTCCAATTCACCAACATTTACAATAAATAATCCTTCACTGGCACAGCATTTCCAAAGGTTATCAAAGTTTGGTTGAAGTTCACTTGGCAATGAAGCACGTCCATACTTTTTAAATTCAGACAACTCATCCGAATCATCTCTGAGCTTTTTTAAATTCGACCTAAAATCAAACAATGCGCTTGCAATATCGTCGGGATCTGCAGTTTCTGGGATTAGAGGTTGCTCAGCAAGTTCTTTGGTTTTAGCTTGTAGCTCATATAAAACCGCATACTTGTTCCGAACTTGAAAATGCTTCATTATTATTTCACGTTCTTGGAGTATTTGGCTTTTTAACTGCTCATCTGATGTTACTTGAAGTATATCCGAAAATTCACGCTTATCCCTAATTACGTCAGCGTCTGCAATCATAGCGAATTTAATTCCAAGTTTTTGGTACGGGCCTATGATTTTCTTTAATGTCTGCTTATTATGGGCATTAACAAAATGCACCTCGTCAGCAGCTCCAATTTTTTGAAACAACCTTTGATAAAATACTGCGTCTGCATCAGCTTCTGTTGCAACAACGCCTTTGTAAAACATACCATCCAGCACTCTTGAAGAAGATAATAGAGGATCAGTAACGATTTGATTGAGAGTAACAGAATCCAAGACATTTCTTGCTCCTCGCTTCTGTAAATTCTGTTGAACAGGTTGGCTCATAACCATCTTTAATCTGTTGTCAGTATTGAGATATGTTACTAATCCTGCTCCTGTTGCGGCGCGGAATTCACGTTTATCACTTTTTAACCAATAGGATAGTGAGTTTCGTATATCCGAAAACATAGGTCCTGTCGGATCTTCATCTAAAGTAGGAGAAATGTGTCGCAACTGTTTATTTTGGTTGGCTTCAACTATTTTCATATCATAGGCTTGTTCCAATGTGTCCCACGTTTCAGGGTAGGGGATTTCTAACTCATTTAGAACAACAGCAGGTG
>ERZ827150.2710-NODE-2710-length-18453-cov-3.215023_pt1 | contig 18453 bp, 13 predicted proteins | sample MGYA00519779_ERZ827150 | MGnify/ENA primary metagenome ERZ827150 (study PRJEB31778, sample SAMEA3449267) | human gut metagenome | biome: human gut; feature: human-associated habitat; material: faeces | place: United Kingdom | collected 2010/2012 ...
TCAGCCATTCTCTTTAGGCAATTAGCCTGAGATCATTTATATAATAGGTAGAGCCATAAGGTGAGCCTGACAGTCGGAAAAGAGCTGTTGGGGTTGCTTTATGGCTCTTCTTTTTTGCGAAAAGACAGTGGAAAAAGGAATTCGTTCGTGGCAATTTTAGCCCATAGAGCCTCTCAGGCATGAATTATCCATCTTTTTTAGGCGAAACCTCGCATTGTCTGGGGTGAGGCACGATCCTAACTTTGCCTCCCGTAAACAATCATGGAACTATATTTATCAAGACAATGGGAAAATCCAAATATTATTTAGGGTTGGATGTGGGTGGAACCAACCTGGTAGCTGGCGTGATTGATGAAGGTTATCATATCGTATCGAAGACACGGATGAAAACCCGGGCGGATCGTTCGATCGATGAGATCACGGCCGATATGGCAGCGGTCAGCGAGGCGGCGATCGCCGAGGCTGATTTGAACTATGACGATTTCTCGTCGTGGGGAATTGGCATGCCGAGTTGTGTTAATCCGGCAAACAACCTGTTGGTACACGCCAACTGTTTCGGTTGGAAGAACGTGCCGATCTACGATTATTTGAAGCACCGGATGCCTTTGCCTGTCTATATCGCCAATGATGCCAATTGTGCGGCTTATGGTGAGGCTTTGGCGGGTGGTGCTCGTGATTATACCGATGCGATCATGTTGACTCTCGGAACGGGAGTCGGTGGTGGTATTATTCTGGGAAAGAAGATTTATCCCGGTTCCGACAATATGGGTGCCGAGTTGGGACATACGAAGCTGGTGTTCGATGGCGAGCTTTGCACATGCGGTCAGCGTGGGTGCCTAGAGGCCTATTGTTCGTCGACGGCCTTGATCCGTGACACACGACGGGCTTTGGCCGGACGTCACGACTCTTTGATTTGGACTTTATGCGAACAGGATGAGGCTCGAGTTGATGGCGAGATGGTCTTTCGTGCGGCCAAGGCGGGCGATCCGTTGGGCGTGGAACTGATCGATCGTTACATCCGTTACTTGGCAGGCGGTATCTCCTCGTTTATTACGATTTTCCGTCCTCAAGTGATTATTCTGGGTGGTGGATTGGCCAATGCGGGTGATTTCCTGATCGCTCCGTTGAACGAGTGTTTGCGTGGGAGTACTTTCGCCGCTGCCGAGATCGGTTTGCCGCCGGTGGTACGTGCTGAGTTGGGCGATGATGCTGGGTTGATCGGCGCCGCTTTCCTTGAGAGAACAATGAGTAAGAATTAATATTAAGAATATAAGATGGATAAGAAAGCATTATTGGATTCTTTAAAAGGAGGTTTGATCGTCTCCTGCCAGGTACAACCGGATGATCCGGTTTATTCGATTGATTTTGTGGTGAAGATGGCTAAGGCGGCACAATGGGGTGGCGCTGTTGGTTTGCGGGCCAACTCGCCAGACCAGATCGCTGCGATCAAGGCGGAGGTCAATCTGCCGGTTATCGGTCTTTGGAAGATCTGGCATGACGATACCGACGTCTTCATTACGCCGACTTTGGAGGCGGCTAAGGCTGTCTGGGAAGCGGGCGCCGAGATCATCGCGCTCGACTGTACGGAGCAGATCACGCACGAGGGCCGGCCGGCTTATGAATTGCTGCCGATTGTCCGTCGTGAGATTCCTGAGGCTTTGATCTTTGCTGATGTCTCAACTTACGAGGAGGCGGTACGTGCCGTCGAGATGGGCGCTGATATTGTTGGCCCGACACTCTATGGTTATACGGCGACAACCAAACATATCGAGCAGCCGGATTTGAGAGCTTTTGCACGGATGTGCCGCGACTTGGGCGACCGTGCTTGCTTCATCATGGAGGGCCATGTCTATACGCCTGAGGATGCGATGAAGTGTCTTTACCTGGGTGCGCATTCCGTGGTTGTCGGAAGCGCCATTACCCGTCCGCACCTGATCACGAAGCGTTTTGTGGATCTGTTGTCAGGTTATCAGTCGGATTGGCGTGCTGCCGAGCGAGCAAAGCATTAAGAATATAATAGATATAACGGTTAACAAAGGAGGAATCATGGCGAAGTTTAATGTGGAGACGGCTCAGAACGTCGAGATCAGCAAGAAGTTTCCTTGCGAGAAGCCGTTGCTCGAGCAGCTGGCGATCATGGAGCGCTATACGGCGACCCATCGGGCTTGTGCCGCTCTCCCGAAAGAACAGCGCGAGGTGGAATGCCTGAAGGTCTTGTATCCTACTCTGTTCCGGCGGATCGAGGCGCAAGACCTGATCGCCGGGCGACTGGATTTTTTACCGATAGGCTTTGGTACGGTCACCTCGGTTGGTGGTGTAGGCCATTATTGTGTGTTTAAGAAACTGCGTGACTTCCAGATGAGGCTGGAGCCAGAGGAACGTCACCGGGTGGATGCGCTCTACGATTATTGGCTGGATCACGATTTGAAGACACGTTTCAACCAGGAGGTGATCACGGAGGATACGATCGGAATGTTCATCGATTGCGAGTATCCGATGATTGCGACGGCCCGTCTTTCGGGCATGATGCTCGATTACCCGAAATTGCTGGACTTTGGCATTGGGGGATTGCGTGACGACCTGTCGCGTCGGTTGGCCGGGCAACCGGATAATACCTTCTATCAGGCGGAGTTGGCCTGTCTTGACCTGTTCGCCAAATGTGCGGATCATCTTCAGGAAGAGGCGTTAAAAGCTCGAGAGGCTTGTGCTGATGAGCGCCGCTGGAAGGAGTTGGAGCGGATGGCAGAAGGACTTGCCTGGATCCGTTCGGAGCGACCGCGTACTTTCCACGAGGCGTTACAGCTGTTCTGGCTCTTTGCCCTGTTGGCGGGCGTTATCAACTACGGCCGGTTGGATGATTATCTCGGGCCGTATCTGGCAGCCGATCTGGAGGCTGGGCGACTGACCGACGAGGAGGCTTACCGCTATGTTCGTTCGTTATGGACCATGATTGAGAACCGTCGCACGACCGTAAACGGACGGGTGATTGTTGGCGGTAAAGGGCGTAAACATCCCAAAGAGGCGGATGTGTTCTTGCACTATGCGATGCGGGTGGCTAAGGATTGCCGTTATGTGGAGCCTCAGTTCACCTTGCGTTTCGACAAGGATACATCGGAGGAGATCTGGGATGAGGCACTGGATGCTCTGGGCGCGGGCGCTACTTATCCAACGCTCTATAACGATGACGTGAACGTGCCGGCCGTGGCTTATGGCATGCGAATCGACGAGAAGGCCGCCGAGCAATACGTGCCTTTTGGCTGTACGGAGTTCGTGATTCAGGGACAGAGCACGGGAACGCCCAATATCTGTATCAACCTCCTGAAACTGTTGACGATCTTCATGAATGACGGTATCGATCCGATCGACGGAAAACGGAAATCCGGACCGGTTGAGATCCGTCCTTTGGAATCGTATCATGCCTTCGAGGAGTTCTATGATGGCTATAAGGCTCTGCTGGATTATTATCTGGATCTCTCGGTGAAGGCGCAGTACCATTCTTATGAGGTGATGAACCGTTACGTCAGCTTCCTGTTCACCAGCTTGTTGACCGACGATTGTATCGTCCGTGGCAAGGCCTTGCTGGATGGTGGCGTGCGTTATCTGGGTGGAACAAATGAGACTTATGGCAATATCAATACCTCTGATTCCCTTTGGGCGATCAAGGATTTGGTATTTATCCGTAAGAAATATACGTTGCGGCAGATCAACGATGCCTTGCTGGCGAACTTTGTCGGTTATGAGTCGTTGCGAAAGGATTGCTTGCGTTGCGACAAGTATGGTAACGACCTGGATACGGCTGACTCGATGGCGAACGATCTGTATGAGTTCGTGGCTAAAGGGGTTCGTCAGCGTGGAATTGATATCGGAATGCAATATTTCCTGATCGTGATCAGTAACAACCAGCTGAATACCGAATGGGGTAATCGGACGGGTGCCTCGCCCGATGGCCGTTTGTCGGGGATGTATATGAACCCGGCGAATAATCCGCAAGGCGGTGCCAATACCTCGGGGCCGACAGCGATGTTGAACTCATTGGCGAAGTTCGATGCCCGTTATCATGGCGGCTCAGTGCAGAACATCAAGTTCTCGCCGGCAATGTTTAATGAGAATCGTCCCTTGATCAAGAAGTTGTTCCGGACCTATTTCGATCGGGGCGGCTGCCATTTGATGGTGACGATCGTGGATAAGGGTGTCTTGGAAGATGCCGTGGTTCATCCGGAGAAATATCCTGACCTGATTGTCCGGGTAAGCGGTTTCTCGGCGGTTTTCGTGGACTTGAGCCCCAATATCCAACAGGAATTGTTAAGTCGCGTATTGTATGACAAGTAAGCTCAACAATTATAGGTTAACAGTGATTGAGATCGAACGGTTCGCCGTTCACGATGGTCCGGGTATCCGGACCGTCGTTTTTTTGAAGGGTTGCCCATTGCGTTGCCTGTGGTGCTCGAATCCGGAATCCCAGCGACGGCGGCCCCAGTTGTTCTATCGGGTGGATCGTTGTGTCGGCTGCGGTCGTTGTGCGGCGGCTTGCCCTCGGGGTAATATCCATTTGGAGGATGGCCATGTGCGGATCGACCGTTCGGCCTGTGTCGCTTGCGGTCGTTGCGAGGAGGCCTGCCCGAACGAGGCGCTTTGGGTTGTAGGCAAGACGATGACGGCGGGCGAGGTCATCTCGCTCGTGTTGAGGGATAAGGATTATTACGACTCGTCGGAGGGCGGCGTGACCTTCTCGGGCGGTGAGGCGTTCGCCCAGTTCGAGGGGCTGATGGCCTTGCTGAGGCTCGCCAAGGAGGCCGGTTTGCGTACGGCGGTCGAGACTTGTGGTCAGGTGCCGTTGGAACATGTTCGTGAGGCCTTGCCCTGGGTCGATCTTTTCCTGTTCGACCTGAAACATCCCGATCCGGTACGGTTGCGACAGGCGACGGGTGCCGATTGGGCGACTGTTTACGGTAATCTCCAATGGCTCGCGGGATCAGCTCCGGAGAAGGTGGTTGTCCGTGTGCCGGTCATTCCCGGCTTTAACCGGGAGGCGCTCGGGGAGATCTTCCGGATCGCGGTGAGTCTGGGTATTAAGCGAGTCCATCTCTTGCCCTATCATACGTTGGGCAAGGACAAGTATACACGTTTAGGCCTCTATTATCCCTATCCATGCGAGACGATGCTCCGGAAAGAGGATCTTATTCCCGAGCGGGAGACGGGATGCCGGATGGGATTGGATGTGGCGATCGGTGGCTGAGATGGTCGAGGCCGCCCTCTTTCATTTGGACAGCTCATTCCGGTAGTCCTTCGGCGATTGCCCGACGATCTTCTTGAAAATCCGGCTGAAATAGTAGGGATCCTCAAATCCCAGTTTGAAGGAGATCTGGTTGATCTTCAGGTTCGTGTTCCGCAGCAGTTGGCAGGCCCGCTTGATCTTCATGTGCAGGAAATAGTTCATGGGGGCGAAGTGGGTCTCCTTGTAGAACAGCCGGTACATGTACGATTCCGAGTAACCGAAGTGCGAGGCCAGCTCCTTTAGGGTCAGCCGGTTCTCGATGTTCTCGTTCATGAAATGCGTGGCGAGGCTGATGAAGAAGGTGTTCTCCGCCTGGTGCTGGGGGTATTTGGCCTCCCGGTAGGCGTTGATGTAGAGGAAAGTGCCCATGAGATGGTTGAAACTCAGGTTGACAAAGTTAACCGTCGCCTCGTCCATGCCGCTCTCGGAGGCATTCAGTAGCTCATCGAAAAAGGCGATCCGGTCGCCGATGCGCGACTTGCCGTCGCTCTCGATGGCATGAAGCCCCTGAAGTTTTTCCCAGATCCGTTGGGCCTTTTTCCCCTTGAAGTGCGCCCAGTAGATATACCATGGGTCATATTCGCTCGCGCCATATTGGTGAGGTTGCTCGGCCGGAAGGATAAAGAAATGGTTTTCCGGCACGATATGCCGTTTCCCGTCGAGCACATACCAGCCTTCTCCCTTGACGCAATAGATCAGGATATACTCGCCACAGCCGGACGGCCGGTCGATGTAATGGTGCTCCGCCTTGGGATAATAGCCCAGGGAATGGACGACCAGGTCGCCCACCAGGGGATCCTCGAGCGCCTCCTCGATGACGTAGAATGGATAGACCGTTTGCCGTTGTCCGGCGAAACCATGTTTTACTTTTGTCATAGGCCTCTTTTTAATGTGGATGACCGCGATCGGCCAGGCAAAGATAGTCCATTTTTTTTAGCGGAATAGACTATTATCTGTATTTTGGGCATCTTGTAATTTTGTCCTGTCATTAATCTATGGTTTATATGAAAAAGCTGGTGAGATATTTATTGTCTGTCGCTTGTGGCCTCTGTCTGGTCGCTTGCGGAGGGAAAGGTGGTCAGGCGTCAGTCGCTGGGGGCGTGGCTGCCGATAACGTCTTGACGCCTGAGGAGAAGGCCGAGGGCTACGAGTTGCTGTTTAACGGGAAGGACTTCACGGGATGGAAAATGTTCAATGGTGGCGAGGTCACCGGATGGCAGGTTGAGGACGGCGTGATCGTTGGTTATGGAAACGGTGGCGACGTGATCGCGGATACGACAATCAAGGTCAGTACCGATATCGTGACGGTAAAGGCTTACCATAATTTCCAGATCAAGTGGGATTGGAAGATCGGGCCGCAAGGCAATTCCGGGTTCCTGTATCATGTGGTGGAGGACCCGAAATATAAGGCGCCTTTCGAGACCGGGCCGGAATATCAGCTGATCGACGACGATAATTATCCTTGGGTGAGCGATACGGGAAAAGAGGGCTTGGAGGACTGGCAGAAGACAGGCTGTAATTATGCGATGCACGTCCCTGAGCACAAGAAGCTGAACCCGGTCGGCGAATGGAACTCGTCGATGGTGATCTATAAGGATGGTTATGTCGAGCATTGTTGAATGGCGAGAAGCTCTTCTCGTTCCAGGAAGGCTCCGACGACTGGAAGAAACGCCGTAACAGCGGGAAGTGGGACGCTTTCCCCGACTATTGTATCTCGACCGTCGGTAAGCTTTGTTTCCAGGATCACGGCAGCAAGGTTTATTTTAAAAATGTTAAGATAAAGGAACTGTAGACGGATAACCTCTAAATTTGATATCATGAACAGATAGGTAAACAGAGTAATAGAATGGAATCAAGAAGAACTTTTTTGAAAAAGGCGGCTTTGGCGACAGCCAGCCTGACCATTGTTCCGTCGAATACCATCGCGGGATTGGGGCATAAGGCGCCAAGTGACAAGTTGAATATCGTCGGTGTCGGTATCGGTGGCAAGGGTCATCCGAACCTGATGGGCATGAGCTCTGAGAATATCATCGGCCTTTGTGATGTGGATTGGAAATACGCGAAACAATGCTTCGAGGATTTTCCCAACGCTAAACGTTATTGGGATTGGCGCAAGATGTTCGACGAGTTGCGCGACTCAATCGATGGCGTGATGGTCGCTACGCCCGATCATACGCACGCGGTGATCGCCGCTACGGCTTTGACCATGGGCAAGCACGTCTATTGCCAGAAACCGTTGACACACTCGATCTATGAGAGCCGCTTGTTGACCAAGCTGGCCGCTAAATATAAGGTAGCCACTCAGATGGGTAACCAGGGTAACTCCGGCGACGGTGTCCGTCAGCTGTGCGAGTGGATCTGGAACGGCGAGATCGGCGAGATCCGTGAGGTGCATGCCTGGACAAACCGTCCGCTCTGGCCGCAAGGCTTGCAACGCCCTGAGGAGAAGATGCGTTGCCCGAAGACGCTCAACTGGGACCTGTTCATCGGCCCGGCAAAGATGCGTCCTTATCATGAGGCTTATACGCCGTGGAACTGGCGTGGCTGGTGGGATTTTGGTACGGGCGCTTTCGGCGATATGGCCTGCCACGTGCTCGATCCGGTCTATCAAGCCTTGAAATTGGGTTATCCTGATCGTGTACAGGGTCGCTCGACGGCGATTAATACGGAGTCGGCTCCGCAGTCGGAGGTGGTTGAGTTCCGCTTCCCGGCTCGCGACAACCTGCCTAAGGTGGCATTGCCCGAGGTAAAGGTTTATTGGTACGATGGCGGTATGCTGCCACAGCGTCCGGATCTTTTGCCGGATGGCATCGACTTGATGCGTGATGGCTTGGGCGGTTGCCTCTTCGTCGGTTCGAAGGATACGTTGCTTTGCGATTGCGGTGGTTTCAACCCGCGCCTGCTCTCTGGCCGTGTGCCGAACGTGACGCCTTACCTGCGTCGTGTGAAGGATGGCGACAAGGCTTATACGGCGGATGGCTATCATGAGCAAGACTGGATTCGGGCCTGCAAGGAGTCGCCCGAGAACCGTGTGGAAGGTACCGCCAATTTCGCGTATGCCGGTCCGTTCAACGAGATGGTCTTGATGGGTGTCCTGGCGGTTCGTTTGCAAAGCCTCAACAAGAAATTGATGTGGGACGCCGCGAATATGCGTTTCACCAACATCTCCGACAACGAGGTGTTGCGGATCATCACGAAAGACAAGTTCAACATCATCGACGGGCATCCTTACTCGGATACGCAATATGCCGAGTTCAATGCCCTGGAGACGGTGAGCGAGTATATCAAGCACACTTATCGTGAGGGCTGGAGCCTTCCGGATATGCCGGCGTGATCATGAGAAGATGGTTAATGGTTGGCGCGGTCTTGCTGATGGGCATGGCCGCGCGTCTCCAGGCCAGCGAGCCGGAGTGGCGTGTCGGAGTGCAGACCTATACGTTTCATAACTTTACCCTGGCCGAGACACTGGATAAGACCCAAGCGTTGGGGCTCGACTGTACGGAGGCCTTTTTCTTCCAGGAGCTGGGTAAACCTTTCCCGAAGGAGACTTACCTGAATTTCGATATGAGCGATAGCGACCGCGAGCGGTTGTTGGCCGAGTATCGTAAGCGGGGAATTGAGCCGGTTGCCTTTGGTGTCGCCTCTTATGGGACGGCCGAGGAGTGGGAGCAATTCTTCTCGTTCGCCAAGGCGATGGGCGCCAAGATCATAACGGCTGAGCCGGAGTTGAACCAGTTGGATATGATCGAGTCGCTGGCCAAGAAATACGATATCGAGGTGGCGATCCACAACCATCCGAATCCCTCGATCTATGCCAGCGCCGACGTGGTGGTGAAGGCGCTCGAAGGCCGTTCGTCGATGTTGGGTGTCTGTGCGGATATCGGTCACTGGGCACGTGTTGGCGAGGATCCATTAGCGAACCTGAAACGGCTCGAGGGCCGGGTGAAGATTGTTCACCTCAAGGACCTGACGAAAGGCGAGATGAAAGACGCGACGTGGGGCACGGGCATCCTGCCGGTGAAAGCGTTCGTCGAGGAGTTGAAACGACAGAATTTCGATGGCTTGATTACCATCGAATACGAGAACTACGAGTCGGATAGCCTGGATGATATCCGTCAGAGTCTGAAGTTCCTGAAAAGCTGCTCTGAATAATAGGGCATTCCATATAGCGCACAGGTGACACAGATTTAGACAGATTTTCACGGATTATATATTATAAGAATCTGTGACCATCTGTTGGTTCTGTGTCACCTGTGTGCTTTTTTATATTTGCGGGCAATCTCTTTTATGAATATTGCCGGTTATTGCCGAATCTGTTTCCAGTACCGTACGGAGAGTACTCCAGTACTTCCCGGAAAGTACTGGAGTACTTCCTAAGGAGGATTGCAGTTCTTTCCGAAGAGTACTGGAAACAGGTTCGGTGCTGTTTAAACCAGCGTCCGAAGAAAGCCGGATTTGGCTTTATGGTCGCTGGGTGAGAGCGTTTGATAGTTGTAAAGATTGAGTCTCATAATCGTAGGTAATGACGTAGATAGTGCCAGGGGATAAGGCTTTGTCATAAATTATTTCTTCACTTTCAAAGCGTTCTCCATCCTTATTGGTTGCAATTAACTTATAAGAAAGTTTTACATCACTAGAATGGGAGAAATAAGCTATTTCCTCATCTTTCAATTCAACAGTTTTCTCCCCAACTTTCACAGTAAATGTATAGTTTTCTCCATCAAACCAGTCTGCGAAATTTTGGGGCAAATCTAATTGTACACCCCAATTAATCATCGGAACATCAACAGAAAGATAATTTACTTTACCTGCTTCAATATCAAATATTGTATTCTTATAGAAAACGGGTGTTTTATCCAACGAAGTTGTATCATTGTATGCTTTCAAAGCATAACGACCTGCACCTAATTCAATTTTACCTTGAATCTCTCCTGGATTATATTTCAAGGTCACCTCTGGTGTCATATTTTGACTGGATATTTCCACATACAAATCGTTATCTACAGCACGGGTAGTTATAGTTTCTACATTCGCTGATTGGATCGATATGTTCTCTAAAGAGAGATAACCAACGTTGTTGTTGGAAGGCAACTCTTCTTGTTGGCATGCGAATAGGCTCATAAGGCCTATTGCGCAAGTGTAAATCCATATTTGTTTCATATTATTCTAGTATTCTAATTTATATTCATCTTTTTTGTTTCGCCCCTTCAGGGCTAGCCCAATGATGGACGTTTGTTTATCGTAGGGCGTTGCCCTACGCTTTAAACTTGTGGGCTTTCGGCCCGTTTTGTAACGACCTTCATGTTCTGCCCTTTCAGGGCTAGCCCAATGATGGACGTCGTTTGTCGTAGGGCGTTGCCCTACGCTTTAATCTTGTGGGCTTTCAGCCCGTTTCGTTGTGTCCTTCGTGTTCCACCAATTTTAGCCTGAAAGGCTTAAACATTATAGCGTAGGGCAACGCCCTACGACAAATGTCTCTTTATTTAAGCCCTGAAGGGGCGAAACTTTTCATAAATAATTCTCGTTATATTCAACCTTGTATTCATTCAAAAATATACGTAACTCCTCTTCAAATGTTCTTGTCGTATGATGGGCCTCTTGGTTTCGGATATATTGCGATACCGTTTCCACTTTTGATTGGCTGACGGAAAATGCGCCATACCCATCTTGCCACGCGAACTGACGATAGAATGATCCTTTTCCTTTTATCCATCTGGAGGTACTTTTTTTGACCTCTTCCACCATCTTTGATAAGGCGATATTCTTATTTAAGACACAAAGGATATGGAGATGATTAGATGTACCACCTATGGTGATAAGGGGACAATCCAGATTCGTTAAGATCCCTGATATATAAGCGTATATATCGGGGGAATCCTCCTTTCTCATTTGAGCCTCACGATATTTCGTGCTGAAGATCAAATGTATGTAATTTTTCGATAACGATTGTGACATATCATAATTTTTATGTTTCGCCCCTTCAGGACTAGTCCATTCAAAGGATGTTGTTTGGGACTGTGTCATTATAAGTAGTACTTCTTTCTTAATCGAAGATATACTTCATCTACCATTGAATATATACTTCGTCAAACTTCCTTATTTTGATACATTCCCTTTCAGTTTTATTTTGACATACCTTCCTTTAACCTTGTGGGCTTTCAGCCCGTTATGTAACGCCCTTTGGGTTCCGCCCTTTCTGGGCTTTTCCACAGAAGGACGTTTGTTCGTCGTAGGGCGTTGCCCTACGCTTTAGGCTTGTGGGCCTTCAACCCGTTATTCGTTACGTCCTTCGTGTTCCGCCCATATTAGTCTGAAAGGCTTAAACATTATAGCGTAGGGCAACGCCCTACGACAACGGCATCCTCTTCTTATTTAAGCCCTGAAGGGGCGAAATATTTTATTTGTCATAGACCAGAGAAATGTCATCGATACGTAATACGCTACCAGACCAGGTATCAAAAGTTTTGTCATATCCTTCAGTTGTAACTTGTATGTCTTTTTCCCACGGTAATTCTTCTCCAGAATAGATGGAAGAACGGAATTGAACGAAAATTTTTGAACATTTTGAATATAAATGCTGTTGGTCTATGGGTAATGTTACAATTCCTTTAGTATAGTTTTCTACTTTCCCAGTAAATTGTAAATTTTTTTCATTTATAGTTTGTCCATTGGCATCTATCCAACTGATTGTAACGTCAAAAATGTCATTATCATTACCGATAGGGTTATATGTATAGTAAAATTCAATTTGGCTAGGTCTGCTAGTAAATTCTTTCCCTTTATTTGAAATAGTTCCTGTATTGTTGTCAAGATCTCCAATAAAAAGTATTCCAGGTACTCTGTTTTCCTTGCGTGCGTTAGATGGTAATGTATTTCCACTTCCGGCTGCAGTGTTTCTGATTTCTGCAGCTTTTCCATTTTTACTTATTGATGTAAAAGACACTGCTGGGAAGCAATTATAATATGTAGAAGATCCCCATGTCCTATATCGTGTTGTATAATCATTATTGGTGTTCCAAAATGATGATGTTCCGGATGTCCACGGATAGTAAATAGGAATATCCATGCCAAACCAACCTCCGTCATTAACAGTATAATTCCATTCCTCCATTCCTGAATTAGGCAATTGAGTCGGTGTTTCTAGTGTAGCAGTGGCTTCCGAAGATGCTATAGCGCCTCGATACAGTGCTCGCACTTTGTATTCTTTGGTAGGAATACTTTCAGCAGCTTCTTTGAACTGTTGAGTACGACCTTTCACGTTATCTCGTGTGGTGCATTCTACCCAATCGTTTCCATTATAATACTGATAAATTAGGTTCTCTTTAATCTTTTCTAAATTACCTTTTCCTTCACTAACAGTTATTTCTTCTATTGTGAATTCGCGGCTCCAACAATTTGCCTCATTTACTGATATGCTAAATTCTGGCTTCACCGTCCGAATTTCATAAACGTTCGGTTCCTCACTGCTCCATCGGTTGTTTGCTTTAACACGTAATTTGATAGTATTGGTTGTCTCTTCGCCATTTCCTTTTGTTTGGAGACTGCTAGTCATGGCGGTAAAATCAAATTGTCCGCTGTTTGTTTTATCTAAATTAGGAAGAATAATGGAGGCTGCGTTTAATAAAGAACGATCTTCTTCTGTTAATTCGCTTAATACAAATGATTTGTTATTTAAAGCTTGAAATTTTTCTTGTGGATCTTCAAACTCAAATGAAAATTCTACATCTTGAATTGCTAAAGATCCGGAAAATCTCAATTGAGCAGAAAGAGCATCCTCTGTTTCTGTGTAAGTTAAACTTGTTTGATTGTCATCATTAAAACCATTTACCTTCGGTGCCGGCAACCACTCCATTGGAATAGTCTCATTGATTGTTACAGTGGTCGCTTCAACTTTGCTAATTGTTGGAACAAGACCTGAGGCTGTTGCTTCCATTGATAAAGTCAGCTTGCAATGTTGGCCTGCTTCGAAAGTAGAAGCGGAAGATAACAGGTCATTTTCCAAGACTTTGCTGACCTCTTTATTGTTGCCTTTTAATATACCTTTGAAGGTAAAAGTCGGCTTAGATCCCGCTTGGTAATAGGCACTTTCTTTTGTGCCATCACCAATTGTAACAGAATAATTATTGACTTTAATTTCAACGCCATAAGAAGAATACATCTCATCAAACTTTGCCGTGTCCGCATAAAAGATGGTAGCCAGTGCGTTCGCCACCGTGCAACTGATATTTACCGATGTCGTTTCTCCATCCTTGACTACGACACCTGTTTCCTCGCCTTTATAATAAGGATCATCCAATGCTAAGACCGGATTGCTGCCGAAGGTGGCGGTTATGGTATAGGTCCCTGCCGAAGCCGGGATTGTTCCAGATTTGTAGGCTCCATCGTAAGCGGCATTGTTTGTCGCCTCATTGACAATTTTCAATTTGAATTTGTCTGTCGTGGGTTCGCCTAATTCGGCAGGTGTGCTCTTAGTGGTCACTGTTACCTCATCACTCAAGGTGATCTGGAAACCGCCCTCAATGCTTTCCCACTGGTCCGCTTGGCATCCCGCCAACAGCATTCCAATCAATCCGATATAAATAGCTTTGATGTATCTCATTTTATAGTATTTATCTTTGTATTTCATATATTAAGACCAAATGAGTTGACTTACTCGTAGATCAACTCAAAATTGTCTATTAACAATTTACTACCCACACCGCCAGTGAAATAATCTCCATATTTGCTGGCAGAAGCTACGATCAATATATATTTGGGTGTCCGATTATCATAACGATAGTCTAGTACCAGATCTTTTTGTTGATATTGCGAATCGGAATTTCCACTAATATATTCAGCGTAAGCGATGACATGAGAATCATTTTTATCGAACAATTGGCGTTCTGATGGACGTGTACGAATTTCTAAAGGTTGATCCCAATCTGTTAAGGCTATATAAATATGACAGGAATCGGGTTTACCTTTTAAATATTCTAAAGCGTCTTCTCCAATCTTGTCTATTGTTGCGGATGTATATTTATAATTTATTCTCAATTTTGTCGGGAAGGTGGTAAATGAGCGGCCAAAACTCAGGACTCCGTTTGTTCCATCGGTTTTGACGTATGAACCAGTGAAAATATTACCTGCGGCAAGTTTCATGACGACCCACCGGGTTTCTAAAGAGGCAGCTTTACCCGAGCCATTACAGGTCTCTGTTGTTGGAGTACTGTTACTGTCCGCAATGGTAGTTGCGCCTTTGTTTCCTGTGTCCCAAAAAGAAGTTGTTGTCCAAGGTTGCCATAGTGTTCCATTAGTAGCCGCTGTGGAAGACCAATTATCGAAACTGCCATCGGTTAATGGCGTTGCCGGGGCAGTCGTAAACGATTGTTCGCTTCCGGCCACACCATCTACTGTCACTCGGTAGCTGTAGGTCGTTGAACCGCTTAATCCCGTCAGGGTTGCCGTAAAAGAGGTGCCTGATACGTTGACATTGGCGGAGGACACTGTGTTCCAGTCTGATGTGCCCTGCTTACAGTATTCAATCGTTGGCGTTTTGCCACTTTGTACGCTTCCTTTTACTGTAGCACGGTTAACCATAGCGAAAACATCGGATGAACCGATTGAACCACCCTCCTCGGTTTTATAAACAAAGACTTGCCATTCAAGCCAACTCTCTTCTCCATGACGAGCTGCACGGAAGGTTTGTGAAGAAGTAAAGTCGTGTACTGTCGTTGGGTCTGGTTTAACTCTACCATATTCTCCACCCAAGTTTAATTTGTTGATTTGAATATTATTTAATTCTTGATCGGAACCGACGTAGATAATTACAGTGCGAGAGTTAGCATCAAGCACATAATTACTCATGCCTGTAACATCCACATCCCGTTGAATAATTTGGTTGACCGTTACTTTCCAAGGATAATCCTGATAGGTGCTTAAGGTCATTGTGACCGGCTTGCTGAAATCAACTCGGGTATTGGCCGAGAGTGGCAAACTGTCCAGCGATGCGAAGTCGTTGGTCGGGAACTTTTCGTAATTATCACACAATACTGAATCAATCCCAATTGTGGCGTCTCTTGGATCCAAGACAAGCCGGGTGATTTTCAATCGGGTGATATCTACCGAGTCGTTCACGTAAAGCGTTACTGTGCCTGCCGCCTTGTCGATAACCGCAGCGGCGTCCGTCGCGCCTTCAGCTGCTCGCTGTCCCTCTACTTCGATCGACGAGATGCTCGCTTCCTGTAAAGGATAAGGGATATCGTTCTCGATCGCGCACGAGGCGAGGCCGAGGCAACTTAATAAGAAGTATGTCAGTTTTTTTATCATATCAGAGGCTATATACTACAAATAAAACGTCATTCCGATATTAATCGAGAACAGGTTGATCTTGAAATTTCCGGATGAGACACGTTGCGTGCCCTCCTCAATCTGGTTGGTTTCCTGATCGATCCACTTGAAATTGAATCCCATCACGCCAACTGATACCTCAACGGCTGACCAGTCGGTGATAAAGGCGGCTAATCCCGGAGCGAAACCGATCTGCAAGTTTTGGATGGTTTGGAACGAACCATCGTAAGTATTCCCTGAACCAGTGGAATTCTTGCCACGGCCATAACCATAGGTCAAACGGGCCTCGTTGAAAAGGCCAAAGATCTTGCTTCGTCCGATGGGCATATAAGTACGCAAAAAGCCTGAAGCCTCATATTTGTGTTCCAAATAATATATGTCTTTCAGGCTTATGTTGAAATCTTCACCCAAGTTTAAATCGAAATTACCTAAATCTAAATAATTACGATTATAGGCGAAACGGAAACCGGCGGCGATGTTATCGCGAAAGAAATAACCCACATAAGGGCTGACACTGAAGTCGTATCCCTTGCCTTCCACATCCTTGATGACGAGAAAATTGAGGTTGCTCTCGTCATGCTCGGAATACGACACCGTGCCACCTGCCATCCAGGTCCCTTTCGGAATAAATACTTGCGACTGGACATCCCGGTCAATACGTTTGATTGCCCGCTTGCCACGTTGTGCCATTACGCTACTGATCATCGCGATCCATAGCACCATTATTATAATTATCTTTCTATGCATATAATCTGTTTTCTAAATGTCACCTCCTTGTATAGTCTGTCTTTTAAAAGCGTCTTTATTTTCACAAATTGAGTTTGCAAAGCTATTCAATTTCTTTCAAACACAATTGGATAAAAAGGATTATAGAGCAGAGTTTTTACTCTGCTCTATTAAAATCATTCTACCAATACCGGTTCATCTCCATAAACAAGTTCCAAGTCATCTACGTACATCACACTATTTGTACTTCCTGTAAAATAGTCTCCATATTTGCTAGCCGAAAAAACAATGATTAAATAATACGTATCCAATGGTTCCAATGTTTTGTACTTGAAATCCAAAGTGAATTCTTTCCAGCCATTGGTGTTTACAGCTTCCGAATCAGCAAGTCGACCATAAGCAATGATATCCGTATCATTTTCCAAATCAAGAAATGTTCCGGTGTTTGTATTATCTACTTGCTTCTGTTTCTTTGATAAGGCTATGTAAATAGAACAAAGGTCATCCGAACCTTTTTCTCCTAAACCTTCTGGCGTGTTGCTTCCACGGTAATCAATCTTTCCGCTGGTATAGTGAAACCAGCCGTGTAAAGCAGTAGGACGGGACACAAATTCTTGCCCAAAATCAATTTTTGCACCATTTGTACCTACCAGTGAATTGAATTTACCAGTGTACAAACTGGCGGCCGCAAATTTTCCGATACCAAAAGCACTGGCATATTGAGATTTCAGTTCCGCAGATTGTCCTCCGGATGTATGGACAGTGGTACTATTACCTTGTGTCGGGTTTTTGTTCACCAAAGCGCCTGCTCCTGTGGTTGTTCCAGGATTGCTAGAATCCCAGAAAGAACCGGAGACATTGTAATCATTTTCTGATACAGCGTACCAGGTTTTTCCTGATTTATACCAATCGTCGAAATTCCCATTTGGTAAGGCTTGTTGAATTTCTGTCGTAAAATCTACGATATCACTGACAATACCCTCTTCACTACCATTATCATAGACAATCCGATATTGATAATTTGTATTAGGTGTGAGTCCAGAAATCATAGTAGAGAATTTTTTATCCTTTTCGACCACGGTCATTTCCTCCTCGATTTTTGTCCATCCAAGGGCGGTTGCTGTCTTGTATTCAAATCTCAGTTTACTTTGGTCGAAGATACCTACGAATGAAGGAATTTCCGCATCGAGGTAGGCGAAACTACTCCAAGCGTTTGCTCCTGAGGCAACGATTGTTGTTGTTGCCGTTACGGGTACACCGATTGTATAGGTATAAGTTTTTATTGAACCATCCAATGTGATGTTGATATTGGTTGAACCTGTCGCCGCTAATTTGTATCTTAAAATCACATTCTCTTGTGCTTTAACCTCTTTGACGGTATCTATTTTACTATGAACATTGTTTTTTTGGTTCGTGACTGAAAGATCGGCAAATAGTCCGGTTACTGGGAAATAAGCTTTACCAGTCTCGCTCGTTTCGCCCATCTTGAAAGTGGCCTTATTACTGGCGTTAGTCGTATCTTTAACGATGACGGTCGCACTTTTAAATGCCTTTTTGAATTCCTCGTCGAACTCGACAGTTACTAATACATTTGCCAGCTTACAAGTAATAGTTTTAGAGGTCGATTTTTCTTTCTCAATCGTGACACTGTCTAATCCTGCGTAATAGGGCTTGTCCCATGCGGCTGTTTTTCCATCAAAACCAGCCGAAGAGGCGGCAATTTTATATTTTCCTGGTGTTAAGGCTATTGCCTCTGTCCAGGTCGTGTAATCATCCGTCTGCTTTACGACGGTTCCTGCCTCATTGATAATCTGCACCGCAATCTGCTTTGGATTGTCGATCACCACAGCCCTGGCCGTTTCCGCTCCCAGATATTGGAATTCTTCCAGCATTTCCTCGGTAGTTCGAAAGTAAAGGCCGTTGTCAGACTCTACATCCTTGTAACCCTGCCCTTTCATAATAATCTGTCGATAGATGGAATCATCCGGCTCCAGATAATGAACGTCACAGGTTGCCACAACGGATTTTCCCATCTCATGGGCAAGTTCCACAATTTTCCGGTTGATATCCCGCAGATCCTGATGAGAAGCCACACGCCCCTCCTCCACCAGAAATTCGTTGTTAGA
>ERZ827150.2722-NODE-2722-length-18420-cov-3.048081_pt1 | contig 18420 bp, 13 predicted proteins | sample MGYA00519779_ERZ827150 | MGnify/ENA primary metagenome ERZ827150 (study PRJEB31778, sample SAMEA3449267) | human gut metagenome | biome: human gut; feature: human-associated habitat; material: faeces | place: United Kingdom | collected 2010/2012 ...
CGCCTAGCAACAGGATCTCCTGTGTGTTGTACATTCCGCGATGTTTCTCCTGTCCGACATATACTACATTTTTCATATATGGGAAACGTTCGCTTTTCAAATACCCGCGTTCGCAAGTTTTCAATTCGGGAAGCATAGTATACGTCATTTGCACAAAATCACTATCTTTCTCGCCATTTACGATACAAAGTGTGTGCATATCCGAGTTCCGGCAAAGATATTCCAACTCTGACTGTTTATAGTTCGTGTTCACAGTGACATATACGGCACCAATCTTAGCACAAGCATAAAGCAATGTAAGCCAATCGGGAACATTAGCAGCCCAGATACCTACGTGGGTGCCTCGTTCCACGCCAATGGCGATAAGTCCTTTCGCCATATCATCTACGCGACGATTCAATTGGCTCCAGGTAAATCGAAGATTGCGGTCGGAATATACGATATATTCCTTATCAGGAGTCTCTTCAGCCCAGTGTTCCAGCCACTGTCCCAAAGTACGGTCAAATAATTGCATACGATATACTTAAATCTTGGTTCTTACATAACATCAAATCGGTGTATAAACTACTGCCAGAATCTTTGCAGCCTGTCCCTCGTAAGCATGTACATGGTGAGGAACGATAGAGTCATAATAAATACTATCGCCTTCTTCCAGAAGGTATGTATTCTTTCCATAACTGATTTCCATGATACCTTCCATAACCATGATAAACTCCTCTCCCTCATGAGAAGAAAGAACAAAGTCAGTATCTTCAGTTGGCATTACATCAATGATGAATGGCTCCATGTGACGGTCGGCTTTCGATTTGGACAAAGAATGGTATTCCATGTGTTTGCGTGAGTGAATCGCATTATTGGAGAAGCTGATAGCGTCTTTTGCCTCTTTTTTACGGCATACCACCGGTCCCACTTCGTCCTGATCGTCCAAGAAAGTCCCCAGCCGTACACCCAATACACGAGCAATCTTAATCAACGGAGCAAGAGAAGGGATATCGATATTATTTTCGATACGCTCAATCTGTTCCATAGCCAAACCAGAACGCTGCGCCAATTCTTCTATGGTTATTGATTTATCTTCGCGGAGTGACTTAATTTTCTCTCCTACAATTTTACTTGTATCCATATTGTAAGCATTTTAGTTGTCAAAGGTGATAAATTATAATAATTAAGTTGCAAAAATAACAAAATCTTTAGATGAGCACAATTATAACCAAAGAAAATATGACTATCCGATAGAAAAAGGGAGAAACTAAAAAGCCGCTCCTCATAATGAGAAACGGCTTCTTCAATTTTTTCGCGGCAAGTAGATTACTTACGCAAACCGAGTTCTTTAACAATAGCACGATATCTTGTGATATCTTTAGCTTTCAAGTAATCAAGCAAACGACGACGTTTAGCTACCAACATTGTTAAGGCTCTCTCTGTACTATAATCTTTTCTGTTGAGCTTCATGTGCTCAGTCAGACGAGAAATACGGTAGGAAAACAAAGCTATCTGCGCCTCAGTTGAGCCAGTATCAGTGTTAGACTTCCCGTACTTTCCGAAGATTTCTTGCTTTTTAGCAGCGTCTAAATACATAATTTTTAGAATTTTGATATAGTAAATATTCTTTTGAGCGTGCAAAGATAGGCATTATCTTTATATCCCACAACGTTTTACAAGAAAAAAATGCGAGTATAGCATATATTTCTAATCCTATTTTCGTACCTTTGCAGCCAAATAATAGGTATTATATGCAAAATATTCGAAACATTGCAATCATTGCCCATGTTGACCATGGGAAAACAACGCTGGTTGACAAAATGCTGTTGGCCGGAAATTTGTTCCGCAACAATCAAAATAGTGGTGAACTTATCTTGGATAACAACGACTTGGAGCGCGAACGTGGTATAACGATTCTTTCCAAGAACGTTTCCATTAACTACAACGGTACTAAAATTAATATTATTGATACTCCGGGACACAGTGACTTCGGTGGTGAAGTTGAACGCGTATTGAATATGGCCGATGGTTGTATTCTGCTGGTCGACGCATTTGAAGGTCCGATGCCCCAGACTCGTTTCGTGCTGCAAAAAGCATTGGAAATTGGTTTGAAACCGATTGTAGTAGTCAATAAGGTAGATAAGCTGAACTGCCGTCCGGAAGAAGTATACGAAATGGTTTTCGACTTGATGTTCAGCCTCAACGCTACGGAAGATCAATTGGATTTCCCCGTTATCTATGGTTCTGCCAAGAACAACTGGATGAGCACCGATTGGCAGAAGCCGACTGAAACGATCACTCCGCTACTGGATTGTATCATCGAGAACATTCCGGCTCCGACACAGTTAGAAGGTACTCCGCAGATGTTGATTACTTCTCTGGATTATTCTTCTTATACCGGACGTATTGCCGTAGGTCGTGTGCATCGCGGTACATTAAAAGAAGGTATGAACGTAACGCTTGTAAAGCGCAACGGTGATATGCTTAAAAGTAAAATTAAAGAACTTCATGTATTCGAAGGTCTAGGCCGTGTGAAAACAAGTGAAGTTTCTTCTGGAGATATTTGTGCATTGGTAGGTATCGACGGATTTGAAATCGGAGATACTGTTTGTGACTTCGAAAATCCGGAGGCATTGCCACCTATTGCAATCGACGAGCCGACAATGAGTATGTTATTTGCTATCAACGACTCTCCGTTCTTCGGAAAAGACGGCAAGTTTGTAACTTCACGCCACATCCATGACCGTTTGATGAGGGAACTCGACAAGAATCTGGCTCTTCGCGTAAAGAAGAGTGAAGAGGATGGTAAATGGATTGTTTCCGGCCGTGGTGTACTTCACCTTTCCGTACTGATTGAAACAATGCGCCGCGAAGGATACGAATTGCAGGTAGGTCAGCCACAGGTTATCTACAGAGAAATAGACGGTGTAAAATGCGAACCGATTGAAGAACTGACAATCAACGTACCGGAAGAATATTCCAGTAAGATTATTGATATGGTAACCCGCCGTAAAGGTGAAATGGTCAAAATGGAAAATACGGGCGAACGTATCAATCTCGAATTTGATATGCCTTCACGTGGGATCATTGGTCTTCGTACCAATGTGCTGACCGCCTCTGCCGGTGAAGCTATTATGGCACACCGTTTTAAAGAATACCAGCCATACAAAGGAGAAATCGAACGTCGTACCAATGGTTCTATGATTGCCATGGAAAGCGGAACCGCTTTTGCTTATGCTATCGACAAATTGCAGGATCGCGGTAAATTCTTTATCTTCCCGCAGGATGAAGTCTATGCAGGACAGGTGGTAGGTGAACACTCTCACGACAATGACTTGGTTATCAACGTTACCAAATCAAAGAAGTTGACCAATATGCGTGCTTCCGGTTCGGACGATAAAGTTCGTCTGATTCCTCCCGTTCAGTTCTCACTCGAAGAAGCATTGGAGTACATCAAGGAAGACGAATATGTAGAAGTAACCCCGAAAGCAATGCGTATGCGTAAAGTCATTTTGGACGAAATAGAGCGCAAACGTGCGAACAAGATCTAAAACAATTCACTTCAGATAAAACAAGAAAGCCCGTTGGAGAAGAATCTTTAGCGGGCTTTTCTTATTTTTTCAGCTCAACCATATTCAGTAACTTCCGCACAACCCAATAGCCGACTCTAGCTTCTGAAATACCTTTCTGCAACCGATGTGGACATACAAAATTATCATCTTTGATTTCCGCTTCCATATAATAGAAACAACAGAAAGGATCTAGTTCAAATGCCTTTGCATATTCCAGAATATGGGTCGAAATAAGAAAATGACAATTGGAATACTCCTTCAATAATTCATTTACCGCAACGGAAGCCTCAAATGCATCTTTAGCATTAGTCCCCCGAAACATCTCATCCAGAATGACCAGACATTTCTTTCCGGTTCCCGCCTTTTGTAGAACTTCCTTAATACGAAGCACTTCCGCCATAAAATGACTTCGCCCGTCCCGCAAAGAATCAGGCAAGTTGATAGATGTATATATCCCCTCATAAACAGGACAAATCATTGACTTAACCGGAACGGGCAGACCGCAATGAGCTAACCAGACAGCCAGCGCCAAAGCCTTCAAAGTTGTCGATTTTCCCGCCATGTTGGAACCTGTAAAAAGACATATATTCCCACAGGACATTTCCCAATTATTCTTTTGCACATTTTCCACAAAAGGATGTACAATACCTTCAACAGAGAACTCCATTGTCTGCACCATGGTCGGAGTGAAACAGAAATTCTTTGCCTTCGCTACCCGATGCGCCGTCCTGCAAACATCAAACATGTAGACAACAGACAACAACTCCCTTATGGACAATAACCGTGTACAACGAAATAAATAATCATATTTATCTATGGCATAATTCGACAAGCGTGCCTTTTCATCTAAAGTTTGTTGCAGAACTTCCTCTAATTCACTTCCATGCAAAAGTTCCTGTACCTTATCAGCTGTTTCTTTTAAAAGTTGTGGCATATTCCCCCCTGCTGCAATAGTCCATTTCTCCAAACGGTGCAACATGAGAAAAACCAATTTCACTCCTCGGGAAACCACATACCGGTTCGGGTCATATCGTACAAGACGATCAATAATCGTCGCACATGAAAGTAATATATTTGCTCCCCTTATCTGTTCGCGATATTCCAGATAATATTCAATAAAGTCCAGTTCTTCCTCATTTAAAGGAAGTTCCGGCAAGAAATCCCAGGCGATAGCTTCCTGACGTTTACAAATCTCTTCCCAATCACTCAACGGATGCATAATCCAATCCAGCATCAGCGACTTTCCTTTCTTCGTTTCTGCTTTTAAAAACAAAGAACAAAGCGCCTGCTCACCATACACATTCCCTGTAACGTTCAAATCCGCATAAGTCTGTTTATCAGCGTCCAAATATACCATAGTATGATTTTTATCCAACTTCACAAAAATAGACAAAGTAAGAATAGACTAGTAATAAAGAACTTTTTAATAAGCTTTTTTAATACAACAACACTCCCACTATACCAGCAAGACAGATCAGCAGAATAGGATGTAGTTCCCATTTCCATGTAATCAGAAAAGCACCGACAAAAATCCCAATACTTTTATAATCAATAAAGTTATCTTTGTTCATCATCAGTAAGGCTGCCGAAGCAATCAATGCCACAGACATAGGAAGCAGCCCCGACATCGCCGCCTTGATATACTTATTATCTTTGCATTTGGCAAAGAAATAAGAAATGAGCAATACTAAAATAAAAGAAGGCAAACAAACTGCCACAGTAGCAAGCACCGCTCCCCATACACTTTGTGTAACTGCATATCCCACGTAAGTAGCACTATTAATTCCAATCGGCCCCGGTGTCATTTGCGAAATCGCCACTACATCCGTAAATTGCTGGGGAGTCAGCCAATGATGAATATCCACAATTTCGTGTTGAATAAGGGAAAGCATAGCATAGCCACCTCCGAAGCCAAACGTACCGATCTTCAGATACACCCAAAGTAATTGTAAATATATCATGCCTTTATATCTTTAATCTTATCTTTCAACCATAAAGTATAAACCAGTCCGCCCGCAATTCCCGCCAATACTACATAAATAGGAGAAAGTCCGAATTGCCAGATCAACACAGTAGCAATGAGGGGGGCCATCAACTGTATATATTTCAGCTTCAATGCCCTAACCGCAGATATGCAAGGGAATAAAATCAATGCCACCACTGCCGGCCGTATTCCGTTAAAGATACGGATCATCACCTCATTATCCTGAAAACGGGCAAAGAACATCGCAATCAACATCATAATAACAAAAGAAGGCAATATGGTAGCCAGTGCGCACACCAGGCTACCAATCACCTTATGAAGTTTATAACCTACAAAAATAGATATGTTTACTGCGAAAACACCGGGCAATGACTGGGTCAAGGCAAACATTTCCATAAATTCCTCTTTACTCATCCACTTTTTCTTGACTATCTCCCGTTCTATCAACGGAATCATGGCATATCCACCTCCAATGGTGAACATGCCAATTTTCGCAAATGTATAAAAGAGTTTCAAATAAGTAACAATCATTTTTCTGTCAGCGTTTTAGCAATTCCCCCTTCACGCTATCATACTTTAGTTGATAACTATGTCCTTTTACAGTTTTAAAAGACAAAGTCTTGCCGGCATATTTCACAATACATCTTTCACCTGACTTTGACAGGATAGTCGCTTCCTTCAAAAGTCCGTTCTCCCATATCATGTCTACCTCGAAATTTCCTTTCGCACATATACCCCGGACAGAGCCTTCCTTCCATGCATCCGGCAAAGCAGGAAGCAGTTGGATAAATCCCATGTGACTTTGCAGTAACATCTCCGTAATACCGGCCGTACCACCAAAGTTTCCATCAATCTGGAAAGGCGGATGCGTATCCCATAAATTATCAAGCGTACCGTTCTTCAGCAGATTAGCAAATAAGGTATAAGCATGATTGCCGTCCTGCAAGCGAGCCCACTGGTTCAACTTCCATCCCATACTCCAACCCGTAGCTCCGTCACCACGATGCACCAATACTACTTTGGCAGCTTCAGCCAATTCGGGAGTAGTGACAGGAGAAACCGTATGTCCCGGATGCAGACCAAACAGATGATTTACATGGCGGTGTTCATCTTTCGGATCGTCAATATCTACCGACCATTCCATTAATTGCCCATAACGGCCGATCTTATAAGGAACGAGATTGGCAAGCACCTGTTCCCATTCCTTACGTTCTTTCTTATCCACTCCCAATTCCTCGCTCGCCTTGATGGCATCCAATAGGATTTCACGCACAACGGCGTGTACAAATGTGGCCCCCTGATCAATAGGGCCATGTTCGGGTGAAGTGGACGGTGCCGCAGTATAAGTTCCGTCCGGCTTATGCCACAAATAATCAACTGCAAAATTGGCACTGCTCTTTATCAACTCATATCCCGTCTCTTTCAAGAATTTCAAATCCCGTGTATAGTCATAATACTCCCAAATATGCGTAGCTAGCCAAGGGCCTGCCATTGGATTAAAGTTCCACGACATATCTTGACTTTCCAGTGGAGCAGTAAACCCAAAGATATTAGCAGAAATAGATGCAGTCCAGCCCCTCGCACCAAAATAAGACTGAGCCGTCTTTTCACCCGGCTTCACTAATGTGCGGATAAAATCAATTAACGGCAACATGCATTCCTCCAGATTCGTAGAACAGGCAGGCCAATAATTCATCTGAATATTTATGTTATTATGATAATCAACACGCCAAGGCCCATCAACGTTATTATGCCAGATACCTTGCAGGTTGGCCGGCATATTGCCCGGACGAGAACTTGCAATCAGAAGATAACGGCCGAATTGAAAATAAAGTTCCTCCAGATAATAGTCCGGCTGCCCTTTCCGATAATTTTTCAACCGCTGCCCGGTCGGTAAATTACCGGTCTTTACCGTTGGATTCAGATTCAACTTCACCCGATTGAATAAAGCAGCGTAATCCTGATAATGCTCATTCAACAGAGCCGAATAACCTTTGGCCACCGCATTAGCCAGCCATTGACCCGTTGTTTCGACAGGATTGACCCCGACATACGTTTTCGGATTCTTAAAGTCTGGAGCAAAGTTAGCCTTATAGTCAGTATCCGCAGTGACATAAAAGACAACTTCATCCGCTCCCTTCACGGTGAGTTTCCCATTTCTATTGACCAATGTTCCACCTTTAGTCTCCGCTTGGATACGGACTACATATTTCATTCCATTATTATCCAGCGCAGCCGAATAAACCAAGCCATTATCACCTTGAGCCACCATACTACCTGTCGATACCGGATTAGGAGCATAACTGAATATCAGGTTCTGCTTGCCCGGCCGGTCGGCACTGAAACGCATGACCAGCACATTAGCAGGATAAGAAATAAAATAATTCCGTTGGTACGCTACATCGTCTTTTTTAAACTGCACTACAGCCATAGCAGAGTCCAAAGAAAGAATACGCTTATAATCACTCATACCAATAATATTCAGCCCGGTCTCCACATAAAACTCTCCCATAGTCGTAAAACTACCGAAACGGAAAGGCTTTTCCCTGCTGCCCTCATAAGGTACTTCACTATTAAAATTCTGTCTCGTCAGCCTCTCCGCTTTAACTTGGTCTCCTTCCGTAAATGCTTTACGTATTTCATCAAGGATATGCGCTGACTGTTTATTGACATTCCAGTAGTAATCCGCTCCTTTCGCTGTGTTAGGACCACCCCGCCAGAGTGTCTTTTCATTAAAAGTAATCCGTTCAGCTTCGACCGATCCCATAATATTCGCCCCTATACTGCCATTTCCAATAGGCAATGATTGTGACTCCCATGCAGCATCCGGATTACGGGCTGTATCACCGGCGGTTTCCGGTTTATTTTCACCTTTCCACATATCCGGTCTGCCACCATACCATACGGCATGTCCTTGCAAAGTATTCGGAGCATCAAACCAAATAGCAAGTCCTTTTGTATAATCTGTCCCTCCGGCACAAACGGCAGAGGAGACAAGTAAAGTACTGATAAAAAATGAATAAAGTTTCTTCATTGTCATAGTATTTATTTTTTGGGGTTAAAAATCAACCTTGATATATTTCTTTTTCATCTGTCTAAATTCCATTTTTTTATCACAAACCTCCTCCAGCTTATTCTCTCTGATTACAACACCTTTACAACCATTTAAAATAAACAAAGGCTTTTGACGAAAATCGTCCGAAGAAGTACATTCTACATGATTCTCTTTAAAAATCAAATCCTTCGTACTTTTGGCGTATAACACCGGATTCCCAAATGTACGAAACGTATTACCTATGATACGCACATTTCTATGCACCGGACGTTCCGCATCCACCACCGTATTAGAAGGATGCAACGCAATGACTGCATTTTCAGGCCCTCCACTATACGCACAGCCGATAAATATATTGTTCTGAATCAAAACATCATTCACCGGTCCCGATTCATACCAGCCTTCGGCATCTCCTTCTATCAGGATAGCGCTCATGCCCGTTTTATAATAAGTATTATCTGCAATCACTACTTTTCGGGGAGTAGTCATTAAGGTACCCCGCGTACTTGTCCTCGTAAAATAACAATGACGAATTTCCACTTCGGGCGTGCAACTGATATTCTCCACACAATCGTGATTCAGTTCCAATTCACCGGGAATATCCCGATTGAAGGTGACTTGAACAATACGGTCTGTCAACCGTTTCACAGCAACCACTTGCGCAGACGCAAAACGTTCCATAGTAGACGCCTTGACAAAAGCGACCGTATCCCCCTCAAAGTAAGCGTTATACCCATAGCTCTGTCCATGCATGAAACGCAAATTCAAAGTACGGGTGTTTATTTTCTCAACGGCACGCAAGTTAGTACCGTGCACATTTATCGGATCATCCTGTGCACCCGCAAAATAACAACCAACTATCTTCACCTTTCCACTACATCCGGAAAAGTGCATCATATCCGCAGAAGCTGCCAACAACCTGCCACTGCCTTCGCGCGGCATACATTTCACTTTATCCATGGTAATATTACGAGTGTATTGACTTACTATACCAAGCCCATGCATATAGTGCATCTGCACCCGGTTAAGTGTAATATCCCGGCTTTCGAAAATAAACCATCCCACCTGGTCACGAATAATGTCACGAATTGTCAAAGTATTCCCCACTTTCGGGCGAAATCCTTCCGGGACATGGAAACGTACTACATTCGGGGGCACCCCTTCCGCCTCCGCAGCAGCAAGCACATTCCACCCCTGGCTATAACGGAAAGTACTATCAACAGGACTATATTCTATACAATGATTCTTGTTTGAACGCCAACCCTCACCAAAGAGGCTCATCCGCCCATTCACTATTTCATAACGTGTGTCACGATGTACAACAACTTCCACCTCATCATCTTCCACACGGGCAAATGTCATTTCCGAACCGGCAGGACGTTCAAAATCAATATGCAAATCTTTAAACACCAGATTCTTACAACGTTCGAGAGCGATAGTCGTCATTTTTCCGTGAAACATCAGCGTTGCTCCGTTTCCTTCAATCAGCAGATCTTTCATATCTTCAAACAGCAGACCGATAGTTTTCACTTTGGAAGGACACTCTTGTTCGGTCGATGTATTCGATATAAAATATTTCCGCCGGATAGCACCTTCGGGCCAGATATCATAACGCCCTTTCTCAAAAGAGAGCACGCGAGCAGCACTTCGCTTACATTCACTAATAGCTTCCTGCAAACAGGTCACACAATTTTCATATGTATACGGATGTGCTCCGAAGTTTGAAACACGGATAGTATCTTTTTGTTGCGCCTGGGTAATACCGGAAATTCCGACTATTGACAAGCATATAAATAAAGCAATAAATCTCATAAGCAAATATGTATTAAAGAAGAAGTTGTCGCGTTACTTTATATTTATACAAAGATAGCGAATTATGTTCGATTATTAAATAAAGAGCCGCCATCAAATCGCATTTATTCACATAAACCCGATTCTCCAGCGGCTCTAACCTTTCTTTAGTGAGAAATATAGCTATCTATTGAACTCTGTCACTTCAACGGACTCACTATTAATAATATTATTTCTTACTTGTCGTAAACATTATCTCTGCAATACTTGCATTTACACCATTATTACTACCCGTAACCAAAGCACGTATATATCTTCCTCTTACAGGTTCCGGCAACAGCAGGGTTTGGGCATTGGTCGCCTTTTCACTAGGGAAGTTCAATTGTCCCAATTCTGTCCAATGTTCTTCACTTTCACCTATGCTGAATATAACAGTTTTAGTATCTCCGTTACCTTGCCTTCTTGCCAGTTCTATCGAAAGAATATCCTGTTGTGATTTCATATCAATAATGATTTCGTGTGGCAATGGAGGATTAGCCCCTTCACCTTTCCATTGTGAGTGCCAGAAACTGGCAAGATCTCCGTCAAGGATACAGGTGGCAATACCATATTTACCAGCATTTTCTCCAACCTTTTCTTCTGTCGAAGCCGAGATTCCCCAATCCGTTCTGTCTGCATCAACATATTGTTCGTGAACCGCATCCCAATCTTCTTTTGAAATGGTATAATAAGCAGGAAAATCCATTATTTTTTCCAAAGTTGGAATATCATCGAAAGCGTCATCAGCCGGCTTAAATGTAGATATCAACTTAAATGATGTCTTAAGGACCGCATCCGGTATAACCGTAGAAGTTTGCCCTTCATCTACTTTGATGATTTTCTCCTTTCCCTCATCATTTGTATACGTCAACGTAGTTCCGGTACACCCCTCTAACGGAACCCAATTAATCGTTACTCCGTTCAAATCTGCCGAGATCGAATTAATTCCCTGAGCTGATAGACTGGCCTGATAAGTGGAACCGTACACTTCACCCGCAATAGTTCTTACCAAAGACTCTTTACCTGTATCACTCCTCGTTATCATATTGAATATATATTTCCCTTCCGGAAGGTCAATAATCGTCGATATAGGATCCTTTATAACACGATTCTCCGGAACAGGAACTACCACAGGATTTTCATTTCCCTCCCACGTAATCACACAAGAGCTGATTCGTGGGTCGGCATTCAGATACCACTCCAACTTGACACGATTGAACCCGCTATAGGCACTCAAATCCTGAACGGCCCCGAGATAGGTTTCTTCTCCCATTTCAAGGTATTTTTCGTGTATCTCATACATATCTCCGCAAGCGGTCATCAAAAAGGCTGACAAGCCACAAGCTATATATCTTATTATATTTTTCATGTTCGATTATTTTAAAAAGATAAAAAATCAATTACCAACCCTCATTCTGCGTCATTAGCTTGTTGACGGTAATCTCCGTATTCGGAATCGGGAAGAGAACATTACGGTCCGTTATATTCTGCCCTACTCTACTTGCATATTTGAATTCCGACGGAGCAGTCGTTGAAATTTCCGTACCAAAAGCCTTCATTGTAGCCACATATTCTCCCCAACGAAGCAGATCGAGTTTACGCATCCCCTCAAAGCAAAGTTCCCTAAACCGTTCTTTTTTTACTTCTTCCAAGAAATCCGTCTTAGCCAAATCTGCGGGAAGGTCCACTGTCGCATCAACAGTATGAATCGGCTTCCCATAAGCTCTTCTTCTCACCTGGTTGATTGCGTCGTACGCTTCGTCGGTAGGACCGTTAACTTCATTCTCTGCCTCTGCTTTCATCAGCAGGACATCACTGTAGCGGACAACAGGAAAATTTGTGGAATTAAAGAGACGTGCTTTTTGTCCTATTTCGTACTCTCTTCTCCATTTACCTGGGTTACGATTATATATCTGAGTAGCCGAGAACATTACTTTCTTAGTTACCTGAACCACTTCCACCTCCTGTGTTTCCTCATTGACCTTTGTTTCTTCCACTACATTATAGTAATAAGGAGCTACATTCCAGTCCTTACGCAAATCACCTTCTCCATATGAATCATAAAGTCTTTTAGAAGCCTTCATCGGACCTCCTGAGTAGCCTATTGATTCATCACGGCACAAAATGCCATTCTCCACTCCTACGGAGCCGGCCAAATCTACCGTACCAATTTTGTTACCATACATGCCTATTTCCCAGATACACTCCTTGCTTTCATTAATATCTTGCGAATGATTAATAAAGATTTGTTTATAATCGGGGTTCAACTCATGCTTCGTAGAAGCAATCACCTTGTTGGCATATTCCAAAGCATCCGCATAGCGCGTCTCGTCTTTCAGAGGTTCACCCGCCATTTTAAGAAATACTCTTGCCAAAATAGCCTGAACCCCCGTTTTGGAAATTCGTTCGTTATAGCCAAGTGCATCAATATCCAATACCAGTTTTTCCGCCTCTTGCATATCCTTTACAATCTGTTTGTAAATATCCGTCAATGGCGATTTCGCCAAATAGTTATCATTGGCAGACATTGTCGGAGCAAGTTTCAAAGGTACTTCACCAAAGAAAGAGGTCAGCAAATAATAGTAATATCCTCTCAAGAAAAGAGCCTCTCCCTTTGCTGCTTTCATCATGTCGGTATCCAATTCTTTACCTTCAACACTATACAACAGAAGATTGGCTCTGTTCACTCCTTCATACAACACTTCCCAGAAACGTCCGACATCCAGATCAGCGGCGTCCATTACGCCTGCACGGATATTAGTGTTATTAAAATTATTAGTATAAAAAGACTCGTCACTCAGTACAAATAAGCTAAAAAGTCCCTTACTGTACATTCTTCCGTTTGTGTCAATCAGACGATTATACACTCCGTTCAACGCCTGTAACAGTTCGCTTTCCGTATTATAATAATAATCAGGAGAAACAAAATCAGGTTCCTTATCAAGTATGTTCGAGCAGGAAGTTCCTAACAGACATACAGTCATCCATAACAATATATTATGCTTCATATATACGATTTGATTTTAAAGGTTTAAAAAGAAATATCAACTCCTAGTGTTAAAGTTCTCGGCCTTGGATAAGGAGACCAATCGAAAGAGGGCGTCAACGCTGTAGGGCGAGTAGAAACTTCCGGGTCCGGTCCTGAATATCTAGTCCATGTAATCAAGTTCTGCGCAGAAGCATATACTCTCAATGACTTAATATTTATCTTTTTCAGCCATGCGTTCGGCAATCTATATCCTAATGATACCGTTTTCAAACGCAAGAAAGAACCGTCTTCAATAGTACGCGACGAATAAACAGCCGGTCCTTGCCCACCTATCCGGTAGAGTTCGTTTGTCTGGTTCTCGGGAGTCCAACGGTTGGCAAACGAAGCAAACATATTGAGTGAGGTACGAGCATTCGGATCACCACCTTCAAACTCAATACGGTTGGCATTCAGCACATCACCGCCATAGCTCCATTGAAAGAATACGTTTAAGTCAAAATTCTTGTACTGAAAGTTATTACCAAATCCGCCGATATGCTTTGGATTCGGATTACCGATAATAGTCAGGTCATAGTCATTCACCACTCCATCGCGATTAATGTCCTTGAATTTGATATCTCCCGGCTGAATTTTCTCACGTGCATTTCCATTATTGGGAACACCGTCTTTCAATATATAAGATTCCCCTACCTTATCGAAATCTGTGTACTGATAAACTCCATCAAAAATATGTCCGTAGAACATAGCAATCGGATGTCCCGGAATGGCAATATAAGGATAAGCATTGTTGAAATTACCCCAGTTCACACGGCTTGCCAAACTCGGTTCATCATCGTTCAATGACAAGACTTTGTTGCGATTGAATGATATATTGAAGCTGGAAGTCCATGAGAACTCTTTCGTTTGTATATTTTTAGTGTCAATGGTCAGCTCAAGTCCCGAATTGGAAACCGATCCTACATTTCTATAAGCAGACAAAAATCCCATACTAGGTGCCAATGTAGCATTCAACAGCAGGTCTTTCGTTTTCTTATAGTAATAATCTGCCGTCAACGAAATCCGATTATCCCAAAACGACATATCCAATCCAATATTAGTCTGTACGGTAGTCTCCCATTTTAGTTTAGGATTCCCCAACGTTTTCGGCACTACCCCTTTACCCGGTGTATTACCTGTACTGTACCCAGAGTCTGCCGTTATCTGTAAGGCTGTCAGTGCAGCATAGTCCGTCACACGATTGTTACCTGTCGTACCGATACCTGCCCTCAGCTTACCACTACTAATCCATTTTACATTTTTCACGAATTTCTCTTCACCAAATCCCCAAGCAGCGGAGGCAGACGGGAAATAAGCCCAACGGTTATCTTTTGGGAACTTCGACGAACCGTCGGCACGGAATGAAACGGTCAACAGATATTTGGACTTATAATTATAATCCGCTCTTCCTAAATAAGAAACCAAGCCGTTGGCTGTCTTGCTGATAGTGGCGGACGTCAGCTCACCCTCATCCAGTCCGGCGATCCCCAACGCCTCATTAGGAACATTGATTGCTCTGATTTCATCAATAAATGTACTATTATCCTGCACAGTGAAACCGCCCAACACTTTCAGACGATGTCCCTTCTTCAAAGGAACATCATATGTCAACGTATTTTCGTTCAACAGGCTAGTTCGCTCCGTGTTGGTTATCCAACCATTCACCTTGTTATTGGTATGACGATGTCCCCCTCGAGAGTTAGAGTTGAAAAAGACTTCTTTCCGTTGATGTATCTTATTATATCCACCAGTAATCTTGAGAGTCAGGTTTTTTAAAATTTTATACTCAAAATAAGCGTTACCGATGAAATTGTAAGTAAACAATGGGTTATACTCATTCTCGGCTGCCATCAGAGGGTTGATACGAAGATCAGTAGTCGGATCGGTTGTCTCATCATACAAGTCATTCAGCAAATCACCGTCATTGACACCTGCCACTGGACGGTACCCCCACAACGCATACATCAAACTTGCCGTCGGACTAGTCTGCGATTCAGATACAATGGTACCATATTTCTTCGAATACGTATAATTAGCATTAATACCTACTTTTATTTTCTTAGTGATTGTCTGATCCAATACAAAACGACCTTGATATTTTTTGTAACCGCTGTTCAACATAATACCTTGCTGATCCACCAATGAACCGGAAACAGAGTATCTCGTCTTTTCAGTACCACCCCTGACAGCTATATTGTGGCTATGCACCAAAGCATCCCTATACACCTTGTCCTGCCAGTTAATACCTTCGATATTCCGATAATCTTCCAATGTCCTTTCGCCAGCCAAGTAGCGCTTACTGTAAACGTTGTAATCTGCTTCCAACTGATAACGCACAAATTCATAAGGGTCAAGCATTTCCTGCTTCTTGATAATCTGTTGTACACCTACCCAGCCACTATATGTCACGGTAGGCGAACTAACTTTTCCTTTCTTTGTAGTTACCAAAATTACCCCGTTCGCACCTCTCGCACCATAGATAGCCGTAGCCGACGCATCTTTCAATATTTCAATAGACTCGATTTCTTCGGGGTTCAGCATATTCCCCACTGCCATTTCCAGTGGAAAGCCATCCACTACATATAATGGGGAATTATCCTGAGTTACCGAATTATTACCACGGATAACAATCTGCAAGTCACTACCCGGCTGTCCGTCGGAGGAAGTTACCTGTACACCTGCTACACGACCTGCAAGACTTTCTTCAAAGTTAAAAACCGGTGCTTTACGCATATCTTGCACATTCGCCTTTGCAATAGCTCCTGTCAAATCCTTACGAAGTCCGGAACCATACGCAGGAATCACCACTTCATCTAACAATTCTGAAACGGCACGCAAACGAATAGTCAGCTTCTTTCCATCCTCTACCATTACTGCCTGTTTTTCGTACCCAATAAAAGAAATCTCTAATTTTGTATTATCTCCATCTACCCGGATAGAAAAATTCCCATCCAAATCACTGATAGTACCCACACTTTTCCCAGCAACTGCCACAGAAGCCCCAATAATAGGTTCTCCTGTTTCAAAATCAATCACCGAGCCAACTACCGTTCGCGTTTTTGCCTGTTGGGCAATCGCTACACTGTTCATTTTTGAAACATCTTCTGCTGAATGTACTACAGAAGAAAAGGAAATAGATAAATACACAAGACTACAGCATCTAATGTACCACTTCGCTTTTGAAATAACTGCGTTCTTCATGGTGCAATACTTAATTTCTCGTTAACAATTTAAATGGTATATCTAAGTTTTCAATCTTAGCAACTGGTCTATTCTGGTCTGCTAGGTTTTGCAAACATAGCGATTATTTATTAAACTCCAAATAAATTTAAAGAAAAAAACATAATCACTCTTTCAGAGCTCACTAGAAAGCCCATAAACAAAGGAAAGTGTATTTTTATTTATTTTCAGAAACAAGAAAAAGAAAAACGGAACATACCTCTTTAATATAAAAAGGCTATGTCCCGCAAATAATTCGATCTGAAAAAACGAGGTTTCAACTCGTCCTTCTAAGAGAAGATTCCCTGATATTTAATTTTGCATCCAGAATAATCGACTTCGACAGCATTTTATCCTCATTATTGACATTATGCTTGATTTGCTCCAATAATAATTGTGCAGCATTCCGCCCCATTTCAAAAGTAGGTTGTTCCACACTAGTCAGATTAGGTTCCACAATAAACGCTTCCTTAGATTCGGAAAAACCAACTACTGCCATATCCTCCGGAATTCTAATCTTGTTTTTCTGAAGAGTTTTCATCGCTCCTATCGCCACCGGATCGTTCACTGCAAAAATTCCATCTGGCATTTTTTCCATTTCAAGAATCTGATGAGCCGCCATGATTCCTTTCTCCATCATTATTCCGCAGTCGATAATCAAAGACTCTTCAACCAGCAAGCCATACTTTCGCAAGGCATCCATATATCCATTTTTGCGTTTCTGCGCGATAAGCAAATCTTCAGAACCTGCCAAATGAACAATCCGCCTACACCTTGCTGTATCAAATGTTCAACTGCAGCAAAAGCCCACTTATAATCATCAATAACTACATGGGGAGCACTCAACTCTGCACAAATCCGATTGAAGAAAACCACAGGAAAATTATTCCAGATCAAGTCAGAAAAGTAACTAGTATTTTCCGATTCCTGGGTAACCGAAATCAGAAAACCATCCACCATCTGCGCTTCCAACGCCTTCATATTCCGCAATTCATTCTCATGCGATTCATTAGATTGCATTATCAGCACATGATATCCTTCAGGATTCAGCACACTCTGAATACCCATAATTACTTCAGAAAAGAAAGAATTGACAAATTCAGGGACAATCACTCCGATAAACATGGACTGGCTTTGTTTCAGACTCAAAGAAATCGGATTCGGCTTATAATTCCATTTTTCTGCAAGCTCCAGAACAGCTTTGCGTGTTTCTGGATTAACATCCCATTTATCACATAAAGCTCTGGAAACAGTAGAAGTCGAAATCTTCAGTTCCTTGGCTAAATCCTTGATAGTCACTCTTGGTTTACTCATAGACTGTCACTCACTCTAAAAAATTTCCCGAATATAATCAAATTCCGGCAATTGGAATGTTAAAACTCCAAGAGTTTAATTTCGGGAACGTTTGCGGTAACGTTCCCGATGATTTATATTCCGAATTGTTTGTTTATCTGTAGAATCAAAAATATATTTGCTGTCAACTTAGATGTTTTTCAAACCTGTTTTGTTAACTAAATCATTTGATATGACTACTCTCGACATCATTACTATCGTACTATTTTCCCTTGGAGTTGTTTTAGTCGGATTGGCTTTCTCCCAAAAAGGTAAAAGTATGCAATCTTTCTTTGCCGCAAACGGAACCATGCCGTGGTACATGAGCGGCCTCTCACTGTTCATGGGATTTTTCTCTGCTGGCACATTCGTCGTATGGGGTTCTATCGCTTATTCTATGGGCTGGGGTTCAATCACTATC
>ERZ827150.2723-NODE-2723-length-18408-cov-3.210320_pt1 | contig 18408 bp, 15 predicted proteins | sample MGYA00519779_ERZ827150 | MGnify/ENA primary metagenome ERZ827150 (study PRJEB31778, sample SAMEA3449267) | human gut metagenome | biome: human gut; feature: human-associated habitat; material: faeces | place: United Kingdom | collected 2010/2012 ...
TGTACCTAATTGGGGCGATGTCCTCGAAGAGGAAACTGCTTTACAGAAATGGGGGGCTTTTAAACAGCAGCCTGTCGTTTTGTTCTTGCGGCGTTTTCGCTTTTTGCGGGGGGCGTTGCTTTGGGCGGAATGTCTGAAACAACTTGCTCCGCAATTCCCTGGCGTTGAATTTCATTGTGTAGGTCATGGTGAATATCAGGAACCTTTTGGTTTATTGGCAAAACATTTTAAGAATGTTAAAACTTATTTGCAACCCCATGACAAAGTAAAGGAATTATATGAACGTTCACATTTGTCCGTTGTGCCGAGTTTGTATTCAGAAGGAACATCGTTGAGTGCAATTGAAGCCATGTGCGGCGGGTGTGCGGTGATAGCCAGTAACGTTGGCGGCCTGGGAAACTTGATTATTCCGGATGCGAATGGTTATTTAATTGAACCGACTGTTGATAATTTCACTCGTGTTGTTACGCATTGTTTGAAATCTCCGGAGGAAACTCAGGCACAGGGGATGCGTGCAAGGGAAATCGCCAAGCACGGATTATCTCTGGAATGCTGGGAAAAACGAATAACAGCAATTTTATTGGAAACAATGGAACAACGCAACAGCTGGCTTGAAAGACGTTTTTTACCGCACTTTCATATGTAAACTGAAGATTGGCGCCTTAATTTGCATTGTGCGCGGGACGATTTATGATGCTTTCTGATCAATTTGAAATTAAACCTGATTGCAAAAGAGTGATTCTGCACGTCGGACGGGATATTTCTACCGGAGTATGGTCGTTGGTAATGGCGTTAGCCGTGAAGCAAAACCAGATTGCGGGACAGATGGCCGGAATCGGGCTGCTCTGCTCCCAAGGCTTATCTGGACGAATTGGCAGGAGCTGGGCTTCCGTTTATGACCCAAGCCGTTCCGTTCAAATCGTGGAGCGTGGCGTTTGGAATGTTCATTTTGAGCAACCCGCTGCGCGGCTGGTTAAAACAGCTGGCTGTCAAATATCCTGACGTCCAGTTTGTTGTTCATTTTCACAACGCGTGGCTGGCCGGCGGCTTCTTCCCATTGCCGAAGTTTAAAAATGTTTCATACGTATCGACTTTTCACGGAATTGCGGCTCGCCATAAATTAGAACAAAAAAAATTACTATGCGCCTATCACCGTTTTCTGGCACAGCGTTTGGTAAAAAATAATGTCAGACTGACTTCGGTTTCCAGTGAAGGTACGATTGCGGCGGAGACGCTGTTTCATATTCCGCGTGGAAAATTTTCCATCATTGCGAATGGAATTCCACAGGATGTCGAATTGGCGGCAAAAATAGAGACGGCAGATTTCATTGTCGGTCATGTGGGGCAGATGTGTGACGGCAAGGGGTGGCAGTTGGCATTTCAGGCCGTGAAGCAGCTCAGGAAAGAGGGCGTGGCGATCAGGATGATTGCGGCTGGCTCCGGTCCGGATGAGCAACAGGCAATAGCGTTGGCAAAGGGAAATTCGTTTTTTGAATTCAGAGGAAATGTACCCAATGCCGGAGCCGTATTGATTCCGCAGTTGGATTGTCTGGTATTAGCCAGCTGGTCAGAGGGAATGCCAATGGCCATTGTGGAGGCATTTCGTGCTGGAGTGCCGGTCCTTGCCTCCAAAATCGGTGGTTTGCCGGAAATGATCTGTCCGGGGATGAATGGTGAATTTATTGAACGGGCCGTAGACTCGATCGTAGTTGCATTAAGGAAAATGATCGCAGACCGAGAGTATTATCAGAAGCTCGCACAAGGTGCGCATTCGTTTTTTGAACAGAACTATGCGATTGAACATGTGGTTTTCCGGTACGGAGAACTTTATGAGCAGAATACGGAGGAAAATCGATAATGCTGCTGTCGGAACAGGTAACGATTCTTATTCCAACCAAGAATCGTGCAAATGACTTGCAGGCATCTCTGGCAAGGATGCGGGACAGCGGGTACGGGGAACTGCCATTCGTTATTTATGACGACGGTTCTGCAGATCCGGAAGCAACCCGCCAGGCAACGGAGTGTCTGAAAAATGTCACGGTGGTCTATGGCGAAAAAAGCCGAGGTCAAGCCTATGGCCGCAATTGCCTGCTGGAACAATGCCGGACGCCTTTTGCTTTGCTGACAGATGATGATACATTTTTCCTCAGTTCTCCGGACGTGCTGGCTGAACTTATTGCCCGCGATTTGTATTTTTCCGGCATTGGCAGAGCGGATGCAGTTTGCGCACAGGTGGTTCGCAGTTATGACCGGGTTTTGTTATTCCCGGGGTTGGAAGGAACAAGACAGATCGTTTCTCCGGTGGGAATGGGGTTATTGGTTCGGACTGACGTCATGAGAAAACTGAAGGGATTCCGGGATTTCTTTGTCTATCGTCACGAAGAAAGCGAACTTGGACTGCGACTGTGGGCGTACAGCCACATTGTCGTTGCCACAACGGAGATCTTTTTGGAACATGTGCATACTCCGGCAGGGAGATCATCGAAACAATACGATTATCTGACTTCGCGAAATCTGATGCTGATGCACTTTCTGGATCTGCCGGGCATCCATGGCCTGCCAACAGGAGTGTTGCGGGCGATGAGATTGTTTTTCCGTTTGCATGTACACTATTTTTCGTTACTGCAAGGATTTGTCTCCGGACTCATCGGATGTTGGCGCTATCGCGGAGAACGCAGCGTCATGAGCTTAAAGCGTTACAGGGAACTGGTTGAATTCAGAAGGAAACTGCAATGAATCATAAAAAATTTTTGCCCGGTTGCGGCCTGCTACGCGTCATCGCCATGGGGATGATTATTTCAGAGCATGTTTTCTCGGGTACTCTGGGAACGACGCAATTTCCGGAGTCTAACCGATGGCTGTTTCTTGCCGCAATGGGAGTTTCCCGTTACGGAGTGGATCTTTTTGCGGTCATTTCCGGTTATCTGCTGTATGAACGGGAACAGCGGAGCGCCTCATTTTTTATGCTGCTTTCCACGATCATCACGTATTTGCTGGCAATCCCGCTCTGCCTTTCACTCTTTTCCGGAGAGGTCAATTATCTGAGCATCCACAATATTCTCAATATTATGAAATATGAATACTGGTATGTCACAGCATATATCGGCATGTTTTTCTTCATCCCGTTTCTGAATCTGGTGGTGCGCCATGCCGACGGGAAAAGTTTGAGTCAATTTTTTCTGGCAGTTCTGGTATTTGCCGTGCTTATCCCATGTTTTACGCGAAAAGATGTTTTCGGATTCGGCATGGGAAACAACGCAATTTTTTTGATGATTATGTATTGCGTCGGTGCTGCCTTGAAAAAATATACCTCGGAAAACTCTGTTCCGAAATGGCTGGGGGCGTGGATCGGAAAACGGAGCCTGATCGCGTTCGCCGCAGTTGCAGTTATGCTGGCAATCATGATCAATGGCGTTGAATTCATCACCTGGAAATACACGGAAGCGGCAAGGGGGATCTACCCTTTATGCAACAACAATTCGCCATTCATAATCGCAGGCGCGATATTTCTGACATTGGGACTGATTCGTATTTCGAATGTTCCGGCATGGTTGCTGAAAACGGTAAAATTTATTGCGCCGTTGACCTTGGGTATCTATCTGATCCATAATCATCCTTTATTCCGGAAGATTTTCATACTCCGTCTTTCCGGCATAGCAACCCTAACATGGTACGAGGCGTTGTCGGCATGTGTCTGTCTGCTAATTATCCTTTATGGAGTATGCGCTTTCATTGATTATCTGAGGGAACGGCTTTTTCAATTGCTGCAATTGAAAAAAATATATACTTTCTTATTAGAATGGCTTAATTTGACTTTCCGGCGTTCTGCGATTTAGAGTTATTTACCTGCGCCGCCGTCAGCAATACAAAGAATGCCGGAATCACAATCGCCCCTGAGATTCCGGCAAACAGGGTTATGCGCACAAAAGGCATTTCCATTCAGAGGAACACAAGCGAAGCTGTAATATGTTGCGATTGCAATCGCCGCTTTGATATTGCCTGTACGAAAAAAGCTGTCCTCTCTAGGATTTTTCCGAAACAGTTGAGTTATATGACAATGAATAAATTTTTAGTTTCGCAGCTTGGTGCACGTGAGCATTATGCAGTCCCGCTGGCTTTTCATGCACGGCAGCAATTGGAATTGTTTTGCTCTGATTTTTGGGCAAATACATTTTTTCGTAATGTGAGGAAGATTCCCTTTTGTCCCCGCCTGCTTCGGAATATTGCAGGCAGGTACCATCAGGAGTTACCTTCCCGGCTGGTGGCCTCCCTGCCATTATCCTGGACTCTGAATTCCCGTTCTTTGGTATCCCGCTATCCTTTGTGGAGCTTCCACTGCCAAAATGGACAGAATTTTGCAGAAGAGGTCAATAGAATAGTCCGGGAGCGGAATATTGATTGCACATCGGTCAATTTTTGGGGATTTTCCTGCGCGGCGCTGGAAAGTATAAATTATTGGAAGACACAAGGCGGAAAAAGTGTTCTGGATCAAGTTGATCCATTGGAAGTCGAATATGAGATTGTGCGCGAAGAGTACGAAAAATGGCCAAACTGGGAAGATCAGAATTGCTTGCCTGCCGCGGATTATATTCAACGGGTGCGTTGTGAATGGCACGAAGCAACGCAAATCGTGGTAAATTCCGAATGGTCCCGCCTGGCATTGGTGAAACAGGGGGTTTCCTGTGACAAACTTAGAGTTATTCCGCTGGCTTACAATGGAAAAAAAGTACAAGGCGCAAAAAATTTTACCCCTCCAGAAGCTCCGCTTCGGGTACTTTATCTGGGGAGCGTCATGTTGCGCAAAGGAATTCAGTACCTGATAGAAGCGGCAAGGCATTTAAAGGACGATGTCGAGATCAGAGTGTGCGGAAAAATTCAGATAAACAAAGATAAATTGTCAAATCTGCCGCGGAATATTCGTTTCTTGGGTCAGATTTCGCGATTGGATACCGAAACCTATTGGCAATGGGTAGATGTATTTATTTTACCGACGTTATCGGATGGTTTTGCCATGACCCAGCTGGAAGCAATGGCGCATGGAGTGCCAGTGATCACTACGGATCGTTGTGGTGATGTCGTCACACATGGCATCGACGGATTGCTTATTCCGGCCGGCAGTTCGGAAGCCATTGCCGAAGCACTGGTATATCTGGCCCAAAATCGGCACGTGTTGCAGGAGATGTCTGCTGCGGCTGTCAAAAAGATCAAAATGTTTTCTATTTCACAATATCAGGCGAATCTCGGAAAGCTCTGATTACTGCAATAGCATATGAATTCATATCCATTTGATACGACAACCGATTTTACTTCAAAAGAGAAGATATTATTGGGATATTGCTGTATTTTTACCATACTGCTGAGTCTCAACCCGGTAATTTATTCATTTTCAGGAGGTGTGCTCACCTTGCTTTTTGCACTGATAAGCGCTTTAAATCCATTTTCTGCATTGTTTTATATTTGTTCATCTGGATTTACCATCCCCCAGGCGGCAGGATTGCCGTTTATGCCGGCAGCTCTGATTCCTTTCATCGGGATAGTGCGTTTGATGGACCCTGAAAGTCCCAAAAGTTTTCATGGCTGTCAATATTTGCTGGCGCTATTGCCTCTGTTGCTGTTGAGTTTTTTGAAATATTTCCATTTTCCGTGGGGATACGTGGACTTAATGCTGGTTGCGGCAATCACCTGCTGCGTCCTGAATCAAACCAAAGGGCAGTATTTTAAAGTTGCATTGGTTATTGCACTTTCAATGTTTTCCGGCCCTCTGGGTTCTTGGCTGAATCTCTTTGGATTTCCTGTCACTTTAGTGCAACACTTCCGCGACGGGATGATCCGCTGGGGAGGAGTCCGGATCGATTCTGTCAGCATGTGGTTTTGCTGTTTTTTGGTTTTCGCCGGGAGCTGCGGCGTCAGCATGGTAAAAATGGCAAAGACCAATAATCCCCAATGGGTAAAAACAGCATTGATAACCATTGCCGCAATCACCTTTCCGCTGGTGATGACATTTACCAACACCTCCTATTTCGGATTTGCCGTTTTACTTGCAATCTTTATTTATCATGTGGTAGTGTGGTTTCCGCAGCTGCGCATAAAATTGTTTTTTGACGGAGGGATTACAATCATCGCCATATGGTGTTGTCTTCACTTTAACTTTTTTAACATGCAGGTGTATTATCGGGAATGGATCAACAGTTATATCACCAGATTGGAAGACAGCGGACATCAGCTGGGAACCCGCGATGTGATCTTTCAACACAGTATACAACGGATAGCGGAATATCCGTGGTTCGGGGTTCCCGCCGGAATAACAGACTCTCCGCCTGCAGACTGGGAGACGATGGGATATGACTATTATTTATCCCATAATGTATTTTTGGATATAGGAAGGGGGCTTGGCATCCCGGGAATGCTGGCATATGCATTATTTGTCTTTATGCCTGTTTTTATTGTCCGGCGCCGTTCTTCCCATGAGTTGTGGTTCCCTTATCTATTGATGTTTTTTGCTGCGTTACTATTTCTCAACTTGCTTTCTTTTGGCGGAAACAAAGCCTATTGGTGCATTTGGATGGCCATGACAATGAGTGCCGCTGCATTGCCCGAAAAAAATGCGGAAACCTTTCATGCAAAACGGTTGCAGATAGAAAAATTATGAGAGAAAAGCTGAAGATTGCAATTTGGATGAATATTCCCTCCCATTATCAGAGGGCCTTTTTTGAAGCTCTGAGCACACGGGATTGCATCGATTTGCAAGTTCGTTACCTGGAGGAACTGCCCGCCGTCCGAAAAGCTCAAGGTTGGAAAGAGCAGGCCTTTTTACTTTGTGAACAGTGCGTTGCCAGAATATCCAGGGTTGAAGATCAGCTGGAAACAATGCCGGATTGGCGGGAACGGATTCATATTATCAGTTGTGTTTATTCCAGGCCACTGGCTGAATTGCTGACGCAGCACAATGTCCGCTGGTGCCATTGGTCGGAGCGCCCCGGGGTGCAGCTGGCTCGCAAATTGCGTTTCAATATGCGGCTTTTCAATTGGCTTTATCCCATTTATCTGCAATTCAAAAAACGGGAATACCATTTGGCCGCGACTTCGGCAGTCGCGGTATTTGGGCAGGGGAAACTGGCCGTTGACGCTTTCAAGGGAATGGGGATCAATGAAAGCAAAATCGTCAAGTTGTATTATACGCCGCCGGCTCTGAGTCGGACGGAACCTAATGCTGATATCGTCCGCTTTGCCAACGGCCGCCGGGTGTTTCTAACTGTTTGCATGTTAAATGAACGCAAAGGAATCGATCTGTTGCTGCGAGCAATGGCCTCGTTGAAAAATCAGGGGTGGTGCTTGGTTTTGTGCGGCCGTGATCTCTCAAGTGGACGCCTGGCTGATTTGGCTGAAAAATTGAAGTTGAATAACGATGTTTTGTTTTTGGGAGCAATTCCGTTTGAAAACTTGAATGCCGTCTATTCGGCGGCAGATGTGGATATTTTGGCGTCCCGCTTTGATGGCTGGGGGGCCGTATTGAATGAAGGCGCTTCCGTGGGACTGCCTCTGATTGGGTCAGATAGTGCCGGAGCCAGCTGGGAATTGATCTGCGAAGGAGAAAACGGGTTTCGGTTTGCTGCCGGGAATTGGAAAAAACTGGCGGCAGCCATGAAACATTATGTGGATCACCCGGAATTACTGAAAAGCCACGGAGCAAGATCGCGGGAAATCTTTGAACAAGGTTTTTCTCCGGAATGCAATGCGGAAACCGTGGCGCGAACCCTAGCGGGAAAATAGTTTATGCGTATACTTATCAATGCGTCCAATCTGCATATCGGCGGTGGTATTCAGGTGGCCGACTCCATCATCCGGGAAATCGTGAATTTTCCGCAGTATGAATACCGGGTAGTTGTTTCCGCCGCAGTGCGGAAGGAATTAGGCGGTTGGAGTGGTCATCGCCAAATCAGAATCGTGGAATATACGGCAAAACCGAAATTATCCAGTGTATTGTCGGGGCGGGATGCGTTTTTGGATCGACAAGTCAAAGAGTTTTCCCCCGATGCGGTTTTTTCGGTTTTCGGGCCGACTTACTGGCGCCCGGCTGTGCTGCACCTGTGCGGATTTGCCATCCCTCACTATTTATACACCAAACGCGACACTCCGTTTTTTTCCCGTTTGACATTTAAACAACGGATACGGCTTATGGTTATGCGTTGGAAAAAATTACGGATAATGAACCGCAATGCGGAAGCGTGGGTTTGCGAAACTGATGATGCCACGGAACGTCTGCAAAGACTGCTTCCGCAAAAGCAAGTTTTTACCGTTTCTAATTCCTGCAACCAAATTTTTGAACATCCGGAAAGATGGAAGCCGTTTTCGCTTCCGGAATCTTCCGCCATAAGTTTTTTGGCCGTTTCGGCCTATTATCCGCACAAAGATTTATCCATATTAGTAAAAACGGCGGCATGGTTGCGGCAATACCGTCCGGATTTTGATTTTCGATTTATCGTTACTGTTGCTCCGGAAATATTAAACGTGCCGGAGGAACTTAAGGCGTATGTGCTGTGTTGCGGGAGAGTGCCGCTGGAACGGTTGCCATCACTTTACCAACAGGCGGATATCGTGATTCACCCATCGCTGCTGGAATGTTTTTCTGCGACTTACCTGGAAGCGATGAAAATGAAAAAAACGTTATTAGTCACCGATCTTGCTTTCGCCAAAGATGTGTGCGGCCCGGCCGCGGCATATTATCAGGCGGGCAATGTTGTTTCGCTGGCAGGGAAGATGCTCGAATTATCACGAAGTCCTGACATTTGCCAGGCGTTAGTGCAACAAGGGCGCAACCAGCAAAAAAAATTTTTATCACCAACTCAACGAGTACATACATATTGGCAGTTGCTGGAGCGATTGTCATCTCAGCACCAGAATTATTGAGCTATGACTATATGATTAAAATGGTTAATGCCGTACAATAGCGCAACTATTGAATTTATTTTTCCGTTTGAGTTCAATTGCCGGGAATAAGGAAAAGTATGATTAAGCAAATAAAAAATATAATGGAGAATCTGCCCTATCCTGTGGGGCGGGCGTTGTCGCTTTTACCATTCCGTTATCGATTGGGTACCGCGTATTCACAATTTCATCATCTGGCGAATCAATCACTTTGCTGGAGCGATCGGGAGCGGGAGGAGTACATGCTTGGCAAGCTGCGAAACATTGTAGAGCATGCAAAACAGAAGTTTCCCTGTTACCAGAAGCTTTATAAACAACACGGCGTTTATGATCTGGGAATTAATTCTCTTGCGGACTTTAGCAAATTGCCAATCACCGACAAGGCATTTTTCCGGGAACATATTTCTGAATTTTCCGGGGCTTATCTGCTGAATACTGGCGGCACGACTGGGTCGCCGTTCTCCTTTTATATTGACAAAAACGCATGGGCGAGAGAATGGGCGCACATGCATCTGATTTGGGGAATGCGTGATTATCATTATCAACAGTTGAATCTTGCGTTGCGCGGAAAAAATCTCGAGAATAAGAATATCAAATACAATCCGGTTCATAACGAATTTCTGGTGAATACTTACAGAACCGTTTCCGACTTTCTGCCGGAGATACGATCGCTTTTCCAGAAAAGAAAAATCACTTACATCCATGGGTATCCCTCCTCGGTTTACAATTTTATTGTCGAATTGGAGAAATGCTGTTCGACAGCTGAGATCAAAGTTTTTTTAGCTCCGATCAAAGGCGTACTGTTGCATTCGGAATTCCCCTATCCATATATGAAAGAAAAGTTTGCCGGCTATCAACTTCCTTGTATTTCATGGTACGGGCACTCAGAGATGGCTATTTTGGCTTACGATAATGAATTCAATAATCATTTCCGCCTTTTGCCGACTTACGGTTATGCGGAAGTTGTCGGCGAGCAGCTTTTAGGCACGTCATTCCATAATTTTGATATGCCGTTGATTCGCTATAATACCGGAGATCTGGTAACGCCATTGTCTGTAACGGAACATGGAGGCTGCACTGCTTTCGCAATCAATGCCGGACGCAGCGGCGATTATATTGAAGACCGGCACGGCAAGCAAATTCCGCTGACTTCGCTGATTTTCGGACGACACCATCGGGCTTTTGAGGTCGCGGAACACGTACAAATCCATCAGGAATCTCCCGGCAAGGCTGTCATATATCTGATTGCCGGTCAACATATTCCTTCCGAAAATCTGCATAATTTTTTTGACTTAAGCAATGTAGATGTCGATTTTGAAATCGAGGTTCGCAACAAACCAATTTTGACGAAAGCAGGAAAGCTGAGGTTAAAAATATGAAACAGATTTTACAGTCATTTAAGACCGGGGAGCTTTGGCTGTCGGAAGTCCCCACGCCGTTGTGCAAAAAGAATGGTATCCTGATGCGCAATCACGCTTCATTCGTTTCGGCTGGTACGGAACGGATGTTGGTCGATTTTGCCAGAAAATCCATTGTCGGCAAGGCGTTGCAAATGCCGGACCAGGTGCGCAAGGTCATTCGAAAAATGCGGACGGAAGGCATTTTTACCACGCTGGAAAAGGTTCAGGCGAAACTCGATCAGCCGATTCCGCTGGGGTATTCCTGTGCTGGCGTGGTGATGGAAGCCGGCGACCGGGCGGACGGTTTGGCGATTGGCGACCGGGTGGCCTGCGGCGGCGCCGGTTTTGCCAATCATGCCGAATTCAACTATGTTCCGCGCAATCTTGCGGTGAAACTTCCGGACAATGTTTCTTTTGAAGATGCCAGTTGCGCGACTGTCGGTTCGATCGCGATGCAGGGGGTGCGGCAATGTGAACTGCACTTGGGCGAATCAGTTTGTATGATCGGTCTCGGCTTGCTCGGCATGCTGGCGTTGCAGATGTGCAAGGCTTCCGGGTGCCGAGTGATCGGTTTTGACCCCAACCCGGAACGCTGTAAACTTGCATTGGAACAGGGAGCGGATATGGTGGTCTCGGAGGGATTGGAGGAGGCGGCACTGGCGTTTTCTCTCGGTCACGGCGTGGATGCAGTGTTGATTACTGCGGCCACTCATTCCAGCGAACCGGTCACCGTGGCTGCCGAAATCGCCCGAATGAAGGGCAAAGTCGTTGCGACCGGTTTGGTCGGCATGAATATACCACGCGACCAGTATTACAAAAAAGAGCTGGATTTCCGGCTCAGTCTCTCTTATGGCCCGGGACGTTATGACCCGATTTACGAAGAAGGAGGAATCGATTATCCTTTCGGTTACGTGCGCTGGACGGAACAGCGCAATATGCAGGCTTTTATTGATTTGGTCAGCATGGATAAGATTCAACCGTCAAAACTCATTACTCACCGTTTTGATTTTGACAATGCGCTGGATGCTTATGCTCTGTTACTGGGCAAAATTGCCGAACCGTATCTCGGCATTATGCTGAACTATCCGGGTGCGGAAAAACACCGGCCGGAGAAACGCATTGAGATCTGTTCCCGAAGTTTTTCTCCGGGAGCTGAACCGGCCGTCAGTTTTATCGGATGCGGAAATTTCACCAAAGCGGTATTGCTGCCGAATTTGAAGAAACTTTCCGGAATTCACTTGCGCGGCCTTTGTACCGCCAGCGGCATGAATTGCGGGGAAACTGCGAAAAAAGAAAAGTTTGAGTTTGCCGCCACTTCGCAGGAGGAAATCTTGAACGATACCGCCGCCGATCTGATCTTTATCACCACTCGGCATGATTCCCATGCGCCATTGGTCAAGGCGGGACTGGAAGCCCATAAAAATATCTTTGTGGAAAAACCGCTGGCAATTAATGAAGAACAACTGCAGGAAGTTGAAAATGCCGTCAAAGGCTCGAACGGCCGATTAATGGTTGGTTTCAACCGCCGTTTCAGTCCGCATGCAAAATTGCTGAAAGAGTATTTTGCCAAACGTTCGACTCCGTTATTGATGACTTACCGGGTCAATGCTGGAGCGATTCCGCGCAATATTTGGTTGCAGGATCCGGAAATCGGCGGCGGCCGTCTGATTGGCGAAGGTTGCCACTTTATAGACTTTATGAGTTATGTTGCCGATGCACCGGTGGTTTCGGTGCAGGGGCGTTCCATCCAGACCGCCAACAGCGCTTTGGTTGCCGAAGATAGCGTCAGCTTAATCTTTACCTTTGCAGATGGCAGCATTGGGACACTGCTTTATGCCGCATTAGGTGATCCTGTGTTGCCGAAAGAACGTTGCGAAATTCATGGTGAAAATTCGACTGCGGTAATGGATGATTTCTGCACGACGGTTTGTTCCGGAAAACTCGGAAGAAAGAAACTTTCCGGCAAACAGCAGAAAGGGTTTGCCGGGGAGTTATCCGCAACGCTGGAGGCGATCCGCAACGGGACTCCGGCTCCGATTCCGGCAGAATCGCTCTTTAACGTGACACGGGCAACCTTTGCTGCTCTACGGGCACTGAAAACCGGGCAGAATGAAATGGTAGGCTGAAGATGTCCTCCCGGCAATGTCAAAGTTGTGACGGTGTACCCTGTTCTGTGAGTATGCCGTATTGTCCGCACTCCCGCCCCGGTCACCTGACCAGACTGCGACGTTACTGTGTTACGATTGCGTTTTTGAAATTTACGCAGATATCGCACCGATTGTATTTTAAATTAAAGCATGTACATGCCGACCTGCGTCCGGCACCGGGTATGACAGGCTTGAAAGCCCGGGTTTCATTTCAATGATTCCCCGTACGGTATGGTTGGGCGATAATCGGTTTCGCTTCCTCAATACAACCCGTCAGGTAAACACTCCCGCCGATTGGAATCGGCTGGAATGGGGAAAGTTGTGGCTTTACAACCTGCACTATTTTGACATGCTCCGACAACCGGATCTGCCGGATGTCGTTGGCAATTGCTGGATCGCCCGCTGGATCGCGGAAAATCCACCGGGCATCGGCAACGGTTGGGAGCCGTATACTTTGTCACTGCGGATCGTCAACTGGATCAAGTGGCAGCTTTCCGGGCATGTGCTTGACTCGCAAGCGCTAAATAGTTTGGCTGTGCAGGTCCGTTTTCTCACTCAGCTGGTAGAGCGGCATTTGCTGGCGAATCATTATCTGGCCAATGCCAAGGCGCTGGTTTTTGCCGGGATGTTCTTTTCCGGCACGGAAGCGCAGCAATGGTTGGTCGACGGCTGCGAAATCTACCGGGAACAACTGCCGGAACAGATATTGCCGGACGGCGGGCATTTTGAACGTTCTCCGATGTATCACAGCATTATTCTGGAAGATCTGCTGGATTTGGTCAATATTCAATCGCCGCTGTTTCTGACCGATCATATCACGAGGATGTTCCGCTGGCTGACTGTGATGACCGGGCCGGATGGAGAGATTGCCTTATTCAATGATGCTGCCAACGGAATTGCGCTTGCCCCTTCTCAACTGTTCAATTATGCCGGGAAACTGGGCTTCGAAGTGCCGCAACCGGTCGTTTTAAGTACTGATTTGCCGTCAAGCGGGTATGCCCGCCTGGTTCAAGGGCCGTGGACACTGATCTGCGATGGCGCTCCGGTCGGCCCGAATTATCAGCCGGGCCATGCTCATGCGGATACGCTGAGTTTTGAATTATGGTATGAAAAACAACGCATATTGGTGGATTCCGGGACTGGTGAATACGTTGACACAGCATTACGCCGCAAACAGCGTGGAACGAGCGGACATAATACATTAATGCTTGACGGCAGAAATTCTTCCGATGTCTGGGGGGCGCACCGAGTTGCTCGCCGGGCAGGCATTGTGGAACGCAAATTCGACAAAGATATCTTCACTGCCGCCCACAACGGCTACGCACCTGCAATTCATCAGCGGTCATGGCGATTCACTGCGGAACAGAGAATTCAAATCACCGATCATGTTGCCGGTCGTGGGCGACATGAAATCGAACTTTTCTGGCATTGCGCGCCCGGCTGCCAAGTGGAACTCAAACCTGGCTATGCAGAAATCACATATGCAAAACAGCATTTTGTCTTGACCCTGCCGCCGGACGGTGAATGTCACATCTGTACCGGCAACCACAGCCCGGAGTTTGGCATAACGTTGCCGGTTCCGGTCATTCATTGGCAGACTGCAGCAGAATTACCGTTTGAGCATATAAGCGAAATAGGAATAATCGAATGAAAATCCTTTTTTTGACTCATTATTACCCGCCGGAAGGCAATGCGCCGGCATCGCGGGTCTCGGCTCTTGCCGAGCGTTGGGCGGCGGCAGGCCATGAAGTGACGGTTTTGACCGGGGTTCCCAATGTGCCGGACGGGGTAATCTATTCCGGATATCGTAACCGCTGGAAGCAAATAGAAGTCATCAATGGAGTCAGGGTTGTTCGGGTTTGGACTTTCATCGCTCCCAATAAAGGAACGGTACGAAGAATCGCTAATTTTATCAGCTACATGTTTTCCGCCGCTTGGCATGGTTTGTGGCTGAAACGTCCTGAGGTGATGATTGCGACCAGTCCGCAATTTTTCTGCGGATGGGCGGGCGTGTTGCTGCATTGGTTCCGGCGCATTCCTTTTACCTTGGAAATCCGGGATATCTGGCCGGAATCCATGTCCGCAGTGGATGCCGGCCTGCCCAGGCCCCTGCTGAAAATCATCGGCATAATGGAAAAGATCATGTACCGGAGCGCCGATCATATTGTCACAGTGGGACAGGGGTATGTGGATAAATTGATCGAACGCAACGTTTTCCAAGGTAAAATTTCCATCGTGATGAACGGGGTAGATTCCAAACTCTTTTATCCGCGCAAAGCGGATGAAAGATTGCTGGCGGAATATGCTTTGACCGGGAAATTTGTCTGTTCCTATATCGGAACCATCGGGATGGCCTGCGGGCTAAAAACAGCGCTGGATGCGGCCGATATTTTAAAACAGCGCCAACGCAATGATATTGCCATCGTGCTGGTCGGCGACGGCGCACAGCGGGAAGCCCTGCAAAGGGAAGCCGCAGCGCGGCATTTGAACAATGTTATTTTTACCGGACGCCGTCCCAAGACGGAAATACCGTTGTGGGTGGCCTCCAGCAACGTCAATTTAGTTCACTTGAAAAAGACCGATTTATTTACTACGGTCATGCCTTCCAAGATTTTTGAAAGCGCCGGATGCGCCCGGCCAATTCTGATGGGCGTAGACGGTTTTGCTAAAGATTTGGTTATGGAAGCCGGAGCAGGGATTCCGATGGGACCGGAAAATGTACAGGAAATGGTTGATGCACTGGAGAAACTTGCCGCCGATCCTGAACTCTGCCGTCGACTTGGTGAAAACGCCTATCGCAATATTGCGAGTAAATATACCCGTGATACCCAAGCTCAAGATTATCTTAAAATATTGGAGCATATGAAAAAGTGAAAATTATCAGTGTAGTAGGTGCACGGCCTAATTTTATGAAGATCGCGCCATTTTGCAAAGCGTTGGCGGCATATCCTGAAATCAAGCATGTTCTGGTTCATACCGGACAGCATTATGATGTCCGGATGTCAGATTCATTTTTCACGGATCTTGAGATTCCCGAGCCGGATATTCACCTCAATATCGGTTCCGGCAGTCACGCCGAACAAGTCGGCAGAACCATGATCGAATTTGAAAAAGTGATCAAAGCTGAACAGCCGGATTGGATCGTAGTGGTTGGGGATGTCAACGCCACCTGCGCCTGCTCGATTGCGGCCAAGAAGGAGCATATTAGACTCGCCCATATCGAAGCCGGACTACGTTCAGGTGACATTGATATGCCCGAAGAGGTCAACCGGCTCGTCACTGACCGTTTGGCCGATTTGTTATTGACCCCGGACCGAATTTCCTGCGCGAATTTGAAATCGGAAGGTATTTCCGATGAACGGATTGCTTTTGTCGGCAACATTATGATCGATACACTGGAAGCCCAGTATGCCAAAGCCGCCTCCCGTTCCGTTGCAGAGATTGTCGGGCGTGAACTGCTGGAATCATGCGAACTGCCGGAATTATCTGACAATAACTTTGCGGTGATGACGATGCATCGGCCAAGCAACGTGGATCAAATCAAAACGCTGAACTCTTTAGTGGATTTTCTTACAGATGAAGTTGCTGAAGACATGCCATTGCTGTGGCCGATTCATCCTCGCACTCGCAAACAACTTGAGACTTTTGGTTTGTGGGAGAAAGCCAGAGCCAATATCATTTTACTCAACCCGCTGGGCTACCACGACATGCTCCGTTTGAACATGGGGGCCAAAGTAATGCTGACTGATTCCGGCGGTTTGCAGGAAGAGTGCTGTGTGTTGGGGACGCCGTGCCTTACAATGCGCAGGAACACCGAACGCCCGGTGACACTGAAGGAACATGGCGGTGCCTCACAACTGGTGGGCAACAACGTAGAAAAAATCCGCGATGCCTACCGGGAAATTCTGAATTCGCAACGCAATCCATGGCGGCCTGAATTGTGGGACGGCCATACCGCCGAACGTATTGTAAAAAAAATTTCAGAATATGGAGAAAAAAAATGAAAAGGGTATTGGTCACCGGCGGAAGCGGATTTCTGGGGAGTTGGCTCTGCGAAAAGTTGTTGGAACAGGGGCATGAAGTCATTTGCGTGGATAATTTTTACACTGGTGCAAAACGCAATCTCTACCATTTGCTCGACAATCCGAAATTTGAACTCATTCGGCACGATGTTACTTTTCCGCTTTATGTGGAGTGTGATGAGATTTACAATCTGGCTTGTCCGGCCTCGCCGGTTCACTATCAGCGCGATCCGGTACAGACGGTCAAGACCTGCGTCCATGGTGCAATCAATATGCTTGGATTGGCCAAGCGGTTGAATGCTAAAATTTTGCAGGCATCCACCAGTGAGGTTTACGGTGATCCGTTCATTCATCCGCAAGTCGAGGAATACTGGGGCAACGTCAATCCCATTGGCATAAGATCCTGCTATGATGAGGGCAAGCGTTGTGCCGAAACGCTGTTCCACTGCTACTGGATGCAGTGCGGTCTTCCCATCAAACTCATTCGGATTTTCAATACCTATGGTCCCGGGATGCATCCCAATGATGGCCGGGTGGTCAGCAACTTTATTCTGCAGGCATTGCAGAATCAGGATATTACCATCTATGGTGACGGCAGTCAGACCCGCAGTTTCTGCTACCGTGATGATCTGATTGACGGCATGATGCGCTTGATGGAAACTCCAGATACCGTGACCGGACCGATCAATATTGGAAATCCCGATGAATTCACGATCCTCCAGTTGGCGAAAAATGTGATTGAATTGACTGACTCACAATCAAAAGTCATTCACATGCCGTTACCGTTCGACGATCCCAAACAACGAAAACCAGATATCGGCAAAGCCAGAAAGCTGCTTGACTGGAAACCAACTACGCCGCTTCGCGAAGGGTTACTGAAGACGATTGATTATTTTGATGATTTATTGAAAAGTAATCCGGCATTCTGCCTGTAAAGATATGGATAAGCAACCAAAATACTTGCAGAATTATTTGAAGATCGTGCCATATTGCCGACATGGAAATCCGAGATGTCAGAAAAATAAATGAATTTGACAGACTTGCACGTACGTCGCAAACATGCGGCCCGGGCGCAAAAATAAAAGACAGAGATTCATTGGAGAGATAAAACTGAGCGTGGTCAAGCGGCTGTTCAGACGCAACCGGCGGCTCAGCCGCGGCAGGGTTGCAGAGATCGAACGGATTCCGATGCTGATCCGGGAGGTGCTTGAGCAGGTGCCGGAGAGCAAAAAAATCGCCATCCACTGCGTGCATGTCGGTGATTCCTTTTTCATCGGACGCGGCTGTCTTTATCCGGCGGCGCCGAAGGGAACACTCAAAGAAATTCCTCCATGCAACTGCTTTGTCGTGCCGCTGCCGACGGCGGTTGCGCTACAGTTGTTTGCATATTACATCGCCGCGGAACGCGGATGTGAAATCGATCAGCTGCGCAATCTGGCCAAGAGTGTGACTGTGGAATAAAGATGTGAAAAAAAGCATTGATTACGGGCAGAACGGGTCAGAATGGTTCCTGGCTGACCGAGCTGCTGCTGGAAAAGGGTTACGAGGTGCAACCCGACGGCGCATACCGCAAACTCATGAATTTGAACAAAGCGTGAAAGCTTGGGTGGAAATCGCAAATCATCCTCGATGAAGGAATTGAGCGGACTGTTCGGGATATATGATTTTGAATTTGTCATGATGTATTTTGACGGGAGAATGTAAGCTATGAAAAAGAAACTGTTTGGTACCGACGGAATTCGAGGGGAAGCGAACCGTTATCCGATCACCGCCGATGTGGCGCTGCTGGTCGGTCAGGCAGTTGCCCGCGTTCTCGGAACAGCCCGTTTCAGGCGTGGCAGGGCCGTGCTTGGCAAAGATACCCGGATTTCGGGTTATATGCTTGAACACGCTATTACGAGTGGACTGCTCAGT
>ERZ827150.2724-NODE-2724-length-18406-cov-8.546237_pt1 | contig 18406 bp, 16 predicted proteins | sample MGYA00519779_ERZ827150 | MGnify/ENA primary metagenome ERZ827150 (study PRJEB31778, sample SAMEA3449267) | human gut metagenome | biome: human gut; feature: human-associated habitat; material: faeces | place: United Kingdom | collected 2010/2012 ...
TCGTTGTCCGCACCGGCAGCCTCATCCCGCTCGACGGCAAGGTCGTCTCCGGCGAAGCCACGGTCAACCAGGCCTCCATCACCGGCGAGTCCCTGCCCGTTGCCAAGCGCGCCGGCAGCTACGTCTACGCCGGGACCGTCATCGAGGAGGGCGAATGCGTCGTCTCGGTGGAAAAGGCGCTCGGCGGCGGCCGGTATGACCGGATTCGCAGAAGCATTCTTTACTGCATGGCTTGTTCGAGCGTCGTCTGTTTGGTGATGGGGTTCGGATTCCTGCTCGACGGCCGGCGCCTGCTCGCCGTCTACAATTCGAATCCGGAAGTGATCGCATGGGGGATGCTGCGGATGAAGGTTCTCTTCACGACCTATTTCCTGTGCGGCATGATGGATGTGGTGAGCGGGGCGCTGCGGGGACTCGGACACTCCGTGATGCCGGCCGTCATCACGTTGATCGGAGTCTGCGTGCTGCGGGTGGTCTGGGTATGCACTGTTTTTCCGCTGCACCCGACCATGGGGAATCTCATGCTCTCTTATCCGATCACGTGGGCGGTGACGGCTGCCGCCAACGGTCTCTATCTCTACTGGGTGTGCCGGAGGCTCTCCCGTCCCGAATACGGAGTCGTGAAGCGCGCCTGACCCGAATCCGGCCGGCTTCCGCGCGGACGCGAGGAGGGAGAACGGTACGCGGGGCGTGCTTTATCGAATCCGCTCCGACCGGCCGCGGGCCGTCAGCACCCGGAAATCTCACTCTCATCACGGTGTTTTTTCAGAATAAAGCGCCATTTTCGATTTGACTTTCCTCCACTGGTACGTTAAATTAAGCGTTCTTGACTCGTAACATGTTTATTGTTATGTTGTTACATGTTTTGTTTTGCGATTTTTGTTTCGTGATTTCTGTTAATTTTATTATTACATAAAATTAGGTGATTCTTGTTTTTTGTGATCGAAAGATCGATAATATCAATGTTAAATTTTCTTTATTAAGTCTATGATTAACCAAATGAAGTGCGTAAGGAAATTCACGCTGATTGAACTTCTGACCGTGGTGGCGATCGTGACGGTTCTGGCCGGCATGCTGATTCCCGTTCTTTCCGGTGCGCGGGCCGTTGCCCGGCAGATCAAATGCACCGGCAACCTGAAAAGCTTCACCCAGGCCGGCGCCCTCTATGCCGAAAGTTTTTCGGATTACTGGATTCCTCCGGCGAATCCGGCATGGTACGACCGGATTGAGTTCCGGCGGCTGGTCGGGGCGTCCGTCAAGCCGAAGAACAGTCTGGAGAACGCCGAGTCCGCGTTTCCGGCCGGAATGCTCTGTCCCGAGTCGTCCGCCGTGCGGTTCAACCGGCCGTTCGCTTATTTTTCGTACGGCGTGACGCTGGACAATCTCTCCGAGGAGAATTACCGGCGGTACGCTTTCCGCCTGCCGCGCATCCGAAAGCCGTCCGGGGCGGCTGCGTGGTTCGACGCCGTCGGCGTTTATGCGACGACGAATTCGAATTGCTTCACCGAGCAGGAGAATGAGATCCCGAACGGCCGGATCATCTACCGCCACCGCAAAATGCTGAATGCCGGCTTCTTCGACGGTCACGTCGCCTCCCTGTCTCCGGGGATTGTCGCGAAGCACTGGGACAACCGGCTGTCTCAGTTCAACCGCTATTTTTACGAGGGCAACTGACTGTCGCCGGATCAGCGTTCGAGCAGAGCGACGCACATGGCGCTGATGCCCTCTTCCCGCCCCTCGAAGCCGAGTTTCTCCGTCGTCGTCGCCTTGACCGATACCCGGTCGAGCGGCACCCGCGCGAGATTCGTCCGCATGGCGAGGTTGTAGTCGAGCAGCTTCGGCTTCTGGGCGACGATGGTCAGATCGATGTTGCCGATGCGCCAGTCCGCCAGGCGCGGGTCCCGCATGACGGCGCCGAGCAGTTTCAGGCTGTCGGCATCCTTGTAGGCGGGGTCGGTGTCCGGAAAAAAACGGCCGATGTCGCCGAGCGCCAGCGCACCGAGGATTGCGTCGATGAGCGCATGGACTGCGACGTCGGCGTCGCTGTGCCCGTACAGCCCGGTCGGATGCGGCACCGGCACGCCGCAGAGAATGAGTTTGCGCCCTTCCGTCAGCCGGTGAACGTCGTAGCCTTGTCCGATCCGAATCATTTCTCCTCCTCCGCTTTCAGCAGCGGTTTCAGTTTCGGGAAAACCCGCAGCGCATTATTGCAGAATACCGCTTCGTGATGCTCTTCCGGCACGATTGCGCGGATGACCTTGATGTATTCGCCGATGTTGACCAGCGGATAATCCGAACCGTACAGAAAACGGCTCCAGTCGCCGAGGTAATCCATCCAGACTCTCATATGTTCGAGATAGCCGCGGAACTGTTTCAGGAATACGGCGGCGTCGATGGTTCCGGCCGCCAGTCCGGAGAGGTCGATCGAAACGTTCTCGTTCTTGGCCGCGACTTCGGTCGCGTCGACGATCCACGGATTCCCGTAATGGGCGAGCACGAAGCGGGTTTTCGGGAAGTCGACCGCAACTTCGTCCACCGTGAGCGGGTGCGCGTACTTGACATGCCCGCGGGTGCCGGCCGTGTCCCCGGTGTGGATGACGACCGGCACATCGCAGGCTGCCGCCAGCTCGAAGAACGGGTAATGGCGCGGGTCCGACAAATAAAGATGGTGGTACCCCGGGTAGAATTTGAGCCCGACGCACTGCGGGGTCTGCAAATACCGTTCGAACTCTTCAAGCGACCGTGTCGTGTTTTCCGGCGTGATCGCTCCGGAATCGACTCCGGCGCAGTAGGCGATATAGTCCGGCTGCCCGTAATGCTCCGGCGTTGTGTTTCCGGCCAGATTCGGTGTCATCGGGCGGCAGACGGCAGGATCTCCGCCGTCCCGGCCGGCCCCCATGGCGACGGCCATGACCACGCCGTTCTTCCTGAAATTATCGGCCACGCCTTCGACGGTGTTGACCTGCCCGGACTCCGCGGCGGTTTCGTTGAACCCGTCCCAGCCCGCGTAATGAATATGTGCATCGATGATCTTCATGATTCTCCTCGTTCTTCATAGATTACGCCGCGTGCAGGTTCCCATGACGACGGAGCGGCCGTGGGGGAAGCCGGAGCTTTCCCGAAACCTGCACACGGCGTTAATTTACCCCGTTTGCCGCGGAAAAGCAAGCCGGAACTTGTATTTTCACGGATGCCCGCTATATTAACCGGATTTGATCAATGAAGGAGTTTTGAGCATCATGGACCCGGCGACGAAAATGTTGCGCAATCCGGTCATTCCGACCTATTTCAGCATCGCGCTGCCCTGGACGATGGCGACGATGGCGAGCTCGTCCGCTGCGATCGTCGACGGGATTTTCGTCGGCAACTTCGTCGGGGCGAATGCGCTGGCGGCGGTCAACCTCGTCATGCCGCTTTTCACCCTGATCGGGGGGATCAGCACGGTGATTTCGACCGGCAGCGTGGTGAAATATGCGAAGTACGCCGGGGAGCACGACTGGGAGAAGGCGGCTGCGATCTTCACGAAGTCGATGATCGTATTGACGGTTTTTTCGCTGCTTTTCACGCTGGCGGCGTTTGCGTTTACGGATGGGATTCTGCATGTCCTCAGCGTCAATGCGGAGCTGTACGGACTTTCGCGGCTGTATCTGCGCATCACGGCCGCGTTTCAGGCTTTCATGATCCTCGGATTCGGGCTGTCGTTCTTCGTCCGGGTGGACGGGAGTCCGGCCGTCGCCTCGGTGGCCGTGACCGGAGGCGCCGTGCTCAATATCCTGCTCGACTGGCTCTTTCTGGCCGTTTTCGGCTTCGGGCTGGCCGGGGCGGCGTATGCGACGGGCCTGTCGTTCGTCTTTACGCTCGCAGTCGCCTGCTGCCGCCTGCCGCGCCGCGACTGCCGGCTGAGGCTGACCCGGCGTCTCGGGTGCTGGCGGGATTTCCTGGGGGCGGTTTACAACGGCTCCTCCGAGCTCCTGAACGAAATTTCGGGAGGATTCATCGTCTTTCTGATCAACGGAATCATGATCCGCGCGGCCGGCGCCAGCGGCGTGGCCGGTTTTGCGGTAATCAGCTATCTGCTGGTGTTCGGCATGATGGCCGCCTTCGGATTCAGCGACAGCCTGAGTCCGCTGGTCAGCTGCAACATGGCGGCCGGCAAGCGGGGCAGGGCGACCGCGTTTCTGCTGACCGCGTGCCTGACCGTGTTCGGCATCGGCGCTCTCCTGTTCGCGGTGCTGACGCTGTGGCCGGAACCGCTGCTGCGGGCATTCCTGCCCGAGGATGCGGCCGCGCTGCAGATCGCGCAGGAGCATCCAGGCATAGGCCATCAGGGCGTGGCCAAAGGTGATGGGCTGGGCCCGCTGCAGGTGGGTGTAGCCGGGCATGACGGCAGTGGTGTTCTCCGCCGCCTTTTTGCAGATGACCTTGACCAGCTCCACGATATAGCCCTGCAGCATGTGGCTGTAGTCCCGCAGGGTCAGGCGGATATCCAGAGCCACCTGGTCGTTGCGGCTGCGGCCGGTGTGCAGCCGCTTGCCGGCATCGCCGATGCGGGCGGTGAGGGTCTGCTCCACAAAGGTGTGCACATCCTCGGCGTTGGGGTCGATCTCCAACTTGCCGGAAGCCAGATCGTCGGCGATGGAAGCCAGACCGTTGAGGATATCCTCACAGTCTTTCTCGGAGATGATGCCCTGTTTGGCCAGCATCGCGGCGTGCACGCCGCTGCCCCGCATATCCTGGGCGATCATCCGCTGATCAAAGCGGATGGAGGAGTTGAAATCGTTGACGCGAGAGTCCACCGCCTTGGAAAAGCGGCCTTTCCACAATTGTTCTGCCATAAAATAAAAACCCTCTCTAAATAAAAACCTCTCTAAAAACGGCAAAGCCGCCGCAGGGGAAAACGCTCCTGCGGCGGTGCCGCCGGCAACGATGCCGGTTAACTTTTTTCGTGTGAAAGTGTGAAAACACACGAAAGGGAAGATGTTAAAACTTACTTGACCTCGGGCCAGTTCTTGGACAGCTTTGCGCGCTCCTTGATGGACAGGCCGAACAGGTTGATGAAGCCTGCGGCATCGGCCTGGTTGTAGTCCTCGTCCTCGCCAAAGGAGGCGGTCTGCTCGTCGTACAGGGTGTACGGAGAGGTGACGCCGGCGTTGATCATGTTGCCCTTGTACAGCTTCAGCTTCACATCGCCGGTCACGGTCTTTGCCAGGCTGTTGGCAAAAGCATCCAGAGCCTCACGCAGCGGGGTGAACCACTGGCCGTTGTAGACGATGTCGGCGTACTTCTGTGCCAACTGCTCCTTGAGGTGTGCGCTCTCCTTGTCCAGGGTGATGGTCTCCAGAACATTGATGGCCTTGTACAGGATGGCACCGCCGGGGGTCTCGTACACGCCGCGGCTCTTCATGCCCACCAGACGGTTCTCCACGATATCCAGCAGGCCGATGCCGTTCTCGCCGCCCAGCTTGTTCAGGTACTCCACCAGCTCCACAGCGCCCATCTCCTTGCCGTCCACGGCAGTGGGAACGCCCTTTTCAAAGTGGATGGTCACATAGGTCGGGGTGTCGGGAGCCTGCTCAGGGCTGACACCCAGCTCCAGGAAACCGGGGTGGTTGTACTGGGGCTCGTTGGCGGGGCTCTCCAGATCCAGGCCCTCGTGGCTCAGATGCCACAGGTTCTTGTCCTTGGAGTAGTTGGTCTCGCGGTTGATCTTCAGGGGGATGTGGTGAGCCTCGGCGTAGTCGATCTCTTCGTCACGGCTCTTGATGTCCCACTCACGCCAGGGAGCAATAATGGCCATATCGGGGCACAGGGCCTTGAGGGTCAGCTCAAAACGCACCTGATCGTTGCCCTTGCCGGTGCAGCCGTGGCAGATGGCATCTGCGCCTTCCTTGATGGCGATATCGGCCAGGGCCTTTGCAATGCAGGGGCGTGCAAAGCTGGTGCCCAGCAGGTAGTCCTCGTACTTTGCACCGAACTTCAGGGTGGGGAAGATGTAGTTCTCCACAAAGTCCTTCTTCAGATCCAGAACGTACAGCTTGGAAGCGCCGGTAGCCTTGGCCTTTTCCTCCAGGCCGTCCAGCTCGGTGCCCTGGCCCACGTCACCGGAAACGGCGACGACTTCGCAGTTGTTGTAGTTTTCCTTCAGCCAGGGAATGATGATGGAGGTGTCCAGACCGCCGGAATAAGCCAGCACTACTTTTTTGATATCCTGCTTTTTCATAATGAACGCTCCTTTATAAAAATACACTTTTGTTCCCTGATGCAAGCGTCCCTCTTGCACCCTCTATCTGCGGTTCGCTTTGGATGATTTTATTATACGCCGTACGGCTTTTTCGTCAATGCTAAAAACCGCCAAACCTTGGGCGGCTTTGCACGGCGTTTTGGTTCAAATTGCATCTTTATGCAGTTTTAAGAGAATATATTCGCATATTATGCAATGCAGGTGTATATTCTCATGCGGTCTGCCGGGGCCCCTGCCGGGCCTTTTGGGCAGGCCGCCCAAAACGCAGACGAGCGCCGCCGGGCAGTGTGCCGGGCGGCGCTCAGGGTAAGTTCCGTTTCAGGGATCGGTGCCGCCGTCGGCGTGACGGTCAGGCCCTTGGCTCCCCCTTTGGGGGAGCTGCTGAGCGGATGCGAAGCTGAGAGGGCGAGCACGCCGACCAACACACAAAAAGGGAGCGGCTCCCGGTCTCAGGAGCCGCTCCCTGCGGTTTTATGGGGTATGTAAGGGGTTACTGGGCCTTCCATGCAATGGCCATGACAGCCTCGCTGTACACGGTGAACTGCAGGCCCGTCTTGGCGTAAGTGTCGATGCTGACAGGGGTCACCACCACGTCACCGGCCTTGTGGAACCGGGTGTCGGCGGTGAACATCTGCACGGCATAGTAGGTCTGTGCGGTCTTGCCGCGGGTGCCCTCCGGCAGGGTGAGCTTGCCGGTCACGCCGCTTTCGGAGAAGCGGTCGTTGGGCAGCACGCCGATGCTGCTGTTGACCTGCACGGTAAAGTGCTCGGCATTGGCCGGGTCAAAGCCTGCAGCGGTGAGGGCGGCGTCCAGAGCGGCATTGGCAGCGTCCACGCTGTCAAAACCGGCAGCCTTGGCGTCGGCCTCGGTGGTAGCGGCACGGCTGAACCAGGTATCAATGGTGGGGTCCCGCATGGGGATCGTCTCCTGGGCCACCTGCACAGCGCCGCAGCGGCTGCAGTGGCTGCCCTGGGTGTAGCCTACAGAGGTCTCGGTGGGCTCCACAGCCGGGTCTTCCACCCAGGTATGGCCCAGAGCAAGGATCTCGGTCTTTTTCTCGATCTTGCCGCAGTTCCGGCACTTTACGCCCTTTTCACCCTTTTCGGTGCAGGTAGCAGCCTTGAGGATGACCTCGTCCTTTTCTACCATGTGGTGCTTGCCGCAGGTGAACTGCTTGATGAAGCTGGTGACCATATCGGTGACCTGACCGCCCAGATCGTTGACCTTGTTCTGGACGATGTTGTTGACCTTGTTGCCTACCTTATCGCTGACCCAATCTCCCAGCTTGCCGGGCAGGAACTTGTGGACAGTGTCGTCCACTTTCTTGTCCACGATGGTACCGGCACCATTGCCCAGCTCGGTGATCTTGCTGGAGACCATATCGCTGATTGGCAGCAGGTTTGCCTGCATACGATCCAGCACTTTCTGGTCATCCCAGCCGGCGCTGACGCCCGTGGAGGCATCGCTGGCGGCTTTTTCCACCTGCTTGCGGACAGTGTCCATAAAGGAGGTGTCCTCCACCAGCTGCCTGCGGATCTCCTTGCGCACCTCGTCCATGGTCTCGGCACCCAGCTTGGTCTTGAGCAGCTTGGCGTATTTCTCGTCCTTCATGATCTCGTCCATGGCCAGATCCAGTGCGTCATCCACCAGAGAGTCGGTCAGGTCGTCGATTGCTTCCTTATTGTTATCCGATGCGGCAGCCTGTGCCAACTTCAGCACCAGATTGTTGATAATGGGGTCGGCATCCGTGCCATCTTCTTTATTGAGCGCACCGCGAGCCTGCGAGAACAGCAGCTCATAGGCGCTCTTTTTGGTGGCGGCCGTGCCCTCTTCGCCGGTAGCGGCGCTCACGATGGCGGACACCGAATTCTGCACCGAATCCTTGGACAGGAAGCTATCGTTCAGGGTATCCTTCACGGAATCCATCGTGCTCTTCAGGCCGGACAGCAGATTTTTGGCAGTGGTTTCATCAATCACACCGTAATTGCCGATCTTGACGCCCATGATGGCGGCCAGCGTCTCGTTGTAGATCGTGTTCAGTGAATCAACGGCTTCTTCCTTGGTCTCCGCATTGCGGGCCGCTTCCTCCGTTTTCTTCAGGGCGTCGTTGATCTTATTGGTCACGGTATCGGCCAGCGAATCCGCGGCGGCATCTATTCCTTTGATCTCGGCGATCTCGGCCCCAGAGCTGACGTCTTTTGTCTTGACGACGTCCTTTTCCCCACAGCCGTAGTCGCAGTACGCCGTCATCTCTGTGATAACCTGCTCACCAAAAAGCTCATAGCTTTTTGTCACTTCATAGTGGGTAAACTTATGTTTTCTGATGGGGTCGCTGGTTTTCTTTTCAGAATCCGCATTGCGGGCACCGCACACGGTGCAGTACTGCGACTCCGTCTGATCCTGGCAGCCGGGCTTGTCATCGTCTACATACTTGCCCCAAGCGTGGCCCAGAGCCGGATGCTCTTTTGCATAGGTCTCATCAACGTTCTCTGCATTGCAGCCATCCCGCTTGCACACCTGATAGCGCTTGCCGGGTGTGGTGCAGGTGGGAGCTTCAATGACCCACTCTGCGCCCTCGAAATCATGGCCCAGAACAGGATGGGCTTCTGCATAGCCCTCCTCTACCACCTTGTGGTTGCAGCCGCTGCGCTGGCAGACCTGGTACTTTTCTCCGGCAGTGGTGCAGGTAGCCTCCACCACGATCCAATCACTCATGTTGTGGTCCAGGGCAGGAACGAAATCATCCTTTTTTGTTGCCGTGCATCCGACCCCGAAAAGGTTATACGCACACTTGTAAACAGTATATCCCTGCTCTGTGCAAGTAGGGGCAACCGTTTTTTCTTTCTTCCAGCTATGCTTATGTCCTTTCAACAAGGCAGCCTCGTCTGCAACGGCCTCGTCCTCCTCTGCCACTTCCCGGTCCTCGGACAGCTCCGGCAGGGCAGCGGCCTCGTCCTCCTCTGCCACCTCCCGGTCCTCGGACAGTTCCGGCAGGGCAGCGGCCTCGTCGGTCTCGGTATCGACGTCGGCCTCGTCAGCCTCCGTGTCGGTTTCCTGCTGCTCGGTCTGGGCTGCAGGGGTCTGCACCTCGTCGGCGTCCGCCGCCAGTACGGGAGCCGCCGTGGACAGGGTAAGGCCAACGGCCAGCACCAGAGCGGCCGCACGCTTGCCCAGTTTGTTGATTTTTCTCACGTTCCATCCTCCTTTAATTTTGTGGAGCGCGGAGCCATGCCCACCGCCCCAGAAAACAGATACGTCTACCCTTAATGTCTATCACATTTCAAACAAAATTGCAACACAAATCAAGCAAAAGAGCAACGTTCCGGCCGGAATTTACAATTTAGGACCAGACTTAATCCGCACTGCCCGCGCCGTGCTCCGCAAAGGGGCGTCCGGCGGCCTGCCACGCCGTGCGCAAAAGCTCCTTTTGCGCCTTGGGCAGCTTTTTAAGGGCGGCTTCCCGGCGCAGGGCGGCACAGCGGTCGGCGCAGCGTTCCAGATAGGCAAAGCCCTCGGCCCCGTGGGCGCGGGTGTAGCGCGCGCCCCTGCCGCTGCGGTGGGCCCGCAGGCGGGCGGCGGGATCGTTGGTCCAGCCGGTGTACAGCTGGCCGCCGGTACAGCGCACCATATACACAAAGGCGGCCTTGGGCCGCGCCGTGCGGTCAGATGCGGCCATTGTTGCGCAGCACCTGACGGCAGGCGGCAATGGCGGTATCCTTGTCCTTGGCCGTGATGAGGAAGCGGCTTGCGTGGCAGAAGCTGATGCCGGGGATGCCGCTCTTCTGCTCGATGACCTCCTGCGGCTGGCCGGCCCAGCTCTGGGGGAAGGGCAGCTTGGAGCGCTTGGTCTTGTGGTCGGTCACGCACTGGGCGCTCCACCCGCCGCGCTGGCTGGGGTACACCACAAACAGGGCGTCGGTCTTGTACAGGCCGTTTTTCCACGGCAGATAGCAGGGCAGCACCACGATGCCGTCGCGGGAGTTCCGGTAGGCCTGCTGCACCTTTTCGTCGGCACGGTTCACGGCGTTGGCGGCGTCGATCTGGTGTTCCAGGATCTGCTTTGCCACCGCCACAGCCTGGAAAAAGCAGGCGTCTTGATCCTCCTTGGAGTCCCACACGGGGTTGAAGAAGCCGATGGCGTCACACAGGCTGTTCTGCTCGCCGGTGTTGTCGTTCAGATCCAGCGGCTGGATGAAGTTCTCGTCGATGAGCCGGGCCTGCCGCTCACCCACAAGGCCGGGGCCCAGCACCCGCCACAGCAGGCCGAAGGCCGCGTAGGGCACGCCGTTGGCGCGGTACTCCCGCGGCTCCTGATGGTGGTCGAACATGCCAAAGCCGATGTCGTACACGATGCCGTCAAAGTCATCGGGCACGGTAAAGCCGCGGGTGATCTTGATGTCCGGCCGCAGGATCTGCAGCAGCGCCGTGGCAAACACATCGTCGGCATGGAACTTGCCGGCATGGGTAAAGCCGTTTGCAGGAATTTTCATAGATGATACCTCATTTTTTGTTTTTTCCGGTCCAGTATACCACACTTTGGCGCAGGGGACAACAAAGCCCGCCGCCGGAGTTTTCCCGGAGGCGGGCTGCTTTTTGTCGTTTATGCGGGAATTACTTGCGTGCCTTGCGGGCGGACTTGGCGGCGGTGGGCTTTGCGGCAGGAGCAGCCGGGGCGGCGTCGGGCTCCCCCAGGGCCAGCACCTGTGCCAGCTCGGCCTGTGCGGCGGCGTTGGTGTCGTCGGTCACGGCCAGCACGTCCGAGTAGAACTGCTCCATACCCTCGCGGGTGGAGAAGTTCGCCACATACATCTGGTTGCCCATGGCACCGGACAGTGCGTCGGGGATGCGGTCCACCATGCGCATGTTGTCCTGATACTTCTGCATGATCTGCTCGTGGCTGTACACAAAGTGTTTGCCGTCGCGACGGCCGGCAAAGGCACAGTAGAAGTGCTCGCCCACCGGCAGATCGGTACCGCCAAAGGCGATCATATCGGCCCAGATCTTGTACACGTTGGTGGAGCGGGCAAAGTTGATCATATCCGGGGTAAAGCCGCCGCAGGGGCGCATATTGACCTCCAGCGCCACGAGCTGGCCCTTTTTGCCCATGCTGGCCTGATCCTCGGTCATGCGGAAGAACTCAAAGTGGACGAACCGGCTCTTCACGCCAAAGCTCTTGACGGCGGCACGTCCGGCGGCGCGGGTATCCTCGGGCAGATCCTTGATGATATAGTAGATGGAGTTATCGTTGTCGTTGACGATGTCCATGATGGACACCGGGCTGACGTTGCCCGCCTCAAAGATGGGGTTGCCGCTGCCGTCGATGATGGCATCGTAGCTGTTGACCTCGGCGTGGACGAACTCCTCCATGATGTAGGAGAGGTCGGGGTGATAGGTGCTCTTGTAGAGCAGGAAGCGCTTCAGCTCCTCATCGCTGGACAGCTTATGGGTATCGGAGGCACCCACACCGTTGTCCGGCTTAACCACCACCGGATAGCCCACCTCGTCGATGAACTTCCTGCAGCCCTCCAGGTCGTCCACCATGTGGTAACGGGCGGTGGCGATGCCGGCCTTCTGGTAATACTCCTTCATCTTGCTCTTGTACTTGATGCGGGGCATATCCTCGGTCTGGAAGCCGGACTTGATGTTGAAGTCCGTGCGCAGGGCCGCATCCCGCTCCAGCCAGTACTCATTGTTGGATTCCAGCCAGTCGATGCGGCCATACTTGAAGGCGAAGAACGCCACTGCACGGTAGACCTCGTCATAATTCTCCAGACTGCCGACCTTGTAGTATTCGTTCAGGCTGTCCTTCAGCTCCGGCTTCAGCTCATCATAGGGCTGGTCACCGATGCCCAGCACGTTCATGCCGTCGTTTTTCAGCTCCCGGCAGAACTGCCAGTAGTTGGTGGGAAAATTGGGGGAGATAAAGATAAAGTTGCTCATTGTTGCTCGTTCCTTTTTCACACTTACGTTCTCTGCCAAAGAAGACAGGGCCCGCCATTTTATCACAGACGCTCAGACTTGCCCGACATGCCAAGGGCTCCCCTACTAGGAGCAACAGCAACAACCGCCGCCAGTGGCGGATAAAGGGCGTTGCTGTTGGGGCAGCGGCCAGCAAGACATAAGTGTTTGTTTACAACACGAATTGGATGCTGGGAGCCGCAACCCGGGCCTGGCGAGCGGCAGCGAGACTGAGAGGTTTAACCCAAAATATAAGGCATATAATACACGACCTGCTGATACCACCAATCCCAGTCGTGCTTGACATCATAGCCCCACAGGTCCACCCAGACAGGGATGCCTTTCTGCTCAAAGATCTGCTTGAGCTGCCGGGTGGTATCGGGCTGCTCCCAAGCGCCCTGACCGCAGCAGATGACCGCCTTCCTGCTGCGATAGAGGTCCATATAGGGGTGATCGGTGGGGAAGTTGGCCATATAGTCCACGGGGGAGTTCTGGTAGACCACCTCGTCCATGTAATCACCAAAGCCGTATTTTGCGGTGTAGATGCCGCTGAGGGCCAGACAACCATCGAAAAGATAGGGGAACCGCAGGTAGAGGTTGACAGCATGGGTCGCGCCCAGACTGCAGCCAAAGGCGATCACGCCGGGGAGGCTGTCCCAGCCGTTGCGCTCCTTGGCGATATACTGGATCTTGGGCACGACTTCCTCCACGATGTAGCGGATCCACTGCTCATAGCGGCGGATCCGCCAGTAGGGGTCGCCGTTGGTGTCGGACCAGGTCTCCTGATCGATGGTGTCGATGGAGATGACCATGATCTGCCCGGATTCGATCCACGGAGCCAGCGTACCGGCCATGTGGAAGTCCTCAAAGTCGAAGAAACGGCCATCCTGACAGGGGATAAAGAGCATGGGGCGGCCTGCGTGGCCGTAGACCTTGCATTCCATCTCCCGGCCCAGTGCGGGGCTGTAATCCTTGAAGTATTGTGTTTCCATCTGGTTTCCCTCCTCTATAAAAAACCTCTCAGGCGCTCCGCGCCTCTCCTACCAGGAGAGGTAGCATCCCGAAGGGATGACGGAGAGGTTCAGTCCAGTTCATACATCAGTGTATGGAACACGAACGGCAGCTGCTTTTCCCAGCTGGCTTCGCTGTGGGTGCCGCCGGGCACCAGGCGGCTGGTCAGGTGGATGCCCCGGACCATGATCTTGCTGCACATCTCGGCAAATTCCCTGCGCATTCCCTCGTGGCTGCCCATCTCCTGGGAACCGTAGTCCATGTAGAGCACCGTGCCGGGCTCCAGCTTTGCGCGGCCCACCAGACCGCTGAGCTTTTCAGGAGACACCCAGATCGACGGCGACAGGGCTGCCGCGCGGCTGAAGGTATCGTTATACTGCAGCAGGGCGTACAGGCTCATCAGGCCGCCCATGGAACTGCCGCCGATGAACGTGTGCTCCCGGTCCGGCAGGGTGCGGAAATTTTGGTCAATGAAAGGCTTGAACCGGTGGATGAACCAGCTCATGGTCGCCTGCCCCTTGCCGTCAAAGTGGCCATAGGTCGGGTCATCGAAGCGGTAGGGCGAATACTCCACAAGGCGCTCGTTGTTGGGGCCTGCATTGCACTCCACTGCCGCCACGATGAGCGGGGTATCGGTGTAGTCCAGATAATCCGCCACGCCCCAGCTCTTGCCGTAGGTGGCATCCGCATCAAAGAACACATTCTGGCCGTCGAACATATACAGCACCGGATACCGGCGCTCCGGGTCGGCTTCGTACATGGTGGGCAGGTAGACATACACCCGGCGCTGCTCCACGCCGTTCACCGCAGGATAGCTGACGCTCCATTTTTTGACCATATTCCAGTTCCCTCTCGTTTCTGTTTTTCTGCACATAGTCTAGCACTGTGCAGGCGGAAAAGCAATCGGGAGACAAAACCTCTCCGTCAATGCTTCGCATTGCCACCTCTCCTAGCAGGAGAGGCAAGAAAACAGTATCGTAAACTTGGCTTCCCTGACCAGGGGAGCTGCCGCCGCAGGCGGCTGAGAGGTTCTATGATACAGCAAACGCCGCCTGGCGGCATTCCCACTCGGCGGCGTTTGCAAAAATTCTGAACAGAGAGAAGCGCGGGGAGGATCAATACTTCTTCTCAACCGGAACGATCCAGCCCTTGGTATCGGGGATCTTGCCCCACTGCATCCCGGTCATGGTGTCGTACAGCTTCTGGGTCACAGGGCCGATCTTGCCATCGCCAATGTAGGCGTGCTCGCCCTTCCAGACCAGCTCCTTGACAGGGGAGACGACCGCGGCGGTACCAGTGCCGAAGACCTCTTCCAGCTTGCCCTCGCGGGCGGCCTGCATGATGTCCGCAATGGCCAGCTTGCCCTCGATGACATCATAGCCCCAATCCTTCAGCAGCTCGATGCAGCTGCGGCGGGTAACGCCGGGCAGAACGGTGCCGACGGTTGCAGCGGTGTAGACCTTGCCGTCGATCTTGAACATGATGTTCATGCTGCCGACTTCCTCAACGTACTTCTTCTCCACGCCGTCCAGCCACAGCACCTGTGCGTAGCCCTGCTCCTCGGCCAGCTCACCGGCCTTGATGGAAGCAGCGTAGTTGCCGCCGCACTTGGTGAAGCCGGTCAGGCCGGGAGCGGCACGGATGTATTCATCCTCAACGTAGATGCGGACGGGGTTGATGCCCTCGGCGTAGTAAGCGCCGGAGGGAGCACAGATGATGCAGAAGATATAGTGCTTGGAAGCGTGCACGCCCAGACCCACATCGTTTGCAAAAATGAAGGGACGGATGTACAGGGAAGCGCCATCGGTATGAGGCACCCAGTCGCGCTCCACATCCACCAGAGCCTCAACAGCCTGCACAAAATCCTCTTCCGGGATCTTGGGGATGCACAGACGGTCGGCGGAATCCTGGAAACGCTTTGCGTTGCAATCAGGGCGGAACAGCTGAATGGTGTCATCCGCGGTGCGGTAAGCCTTCATGCCCTCAAAGATCTCCTGCGCATAGTGGAACACCACCGTGGCCGGGTCCAGCGGGAAGGGTGCATAGGGGACGATGCGGGCATCGTGCCAGCCCTCGCCCTCGGTATAATCCATCACAAACATGTGGTCGGTAAATTTCTTGCCGAAGCCCAGCTTGGTCTCGTCCTGAGGCTTCTCCTTGGGAGAAGTGGTACGAGTGATCTTGATATCCAACATGATATATTTCCCTCTTTTCTGATCTCACACAGCAGATTTTGCGCGGCACGCGCCCGCACCTGAAATGCCGAATGTTGTTTTCTATTATAGTAGCATGAGCCGGATTTGCAAGGAAACGCAAAATCTTTCATGTTTGGGGGCTGTAAGTTGTCGCAAATTGTGATAAAATGAAACCATAAGCCCTCTCAGTCAACGCCGATGGCGTTACCAGCTCCCCCAAAGGGGGAGCCCATTGCGGCATTTAGATTTTGGTTTTGCGCAAACCTTTCCCAAGAGGCAGAACAGCCTCTCCCTTTGGGAGAGGTGGCATTGCGAAGCAATGACGGAGAGGGTTATAATAAAAGGAGTTCTACCATGATCAACGGCGTGATTTTTGATATGGACGGCCTGATGTTCGACACCGAACGGATGTGGGCCACTTTCTGGGAACCGGCGCTGGCGGCGCTGGGTCTGGAGTACAAGGAGGGCCTTGCCGAGGCTGAACGCGGCACGGCGGGCGAAACTTCCCGTAACATCGTGCGGCAGTTCTACGGAGAGGACTGCGATGCCAACGCCATCATCGACAGCCTGCACCGGGTGGCCGATGAGGAGTTCCAGAAACCGGTGCCCAAAAAGCCGGGGCTGGACGAGCTGCTGGCCTGGCTGGATGCCAACCACATCCCCATGGCAGTGGCCTCCTCCAGCCGGGTCCATGTCATCGAGGGCAACCTGAACAACTGGGGCTTGACCCACTACTTCAAGGCGCTGGTATCCGGCCAGCAGGTCAAACACTCCAAGCCCGACCCGGAGATCTTCCTGCTGGCGGCGGAAAAGCTGGGCACCGACCCCGCCCACACGCTGGTGCTGGAGGACAGCTACAACGGTGTCCGCGCCGGTGCCGCCGGGGGCTTTGTCACCGTCATGGTGCCCGATCTGCTCCCCGCCGACGACGAGATGCGCGGCCTGTATACCATGGAATGCACCAGCCTGAACGAGGTGCTGGCCAAGCTGAAAACGGGAGAACTGTAATTGAGGGAAAGCTCCGCAAAATCGCCCCGTGTTCCGGGGTTTTATTGTCTCCTGTGTTATGTTATAATAAAAGAAAAGAAAAAAGGAGACATCCCCCATGAAAATCGCAGTTCCTTATGAAAACGGTATGGTATTCCAGCACTTCGGCCACACGGCAGAGTTCAAGTTCTACGAGGTCGAAAACGGACAAGTGACGGCCAGCGAGGTCGTTTCCACCAACGGGCAGGGCCACGGCGCACTGGTGGGCTTTCTGGCCCAGCACAATGCCAATGTGGTGTTCTGCGGCGGCATCGGCCCCGGGGCACAGAATGCCCTTGCACAGGCAGGCATCCAGCTGTTCGGCGGGATCAGCGGCCCGGCAGACGCGGCAGTAGCAGATTATCTGGCCGGAAAGCTCCGCTTTGACCCCAACGCCCATTGCGACCACCACGACCACGGCGAGGGCCACCATTGCGGTGAGCATCATTGCGGCGGGCACTCCTGCGGCCAGTAACCCATCAGATCACAAAACCCCGGAGCGATGCATCACAGCAAACGCCCCGGGGTCATTTTATGCCTTAGAAGAACCGGCAGAAGCCAGGGCGCAGTGCTGTGAACGCTCTGCCTCATCTCGACAGCATTTTATTGGGACACAAAAGAGATGCTCTCGGTCTGCTTCGATTCGGCCGGGCGGGGCGGGTCTGCTTTGGTCAGCATCTGCTGGAATTTCCGCGCCGCCGTGTTCAGCGGACGGTGGCGGTCGTAAACAAGGCAGATCGAACGGGTCGGGATGATCTCCTGCAGATGGAGCTGCACCAGCTCGCCACGCTCCAGGCTATCCCTCGCCATGGGTTCCGGCACAAAGGCAAGGCCCAGTTCGCTTTTGACCAGCGTGAGCATCTGGTCGGTGGTGGCGGCTTCCGTATCCGGCTTGAGGACCGCGCCGTGATCCAGGAAGAACTGCCGGTACAGGCTGCGGGTCACGCTCTCGTCGCTGAGGGAGATGAGGGGATAGCTGCGCAGCTCTTTCAGGGTCAGGCTCTGACTTGCCAGCGCGGTGAAGGTCCTGCCACCCACCAGCACCTCGTAAAACGGCTTCAGCTCCACCATTTTCAGCCCTGACTCGATCTCCGCCGGGGTGCTCACAATGGCAAAGTCCACCTCGCCGTTCTTCACGGCCAGCACCGCCTGCGGGGTGGAGTGGTTTGAGATGCGCAGCCGGATGCCGGGATATTCGGTATGGAAATCCCGCAGCTTTTTGGAAAGATAAATGTTGAGCGCCGTCTCGGTGGTGCTGATGCTGATGGTTCCGTGCTCCAGCGTGGCACTGGCGCTCAGCTCCTCCTCGGCATCCTGGATCTGCACCGCCGCCGAAGCAATGCGGGAGTAGAGCATCTCGCCTTCCGGTGTCAGGGTCACACCCCGGTTGGAGCGGATGAACAGCACGCAGTTCAGCTGGCTTTCCAGTCGGTTCATCGAGTGGGTGATGTTGGGCTGGTTGTTGCCCAGAACCCGCGCGGCCTTGGTAAAGTTCTGATACTTCGCCACATAATAGAAGATCTTGTAATACTCCCAATCCACATACATGATATGCCTGCCCCCTCCATGTAAAAATCGCATTGCTGCCTTGTGCAGAATACTTTTTGCACATTTTATTCCTGCCCGTATCATAACAACTGCAATCGTAAATTGCAAGAGGAAATTGAAAAATAGTACACCTATCAGGACGAGCACGGCAAGAGCTGCGACAAATGGGAGAGCTTTCCCACCCAAGAGCGCCGCATCTGGGAGATGGAGGAGATGCGGGCAGCTCTGGACAGCATGGAGGACCCCATCCTCCATCTGGCGGTGCACCTGACGCTGGTGGGTGTACTGCGGGAAGGGGAGGTGGCAGGTCTGACCCCGGAGGACATCGACTTTGATGCCGCCAACGGCATGGGCACCTTCACGGTCAACCGTTCCATGCAGCGAGTGCAGAAGGACACGCCAGTGCGGATATGCTGGTGAACACCT
>ERZ827150.2730-NODE-2730-length-18390-cov-5.160022_pt1 | contig 18390 bp, 27 predicted proteins | sample MGYA00519779_ERZ827150 | MGnify/ENA primary metagenome ERZ827150 (study PRJEB31778, sample SAMEA3449267) | human gut metagenome | biome: human gut; feature: human-associated habitat; material: faeces | place: United Kingdom | collected 2010/2012 ...
GCATGGGTGCCTCGACGCAGGCGCTCTTCGCCCGCGTGGGCGGCGGCATCTACACGAAAGCGGCCGACGTCGGCGCGGACCTCGTCGGCAAAGTCGAAGCCGGCATTCCGGAGGACGACCCGCGCAACCCGGCCACCATCGCGGACAACGTCGGCGACAACGTCGGCGACGTCGCGGGCATGGGCGCGGACCTTTACGAATCCTACTGCGGCTCGATCCTCGCCACTGCGGCTCTCGGCGCGGCGGTCGCGGCCCAGAGCGGCACCTTCGAAGCCGAACAGGCGACCAAGCTCGTGCTCGCCCCGATGATCGTCGCCGGTTTCGGCACGTTCCTCTCGATCCTCGGCATCGGGCTCGTGCGCTGCAAGGAGGGGGCCTCGCAGAAGCAACTGCTCCGCAGCCTGTTGACCGGTACGCTCGGCAGCTCGATTTTCGTGCTGATCGCGCTGCTTTTCCTGATCTTCCTGGACTTCATCAGCTGGGGTGTTTTCGGCGCCGTGGTTTCCGGCCTCGTGGCCGGCGTGATCATCGGTCAGGCGACCGAATACTACACCAGCGCCGAATATAAGCCGACCCGCGGCATCGCCTTCCAGGCGCAGATGGGTCCGGCGACCACGATCATCGACGGTCTTGCGACCGGCATGTACTCGGCCGGGCTCCCGGTCGTCACCATCGTCATCGGCATTCTCTGCGCCTTCGGTTTCGCAGGCGGATTCGGCGATCAGGCCGGTGCGTTTGCGCAGGGGCTCTACGGCGTCGGCTTCGCGGCGGTCGGCATGCTCTCGACCCTCGGAATCACGCTGGCGACCGATGCCTACGGCCCGATTGCGGACAACGCGGGCGGCAACGCCGAAATGTCCGGCCTGCCGCCGGAAGTCCGTCAGCGGACTGACGCGCTCGATTCGCTCGGCAACACGACCGCCGCGACCGGCAAGGGATTCGCGATCGGCTCCGCGGCGCTGACTGCGCTGGCGCTGCTGGCAAGCTTCATCGAAGAAGCGAAAATCTGGATCGGCAAATTCGATTCGGGCCTCGGCGAAGGCATCAACGTCGCCGAAGCGAGCAAGATGTCGCTGCTGAGTTTCGTGGACCAGTACCAGCTGACCATTATGAATCCGCTGCTGCTCGGCGGTCTTTTCCTCGGCGGCATGGTCGCCTTCCTCTTCTGCGCGATGACCATGAAGGCGGTCGGCCGCGCGGCCGGGTCGATGGTCGAGGAGGTCCGTCGCCAGTTCAAGGACAAGCCGGGCATCATGGAAGGCAAGGAGACGCCGGACTACGCGAAATGCGTGGCGATTTCGACCGCCGGCGCCCAGCGTGAAATGATTCTGCCGTCGCTGCTGGCGATCGTGATTCCGGTGGTGACCGGCCTCGTGCTCGGCATTCCGGGCGTGATGGGCCTGCTCGCGGGCGGACTTGCAACCGGTTTCGTTCTCGCGACCATGCTGAACAACGCCGGCGGCGCGTGGGACAACGCGAAGAAATACATCGAAAACGGCGCGCACGGCGGCAAAAAACTGCCGGACGGCAGCAAGAACCCGACCCACGGCGCCGCAGTGATCGGCGACACGGTCGGCGATCCGTGCAAGGATACGAGCGGCCCGGCGCTGAACATCCTGATCAAGCTTATGAGCATGGTCTGCATCGTCTTCGCGCCGGTCATCATCAAATTCTCGCCGACGATCCAGCAGTGGCTGGGCATCAGCGGAATTCTCCAGTAATTCTCCCCGAAGGCGCCGCATCCGAGCGGCGCCTTTTTTGAATCCGGCAAAATGGAGTTGCAATGAAAGTATCCCTCGGAATATGCGGCGCGCTTGCGGCCTTGCTGCTGTGCGGCGGCTGCTCGACGTTCCGTGCGCTCTTCGACGAAGATCCGGCGGTGACGCAGCAGAAACGCGAAAAGGCGAAGCAGCGGCGGGAGACCCGGAAACGTTCCGGGGAAGAGGAGTCCGACATCTTCTCCGTCTTCTCCCCCAGAAAGAGAAACGACTCCCTGTTCCTCAGCTCGTCCCTGACGCCGGAGGAGCGCGCCGTGCTGGAAAAGAGCGAAGCCGCTTCGAAACGGATCGAGGACGACGAAATCAAGGCGATCCGCCGGGAAAACCGCGAACGCTCGGAAAAAGGCTCGGACTTCGTATTCGGCAAAGGCCTCCGGGACTGGCTCTGATCCTTACCGTCCGCATGCGCCGGAGCATGAGGATACGGCAGCTTTCATCGTATTTCCGGCAATTATCCGGCATTTGCGGCTTGACGGAGCCGCGACGGCGTGATATATTAAGTTTTCTGTACCGATCGGATTCCGGGCCCCAATATAACATTGCAGGCTTGACACCCGGATTCCGCGTATCAATCAAAATTCCCGGATTTCCGGGGAAAAAAGAAAGGGATTGGTTATGCCAACCGCAAGTCGAGCGAAGCACAAGTTCTGTCGTCGCGTGGGTCAGTGCATCTGGGGAGATGCGACCTGCCCGAGCGTAAAGCGTCCGTATGCGGCCGGTCCGCACGGAAAGGGCCGCCGGGTCAAGCTCTCCACCTACGGCGAACTCCTGATGGAAAAGCAAAAGCTCAAGAACTACTACGCGATCAGCGAAAAGCAGTTGCAGATCGCTTACGCCAAAGCGAAGGCCGGTATCGGCCAGGCGCATGAAAAGCTGTTCCGCAGCCTTGAGCAGCGCCTGGATGCGATGGTCTACCGTGCCGGTTTCGCCCCGACCATTTTCGCCGCGAAGCAGTTTGTGAACCACGGCCACATCCTCGTCGACGGCAAGCGTGTCGACCGTTCCAGCTATCAGCTGAAGGAAGGCCAGACCATCTCCATCGATGCCGCCAAATCTCCGGCTGTCGCCGAGATGGCCAAGAAGGGCAATGCGACGATTCCGCCGTACATGGAAGTCGATCTCGAGAATCTCAAGGCGACCCTGACCCGGGCGCCGCAGCTCGAAGAAATTCCGGTCGGCGTGAAGATCATGAGCGTCATCGAATACTACGCGCGCTGATTTCGCTTTCGCGGAATGCAGAGCATGTTACAAAGTCCCGCCGAAAGGCCGGGGCTTTGTTTTTTTGAGGACGGTCCGGCCCTGCCGGACTGCGGTTGAAGCGATACGAAGGAGCTCCTTCCCATGTATAATTCCATCATCTGCCGTTACCACGAAATTGCCACCAAAGGCAACAACCGGAACATGTTCGAGCGCTGTCTCGTTGAAAATATCCGTCACCTGCTGCCAGATCCGGCGCTCGCTGGCACGGATGGAGCGGACACGCTCCAGCAGTTCGCGGAAGTAGTCCTTACCGAAAGCATCCTTGCCTTGCTTCAGGCGTTCGTCGTCCAGAACAAAACCCTTGGTCATGTACTCTTTGAGGATGCCAGTAGCCCAGATGCGGAATTGCGTTGCCCGGCGGGAATTGACCCGGTAGCCTACCGAGATGATGGCATCAAGATTATAGAAATTCGTTTCTTTCGTCTGCGTTTTATCGTCCAGCGCCCCGTGATGAGTGGTTGTTTCCATTTTGGAAACAACCACTTTTTCATCCAGCTCGCCCTCTTCAAAAATATTCTTCAAGTGCTTGCTGATTGCCGGCTTTTGCACCCCGAGCAGTTCTGCCATGCCCTGCTGCGACAGCCAAATGCTCTCATCCTTCACAATGGCGTTGACTGAAACATCTTCTTCTGCAGAGCGGTAAATTAAAAACTGAAAGTTCTTTTCCATTTTATCTTCCTCAGCCAAACCAGTGCGTATACCCCACGGCTTTGCCCTCAATGTGCACATCTTCCAGCTGGGGGCCGGTGTAGACCATCGGCATGCCCGGCGGGCGTTTTCTTTCGTCCTTATATCAGTTCACCTTTTCAAAAACCATTGTAGCCTGAATGCGGTCACCGCCCATCAGGCCCTTGCTGCCACCGTTGGCGGTGGTAATCGTGTGCAGGCGGTAGCCTTTAGCAGCCTGCTGGTTGATGACGTTTTCCAACTCCGTCAGGTTGCCGGAACCTGTACCGATAAACTTTTCTTTCAGCGTCACCTGAAGAACAACATACTGGTATGCGTTGCCCGATGCCTCTGAGTAAGAAGATTCTTTTTGTAATGTGTCCATAAAGCCCATAATAATGTCCTCCTGTTTTGTTTATATATCCCGGCAAAGTCCGACGGCCTTGCCTTCGATTACAACGTCGTTCATGTCCTCCCGGCTGAGGATGATGCTGTTGAAAGCCGGATTCTCCGGCCTCAGTTCAATGAAGTTCTCGTGCAGATAGACATGCTTCAGGGTTGCCTCTTCCCCGATGCGCACAGCAGCGATCTCGCCGTTTTCCACCTCCGGCTGCTTCCGGATGGCCACCAGATCACCGTCATGGATCCGTGGTTCCATGCTGTCGCCCTTGCAGGTCAGTGTAAAGGTGGAGCGCCACTTGGACGGCACACAGACTATGCGCTCCACGTTCTGTTCCGCCGTGATCGGCGTACCGCAGGCGATCCGGCCCACCAATGGGACCATGTCCATCTCCGGCATGGGCTCAAACCCCGGTGGGATTGTGGCCTTCTGCGCGGGCTGAGAGGGGGTGGCGTGCTCTGCGTCCATCGGGACATCATAGCCCATGAGCCAGGCTTCAGAAACATTCAGCACTTGAGCGATTGAGTAAACCGCATCTTGCTTTCCTTCCCAGTCACCTTTCAGATAGTGTGAAATACTTGATTTTGAGATTTTCGACCTGCTAGAAAGTTCCGCTTGTGTCATTTGGCGTGCGTCCAGACCTGCACGAAGTCGTTGAGCAAAGGTTGAGATTTTCATATTTTAACGCCCTTTCAACGTAGTCTGGTTTAATTATATGTGAGCGGTTGCGAAAAATCAATACTTTCAGTGCAAAAAGTTCAGAAATCTCAAAATTTACTGTTGACAAATCGCAACCGATGGACTATACTCGTGGTGTGGTTGAGAAATTCACAACCGTAAATAATCCATAGGAGGTGAGCAAAATGCCAGAAATGGACTATAACCGACTGCGGGGCAGAATCACTGAATGTGGCCTGACGCAAAAGGAATGTGCTGAGAAAATCGGCGTAAGTGAAGGACAATTGAACCGAAAACTTGCCGGTGAATTTGCATTCCGTCAGGATGAGATTTCTCGTCTCTGCGACCTGCTCAGCATTCCGGTTACTAAAATCGGGCACTATTTTTTCTGCCCTAAAAGTTGAGGTTTCACAACAATCTTTACAACAAGCAAGGAGGTGAAGAAGATGAAGGACAACAAAAAGCCCGGCTGGAAAGAACGGCTTTCCAACTGGACAACGGCAGAGTTGATGAGACTTGCACTTTTCTTCCAGTGCATCGCACTGGTTTTTCAAATTGCCGCACTCATCCTAACAATTGTAAGATTAGCGTTATGAGCGCAGCCAAAAAGGACGCACCGCCAAAAAACGCGGCCGCAAGGGAAACCTTATAGCTTTTGAGAGCGAGCTCTCTATTCTTCTTGTTTTCCTCGGTTTGCTCTTTTTGGTCAGCTTCCATCATCTCTAACATTTTGCGAATATCTTCCGCGGAACCAAGTTGGGCGTTTGCCAATTTTTCCTTGCGAGCAATCGAATTTTGTATCATTCGATTTTCTTGCTCTTGTTGTTCCGCAAACTGCCTCATGACATCATGAACCTGCCAGGCACTGTTAAGATTATCGTAAAGACCCATACAACACGCCTCCCTTCTGCCTCAGTATACCGCAGAAGGGAGACATCAACAAGGAGGTACACACTATGAACCGACTGACGAACCCCCGGTGCAGCGGCATCAAAGAGGGCTACTGGAGCCCGGCCAAGAAAGAAGAGCTTGTGCAGCGGCTGGCAGCTTATGAAAACACCGGCTGTACGCCGGAAGATATCCGAGAGTTGAAAGAATTCAAGAGCCGGCACGATGACCGGTTCCAGACTTTCAGCCCGGACTAAAAAGAGGAGACACACAGCCATGGAACGTTACATGATTTTGCTCAAACCCGGCGGGGAGGAGCTGATCGGCTTTTCCCTGCCGGTGTGCCAGACCTTGGCCGAGTTCTGGGCGCTGGAACTGGAAGCGTGAACGGCCACAACAAGCGCTGGGCAGAACAGCGCTGGGAAAAACGTCAGCCGGAGCGGCTGGAACACATCCGCAAAAAGAAGGAGGATGAAAGCCATGAGAAAGCCAAGAAGCCCTTACCTGAAGCTGGCCCGCCTCATCGAGGACGAAGGGTTTGAGCACCGGGAGTTCGCCAAGCTGGTCGGCATGGGTGAAAGTACCCTGTCCACCCGCCTGAACCCGAAGCCGGAGCAAAAGAACAATGAGTGGCGCCATTACGAGATCACCGCCATTTGCAGGGAGCTGCACATCCCGCAGGAGCAGATCGGGGAGTATTTCTTCCCGAAGGTTGAGAAAGGAGCATGAATATGAAGGCAAAACTTTACATCGACAGTGAGGACTCGACCATCAAGATCGAAGGTGGTCCCAGCGACGTGCTGCATCTTCTGGTGTGCGCAATCGCCCAGATTCTGAAGAGCTATTTCCCGGACGATTTTGAGCGGCAGATGGGTTGGGCGTCTGGACTGCTCTACAACACGATCCGCGCGCTGAAAGAGGAGGACGACGATGAAGATTAAGTCTACTGTTTTGCACGCTCTGGCCGTCGCCTGCATGGGCGTGGGCCTGCTGTACGGCATGGGCATTGAGGGCGGGGCCCAGCTGGGCCAGCCCGTCACCGACGGAGAGTTCATCACCGCCATGGTGCTGGTGCTCGTGTCCATTGCCCTGATGCGCCTGGGTTTTGCCGCTCAGGACTCCGAAGAGCGGGCCAGCAAGAAAGTCCACAAGCAGGCCAGGAACACCGTGAAGAGCAAACGGAAGGTGGTTTGATGCATGACCGCCAAGGAGTACGTCGAGAGCCTGCACAGGCAATACAGACGGCTCGCCCAACGCAACCGGGATGCAGTGACGACGGCCCGCTGGCTGTCTGATCAGTACCAGTGCGAGGGCCGGGCCGAGGCCTATGACATTGTGGCCGAGGAGCTGGAAGGTGTGCTGCAGCTCATGGAGGACAAGCCCCATGCCTGACCTCGTCAACAATGCCTTTTGGTACACCGTGTGGGACGCCAAGACCGGCGACCTGCTGGCCAGCGGCACGGCTGCCATGTGCGCCCGGCGGCTGGGCTACGCCAGCGCAAATTCTTTTGCCGCTTCCGTCTGCCACTGGTTCAAGGACGGCAGGCAGCACGTCAAGTACATTTGCCAGCGGGAGCTCATCCCGCGCAGCGAGGTGGACAGCCTGCCACGCAAACCAAAAAGGCCCGCCCGTGTTCGCAGCACGGACGAGCCCAAAGGGTGATGGAATTTGCAAGCCCCATCACCCCGAAGAATAACACACTTTGGAGGTTTTTACAAGAAAATGCTGACAGAAAAGCAGAAAAGTCTGCTGCAGTACATCAAGAATGTGCCCGAATGGCACTCCGGCCTGATCTATGAGCAGCTGGCCGCACTGAACAAAGCGGCCGCAGCACTCTCCATGGCCGCAAGTAATCTGGAACGTGGCTTTGCCGACGGAGTCCTGCGCCCGGATCGGTTCTATATCGCAGATCCGGACTACCAGAAGGACTGCCGCACCGAGATTCTCGGCCGACCTGCAAGAGAATTGGGCCAGGCACTGGCGGCACTGGAGATCCTCGGCGTTTTGTCGGACGCACGCTCCATGGATTTCCAGCACGACGTCCGGTTTTTGCACGATCTTACCTACATCGAACTGGAAAAGCTCTGCGTCAAACATGGTTATACAACGGAGGAACCACAATGAAAGGTATTTTGATCGAGCCGGGCAAGTCCCCGGAAGTCACCTCTCTGCCGGACACCCTACAGGGCATCGAGGCCCGTCTGCAGTGCCCCTGTGAGCAGAAGGTTTTGCCCCGCACGCCGGCAGTGCTGGTGTACGGCATCATGGGTAGAGACTTGAACCGCATCTATCGCGGCCAACACCTCTACGGGCCCATCCTGTGCTATGGCTGGCGGAACAACACCCTGCAGCCGCTGAGCAAGGACCTGCAGGCCGAGATGCTGGACCGCCTCAAGGACACGGAGGTGCGGGTATGATGCCCTCCAAACTGGACGCAGCCGCTGCGCTGGAAAGCATGGACAGCATGGACGCTCTGCAAAGCAAGCCCCTGACCACCGTGCCGGATGAGATGCGCCCGGCGTTTGATTATTCCGGGCTGGATGCACAGACGGTGGATGACCTGCACTTTGCAGAAAAGGAGTACCAGCACGGCAAAAAGCTGGCCGAGCGCGGCCTTGTTCGCATGGGTGATGCCATTGCCATTGCGCATGAAGCGCTGTGCGGAGTTGTCGCAATTTGCGACAACTCGAAGCACGGCAACCGTGGGGATGACACCTTCCGGGCGTGGTGCGTGTCCATCGGCATCACCAAAGATACCGCTTACCGGCTGCTGCAGGTGGCCGCCCTGATGGACCACAGCAGCCCCCGCCAGCAGAAGGTGCTGAAAGAGTTATCTCCGTCTCTGCTGTATGCCGTGGCGAAGCCCAACGCCCCCGCAGAGCTGGTGGCACAGGTCAAGAGCGGTGATATCACAACGCACAAGCAGTATCAGGAAGCCCTTGCCCAGATCAAGGCCGAGAAAGAGCGGGCCGATGCTGCCGAGGCTGAGCGGGACAAGCTGCTGGGTGCCCAGAATCGGGCTGCTTGGGCGGAAAGCCACATCCAAGATGTCGAAGCCCAGCGGGATGCCGCCCTTGCGGACGTGCAGGGCCTGACCGAGCAGAACGCCAAGCTGAAAGAGCGCGCCGACTCTGCCGAAGCCCGGGAAGAAGAAGCATGGAAGATGCAGCGCAGGGCCGAAGCCCGCGCCAAGGACGCGGAGAACCAGCTGGCAGGCTCCCGGCAGGTGGCCGAGGCCGCCAAGCTCCGGGGTGATAAGCTCAAGGCCGAGAACGACGCCCTGAAAAAGCAGCCCATCACCGGAGTTGTGGACAAGGAAGAGGTGGAGCGTCAGGCCAGGGAAATGGCCGCCGAGATGACCGCCGACCTGCAGGCACAGCTGGAACAGACCGCTTCCGGCAGCGAACAGGATGCCCACAGCTCCTATGACAACGTACTTTTGGCCGACCGTTCTTTCCAGAACATCGGCAAAATGGTGGTCCCGTCCCTCCGCAGGCTTCCGCCCGAACAGCGGGAGCAGCTGACCAATATGCTCGTTCACACACTCGGACAGATCCAAGGGGAGGTATCCAGATGTCTGTAACCATTACGGCCCTTGAGGCCGAAAACGTCAAGCGCATCAAGGCCGTTGCGCTCACCCCGTCGCCCACCGGGCTCACCCTCGTGGGCGGCAACAACAATCAGGGCAAGACCAGCGTGCTGGACGCGCTAGCGTGGGCGCTGGGCGGGGAGCGCTTCCGCCCCACTGCCGCACAGCGGGACGGGGCGGTCGCCCCTGCTCACCTCAAGGTCACACTGTCCAACGGCGTGGTGGTGGAGCGCAAGGGCAAAAATGCCAGCCTGACCGTCACCGACCCCACGGGCCGCCGCAGCGGCCAGCAGCTGCTCAACGCCTTTGTGGAGCCGCTGGCCCTCGATCTGCCCCGCTTCATGGACGCCAGCGACAAGGAAAAGGCTGACATCCTGCTGCGCATCATCGGCATTGGGGCCGAGCTGCACACCCGGGATCTGGAGATCAAGGGCCTGTACGACAAGCGCACCTTCACCGGTCAGCTGGCCGCCCAGAAAAAGCACTTTGCCGAGGAAATGATCTCCTACCCGGATGCACCGGAGGAGCCGGTCAGCGCTTCCGACCTCATCCGCCAGCAACAGGACATCCTTGCCCGCAACGGCGAGAACCAGCGCAAGCGGACGCAGCTGGCCCAGCTCTCGGATTTGCTTGAACGGCAGAAAAAGGTCGTTGCAGACCTTGAGTTTCAGCTGGCTGGCGAAAAGCAGCGGCTGGCGACCATGCAGGCCGATGTAAAAATCGCCCGGACTGCTGCTGAAGATCTTCAGGACGAATCCACCGCCGAGCTGGAAGCCTCCATCCGGGACATTGAGGAGACCAACCGCAAGGTGCGGGCCAACCTGGAAAAATCCCGGGCTGAGGACGAAGCCGCCCAGTACGCCAGCGAGTACGACCGCCTGACCGAATCCATCCAGCAGAAGCGTGCCGACCGCATGGCCCTGCTGAACGGCGCAGACCTGCCGCTGCCGGGGCTGAGCGTGGAGGACGGCGTCCTTACTTACAAAGGCAAGCACTGGCGGGATATGTCCGGCAGTGACCAGCTGCGGGTGGCCGCCGCCATCGTGCGCCGGCTGAACCCGGACTGCGGCTTTGTTCTGCTGGACAAGCTGGAGCAGATGGACATGACCACCCTGCAGGAGTTTTCCGCCTGGCTGGAAGCCGAGGGCCTGCAGGCCATTGCTACCCGCGTTTCCACCGGCAGTGAGTGCCAGATCATCATTGAGGACGGCATGGTCAAGGACGCCGTGCCGCCCGAAGAGAAGCCCCAGCCCCGGAGCTGGACGAAAGGAGCGTTTTAAATGAGCAAGTATGCAGTCACCAGCGGCATCCAGACCGCCCCCGTCAAAACCGTGCTGTACGGCCCGGAGGGCATCGGCAAAAGCACCTTTGCCTCCCACTTCCCGAGCCCTGTGTTCATCGACACCGAGGGCGGCACCAAGCGCCTGAACGTGGCCCGCCTGCCCCAGCCCACCAGCTGGGCCATGCTGCTGGACGAGGTGGCCGAGGTGCGCAAAGGCAACGTGCCCTGCAGCACGCTGGTCATCGACACAGCCGACTGGGCCGAGCGCCTGTGCATCCAGGCGGTGTGCGCCCGTGCCAAGGTCAACGGCATCGAAGATTTTGGCTACGGCAAGGGCTACACCTACGTCAAGGAGGAGTTCAGCAAGCTGCTGGATGCCCTGGAAGAGGTGCTGAACGCTGGCCACAATGTGGTGGTGCTGGCCCATGCCGCCATCACCAAGTTTGAGCAGCCGGACGCCGTGGGCAACTACGACCGCTGGGGCATGAAAACCAGCAAGCAGGTGGCCCCGCTGCTGCAGGAGTGGTGCGATATGCTGCTGTTCGCCAACTACAAAACGGTGGTGGAAAAGGCCGGCAGCGGCCCAAACGCCAAGAACAAGGCCAGCGGCGGCAAGCGGGTGCTGTACACCACCCACCACGCCTGCTGGGACGCCAAGAACCGCTTTGACCTGCCGGAGGAGGTGCCCTTTGATTACGCCAGCATTGCCGCCTGCATCCCCGGTTGCAACACTGAGAACAGGGCAGTTCTTGGCTCTCCCTCTGGGAGAGCTGGCACGGCGCAGGCCGTGACTGAGAGGGCGAGCCAGCCGGAAGCCGACATCCTGCCCAGCCCCGCACCGCAGCCGGAACCGCCCCGCGAGGAAGTGCCCCGCGCTCTGCTCACACCGGATCTGATCGCCCTGGGCGTGCCGGAAAAGCTGGCCCCGCTCATGAGCGCCAACAACGTGACTCCGGAAGAGCTGCAGCATGTAGTGGGCGAGCGGGGCTACTTCCCGGAGGATATGCCCATCAAGGACTACCCCATGGATTTTGTGGAGGGCTGCCTGATCGCCGCATGGCCGCAGGTGCTGCAGATGGTTCTGGACAGCCGTGACCTGCCGTTTTAACGTACATTAAATAAAGGAGAAGCATTATGAACGAGATGAACAACGAAGGTTTCGCTTTGGGTTGGGATGACGAGTTTACCAACGAGCAGCAGGAATTCGTGCTGCTGCCGGAGGGCGAGTACCCCTTTGAAGTGACCCAGATGGAGCGTGCCCGCTATGAGGGCGGGGCCAAGCTGCCGCCCTGCTCCATGGCAAAACTGACCCTGCGCATTTATGGCGGGGCCAAGGGCGACACCACCGTGACCCACCGCCTGTACCTGCATACCAAGACCCAGGGTCTGCTGGGCGCGTTCTTTGAGAGCATCGGCCAGTGCAAGCGGGGCGAAACCTTCCGCCCCCGCTGGAACGAGGTGGTAGGTGCCAAGGGCATCTGCAAGCTGGGCGTCCGGGAGTACACCAAACAGAGCGGCCCTCACGCCGGTGAGACCGGCCAGAGCAACGAGGTGCAGCGCTTCCTGCCGCCCCCGGCACCCAAGGCGGCACCCTCGCAGGGCTGGACGCAGGGGGCATTCTGATGGGGCAGGAACTGAGACCCTACCAGCAGCAGGCCCGTGACCGCATCCACGCCGAGTGGGACGCCGGCCACACCCGCACCCTGCTGGTGCTGCCCACCGGCACCGGCAAAACCATTGTGTTTGCGTCGGTGGCTGCCGATCAGGTGCGTGCCGGCGACCGGGTGCTCATTCTGGCGCACCGGGGCGAGCTGCTGGAACAGGCTGCCGACAAGCTGCAGCGTTCCACCGGCCTTGTCAGCGCCGTGGAAAAGGCCGAATCCACCTGCCTGGACAGCTGGTTCCGGGTGGTGGTGGGCAGCGTGCAGACCCTGCAGCGCACCGCCCGGCTGGAACGCTTCCCGCAGGATTATTTCGGCACCATCATCATCGACGAGGCCCACCACGCCATCACCGACGGTTACCGCCGCATCCTGGACTACTTCAGCGGGGCCAAGGTGCTTGGCGTCACCGCCACGCCGGACCGCGGCGACATGCGCAATCTGGGCGAGGTGTTCGACAGCCTGGCCTTTGAGTACAAGCTGACCGACGCCATCAAGGAGGGCTATCTGTGCAAGATCATGGCCCAGACCATCCCGCTGCAGCTGGATATTACATCCGTGACCATGAGCGGCGGCGACTACGCCGTGGGCGACCTGGGCACAGCCCTTGATCCGTATTTGGAGCAGATCGCCGCCGAAATGGCTCGGCGCTGCAAGAGCCGCAAAACGGTGGTGTTCCTGCCGCTGATCAAGACCAGCCAGAAGTTCCGGGACCTGCTGAACACCTACGGCTTCCGGGCTGCCGAGGTCAACGGCCAGAGCGAGGACCGCAGGCAGGTGCTGGCCGACTTCGACGCCGGCAAATACAATGTGCTGTGCAACTCCATGCTGCTCACCGAGGGCTGGGACTGCCCCAGTGTGGACTGTGTGGTGGTGCTGCGGCCCACCAAGGTGCGCAGCCTGTACAGCCAGATGGTGGGGCGCGGCACCCGCCTTTCCCCGGGCAAGACCGACCTGCTGTTGCTGGATTTCCTGTGGATGACCGACAAGCACGAGCTGTGCCGCCCGGCAGACCTGGTCTGTGAGGACCGCACTGTGGCCCGCCAGATGACCGAGCATCTGGCCGAGACCGGCTGCCCGGAGGACATCGAGGAGGCCGCCGCCCAGGCCAGCGAGGACGTGGTGGCCCAGCGGGAAGAAGCCCTTGCCAAGCAGCTGGAAGAGCAGCGCCGTAAAAAGGCAAAACTGGTGGACCCGCTGCAGTACGAAATGAGCATTCAGGCCGAAGATCTGGCCGGGTATGTGCCCGCCTTTGGCTGGGAGGCCGGTCCGCCCAGCGAGCAACAGACCGCCGCGCTGGAAAAGCTGGGCATCCTGCCGGACGCAGTGGAATCCGCCGGCAAGGCCGCCCTGCTGCTGGACCGCCTGAACAAGCGCCGGGACGAGGGCCTGACCACGCCCAAACAGATCCGCTGTCTGGAAAAGTACGGGTTCCAGCATGTGGGCACCTGGAGCTTTGAGGCCGCCCGCCACATGATCGATCGCATAGCGGCTCAGGGCTGGCGCGGCGTGCCCAAGGGCGTGAACCCCCGCACCTATACCCCCGCACCTATACCCCCGCTGCGGAGCCGCCTGCTGCAGACAGTCCTTTTGATTTTGGATGGTAACGTGAATGGACAATGCGAATGAACTCAAAGAAGCGCTGGATTTTCTCAGCCCGTCCGCCCTGACCTACGACGAATGGATCCTGGTGGGCATGGGCCTGAAGGAAGCCGGCCTGCCCGTGGAAGCATGGGAACAGTGGAGCGCCCGGGACGGGGGCCGCTACCACAAAGGCGAGTGCGCCAAGAAGTGGGCCAGTTTCCACGGCGGCGGGGGCAGCCCCGTCACGGCCAGCAGTATCTTTCAGCTGGCCTATTCCAGCGGATGGAGAGGCCCTGCCGGCCATGCACTGGACTGGAACGACGACATCTCCGCCGGGACGAACCACACAGACGGCCAGCTGGTAGACCCCCGTTGGGTGGAAGCCCACGATCTCGCCCTGCCGGAACAGTGGGACCCTGTGGACCAGCTCAGGCGCTACCTGCAGGCCCTGTTTGAAGAGGACGAGTATGTGGCCTATGTCACCGAGAGTTTCATGGCCGACGACAAACGCCGCCCGGCCAAGGGCAGCTGGACCCGCACCGCCGGGCAGCTCCTTGCCGAACTGGGCACCTGCGGCGGGGATCTCGGCAAGGTGCTGGGCGACTGGGACCCGGAGGTGGGTGCCTGGATCTGCTTCAACCCCGTGGACGGCACAGGCCGCAAGGACGCCAACGTCACCGCCTACCGCTACGCCCTTGTGGAGTGCGATAACATGGAGCTGGGCAAGCAGCAGGCCATCATCAAGCAGCTGGAGCTGCCCTGCGCCGCGCTGGTGTACTCCGGCGGCAAGAGCGTCCACGCCATCGTCAAGGTGGACGCCCCGGACTATGCCGAGTACCGCAAGCGGGTGGATTACCTCTACGCTGCCTGCCAGAAAAACGGCCTGACCCTCGACCAGCAGAACCGCAACCCCAGCCGCCTGAGCCGGATGCCCGGCATCCTGCGCGGCGACAAGCGGCAGGTGCTTCTGGAGACCAATTTCGGCAAGAGCTGCTGGGACGAGTGGGTGGACTGGCTGGAAGCCGAGACCGACGACCTACCGGACACCGAGAACCTCGCCGCCGACTGGGAGCACCTGCCCCCGCTGGCAGACCCGCTCATCTTCGGGGTGCTGCGCAAAGGGCACAAGATGCTTCTGGCGGGCCCCAGCAAGGCCGGCAAGAGCTTTGCCCTCATCGAGCTGTGCATCGCCATTGCCGAGGGCAAACCGTGGCTGGGCCAGTTCTCCTGCGCCCAGGGCAAGGTGCTGTACATCAATCTGGAGCTGGATCGGGCCTCCTGCCTGCACCGCTTCAAGGATGTGTACACCGCCATGGGCCTGCCGCCGGAGCACCTGAAAAACATTGACATCTGGAACCTGCGCGGTGCGTCCGTGCCCATGGACAAGCTGGCCCCCAAGCTCATCCGCCGGGCCCAGAAAAAGGGCTACATGGCCGTGGTGCTGGACCCCATTTATAAGGTAATCACCGGCGACGAGAACAGCGCCGACCAGATGGCCAAGTTCTGCAACCAGTTTGACCTTGTGTGCCGCGCACTGGACTGCGCCGTGATCTACTGCCATCACCACAGCAAAGGTGCCCAGGGCGGCAAGCGCAGCATGGACCGTGCGTCCGGTTCCGGCGTGTTCGCCCGTGACCCGGACGCCATGCTGGACATGACCGAGCTGACGCCCACCGACGCCATCCGGGAGCAGCTGCGCAACAAGGCAGCTTGTCGGGTCATCAAGGCCATGCTGGACAAGCGCGGCCATGCGGACGCCTACGGCCCGGACGATACCCTCAGCAAGAGCCGGATGCTGGCCGTGGCCAAGGAGTGCCTGGGCCTGGCCGACCTGCGGGCCATTGACGCCGAAGTCGCCGCCGCCCAGAAGCAGGCCGACGGCATGACTGCCTGGCGCATCGAGGGCACGCTCCGCGAGTTCGCCCGCTTTGACCCGGTGAACCTCTGGTTTGACTACCCGGTGCACAAGCCGGACAGCGGTCTGCTGGAGGATCTGCAGCCGGACAGCGACTTCCGCACCCTGGGCAACCGCGGTGCCGCCAAGCGCTGGGGCGACAAAGGCAAGGTGACCAAGGACAAAAAAGCTGAGCTGGACACCGCCTTTGAAGCCTGCACCATGGACGGCGAGGTGACCGTCTATGCTCTGGCCGAATACATGGACCTAAAGCCCCGCACCGTCAAGACCCGCCTGAAGGATGACGGGCGGTTCTGGATCGACGGTGAGAAAGTTGGACGCAAGGAACCCGGCAGCAATGGTTAAACGATTTGTAATTTTTGCAATTACAGTTTGTTGTAAAAATGCAGTTATAGCCGCTATTTTGCACGACACGAAAAACTGCAATTTTGCAGTTATAGCCGCTATGACTGCAGATTTTGCAGTGCAAAATAGCCTATATATAATAGCTAAAACTGCAACTGCAATTGTGATGGGGTTTCCCGAAGGATGGGGCGACCACAGCCCCCATCCATTCGGAGACCCTCCCCATCACGTTGGCGAACTGAAAAAAGAAAAACGAGGTGAACCCCATGTACACGCAATTCTTTATCCCCATGCAGCCGCCCACCACCACCCACAACGCAAAGCAGCTGCACGCCTACATGAAGGGCGGCAAGCCCTGCGCCGTGCTCCACGACAGCCCGGAACTCAAAGCCACCCGTGCCAAGCTCCATGCCCATCTGGCACCCCACGCCCCGGCAAAGCCCATCCCTGCCGGCAGACCGGTGCGCCTGCTGGTCAAGTGGTGCTTCCCCTCCGAGGGGCGCAGGAACGGTGCGTGGCGCACCAGCAAGCCGGACACTGACAACCTGGAAAAGGCCCTCAAGGATGAGATGACCCGCCTGCACTTCTGGGACGACGATGCCCAGGTGTGCAGCGAGATCGTGGAGAAGTTCTGGTCGGATCCCTGCGGGGTGTTCGTCCGGGTGGAGGAAGTTTGATGACCTACGAAGAGAAAAAGGCCTGGCTCTGGCGGTACCGGTCGGCCAAGCGGTTCGAGCGGCTGCGGCTGGACGAGCTGGCCACGCTGGAGGCCGAAGCCATGCACACCACCCAGCGCTATTCCGCCACACCGGGCGGCGGCGGGGACGGGCAGGCGCTGCCCAGAGCCGTGGAGCGCATCGAGGAAGCCCGGCAGGCTGCCGAAGCGCAGTCCACTGTGTGCGACGCCATCCGCGCCGAGCTGATGGACGTGTTCAGCCAGCTGGACGATGAGGTGGACTTCATGATCCTGTTCCGCCGGTACGTCCTGCTGGAGGACTGGGACAAGATCGCCGTTTACGTCCGGTTGTCCCGCAGCCAGATGTTCCAGCATCACAGCGCCGCCGTCCGCCAGCTGGACATCAAAAGTCCGGAGCAAACCGGAGCAGACCGGACTTGATAATACGGTCAACCCCTGCTAAAATTTAAACTGCCGAAGCCCGCAGGAAAGGTCCCTTACTCCCTTCACCCTGTGGGCTTTGTGCTGCCCGGCTGACACAGAGGATCACCCATCAATTACCAACAGCCTGAATGTACCAGCCGGGCAATCTTGAACATTCTCAGCCGTCCCATTCCGGGGCGGCTTTTGCTTTACCCACCCCCGGTCTATACCCAGGTGGGCATTTTATACCCTGCCCCCTCCGCAAAGCACCCCCGCCCCTGCAAAGGCCCCCGGAGTGTGCCCGGCGGGGTGCAAGCCTGCCTGCCATGTGCAGGCTTTTTGTCTGTCAGGAGGTGAACCGCATGGGCAACCCGCGCTATGCCAACGGCCAGCTGCGGCGGCGCAACCGGGCCCGGCTCCGGGCGATGGGCGGCGAATGCGGCATCTGTCATGGGCGTCTTGGCCCAATTCATTACGATGAACCTTCAGACGCGCAGCACCCGCTGTCCTTTGTTGTGGATGAGATCAAGCCAGTGTCCCGCTGGCGGCAGTTTGGCTACCCGTCCGCACGGGCCGCGGCTGAGGACTGGACGAATCTCCAGCCAGCACATTACTGGTGCAATGCCCAGAAGGGCAACAAAGTGGTGCAAACCGAGCCGAAAAAGCCCGGAAAACGCATCAGTGCGCCGCGGATCCAGGACGGCGAGTGGTAGGTGGGGAGGGTCCCCCCTCCCGTGACCCCGGCGACCCAGGGCCGTCAGCGCCGATTTACACACAGGAAAAAATGGAAAGGGGTGTCAGGCCATGGCGACCATGAAAAGCATCACGGCACGGGGCACCCGGCTGGAGCAGCTCAAACAGCTGGCCAAGGTGCTGGCGGCGGGCATCGACACCTGCAAGGACTGCCGCGCCCTGCCTCAGCTGACCAAGCAGTACCGGGAGACCATCCGGGAGATAGAAGAGATCGAAGGAGCAAACGACGATGGCGACGAGATCGGCGAGATCCTCGCAGAGCGTGAAAATGATGGGAAGCCAGGAGTCGTCCGAACGCATCGCGCCGGAGTACCGGGCCACTGACGGGCCGGATGCCGTGCGCATCCTGCGGGCGGGCGGCACGGTGCTGGACCCGTGGCAGAGCGACATCCTGGACGACTGGATGGGCCGCACCGTGTCCGGCAAATGGACTGCCCCCACGGCGGGCGGCAGCGTGCCCCGCCAGAACGGCAAGAGCCTGCTGGTGCAGG
>ERZ827150.2736-NODE-2736-length-18367-cov-3.964450_pt1 | contig 18367 bp, 22 predicted proteins | sample MGYA00519779_ERZ827150 | MGnify/ENA primary metagenome ERZ827150 (study PRJEB31778, sample SAMEA3449267) | human gut metagenome | biome: human gut; feature: human-associated habitat; material: faeces | place: United Kingdom | collected 2010/2012 ...
AGCGTTCTGAAGAACATCAGGCCAAGAAAAACCAACAATTCCAGAAGAAAACCCTGTTGGAATGATGGTTGCGTTGTTTGTAATCGGCGCATTCATCCCTCGGACGTTCTTGCGAACGGCCAGGGTTTTCTGCGCTGAATCATTATAATGACTGCAAAAATGCCAAGCTCTCTCAATGCATTTCCGTAGCTTCTGGCTCTTATTTCATCCAACATCGGATCAACTACTTGCATTACTTCACGAAAACATTTCACAGCCTTTTCCTCTGTCTCCCCTGCCAGATAAATAACTGTACTTTTATTTTTCACTTCTTCCTTTTCTGTTAGACCAAATGCCTGTCTAACATCACATATTAACTTGTCCCTTTGAAATTCAGGATCAGCAATTTTCGCTTTGTTGGCTGCTATTTCTAACGCTCTGCTTACATGCTGCTTATATAGTTCCACGCGTTTTTCAGGTTCTGCATTACAAAAACTTTTATAATTTAACCGCAGCCTGATATCTGCTTCCTTACCTTACTGTAGTATTGTCGTTCGCAGTAGCCACCAGAATCATACATTTCTTCCTTCATTATGATTGCGAATACACCAACACTTGTCAACGCGCTTCCATACTCATTTTTTCTAATATCATCCAAAAGCGAATCTACCATATTTCGTATGTGAAGTAACAAACTATCAGCACGCCCCTCAGTTTCTAAACTCAAATAAATTTCCATTGTATTAACTCTCTCCTCCAAAAGAAAACGATACTAGTGAAGCACCATCCATTCCATGAATCAAATATATCACTTTATTTATTCCTTTTTCATCACATACAAGATTAATAATATTCGCAATCTCTTTATAGTTTTTTTCAAGTTTGGGCAATAACTCCATTAGTTTATCCACTTGCTCAAATTCTCCAATCAATAAAAAAGATGACAAACTTGCACCTTTAAGATAGCTAAATGCTTGTTTTATGCTTTTCTGTGCTATTATTGCCTTTCCAAACTGTATCAGATAAGCACTTTCTTCACAATTCTTTTCTATCTCTTCGGTTACAGCGAGCATATACTTTTTTCTTATATTTTGCCACATATGACCTATATGTTTTTTCTCATAAACATAATCTATCATATTTGCTGTCCATAGCTCGACTGGAACTCCATCTGACAGCTTTGTAATTTCCTCTGCTGCAAAACCTCCATCTATTTCCTCATCTTCATCATAATCCAATATCTGTGCCTTAATGCCTTTCTTTATTTCTTTTAGGGCAGTAAAATACTGCGCACAGTCGTTAACGATTATCTTTTTCATCAAATTTCATCCTCTTATTTTTCAATATAAAAGATTCTTTTTTATCTGAGATTCTATTAATGCTGCCAAATATGAACTACTATACGCAAATGCTTCCTCCTGAGAAATTAACCACTTTTTCAAATCATCAATTTCTCCTTCTCCATCCAAATAAATTCTTGGTAAATTATGAAGTCCCATCAGAATAAGCCACATTTGTTCTTTTCTCTTTTTTTCAGAAATCAGTCTTTTTAACCCTTTTGTTTTCTGGCTCTCCTGAATGATTCTTTCACCTTCTTCAATTAACTCAAGCATTTTAGAATCAATTTTTACATTTGCTTTGCCATAAAATCTCATCATGTCAGAGTCTTTTCTCTGTAGTACATTTTCTACATTGACATCTGCATTTTTCAAATATAAGACAATCTGTTTTATCTCTCCAAAAGAAACATCTATTTCTAACTCAATTAGTTGTATCAGTTGTCTCATCACTGCAAAATCATTAAGCAATTTTTTCTTTTCATGATTATTCCATCTTCCTTATATTTTAAAACCTTTTTCATGAACCATGAATTCATATAGCAATTCTCCACATATCGTTTCTTTTGAATTTCTCATTTCGAATCACCACCTTCTAATTTGATGAAGTCTCCACGCTCATGCGGTGCATCGCTCCTATGGACATGCTACTCTGCCTAATTTGATATAAAAAATGTGCGCCAATTACTTTCCTCGGTGCACCTTTTTTATACATTTAAATATCATACTCCTCGTAGCAATTACCCAATACTTCACAGTCACAATAACCGCCATCTTCTTTTATTTCTCGTCTTACTTGATCGCGTCTTTCTTCATCATCAATGTTATCAATTATCCACTGTTCTGTATTTTTTAACGAATTATCACACTCTTCCTCTTCTAAAGCTTCCTCTAGATATTCAAAAAGCTCCTCCACCTCTTCCTTCTCTAAGCAGTAGCCTTTTTTCTCTTTTTGTCTCCATGCACGAAGTGCTTCCTTTTTTTGATTTTTTGTCATTTCTCCCATGATTTTTCCTCCATAGTGATTAATTTGTTCTTATCATATCACATATGTTCTGAAAAGCAATATTTATCTTGCATCAATATTTATATCATTTACTCAAACTCAATACTAGTTTTCTTCTCCTCCGAAAGAAAACGATACTAGTAAAGATTCTTTTTTTGAATCGCTTTCGTTGCCGCTACCCGAATTGATTTTGCACCTTTTATATCTTTCACTTCTATCAGCATATTTAATATTTCTAACGGTGCAAAAGAATTCGCAGCAATCGCTTTTAACACAATTGGATTCGCTTTTTCCTCACAATATATCTTTGCTATTTGGCACTCATCCTTTAAATTCTTCACCGCCTCAGCTGACGCATAGCTTTTTGCACATTCTCGAATATCACTGTTATCAGATTCCACGCAAGCCTTTATCAATATCTGTCTTTTATGGCTGCATTCAGGAAACGCCAAAAGATTCAACACAATATCAGGATATGTATTCGCACATTGTTTTAAGAAATCAAGAAATTTTGCTTCTGAACATTTCTCATCAGTATAATATTTATGTGCCAACCTATACGCAGCCATCGAGTCGTATTTCATGAATCTTATCAGCCATTTTTCTGGAAAATCCAGATGAGCCAGTCCCATAATGCCAATCTCATTAGAAATTAGAAATTCCAATACTTCATCTGAAAATTCTTCGACTGGTACACTTAATAATTTTTCTTCCATAGCAAAACAGTCTTCTGCATACGGATTTATTTCATATTTCTTCAAAAACTCCTGAACTTTATCTTCCATAAGATTTGCTCCTCTGCCTTGTGTTCTTAGACTCAATACAACTCTTTTAATTTATCTGAGATTATTTTAATGCTGTCAAATATGAACTGCTATATACAAATATTTGATAGAAAAAAGGCACGCCGATTACTTTCCTCGGCGCACCTTTAAATCGTTGCTATATATTTATTACTGAATTAATTCCTTATCAATAATCTGGAAGTTTGCCCTGTGAATATAGAGTGCCTTTCCATCGATCATAAGCTTCGTCATTTTTGGCAAATCCTCCGGAATCTCCCAGTAGACACTGTCTCCTGAAAATGCCATGATTGGATTTCCAAGCTGCGATTTAATTACTACGACACGCGCTTTTCCAAACTTGTTCTTGTACTGATTCAGCTTTGCAGACAAGGATGTAATGTCTAAAACAGAGCCTGAACTTTGAATTGTCTCAGTTGTAAAATCAACATCTGGAGTCAGTCCTTTTTGCACAAAGATGCAGGTATCGCCACATGACTCAATCTCATTGCCATCAATAGTGATTGTGATAACAGATGATAATTCATATCCGGTAATAACCTTGCCGTTTTCATCGTAGCTAGTATTTTTGACTGGATTTCCGGCAATGTCGATCTTCTTTCCGCTTGTCTCTAGTACTAGATTTCCAAAATTATCATACGTGTAAATGGTATACTGATTTCCAATCAGGCTGCCCTTGATATCGTTAATCGCGGATGCAAGCTTTGCGCATCCGCTAAAAACGAAGAGTGACAGAGCAGCCACTGTTGCTAGGACTGTCAAAAACCATACCCTTTTCTTTCGTCTTTTATCCATACCCCTCTCACTTTCTTTGCTATGCAGGCAAATTCGCAGCTAGACAAACATTTTTATTCAGATTTCTCTTCTGACTTTGCTGCCTCTGCTGTAGGCGTCTTTTCCGGCCTTTCCTCCAAAAAGTCGATCATCTGCTTGTATTCACTCTGTGTTGCAGATGGGAATGGAGCATTTTTCTTATTCATTGCTACATTTGCTGCTGATTTTTTGATTGGCTGAATCGTTCCGGCACCGCCTACGCAACCTCCCGGACATGCCATACCTTCAAGCAAATATCCATTATATTTTCCAGCCTTTGCCATCTGCATCATCTTACGGCACTCGTCTAGTCCCTGTGCGCAAACTACATTGACCTCGCGATCTGGATCAATCTGGTGAATTGCATTCACAACTGCATTTGCAACACCACCCGCAACAGCAAAGTTTCTTCCATCTCCACTTGCATGATGAAGCGGCTCTCCTGCCTTTATATCGTCAAAGGAAATACCCTTCGCCTCAAACATACCCATAACTTCCTCAAAGGTCAGTACAAAATCAACATCGCTTCGCACACTTCTGCGGCTTGCCTCAAGTTTTTTAGCTGCACATGGTCCGATAAAAGCTACCTTACATCCAGGATCTGCCTTTTTAATCATACGGCCTGTAAATACCATTGGTGTCAGAGCCATGGAAATGCAGTTAGCATACTGCGGAAATTCAGTCTTTGCCATAACAGACCATGACGGACAGCATGATGTTCCCATAAATGGAATCTTCTCAGGCACTTCTTCAAGGAAATCCTTTGCTTCCTGAATCGTACAAAGATCGGCTCCTGCCGCAACCTCTACCACATCTGCAAAGCCTAACTCTTTCATCGCCTCACGGAAGCGCTCTGGTGTAAGCTTTGGTCCAAACTGACCGATAAATGCCGGAGCTACAGCTGCATATACTCTCGTTCCCGCCTTCATGGCTAAGATTGTCTGGAATATCTGACCTTTATCAGCAATTGCACCAAATGGGCAGTTTACAAGACACATACCACAAGATACACACTTGTCGTAATTAATATCTGCTCTGCCATACTCATCACTATGAATTGCGTGCATACCACATGCCTTTGCGCACGGGCGCTCCATCTTAACAATCGCACCATATGGGCATGCATCACGACAACGTCCACAATTGATACATTTTTCCGGGTCAATCTTTGATTTTCCACCCTGCTTTACAACAATGGCTCCCTTCGGGCATACCTCTTCACACGGATGTGCAGTACATCCCTGACACATGTTCGTCACAACTGTCTTATTATCAAGACACTTATGACAGGCAAACTTGATGATGTTGATCAGCGGTGGCTCATAGTAACGCTCTGTGATTGCACTTTCATTTACACCATCAGCCACTGGTGCATGCTCAGCGAGTGTACGGTTTGGCAGTCCAATCGCAAGTCGAAGACGTTCTCCGACAATGGCTCTCTCTGTAAATACACTTTCTCGAAAGCTAGCCAGCTCTCCCGGCACAATTTTATATGGAAGCTCCTCCAGACGGGAATAATCTCCGCCTTCGTAAGCAAGTCTTGCTACTTCGGTGAATATTTTTTCACGCATATCTGTTACATCGGTGTGAATTCCTCTGACGCTCATTTCATTCTCCTTCTTTTTGCTTCTTTCCTTACTTATCTGCTACGTTCTCAGTATACCCGATACACGTTCCAAATTCAAGAAAAAATTGACTATACACAAATCATGTGATCTTGTAAATATTGTCTTTTAGTGTTATACTTGTATTTATGTAAACGCAGTAGTCTGAAAGTTCATGACCTCTCTAACTGCTGCAAAACTATAACACATTCTAAGAGAAAGGTTTGGGGTACCTTTATGGCAAAAACATTATCTAAGCGTTACTCAGGCGTACTCGCCCACCCAACAAGCTTCCCTTCTCCATACGGAATCGGTGATTTCGGAAAGGGTGCTTATGACTTTATCAATTTCCTGACTGGTGCCGGACAAAGCCTCTGGCAGATTTTGCCGTTAGGCCACACAGGATATGGAGATTCTCCTTATCAGGCATTCTCAGCATTTGCAGGACAGCCGCTTTTAATCAGCCCTGATGAATTGATCAAGGACGGTCTTCTTTATGGTGATGATTTACGCGATTATCCGCACTTTAATCCAGATCACATCTACTATGGCGACGTTATTCCAGCAAAGCTGCGCATCCTGCATCGTTCCTATGAGATCTTTAAGGAATCAGCTGATCTGTGTATGCTTAAGGAATTTGATGTGTTCTGTGAGCACGAAAAGGATTGGCTGGACGATTATGCACTTTTCATGGCAGGTAAGGACGCACACGGCGGTGCATGCTGGCTGGAGTGGGAAGATGATCTGCGTGACCCTGATGAGGAGATTAAAGCTACATGGCGTGAGCGTCTGGCTGATTCCATCGAATACTACAAGTACATTCAGTTCATCTTCTTCCGTCAGTGGAACGCAATTCGCGATTATGCACATGTAAATGGCATCAAGATCGTCGGCGATATTCCGATCTTTGTTGCACTTGACAGTGCAGATGTGTGGGCAAACCGTGAACTGTTCCAGCTTGAAAAGGATGGCTATCCGACCGTTGTTGCCGGAGTTCCGCCGGATTATTTCTCTGCTACAGGACAGCTTTGGGGCAATCCGCTGTATGACTGGGATTACCACAAAAAGACACATTATGACTGGTGGATGCGTCGTATCAAGGGTCAGTTAAATATGGTTGACTACATCCGTGTCGATCATTTCCGCGGATTTGAGCAGTACTATGCAATTCCATATGGTGAAGAAACTGCTATGCACGGAAAATGGAAGAAGGGACCAAATGAGGATCTGTTCCTTCGTATGCAGGAAGTATTTGGCAAGGATCTTCCGATCTGGGCTGAAGATCTTGGCATCATCACTCCTCGCGTTGAGAAGTTAAGAGATGACTTTAACCTGCCTGGCATGAAGGTATTACAGTTTGCATTTGGTGATCCAAAAGACAATGACATTCTTCCGCATCGTTTCACCACTGAGAACTGCATTTGCTACACAGGAACACATGACAATGACACCACCATGGGCTGGTATCAGACTCTTAAGCCAGCTTTGCAGGATCGTGTTCGCCGCTACTTAAATACTGACGGAAATATCATTCATTATGATATGATTCGTGCGGCTATGGGTTCTATCGCACGCTACGCTATTTATCCTGTTCAGGATCTTCTTGGTTTTGGCAGTGACTGTCGTATGAACACGCCATCTGTTGCCGGCGGCAACTGGGCATTCCGCTTCCGCAAGGATCACTTGACTCCTGAGTTAGCAGCAAACCTTCGCAAGATGACTGAGCTGTTTGGCAGATGCGAGCCGCTTGAGCCAATCGAGGAGGAGGAAGGACCAGAAGGCTCCATTAAGCCTGGTGAGACTGCACCTGGACTTGCTCCAGAGGAATAAATCGAATTGAGGTTTCCATGATAAGACTTATACTAGTTTTGCTTATTGCCATTCTCTATCTGGTAATTGGATGCATACCTGCATTCATCTTATGGTTAATTGGCAAAAAAAATCCCGATCTTAAGGATCGGATTTCAAGACGCATGATTCAGTGGATCTTTGGTGTGCTTCTCTTTGTAAGCGGCACCAAGGTCAAGGCAGAGGGTCTTGAAAACATTCCAAAGGATCGCGCTGTGCTGTATGTAGGCAACCATAGAAGCTACTTTGATATCATCACATCCTATCGCCTGCTTCCAGGTATTACCGGATATGTGGCTAAAAAAGAAATGGCAAAGGTTCCGCTTCTTCGTCTTTGGATGCGCTATATTCATTGCCTGTTCTTAGACAGAAGCAACGTAAAAGAGGGTTTAAAAACAATCCTCGCTGGTGTCGATGAGCTTAAAAACGGTCATTCTATATGGATCTTCCCAGAAGGCACTAGAAACCGTGGTGAAGAAGGCAGTATGCTTGAATTTAAGGAAGGCAGCTTAAAGATGGCTGACAAGGCCGGATGTCCTGTTGTTCCTGTTGCAATCGCGCACTCAGCAGATGTTTTGGAAAATCACTTTCCATTTATCCGCCGTGCCGCGATCACAATTCGCTTTGGTGAGCCGATTGACTTAAAGAGCCTTCCTCGCGAACAAAAAAAGCAGGCTGGTGCTTACACACGCACAATCATTCAGGCAATGCTCGACGATATCTTGAAGGAAGACTGAGTTTTGTATCGGCACTTCAATAGATGACATTTTTGTAAATCCGCACGCAAGTGCTGTTTTTACAGATGCCATGTTTTCGCTGCTGCAAAGAAGATAGACTTCTTTTAGCTGCCAATATTCAAAACAATATTTTAATAATCGACTGGCTGCTTTCGCGGCCAGTCCTTTTTTTCTCCATTTTGGCAATATCGCATAACCTAGATAATATCCGCTAGGAATACCACTTTCTTCATCTTTCTCTTTGTATTCGAGTCCAATTCGCCCTATCATATCATCATTTTCATCTGCTAATACCCACATAGACGGCTCTTCCGATGGATAAACATACTGGTGCAGGCTTTCAATCCAGTCTTCCCAGTCTTTACAAGTTTGCGCCTGTTTTTCTAGTGGATAAGGTAGGAAGCGCTTTACTTCATCGTCATTATAGAGTGTTTCAAATGCTTTCGCATCTTTTTTGTCTGCCTCTCGAATTAACCAAGTATGTGTTTGTTCTTCAAAATTCTGGCCACCAATCACTAACTTTTGTTCACTTGCCACTGACCACTCTCCACAAACCAATACCCTTGGCAGATGATAATATCTGCAGTATGCAAGCTCTGCATATTCATCATCTACATCTTCCCAATCATCAGCTAAAAAAGAAATCCCGGACCAATCCTTATCTGATCCGGGACTACATATGCCGATGACAGGAATGCTTTTTTGAAGAGTGCGGGCCTCTTCTGGCGAATCGGTGAGAACCACTTCGCCTTTTTCTGTCATTTTTGTTTTTTTCATATTATGATACCAGGGTCAAAAGTCACGCGCATAGAACTTTTAACTTCCTTAAAATCAGCACTTCTCTGGCTCTGGATATTCCTCACCAAAAGTCTCAACAGTCACTTTCTTCATGCGCTGTGTCTCAAGCGGTCTGTCGTTGTAGTTTGTCGGTACTGCTGCGATTGCATTAACTACATCCATACCCTCTGTTACCTTACCAAATGCGGCGTATGCACCGTCTAAATGCGGCGCTGCCTCATGCATAATAAAGAACTGGCTGCCTGCACTATTTGGCATCATCGTTCTTGCCATGGAAAGTACACCCGGCTCATGCTTTAAATCATTCTGAAAACCATTCTGTGTAAACTCACCCTTAATGCTGTAGCCTGGGCCACCCATACCTGTGCCGTCCGGATCTCCTCCCTGCAGCATAAAACCGCTGATTACGCGGTGGAAGATTACGCCATCATAAAATCCCTTCTTTACCAGGCTGATAAAGTTGTTTACTGTGTTCGGGGCAACCTGTGGATACAGCTCTGCCTTGATCACACTGCCATTTTCCATCTCAATAGTAACTACTGGATTCTGTGCCATTTTAATAACCAAACCTTTCTGTCTGCCTGCGCGAACAAAACGCGCAGATTTTTGTGTTTAAGCTGAAAAAGACATAACAGCGAACTGTTATGTCTTTTGCTTTTAATCTCACTACCTAATACGATATTTCATTTATTTAAAAAAGAATAGGTACATGGTATAGTTGAAATTAATCGCGGCGGCTTGTTTCAATTACAGCTTTGTAACGTTAACAGCCTGCGGTCCCTTAGCTCCGTCGATTACGTCGAACTCTACAGAAGCGCCCTCGTCCAGAGACTTGAAGCCTTCCATGTTCAGTCCGGAGTAGTGTACGAATACATCCTTACCAGACTCATCAGAAATGAAACCATAACCCTTCTGATTATTGAACCACTTAACTGTACCCTTCATGGTGATACCTCCAAAAAATAAATTGCAGCGTTGCAGCTTCTGCTATCGCGCCAACACGGTTAGCATAACACATTGACCAAACATTGTCAATGAAATCCTAAAAAAATAATGAAGTATAAACAGCTTGTATTGACACTATTTTTTATCTTTGATATAGTTAATTTTATACGCTTCTGTACTGAATATTGAAGCAATTAAGGAGGAATTATGAGTTTCTTATCTATCATCACAGCGGCCTCTACTGCCGCTGAATCTGCAGCTGAAAGCATAGCCGAAACGGTTGCTGAAACTGCTGCTGAGGGTGGAGCTGTCACATCCATGGTACCAGAGGATTTTGCATTCGACTATACCATGCGCGTGCCAGTTCTGTCAATCATTCTTATGGTGATCGCACTTGCTGTTATGATTGCTGTTCCAGTGTATTTGATCATCCGTATGAAAAACCGTTTCCGCTTTGACGTGTATGCATTGACCTTTGGTCTTCTTGCCTACATGGTTGGTGTTGGTATCATTCCTACTGTCATCGAGCTTTTAGCTGCACAGATTGCGCCAGTCAAGGAATTTTTGTCAGCAAACACAGTTGCTTCCGACATCTTGCATGTCACACTTCTGATCGTATTTAGCTTTTTGGCAATATTTGTGTGCTCACGCTTCTCTATGCGCCACTCACTGCGAAAAAATATGAATCCTGAGGAAGCAAACTTACCAGAAAACAAGAATAATGCATTTGCAAGCTCTGTACTTCTTGGCTTAGGTGTTGGACTTCTTCCAATCGTGACACAGGGTCTTTCCTATGTGATGAGCTATCTTTCCGCTGCCATCTCAATCAATCAGGGACAGCTTATTTCTAGTGTTTCTTCTATGCTGACTGAAGGTATGGATCCGTCTGAAATTCAAAATGGACTTAATTCTATGGCTGAATTTATCCAGACACCGTCACAGGAATTTCTGTTTTTGGGAACTGATCTTGTATTCCAGCTGCTCACCTTCCTTGGTGTTGCTGTTTTAATTGGCATTTTCCTAAATCGCAAGGCAAAGACAAGTATGTTCAAGGCTGTCTGCGTTCAGCTAATTTTCGGAATCTTCTTTGCAGTACGTGCAACCGGAGTCATCAAAAGCGTTGCTGTCTGCGAGATTATCTACATTGTTATTGCTGCACTCTCCCTTGCTGCTGCATGGACAGAATTAAAAACCTATATGCCAGATGATCTTGAAAAATTCCTTGGCAAGCCAGATCCAACCAGAAAAAATGGTGGTCCAAAGAATCAGCCACCGCACAAGATGCCTAAAATTGTTATGCCAAAGGATTAATTAATCTATCAAAAAATGCTGTGTACATAAAAACGTACACAGCATTTTTTATTATCGCTTAACTTCTTCAAATACAGTAACTTGATATGGCACCTCTGACAGCTGCACTAAATAAAACAAAACAGCACTTAGCATCATACCGCACACAGCATCTACTACAGAATGCTGATCTATCACAACAGTGGAAATACAAATAAAGGTTCCTAGTACTAGCATAGTTGCTTTAAGCTTTCGATACTTCTTTAGCTTTTCTGAATTGAAAAGGACGAACAAAATGCCGATTGTGCTAGAAACATGGATACTAGGACAAACATTTGCCGGCGTATCAGCGCTTCTTAATTGGTTAACAATCATGCAGCAAATATTCTTATCTTCAAGCGGCTGTCGAAGAGAAAGACCATTTGGAAATAGATAATAAATCAGAAGGCAGATTGACATTCCGCCGTAAATAACTTTACAGCATTTAATATAATCTTCCTTACTTTTTCTAAGAAAAAACAGCACCATTCCCGGCACAAACAAAAACCATACAACATACGGGATGACAAACCATTCATTAAATGGAATCATATCATCTAACGCACAGTGAATCACATACCTCGGCTCGCAAAATTGCTCTAGCAAAGAGAAAATCGGAAAATAAATACACATATATCCAATTGATATCATCAATGGATATTTTTGAAAAAATATATAGGCGCGTTCATACAGTTTTTTCATTCAGACACCTCTCTGACATCCATTTAATGTCTCTTTTGATTACAGCCACTCGTAGTCCCCGCCTGTAATTGCAAGGCTGAGCAGTCGATCCATTTTCTCCACATTTTCGCCCTCAACGATTTCCTGAAGCTCTGCCGTGTCTGTCAATTCTTCCATTGACTCATCTGGTCCAATCTCCATATCTGCATCCTGCTCACAATATGGGCATGGGATTTTTTTCATTGTCTGCAGCGACAAGAAACGACTCTTACAGCTCTTGCACTCATAAAAACCGCACTTTGTCGTGCCGTCTGGTACATAATACATAATGGCACCTCTTATCTTTTATTTTTCTTAGTTTCGTTCACGACTGTATTTTTTTTAACTCAAAAAATCATCTCGCAAACCGTAACTTCGTATGGAAAATCGAATCAGAGGTTTGCTCCATTCTCCTTCACGACATCTGCATACCAGTATGCAGAATCCTTCCATATACGCTTTTGCGTCTCAAAATCCACATAGACCAGTCCAAAACGCTCGGCATATCCCTTGTTCCACTCGAAGTTATCCAGAAGTGTCCACTCAAAATAGCCTCTTAAATCTATCTCAGATGCAGCGCGCTTTACCTGCTTTAGATAGCGTGCCAGAAAATCAATTCGATTTGGATCGTGTACCTTGCCATCAAGTGAGATGCAGTCATGACATGCCATGCCGTTCTCAGTCAAATACATTGGCATATGATAGCGCTCGTCTAAGTATTTTAATCCCCAGTAGATGCACTCTGGTGTTACCGGCCAGCCTACTGCTGTCTTTGGCGCTCCAAGCGGGCGTGTTACCTCCTGTGGCTTTCCATCAGCTCCCATACGAAAGCACCTGCCATTATATATATTCTGGCCGTAAATGTCAAGTGGCTCAGAAATAAGCTTCATATCGGCATCTGTAATCTTTGGAAGATATGGCTCATAGAGGCGAATACCCTCCTCTGGATAGTGTCCAAGAAGCACCGGATCGGACCACCAAGCCACATTCCAAGTCCAGTTATCTGACGGCTGAAGTGACATCGAAAACATCATCTGTCTGGCCGCCTCGATATCCTCTGGCTTTTCGGTCTCTGGATAGCACATGCCACAGGTCGGTGCAAAACCAACCTGAATTGGCTGTTTTGCATAGGCGCGAAGCATCTGAACTGCACGTCCATGGGCGCGAAGTGCATTGTGTGCCATCTCGAAGGTATCGCGAAGCATAGCCTTTATGCCTGGTGCATGCTCACCGCGAAGATATCCCAACCCGACAAAGCACTGCGGCTCATTTAGTGTAAAGAAATATTTGACACGGTCGCTAAAACGCTCAGCAATTAACTTTGCATACTCGCCAAACCACTCGGCAATATCACGGTTTAACCAACCGCCCTTTTTGTAAAGTTCATATGGAAGCTCCCAGTGATACATTGTGATAAATGGCTCAACACCATTTGCAAGAAGCTCGTCAATTAAGTCGCTGTAAAATTTGACACCAGTCTCATTGACCCGTCCAGTTCCCTCCGGCAAAAGTCGAGACCAATCCATTGAAAAACGATAGGCTTTTAGCCCCATCTTTTTCATGATTGCGACATCCTCCTTAAATCTATGAATATGGTCACAGGCAATATCACCTGTCTGATTTTCATAGATATGACCTGGCTCGCGCTCATAGATATTCCAGATGTGGTCGCCTTTTCCATCATTTTGATCGCGTCCCTCAATCTGATAAGCACTTGCCGCTGTTCCCCACAAAAAGTTCTTTGGAAACTCCATATTTTCACCATTCCCTTCTTTTTTTTAAATTGCCAAGTTCTTAGACGACCAAGCAATTCGTCGACATCCATTTAATTTTAATCTTCGTATCCTTCAATTCCAAGAGTTCGAATATGGTGGCACAGCTCTTTTGCCATTTCCTCTGCCTCTGGAATACGAAGATGTCCTGGCGTTGCCTTTCCATTTCTCTTGAAGACACAATGAGAAACCTTTTTGTCACCAAGATCCTGAACTGCCTGATCGATAGACATATCCCAGCCGATATCATGTTGCAACAGTGTCGTGCAGCAGACAATCCATGCATCTGGATAAGTTTCTCTTAACTTTGCCAAAAACTGTCTATAATGTGTTCTCCAGTTTTGTGCCTTCTCGCCCTGGTAGTCGGTTTTCATATAGTCTTCCGGATGTGAATCATTTTGACCAATGGCTACTATTACAATATCTGGCGTATACTTTGAAAAATCCCACTTTGTCACAGTGCCGTAGCCCGGATTGTAGCGCATCTTATCCCAGATGGTCTCCATACCGATATAATCTGGTGCATGATACCAACCTGTCTCATCAAGAAGAGCTGCGCCGCCCTGTGCGATATCGTGAAGCTCAGCATCTAACATGCGAGCGGTCATCCATGCATAGGAATACCAGCTGTTTGAATACTCTCCGTTATGTTCTGGATCTGCTTTTGCGACATAGTCAAGTGCCTCTGACACTTCTCCTGCTGAGACAGAATCACCGTACACTTCTATGCGTCTTTTTGGCAGTGGACTTGCCTCTAAAAGCTCTGCATCGTCGTCAAGCTCAAAGCCAAGAATTGTCAGCTCATGACAGGCATCCTGGCGCTTGAAAATCAAAACCTCGTGCACATTGTCTGGTGTCTCCTGAAGTGGAATCTCAATTGTTGCATCACCTTCCTCTGGAAGCAGAAGTTTTGTCTGTGCATCACCTTCTACAACACCAAGATAGTTATCCCAGTAATTATGCTTATTGCACACCTGAATAGATAACTGTGTACCCTTGAATTTTATTTTTACAAATGTTCCCGGATATGTCCATACTATAGCAAAAGGATCGCTCACGTCGATCCTTCCACTATATATGAGACTGCTGTTATTAGGCAGTATCTTCATATTTTATTTTCCTCACATCACACACTGCAGACTAGCAGCCTAAAGCCAGTCTGCAGCAATCTTGTTTTTTTACACGGTTTAATTATGCATTTTTAATTGCTTCCATCAGCTCATCAAGCTTCTTTGCAGAATCCTCAAGGCTAGTGCCCTTAATACCTGCATAGAACTTAATCTTTGGCTCTGTTCCAGACGGACGAACACAGAACCATGCATCATTCTCAAGCTCGAAGTAAAGTACATTTGACTTTGGCAGTCCTGTAGGTACAGTCTCGCCAGTTGCAAGATCGGTGATGACATCGTTCTTGTAATCACGCAGGCGCAGTACCTTATATGCACCAACCTGCTTTGGTGTGTTCTTGCGGTATGCGTCCATCATATCCTGCATCTTCTTTGCGCCATCTGCACCCTTGAAGGTCATGGTGAACAGATCTTCCTTGTAGTAACCATACTTGTTGTAGATGTTTAACATCTGATCCCACAGTGTGATGCCTTGAGTCTTGTAGTAAGCAGCAGCCTCACAAAGTGCCATAACAGCAACAACAGCATCCTTATCTCTTGCATGTGTTCCAACAAGGCAGCCATAGCTCTCCTCGAAGCCAAATACATACTCATTGCTTCCAGTCTGCTCAAAAAACTTGATCTGTTCTCCAATATACTTAAATCCAGTCAGGCACTCGATAAACTTCATGCCGTATTCCTTTGCTACAGCCTGAGCCATGTTAGAGGATACGATTGTTGTAACAAGTGCACCGTTATCCGGCAAAATGCCAAGTGCCTTCTTCTGTGACATCTCGTACTCACAGATTAACATGCCAGACATATTTCCTGTAAATACCTTGTACTCGCCAGTCTTTGTATCCTTTGCATATACACCAAGACGGTCTGCATCTGGATCGGTTGCAAGGACAAGATCTGCGTCAACCTTCTTTGCCAGATCAAGTGCAAGTGCAAATGCCTTCTTATCCTCTGGGTTTGGATAGGATACTGTTGGGAAATTGCCATCTGGCAGCTCCTGCTCTGGAACAACAGTTACCTGCTCGAAGCCAAGCTCCTTTAATACACGGCGAACTGGTACATTTCCCGTTCCATGAAGTGGTGTATAAACGATCTTTAAGGAAGATGCCATCTGCTTGATTGCCTCTGGATGAAGAACAAGCTTCTTTAATGCTTCCATGTACTTGTCATCGATCTCTTTTCCGATTACCTCATAGAGTCCTGCAGCCTTTGCTTCCTCTGTAGTCATCTTCTTGATCTCTGCATAATCCTTAATTGCATTTACTTCGCCAATGATCTGTGCATCCTTAGGAGCTGTAATCTGTGCGCCATCCTCCCAGTATACTTTGTATCCATTATATTCCGGCGGATTGTGGCTGGCTGTTACAACGATACCTGCTGTGCATCCAAGTATACGAAGTGCAAAGGACAGCTCTGGTGTTGGACGCAGACTATCAAAAATATATGCCTTAATTCCATTTGCAGCTAATACGCATGCAGCGGTATCTGCAAACTCAGGAGACATACGGCGAGAATCAAATGCAATTGCTACGCCCTTTGCTGCAGCACCCTGCTTATTGATAAAGTTTGCAAGACCCTGTGTAGCCTTTCCTACAGTGTAGAAGTTCATACGGTTTGTACCTGCACCGATTACACCGCGCAGACCACCTGTACCAAACTCCAGCTCTCTATAAAAACGATCAAAGATCTCATCCTCATTGCCCTCAAGTGACTTTAACTCTGACTTTGTGGCATCATCAAAGATTGGGGATGTACACCAGTACTCATAATTTTTCTTAACATTCTCGTCCATGTTTTTCTTGTCCTTTCTAAATTAACTTCTCGAATGCGCTGTGGCTCAGCACAGTCTTCGTCACAAGTTTACATGTCGTTCATGAAACAATCAGCGATACCAGATAGAACGGCCGCACGATATCCTTTGCGTCTGTTATTGTGATCTCAATCCTATGAACCTTCTTTTCTGCATGATGCAGAAGTGGTTCTAAATAAAGGCAGTCACCCCAGTCCTCTGTGAAATTTCCATCCAAAATCACCGCATGTGCCTCATCGCCGTCAATTACTGCCTTGGCCTTTGGTACCGGCTGCTGTACCGATTTACGGTACTGAACAGCCAGACAGCTGCATTCGATCTCAAAACTAATTTTATCATTTGTATGCGCTGCTGTCCATCCATTTTTAAAAATATCAAGCATTCCTTTTTTCTCAATTGGATCAACCAAAAAGCCATCCAGAATAGCTTCGTTATCCTGAATCTGAATCAAGCGGCTATGCTCGTAAGCATTTTCTGTGAGTGCTGCTGGAAGCAATGCTGATGCCTCTGTCTTCGTGCTTTTGCCCGCAATCGTTTCTTCTTCCACCTCTGCCTTTATGGAATCAAGAAGCTTGCAGATTTCATCTGCAACGAGGCGGTGTCCCTTATCGTTTGGATGCAAATTATCAGGCGTGATATCAGCACGCACGATCTTACCGCTTTCCACATCAGGATAAACGGTGTCTTTAATGCTGACATGCGGTATACCATAGTGATCTGCAATGCGGTTATGATAATCCTGAGCATTCTTTCCTGTATCGTAGAACACATTGTTTAACACAACTACTGCAGGAGCAGACGGTGCCGCAAGCAGACGACGAAGCGTTCCCTCATAAGTCTCCTCAAAAAACTCATTTGCATCATCATTAACTGAAAAGTCAACCGTCACAATATCAGGACGATAGCATAGTACATCCTTCCATGCACGCGCACCGCCGTAATGAGAAGTTGTACCGCCAATTCCACCATTTACAAAGGAAAATGCCGCGTTTGGAAATGATTTTTTCCACCACTCATAGACTAAATACGCATAGCAATTCTTTGGTGTTGACGATAGACTTCCTTGCGTGATAGAACCACCTAAAAAACCGATTACAAGAGATTCACCGTTTGCGGCTCGCTTCATCAGATTTTTTAATCGTGTCATATTGTCCATATCCTAATTTATTCCTTTTTTACTCTTCTTCTTTGCACTTATTGATATATTCTAAGTTTTTTCTGATCAAATCGCAGCGCTGCTGTACGCAAAGAACGCTTCTGCCCGGATCGGATGGAGTTGAGAATACATAATCTATAAGTTTATCTATTGTTGTAGATGCCACATGAAGTCTTGTATCACTTGCTGCATAATAAATATACACATTTCCATCTTTCTCAATCGCACCGTTTGTGAATACAACGTTTGATACATCACCGACTCTCTCCCAATCTCTTGGTCCAATTAACATGCCGGACGGCTCTGCGATTACCTTAGATGGATCGTCAAGTGCTGTTGCAAATGCATAGATCACGTAACGAAGACCTGCTGCTGTATTTCTTACGCCATGTGCGATATGAATCCATCCGCGGTCTGTCTTGATCGGAACAGCACCCGCACCATTCTTTGCCTCAGTGATTGTGTGATACTTTCTCTTGCTGGTGATGATCTCCTCGTCAATAACAGCGTGCTCAATGTCCTCGCAAAGACCAAATCCGATTCCGCCGCCGCTTCCAGTATCAATAAAATCATCCATTGGACGGGT
>ERZ827150.2741-NODE-2741-length-18350-cov-3.614321_pt1 | contig 18350 bp, 16 predicted proteins | sample MGYA00519779_ERZ827150 | MGnify/ENA primary metagenome ERZ827150 (study PRJEB31778, sample SAMEA3449267) | human gut metagenome | biome: human gut; feature: human-associated habitat; material: faeces | place: United Kingdom | collected 2010/2012 ...
AACAGGCTTAAACAGTCCCTATTTCACCGCAACTTATATATGGGCGTTATTTTTGGCGAGGCAGGACCAGGTTGAGGACGACGGCGACAAGTGCGGCGACGGCAATGGAGGATCCGCCAAAGACGGTGCCGACCCATGCGGGAAATCCAGCGCCAGCAAGTGCGCCGGCCGTGCGCTCAATGCCCGTGCCAAAGGCGATAGACAGACCCATGAGCGTGGTATCGCGCTGAGACAGGCCGTGGCGGGCAAACATGACCACGCCGTTCATGCCGATGGTTGCGAACACGCCGATCGTGGCGCCGCCGATTACCGGCTGCGGAATAGACGTGAGTACCGCCGCGCACTTGGGCAGCAGTCCCGCGATGAGCAAGATGGCGGCGGCGAGCGTAAAGACCATACGGTTGACGACCTTGTTCTCGGCGATAATGCCTACATTCTGCCCAAAGGTTGCCGTGGGGACGCCGCCCAAAAAGCCCGAGAGCATGCCGACCAGACCGTTGGCGATCAGACCACCCGAGATCTGGCCATCGGTCGCAGGGGTATCGAGCGCAGCAGACGAGACAGCGGCAAACTCGCCCATGACCTGCACGGCGTTGACAATGGCGACGACGCCCACGACGGCGCACGCGGCCGGATCGAACACCAGGCGATGGGCGCCTAGGGCCGGCGGGGCGAACCAGCTGGCGGTCGCGATGGCCGAGAAATCGACCATGCCCAGTACCGCAGCCAAAACAAAGCCCGCGCAGATACCGGCCAGGATGCTGCCCAGCCTAAGGGCGCCCTTGCCATAGTTGCCCGCCATAAAGGTGACGACAAACGTCACGAGCGCGACGGCCCAGTTGGTGACGCTGCCAAAATCGGCAGCGCCCTCCCCGCCCGCCATGGAGGCAACTGCCACTGGGCATAGCGACAGGCCAATGACAAAGATGACGGTGCCGAGCACCGGGGCCGGGAACAGAAAACTCACGCGCCTAAACAGCAAGCCGAAAAGCACGACGAGCGCGCCGCCGATTACTTGGGCGCCTAGCACGGCCTCAAAGCCAAGCTCGAGACCGACCGCCTTGAGCGCCGGCACGAAAGTAAAGCTCGCGCCCATCACGATGGGCAGGCCCGAACCGACGACACCTTTTATGGGGAACTGTTGAAGGAAAATGTCGAGCGCCGAGAGAACCAGCGATGCCTGGATGACGGCGGCCTCCTCTTGAGGAGTAAAGCCGCAGACCGACGCAATGATGATGGCGGGCGTGACGATGCCCGCGAACGCCGCCAGCACATGTTGCAATGCATGGGGCAATACCTGCACAAACGATACTTTTCCCGTACGCTCGAACAGGGCATCCCCTGCTGTCGACTCTGCCATTAGCGCCTCCCATACTCTAGGCAGCGGCCCTATGCCGCCCAACGGGCGGACATTATAGGGCATATGGCACAGGTAGCATTTTGACCCGCATGCGGCAGAGGGCCGGGGCAGCTCATTTGGGATGCGACTAGCGCTTGCGGGGGACGAGTTTGGTGCGGCGCAGGTGGATCATCTCGGCGGCGATGGAGATGGCGATCTCCTCGGGGTCCTCGGCCTGAATGGCAACGCCGATCGGCAGGTGCAGCTCGTCGATCTGCTCCTGCGTAAAGCCCTCCTGCTCCAGGCGGGCGCGCACAAAGGCCGTCTTGCGGCGCGATCCCAGGCAGCCCAGGTAGGCAGGCTTGGCGCGCATGGCCTGAATCACCACGTCGATATCGGACTTGTGACCCGCCGTGGCGACGACCACCAGGTCGCGCGGGCCGATGGGGCACTGCTTGCTCAGGTTCTTGTAATCGACCAGGCGACGATCGTAGACACCGGGCACCCATTCGGGGGTCAGCGTGCCGGGGCGGTCGTCGCAAGCCACGACGGCAAAGCCCGCCGCCGTGAGCACCCGCGCCGTCGCAGCGCCCACGTGGCCACAGCCAAAGATGTAGGTCAGGCCCTCGGGGCAGAGCGTCTCGATGTGAGCCACGGGAATCTCGGAGGCGGCGTTGGTGTAGGTGACCTTACTCCCCTCCTCCACCAGCGAAAGCCCGGGGCAGCCCGCAATGGTGTGGCGCGATTCCTTGCCATGGCACTCGGCCACATCGCCCTCGAGCGCGCTCGCGATAAACGGCTCAAAGTCGATGACGAAGTCGCCGATGCGCCGATAGGCCAAGACGTCGGCTATTTCCTGGAACAACGACGCCTGAGTCGCATCCAGATGCAGGTAGCACAGGCAGATGGCTCCGCCGCAGATCATGCCGGTATCGGAGTTCTCGCCGCCCATGGTGTAGCGGACCAGACGCGACTGTCCCGCGCTCAGGAGCTCGCGCGCCTCATCCAGCGCAAAGAGCTCAATCTTGCCGCCGCCGATGGTGCCCGCCTGGCTGCCATCGGCAAAGACAGTCATCCAGGCGCCCACACCGCGCGGCGATGACCCCGCCGTACCGACCACGACCACGAGCTCGCACGTCTCGCCAGCACGCAGGGCGGCAAGCGCCGCATTCACAACATCGAGCTTTTCCATTGCCGCCTTCTATCCTCTAAAGACATCGGTGAGCATAGCGAGTGCCTCGAGCACGCCGCCGCCGACCGACGTCGCCTTGTCCGAAATGTAGTTGATATAGCTGGCATCGCCGCGCGGATCGACATCGGCGCATTTAAAGCCCTCAGTCACCTGCACGCCGTTCGCCAAAAGTCCGCGCAGACAGCCATCGATCTGCGTGCGCATGGGCATATCTCCCGCGTAGCCAATCACGTTTCCGGCACTCACGATGTCGCCGATTGCGCGGTCGGACCGAAACACGCCGGCGGCGGGGCTGTGAATAACGCGCTCTTTGCCATAGCCGGCGATAATGCCTGGCACGCCCGTGTTGGGCTGGGGCGAACCCTGGGTGATGACGCGGCCCAGAAAATGCCCGCGCATGGTCTCGACCACGGCGTCGCAATCGACCGGCGCGGTAAAGCCCGGCCCCACGGCGATGACGACAGGAGCCATATCGCGCGTGGTGCCCAAGTTGCGCTTAGCCAGAATCGCGTCGACCACGGCAGCGGGTTTCAGCTCGCCGAGCATCTTGGCCTGGGGGTCCACCACAACGGCGACGTCTCCCGCTTGGGTAATCTCGAGCGCCTCTGCCGGCGTCTGCGCCAAGCGGGCGCGAATGCCCTCGACCTGGACCTCGCCCAGGCGAATGGCCTCGCAAAAACTGATTGTGCGGCGGATGCACGTGGGAACCGCGATATCGGCCATAACGACCGACACGCCAGCGCGCACCAAGCGAGCGGCGACGCCCGTGGCGATATCGCCGGCACCGCGAATATAAACGAGCATTCCCGGGGCACCTCCCTGTGCTACGGTTTGAGCAGAGCAAAAGCGGTTCGACCGCTACTCTGATGATTATTTATTATCACAGTATTATACGGCGGTGAACAGATGGAAACGACGAGCGGAAACCTTGCCTCCACGCTCAAGATCGAGCCGGGCATTACCGCAATTATCGGCAGTGGCGGCAAGTCGACCCTACTAAAGACGCTCGGCCTTGAGCTTATGCGCGCCGGCGGCCGCGTGCTCCTCTGTACCACCACGCACATGTTTCCCGTCGCCGGCGTGCCATGGGACGGGTCGAGCCGTCGCCTGGGCGCCGCGCCTTGGAAGCCGGGAGCTCTGCATGTTCCTGGCTGCACTTGCGAGGCATGCGCTGGCATGAGCCGCGGAAGTATCTGCCAGGCGGGTGTTTTGGACCCGGAGACAGGCAAGCTCTCCGCCCCCGCCGAGCCGCTCAACGAGCTGGCGCAGCGCTTTGACTACGTGTTGGCCGAGGCAGATGGCAGCAAGCGACTCCCGCTCAAAGCGCATGCCGCCTGGGAGCCGGTAATTCCCGCCGCCACGGCAAACGTTGTCTGGATCGTCGGCGCCTTGGGGCTCGGCAAGCCCATCAACGAAGCCGTCCACCGCCCCGAGCTCTTTTGCGAGCGTTGCGGCTGCGAGCTCACCGACATCGCCACGCCCGAGCGCGTCGCCCAGGTGCTCAATGCCGAACTGCGGATGCTGAACCTCAGCAATGCCCGCATCATGCTCAACCAAGTCGACACGCTCAGCGACCCCACGATGGCAGATCGCTTCGAGGCAGCCCTCAACCGCCCCCTCATCGCCACCAGCCTCAAATAGCCGGCGCCGCCCCGGCAGATCTATAAGTTGCGGTGGAATACGGACTGTTTGGCCGCCTGACGGCCGCAAACAGTCCGTATTTCACCGCAACTGAGGAGGGGACACAGCATCTTTGCTGCTAGCGGGGGACGTAGCGGCCGGGTTGGGCTCCGGTGGGCTCGCCGTCGCGCGCGGCCAGCACGCCATTCACAAACACAGCCTTGGCGCGGCCATGTGCCTCAAAGCCCTCGAGCGGTGTGTAGTCCACAGCCTGATGCTGCGTCGCCGCGCGAATGGTCCAGCGCGCCTTGGGATCCCACACGCACACGTCGGCATCGGCACCCTCGGCAAGACAGCCCTTGCGCGGATACATGCCAAAGACGCGCGCCGGGTTCTCGCTCATCAGGCGGCAGAGGTCCTCGGGGCCCAGCTGTCCCTCAAAGCTCGTAGCGATCGCGACGGGACGATGCTCCACACCGGGTCCGCCGTTGGGAATCGCGCGGAAGTCGTCGCGCCCGCGGTCCTTTTGCCCGTGCAGGTTAAAGCTGCAGTGGTCGGTCGCGATCGTATCGATCTCGCCGGCCACAAGCGCCTCGCGCAGTGCCGCACGGTCGCCCGCATGGCGCAGCGGCGGGCTCATCACATATTTGGCGCCCGCAAAGCCGTCCTCGCCCTGCTCCAAATAGCACGTATCGTCGAGCATCAGATACTGAGGGCAGGTCTCGACATAGATATTCTTCTGCCCGCGCGCTTTGGCGGCACGAATGGCCTCGAGCCCCAGCTTGGTCGAAAGGTGCACCACGTTGACCGGTGCGTCGCCGGCCAGATGCGCCAGATATAGCAGACGGCTCACTGCCTCGGCCTCGCACACGTCCGGACGGCTGAGCGCGTGGCCCTCGGGCCCGTGGATACCCTGCTCAAACACGCGCTTCTGCAGCTCATTCACCAGCGTGCCGTTCTCGCAATGCACGCACAGTATGCCGCCAATACGCTTGAGCTCCTCGAGCACCTCGAGCGTCTCGGCATCGTCCAAGCGCAGGTGGTCGTAGGCAAAGTAAGTCTTAAACGACGAAACGCCTGCTTCACGCATAGCCGCGAGATCGGTGCGGTTGCGCTCGTTCCACTCGGCGAGTGCCATATGAAAGGCGTAGTTGGCCGTGCAGGTTCCGTCGGCGCGGCGATGCCACTCGGCCAAGGCATCGGGCATGGTCACGCCACGATCGGCCGTCGCGTAGTCCACGATGGTCGTCGTGCCGCCGCAGGCAGCCGCGCGCGTGCCGGTCTCAAAGCTATCGGCTGTCCAATCCATGCCAGTCCAGCACTGCATGTGCGTGTGGCCGTCGATAAAGCCGGGAAACACCCAGCAGCCCGCGGCATCCTCGACGGTATCGCCCTCGGCCGGCTCAATCGCCGCGGCGATCCGCACGACCTTATCGCCCTCCATGGCAAGATCGGCGCGGCGAAGCCCCTGGGGCGTCACGAGCGCGCCGTTTTTGATGATGATCATAATTGCTCCTTATTGATTGATGCAGTTGGCCACGTGATCAAAATACGAGCAGGCGGCGATATGCTCCGCTATGCGTCGCTGTCCCTTGGCGGTATCGACGTCCCACAGCTCGTAGGCACGCGCCTCGACCAGCACCACGTCAATATGGTCCTTGAGGATCGAACCGCCGCCGTCCTTGCCCTCAAGACACATAAGCGCATCGAATAGTTCCGCCGGAAAGAGCACCGGGCTCGAAGGCTCACCGTTGCACGCAAGACGCACCGGATGCTTGCGGCCACGCTCGTCAAATGCACGAACCATAGCCTCAAAAGAATCCGAACTCACGAGCGGCTGGTCGCCCGGCAAAAAGAGGCAACCTTTCCAGTTGCGTTCGACCCCCCACGAAAGGCCCGCGCGGACGCTTTCGCTGCGCAGCTCGCCATCGTGCAGCACGCACGGGCAATGCTTGTCCTCGCAAATCTGGGCGACCTCGGACCAACGCGTCGAAACCACGGCGTCAAAGCCCTGGGGAACCGAATCGATGGTCCGAGCAATCAGCGGCTCGCCATAGATATCGGCAAGCATCTTGTTAGAGCCAAACCGCTTGCCCTCGCCCGAGGCCATAATGACGCAACCGAGTTTCATCTCCGCAAACCTCCCCTGGCTGCTTTGGACACCATAGTTGCTATACCCACCATACCAAGCTCGCACTCCGTCGGAACAGGTATGCGCTCGTTTTTCCAGCGAACGCCCCTTGGCTCTCCATAGCACAAAGGAGGGCACCCCGCGACGCAGGGCACCCTCCTCAATGGTGCAGATATGCCTACTCAGCGTCGCCGGTAAACGTGGTACCGGTCTTGCCGGCAAGACCGTCACGTGCCTTCTCGAGCAGCGTGATGAACGCCGTGCGGCCCGGCTTGCTCTCGGCAAACGTCGAGGCGGCCTGAACCTTGGGCAGCATGGAGCCGCGACCGAACTCGTTGGCCTCGGACAGACGCTTTACGTCAGCCGCGGTCAGCGTGTCGAGCCACTGCTCGTGGTCGGTGCCAAAGCCAATGGCAACCTTCTCCACGGCCGTCAGGATAATCAGGGCATCGGCATCGAGCTGCTCGGCGAGCTTCTCGGCCGCAAAGTCCTTATCGATGACGGCGGCAGCGCCCTTAAGGTGGTTGCCCTGGGCCTTGGTGACGGGAATGCCACCACCGCCGCAGGAGATCACCACGTGGTTGGACTCGACGAGCGACTTGATGGTGTCGAGCTCGACGATGTTCACGGGCTTGGGCGAGGCAACCACGCGACGGAAGCCCTGCTTCTCGTCGTGGATGAACTGGTAGCCGCGGTCGGCCTCCAGCTCCTTGGCCTCGGCCTCGCTCATCCACGGACCAATCGGCTTGACCGGGTCGGCAAAGGCCGGGTCGTCTGCCGCAACCTCGACCTGGGTGAGCACGGTGGCGACACCCTTGTCGATATTGCGGTCGAGCATTTCCTCGCGCAGCGCATTTTGCAGGTCATAGCCAATGTAGCCCTGGCTCATGGCGCCGCAAACGGACAAGGGGCAGGGAACGTACTTCTGAGGATTAGAGCGCGTAAGCTCAGCCATCGCGTTGGCGATCATGCCCACCTGGGGACCGTTGCCATGCACGACGACGACCTCGTTGCCCTCCTCGATCAGGTCGACGATAGCCTTGGAAGTCGTCTTGACGGCCTCCATCTGCTCGGGAAGGTTGGCGCCGAGGGCGTTTCCGCCCAGGGCGACAACGATACGCTTAGCCATTTCTCAGCCCAGCTTTAGGCCTGGAACCAACGGGCGGTGTTGCACTCGTCGAGGGCCTTGAGGGTAGCGGCGGGATCGGCAACCTTCTGCAGGAACATCATGGCTGCGATGGCGTACGGCTTGTAGCTGGCCTCCTTGTACATGCCCACGCGGTGCATGTCGAAGACGTCGGCGTTGACCTCGCCGTGCTCGCAAGAGACACCGGAGATGTCGGCGGGCAGCGGGTGCATAAAGATAGTGTCCTGGCCGTTGGCAGTCTTCTCCATGAGCTCGGTCGTGGAGCACCAATCCTGATGCGTAGCGTTCTGAGCGAGCAGCTCCTTCTCGAGCGCTGCGATGCCGGCGTCGTCGCCCTCGGCGTACAGGTTGGTGCGCTTCTCCATGGCGGCAAACGGAGCCCAGCTCTTGGGGATCACGATGTCGGCGCCCTCGAAGGCCTCGGCCATGGTGTTGACCTGCTTAAAGGTGGTGCCGGACTCGGCGGCGTAGCCCTTAGCGCGCTCGACGACCTCGGGCATGAGGTCGTAGCCCTCGGGGTGAGCCAGGGTGACGTCCATGCCAAAGCGGGGCAGCAGGCTGATCAGCGACTGCGGGCAGGACAGCGGCTTGCCGTAAGAGGGCGAATAGGCCCAGGTAACGGCAACCTTCTTGCCCTTGAGGTTCTCAAGGCCGCCAAACTCGTTGATAAGGTAGAGCATGTCGGCAGAGGACTGCGTAGGGTGATCGGAGTCGGACTGCAGGGAGATGAGCGTGGGACGGTGATCCAGAACGCCATCCTCGTAAGCCTGCTGGACAGACTCGGAGACCTCAGCCATGTAGGCGTCGCCCTTGCCAATGTACATGTCGTCGCGGATGCCGATGACGTCGGCCATGAAGGAGATCATGGTAGCGGTCTCGCGGACGGTCTCGCCGTGAGCGATCTGGGACTTCTTCTCGTCCAGGTCCTGCAGCTCAAGGCCGAGCAGGTTGGCGGCCTTAGAGAAGGAGAAGCGCGTACGGGTGGAGTTGTCGCGGAACAGCGAGACGGCCAGGCCCGAATCGAAGATCTTGGACGAAACGTTGTTCTCGCGCAGCTCGCGCAGAGCGTCGGCGACGATGTAGAGCGCCTTGAGCTCATCGGTGGTCTTATCCCAGGTGTGCAGGAAGTCGCTGCCGTACATACCCTTAAAATCGAGGCCGTTCAGCTGCTCGACGAGCTCGGTAAACTTGGCGTCCATGTAAATGTCCTTTCTAAAGGTGAAACGATCGCAATGAGTAGATGCGCTCCGGCATGCGCGTGTGGCTAGAACATGCCGAGCACTATGACGAGGACCCGCCACCGTCGAGGAAGCATGGGAGATAACGACCGCGGGCCCCAAGTCAACAGGAGGCGCCGGGGGCATAAACTGCCCCCGGCTCAACAAGATCGAGGAATGGGACTAGTCGATCTTGTTGTTGGTCAGACCGGCGCGGAACACGGTGGCATCGCCATCGGCCTGGCTCGGATCGTAGAGGTTCAGGGCAGCCACATACATGGCGGCAGCGGTGACCAGGTCGTCCTTGTAGGTGACCTCGTTGGGAGCGTGAGCCTGAGACTCGGCACCCGGGCCAAAGCCGACGCAGGGGATGCCATAGCGGCCCTGGATGGAAACGCAGTTCGTGGAGAAGGTCCACTTGTCGCACAGCGGACGACCGGTGCGCTTGTCCATGCTGGGCTCGCAGCCGATGCGCTCGTCACCGAACATAGCCTTATGGGCGTCGACGAGGGCCTTGACGTGCGGAGCGGTCTCCTTGTTGATCCACGTGGGGAAGTAAGCCTCGGTCTCGTAGACCTCGCCGGTCCAGGACGGACGGTCGTACATGTACATGGAGACCTTCACGTCGTCGCCGTACTTCTTGGCTGCCGGCAGGTTGCGGATCTCGTCCAGGCAGGACTCCCAGGTCTCGCCGGCGGTCATGCGACGGTCGATGGAGATGGCGCAGGAGTCAGCGACAGCACAGCGGCTGGGGCTGGTGTAGAAGATCTGGCTGACGGTGCAGGTGCCGCGGCCCAGGAAGCGGGCGTCCTCGAAGTGCTCGGGGTTGTACTTGGGGTCGAGCATCTTGACGAGGCCCTTGATGTCGGTCGACTCGTCGCAGCCGTTGTTGTTGAGGGCGCGGACGTCGGCGATGATGTCGGCCATCTTGTAGATGGCGTTGTCGCCGCGGTCGGGAGCGGAGCCGTGGCAGGAGGTGCCGTGAACGTCGACGCGGATCTCCATGCGGCCGCGGTGACCGCGATAGATGCCGCCGTCGGTGGGCTCGGTGGAAATGACGAACTCGGGCTTAATGCCGTCCTTGTTGTAGATGTACTGCCAGCACATGCCGTCGCAGTCTTCTTCCTGGACGGTACCGACGACCATGATCTTGTAGCCCTCGGGGATAAGGCCCATGTCCTTCATCATCTTGGCAGCGTAGGTAGCAGAAGCCATGCCACCCTCCTGGTCGGAGCCGCCGCGGCCGTAGATGATCTCGTCGGTCTCGTAGCCCTCATAGGGATCGGCATCCCAGTTCTCGATGTTGCCGATGCCGACGGTGTCGATGTGGGAGTCGATGGCGATAATCTTGTCGCCCTCGCCCATAAAGCCCATAACGTTGCCCAGGCCGTCGACCTTGACCTCGTCATAGCCGAGGTTCTCCATCTCGGCCTTGATGCAGGCGACAACCTCACCCTCCTCGCAAGACTCAGAGGGATGGGAGATCATAGCGCGCAGGAAGCGAGTCATATCAGCACGATGGGACTCAGCAGCAGCCTTGATAGCGTCGAAATCGAGTTCTTTAGCCATTGTTCATAACCTTTCAAACGAAGGAATCTACCTGTGAGGTGGCGGAGCGATACCTATTTACTCCGCCCAGTATTAGCAAGTGGGGTATTCGCCCTCCCAGACGATGCGACGGTACTGATCCGGATCGGTGTCACCTTCCGTGGAGAAGCAGAGCACGGAGCTCGTCTTGTCCAGGCCGATGAGCTCCTTGAGCTCGGCGTACTCGGGATCGAGCATGAGGGTCTCGACCAGGCCGGTGGTCACAGCGCCGGACTCGCCGGAGATGACGCGCGGGTCGCCCTTCTCGGGAGCGCCCAGGGTGCGCATGCCGCGAGCAGTAACCCAGTCGGGGCAGGACACGAAAGCGGTGGTATGGTTGCGCAGGATATCCCAGCCCAGGATGTTGGGCTCGCCGCAGCACAGGCCGGCCATGATGGAGGGCATGTCGCCGTCCACGATGCGCGGATCGCCGTCGCCGGCGGCAGCGCCCTTGTACAGACAGGCGGCAGGCGCGCACTCGACCACGACAAAGGTGGGCGGGTTATCGGGATACAGGTTGGTGAAGTAGCCCACCACGGCGCCGGCGAGCGAGCCTACGCCAGCCTGGACAAAGACGTGCGTCGGGCGGTTGATGGCCATCTCGCGCAGCTGCTCGGCAGCCTCGGAAGCCATGGTGCCGTAGCCCTCCATGATCCAGGACGGAATCTTCTCGTAGCCCTCCCAGGCGGTGTCCTGAACGATGACGCCGCGCTCGCAGGCATCGGCCTCGGCGGCGGCCATGCGCACGCACTCGTCGTAGTTGACCTCTTCGATGGTCACCGTGGCGCCCTCGGCAGCGATGTTATCGAAGCGGGGCTTGGTGGAACCCTTGGGCATGTGCACGACGGCCTTCTGGCCCAGCTTGTTGGCAGCCCATGCCACACCGCGGCCATGGTTGCCGTCGGTGGCGGTAAAGAAGGTAGCCTGGCCAAAGTCCTTGGCAAGCTGATCGGAGGTCAGGTAATCGAAGGTGCACTCGGCAACGTCCTTGCCAGTCTCGTCGGCAATGTAGTTGGCCATGGCAAACGAACCGCCCAGAACCTTAAAGGCGTTGAGGCCAAAGCGATAGCTCTCGTCCTTAACGCACAGGTTGGACAGGCCCAGGCGCGCGGCCTGGCCATCCAGGCGGGCAAGCGGAGTGACGGTGTACTGGGGGAACGACTGGTGGAAGGCACGGGCCTTCTTCACGTGGTCGAGGCTCATGATTCCCAAGTGCTTGTCATCGCTCTTGGGCATCGTGTTGCCCGCCCACTGGATCTTATCGGCCATACGGTGAACTCCTTAAGTTCTCTCTTGCCGGCCCCCGCATACGCGTTTCAGCCCATTCCCATTCATGCGACTGAACTTTTATGTGGATGCCAAACAAGAAGTTTGTTAGCACTGTTCTATCACACTTTTTGATTGGAAAACCTAACAAATTGTTTGTTGCCGTAATCGGTACCTTTTCGCCGACGAACGGTTACATAACGCAGCGCCGCTTTCGTTATTTGCGAACAAGTGGGGTTTATGGCAAAGTGAGCCCAAACTAATTTTTAGGAAGGCACCTATGACCCCCGCACAGATTGAGTTTTATAAGCGCCTTGCACACGGCCTGGCGCTCCAATTTGGCCCCAACTGCGAAATCGTCGTCCACGATCTGGAGACCGAGGACGTGGACCACTCCATCGTAGTGATCGAAAACGGCCACGTCAGCGGGCGCAAACTGGGTGACGGCCCCAGCCATATCGTGTTTGAGTCCATGCACGAGGGCGCCACCGACGTACACGACCGCGAGCCGTACCTCACTAAAACCGCTGACGGCAAGCTGCTCAAATCGTCGACGATCTTTATCCGCAACGACGAGGGCAAGCCCGTCGGCATTTTGGGCATTAACTTTGACATTACGCTCATGAAGGCTTTTGAGCGCTCGCTCGATGCCTTTACCGGCACCGGCGGCACGGGCTATACCGAGCCCGAGCCCATTACCAAGAACATCGGCGACCTACTCGAGGACCTGCTGCACGAGTGCGAGCAGTTTGTGGGCAAGCCCGCGGCACTCATGACCAAAGACGAGCGCATTCGTGCCATTGGCTACCTCGACCGTCGCGGTGCCTTCCTCATTTCCAAGTCGAGCGAGCGCGCCTGCGAGTTCTTTGGCATCTCCAAGTACAGCTTCTATAGCTACCTCAATGAGGCCAAGGCGGCGGCCGGCGACAAGTAGGCACTCGCCTGGATTGCCCCTCCCCTTTTGGGCGCGAGTTCTGGAAAGCACGAATCCAAGACCGGGCCGCTTGGGAAGTTCCATATAATCGATGTCATTGGTATTTCGAAAGGATGGGACAGAATGGCGTTAAGCAAGGCATCATGCACCGGTCGCGGATTGATTCCGGCAATTGGTGGACATGTGCACCACATGTTCGATGAGAGTGAAGACGACCTGTTTTCGCTGAGCCTTGACGACGTGATGAATGATCGCCCGTGGACCGCCGACGAACTCATGAGCGGCGGGGCTCGCCCGTCAAGCCCCGATCCCGCACTTGCGCCTAAGCCCGCATCTGCGCCGACTCTTGCGCAGTCGCCTGTTTCGACGCCCGCGCCTACGCCCGCACCCACTTCGGCGCCCACGCCCGCTCCCCGCCCCGCAAGCGACCCGTCCGAGACGGCGGCATTTCTCGCTGCAGCGACGCAGGGCAAATCGGCCGACAGCACCGTTATGTACAGCGCCCAGCAGTTGCCTGTTCCTGCGGCACGCAAGCCTCCGGTCGCAAGGCTCGATGAGCCCGTTGTCCATCAGGTTGCCTACGATTCCTGGGCTGCAGCCGATCTGGATGAGACCTCTACCGGCATGCCGGCGCTCGACGTTCCAGTTAACCCGCTTTTTGCCGCCAACACGAGCGCCGCAGACTATGAGGGCGGTACGGCATATTCCGATTATTCCGATGGCTATGCTGGCAACAGTCGCATCGAGACCGAGGACTATGGCACCGCGTCGAGCGATTATCTCGACGATCCGTACGCTGCCACGCCCGCACCGGAATATGACCCGGAGGCCGCGTCCGCGCCGGCGTATACCAAAAGCACGGGCGAAGAGCGCTTCGCCGATTATTACGCCGAGGAAAAGGCACTGCGTTTCTCGGAATTTCCGCAGGCAGTCAAGGTTGCCTTTATCGCCATTATCATTGCCCTGCTCGGTGTCATTGCATTTGAGGGATTCCAGCTGTTCCGCGGCCCCACCCAAGCGGAGTCGGAGACCCAGCAAAAAGAGGACGATAACCAGTACCTGGACATCAACACCCTCAAGGGCGACCCCAACGACGGAGACGACGAGTAGCGAGAGCTGAAGGCGGCCGCTGGATCCCGCATCCAGCACCGGCTTCTAAGTGCTGTTTTGTCATCCAGCTACACTTTTCCGGATAATTTGCCTATCGAATTTGACACTTTTCCGAAGTTTGGGGGTGCCTATTTCGACACTTTTCCGGATTTTATACTCTGTCCCTCCAGATGCGCTTTACGGTGCAGGCGTTGGAAGAAGGGCCATGTGCCGCTGGCGGCCCACTTGTTCTGCAGATCAAGTTGTTCGGAGACGACTTGCGTGAGCCGTCTAGTTGGAAGCTCTTTGCCGACAGCGCGTGTGTCGCAAGCGGCTCGGGCGACTTTGCCCGCGAGTGCTTCTGTGAGGGAGCTGAGGTGTTCCTGGACCTGTGCCGCGACGCCGTACGCGCGTCCGAGCTGCACCAGTGGAGCCAGAGGGAGTACGAGCTGCTGAGCGCCGCGCGTGGGGTTGCTATGGCGTAAGCGAGAGATCTCAGCAGTGTTACTAACGAGCAGAATCGATTTTTGCAATCAAATCGTTCGCCCATGCCACGGCATCATCGACAGTCGGCAAAACGTTAAGTCCTTCCGCCTGGGAGAAATACAGTGAGTCCCAGCCCACTCCCCTCGAGATCATTGGAGGCCACTCCTGCTCCGCACGATACGTAAAGAGTCTGATACAGACCTCTCGAGTTTTTAGGTAATCAATTTCCCCGTTGGAAATTGCAATCTGGAGATCTATCAGATCATGGGCGCGCTCGCTGCCGGGGCTGCTCGCAGCATGAAGTTTCTGGGCAATCTGATGCTCGAGCCTCATGCACGGAACCGGCCCCGGTTCGGGAAACCCGAGACCTTTCAATATTGCCGCAGCTTCAGGCGAGGAAACCATATCGGGATCGTCGGCGTCGCCGATTTCGTTATGACCGACCTCAAGCGGCAGCGTCATCCACGATTTACCATTGTAGGCAATCTTGATTTCGAACGGACGCATGACGTAAGCAGTTGGAATTCCCTTCGGAGATGCGGGCTCCCTCGGAACAATGGCACCCGAGAATCCGTTCCAGCCTATAGTGAGCGAATCTTCAAGCTTCGTCATGTAATCGTTCAGTGAGGATGCCCTAGCGGTATCGAGGTCGCGCGAGAACCGCGTGACATCCTTCCCAAAGCGAATCTTCAGGGCATTTCCACCCTTTGCGGCTCCATCGGGTAGCATCTGCCCAACAACAACGGCCGCAATGAGCCTTTTAACACGGCCCGGTTCTTCGCCCAAATCAGTGCAGAGTCGGTCTATCGCTATGTCAAGGTTACGTCTGCTGGTTGGCTTCTTGACTTCCTTCACGACAGCTCCTTCATCAGTCTCTCATGCTCATTGGAGGTAATAAGGCCCTCGGCTTGAGCGTGCTTGGTTGCCTCGATGAGGCGTTCGGTCATAACGGACCCCTTACAAGCCTCAATCGCATCAGCAACGCATTGAGAAGGGATTCCTTCATAGAACGTCGTTTTCGCATTCTCTGGAGCGGGCACTGTTTTTACCCAAGCTGGCAGTTTGCGGCGAATACGCTTTGGTGTTGCCACGGTCACGGCACGAGGATCAACAAGTGCAAGTGCATGCATAGAAAGCACTGATTCGCCCCACAGGAAACCCTCGTCACCAACAAGAGCCACTGCCTCCGCAAAGACGTCACGGGGCGTCGGAACCCATTGGGTGAGCTTGTACACTCCATGTCCTCGGCGCATCAATTTCCCAGTGGCACACCATCGGCTCAGTTCTCCGGTGGTTACGCCAATCTCGCGTGCCTGCGCAGCAGTCACGATGCCGTAGCCATCTGCCGCCAGTTCGAATATTTCATCAAAGTGTTTCATGTCAAAAGACTAACACTTTTGTATGTCTTTTGACATAGACATGGTCTTAATCAAGCATTAGAGATCTATTTAAATTCGTATAGCATTGCAATCGCCCTCTCTGAATTCGAAGCCCGCGCCGACAGCATGCGGAACTAAAAAGTACCGGCAAGAACGATATCGAATGAAATCGCTCCCGCTGGCATATATCTTACCATATAAACGAACACGTGTTCGTTCTCATCAATTATCGATTTATCACACGCCCGCTTTAGCCGCTGCCCGCGCGAATCGTCTAGCCGATAGCTCTTCGCCGACAGCGCGTGCATCGCAAGCGGCTCGGGTACCTTTGACCGCGAGTGCTTCTGCGAGGGCGCCGAGGTGTTCCTGGACCTGTGCCGCGACGCCGCGCACGCGGCCGAGCTGCACCAGTGGAGCCAAAGGGAGTACGAGCTGCTGAGTGCCGCGCGCGGGATTGCAATGGTTTGGAAACAGAGCGGTGGCGTTATCGAACTGTCGGCGCCGCCGCCTCACCAATTAGGCTGAAAGCAATCCACTCCACGTGAGCTCTGCAAGTATCTCCCAACCGCCGAACACTCACCGATCGCCATCGATCGTTCCCCAATCAGCCGGCAACTGAATCAGCGGCACAGGGTGTAAGGTAAAATGTGTAAACGGATTCAATCATTGCCAAGGAGCGAGTCGATGGGATCATTTTTCAACAAAGCACTCCAGTTCCTGAGCAAGAACTGGAAGAGAATCGTCACATCACTTGGCACCCTTGCTGCGGGCCTCTTCCTCGGAAAAAGCCTAGAGAAGCACGAAGCAGAGAAAGAGTTTTCGAAGCTCCAAAAAGTAATCAGGAAGCAAGAAGCCAAACTCATAGCGCTTGAGTCAATACAGAAGAAAAGTTTCAGCGATCAAAGAAAGATACGAGAACTCAAAACAAAAATTAGAAAGCTCGAGACGCAGAAGGATTCGCTTTCAAAACCGCCAAGGAACTAGGTTGAGAGATCTCCAATGTTTAGGAAAAAGAAGGGCCCGCTTAGGGAAGTCGATGCGATCCTCCTAGATCATGAGAATCGCATCGCCGCACTCGTAGCAAATGCTGCGCTTCTCGAAGAGACAAATGTGGAAGATAGCCTCACTCCCGAGGATGAAACTGGGGTCGAGGAATGCGCACCGTCACCCATTGTCGTTCCAACCTGGAATGAGATGGTGGCACGAGCGAGCAAATTCGCTTCGGAAGAGGATAGCCTCGACAGCCTCCTGACACAGTCAGACTGTGATGAAATAGACAGCAAACTCGCCGCTCTGAATGAGGAATTCGCCGCACAGCATCGCCTTGACAAGTTTGACATCGGCATTGCAGTGATGTCGGGAATTCTAGCTGCCGCAGTGGACATGTTCCTAGTCGGCGTTCCCGCTAGAACTCACGAACAAGGCTTACGAGCACAACCCCTTGAGAACTACGTCCGCGACCAGTTTAAGAAATGGCTTCCCGAAGACGAAATGAAAAAACTCGCCGCAACGCCTGCAGCAAAGGTCCCGTATGACGCACAATACAATGCCGGCTTTACCGAAACGTGGGTTGAAGGACTATACCCTACGATGCACAGGCTCTACTCGCTAGGCCATGACCCGCTGCTGGGTTTTGTAGTGGGCGTGGGAGACATCCTCAACGGAACCATTACCACCGTCGACAAGACCGGCAACGTAGTAGTTCAACAAATTGGCAGATACACAGATCGCAAGGCATCGACCGTTGCCGAAGCCCTCATCAGGCAGTTCATCCATCTCAAAACCGATGTGAACACCGCCATGGGTCTCCCGGCGCCCCTCATGGGACTGTTCAATACTATGCAGTTTGGCGAACTTGGGACGGAGAGGCAAACAGTTGCCGAGATTGTCCAAGGCATGTACTACGAAGGCTACGACTTCGAACACTTCTGCGCGCAGAGCATCCCCACCATGCTCGCCGAGATCGCGGTGCGAGTCTCATACTTCTCCAAACGAATCCATGAGGGGCATAGCGTGAAGGAGTCCATCCCGTTCTCCAAGAACAGGGAGAAGCATCCCAAGCTCGCCACTATGCTGTTCCTGGCACATTCAGTTGCCGCGGGTATCGATGCCGGCAGGATATACTTCTCGAAGAATCCAATGGAGCTCAGCTACCCTGAGATGGCCACCTTTGCCGTTTACGCCATGGGACAGCTGAAGTGGTCTTTGGTGAAGAAGCCCAATCTCAGACACAAGCACATCATGCAAGCACTTGATCTCGAGCTGCAGGAACTTGCGAAATCATCCGAAGAAAGGCTTGAAAACATGAAGGGTTTTGAGTTCATCTTCGCTTAAAACTGAGAAGTTGAACCTTTCCGATTTTATTAAAGTCGGAAGCTCCCTCCGGCACATAGGCAGCATAGGCCCGACGTCGCCCGTTTGCAAACGGAGAACCGTCTCGCAGTCTAGCCATCTTCCGGCTGGACGTTTCACGTGCGAGATTGCAATGACGCAATCGGCATCAGTCGTGGCATAGGATCCGCCTGCAATAGCCGCTTGCCGACACGCTCCGTTTTAACGACATTTAGGTGGATATCGTAAAACTAATCGGCCATCTGCTTCAACAGCACTGAAAGGAGCCAGTCATAGGCTTCACACTCGCATCGCGTAAAGTTACGAGTATTTCGGAATACGTTCACAAAGAAATGAGCACCCACATTGAGTCCATCACCGTCGACAGAGGGGGCACCTTTATCTTTAAAGCCTGGACCCCGATGAACGTGAATCAGATCAAACGCGCCTGTGCTCGGTTGGCCAAGGAGCAGGCCGGGGATTGCTGATTGATCGTGAAATACCTGACCGCTTTGATCTCGTCCCTCACGGCGCTCATCGGACTTTCCGAGGCGCCCAAGCAGCGATCGAAGCAAAGAAGACGATATGAGAAAGCCATTTGGGTCGCCTCCCCCGCGGCGCAGCTTCTTTCC
>ERZ827150.2744-NODE-2744-length-18338-cov-9.130558_pt1 | contig 18338 bp, 13 predicted proteins | sample MGYA00519779_ERZ827150 | MGnify/ENA primary metagenome ERZ827150 (study PRJEB31778, sample SAMEA3449267) | human gut metagenome | biome: human gut; feature: human-associated habitat; material: faeces | place: United Kingdom | collected 2010/2012 ...
ACGTATTACGGAAGAGCTGTCATTTCTGCCGCGAACAGCTTTACCTGGGACACAACCGGCGGCGTCGGCACCATTACGCAGGACGGCAAATTCACCGCCGCGTCAGTCTCCAAACTCACCGAGGGTACGATCAAAGTCTCCTACGGCCAGACCAGCGTTTCCGTTCCCGTGACCGTCAGCCCCGCGAACCCCTTCTCCGATACGAAGGGACATTGGGCAGAGGACTATATCAACGATCTCTACTTTGAAGGCACGCTCACCGGTTCGGCTGGCAAGGACGGCAAGCTTCTCTACCGCCCGGACGACTCCATGACCCGGCAGGAATTCATCGTTGCGCTCATGCGCTATCTTGGAACCGACCTCGGTAATTACAGCTCCGCCTCGCTTCCGTTTGCCGACACCGGCAAAATCGGCACCTGGGCGCTGGACGCCGTGAAGGCGGCATACAGCCTCGGCTATCTGGGCGGTTCCAAAGAAAATGGTAAGCTCTACGCCAATCCCACCGCAACCATCACACGACAGGAGGCAATGGTCATCCTCGCCCGCTCCCAGAATCTCACGGACGGCGGAAGCAGCAGCCTCTCCGGCTTCTCTGACGCTTCCAAGGTCGCCGATTGGGCAAAGGCTTCTCTTGCCGCGATGGTCGACCGCAGGATCATTGGCGGCTCGAACGGCAAGCTGAATCCGACCGGCAAGGTCACACGCGCTGAGGTCGCGAAGATGCTCTGGGCATTGGAAAACAACTGAACCTAAGCCGTAAAAAATCCGGAACGCACCGCGTTCCGGATTTTCATTTGTCAGGTTCTCTTCGACCAGGTGCTGGGCAGCAGCAAAATCAGCATCGGGTAGATTTCCAGTCTGCCGAAGAGCATGTCGAGGCACAGAACAACTTTGGACAGCGGGCTGAACATGGCAAAGTTTCCGACAGGTCCCGCCAGTCCCAGACCGGGACCGATGTTATTGAACGTTGCAAGCACGGCTGTGATCGTGGTCGAGCCGTCGAAGCCGTCGAGCGACACCAGAAGAATCGACAGCAGGCTGATGAGCACGTACAAAATGAAATACCCGCTCACCGCCCGGACCGTATCCTGCCCGACGACCTTGCCGTCGATGCGCATGACCTTCACCGTGCGCGGATGAATGAGTCTGCGCACCTCGACCTGCGCCGCGCGGATTAAAATCACCAGACGCGAGACCTTGAGACCGCCGCCGGTCGAGCCTGCCGACGCGCCTACGATCATCAGAAACGCCAGAATCACGCGCGAAAACTCGGGCCAGAGGTCAAAGTTTTCCGTGCAGAAGCCGGTCGTGGTAATGACCGACGAAACGGAGAACGCCGCATGGTGGACCGCCGCGTGGAAGCTCGGATACATCGGCAGAATGTTTGCCGTAATGATCGCGATGGAGGTAAGAATGATGCCCACATACCACCGAAGCTCAGTGTTTTTGAGTGCCAGATCGAATTTCTTCTGCAGCAGGAAGAAATAGATCGAGAAGTTCACGCCGAACAGCGCCATGAACACCGTTGTGACCGTCTGCGCATAAGCGCTGTAGCCCGCAAAGGAGTCTGCCTTGATAGCAAAGCCGCCCGTGCCCGCAGTTGCAAAGGCGTTGCAGAGCGAATCAAAAAGCGGCATGCCGCCGGCAAGATAAAAGATCAGCTGCACGAGCGTCAGGGCAAGATATATGGAATAAAGAATCTTCGACGAGTCGACCATCCGCGGCACCATCTTGCCGACCGTGGGTCCGGGGCTCTCCGCACGCAGCAGATGGATGCCCTGCCCGCCCTCCATTTTGACAATTGCCAGCATGAACACCAGAATGCCCATGCCGCCCAGCCAGTGGGAAAAGCTCCGCCAGAGCAGCATGCAGCGGCTGAGCGCCTCCACATTCGGCAGGATGCTCGAACCGGTCGTTGTAAAGCCCGAGATCATTTCGAACACCGCGTCGAGATAAATCGGAATCTCCCCCGAGAGCGTAAACGGCAGCGCGCCGACCAGCGACAAAACAATCCAGCCCGCCGCGACGGCAATCAAGCCCTCCTTGGCATAAATCGTCTTGCTGCGCGGCTTTGCAAGCTTCATTGCCGCAAATCCGATGATCGCCGCCGCCAGCGCCGTATAGAAAAACCAGATGCCGGACGGTTCGCGGTAGATGAGCGCCGCCGCAATCGGCAGGACCATAATCGCCGCCTCGATCAGCAAAATCGCGCCCTGAATGTAAAGAATCATTCGTTTGTTCATGGCTTATCCTCTGCGCTTATCGAGAATGTCGTCCAGCTCGTTGAGCCCCGTAACGCTCGTCACAACGACGACCGTGTCGCCCGGCTCAATCGTATCCTGACCGCTGGGGATCAGGATTTTGCCGGCGCGGTTGATGCAGCCGATGAGAAGATTCTTCCGGAGCCGGAGCGTCTGCAGCGGAATGCCGCAGACCGCCGAACCCTCTGCCACACGGAATTCCAGAGCCTCCGCCTTGCCGCCGACAAGCTTGTAGAGCGTCTCAACGTTGGAGCCCAGCGAGTTCTGCATCGATCTTGCATAGCGGCAGATGACGTTGGACGTGCTGAACCGGGGGTTAAAGACGCTTCCCAGATCCATCGTCTCAATGATCGACTGGAACGAATAGCGGTTGATCTTCGTGATGACCTTCACCTTTGGGAAGGTTTTGCGCACATAAAGTCCCATCAGGACGTTTTCTTCGTCAATGCCCGTGAGCGCAGCGAATGCATCGGTCTGGGCAATGCCGCACTCGCGCAGAAAGCCCTCGTTCGTGCCGTCGCCGTGCAGAATTTCCGCCTTGGGAAGCAGCGTCGACAGCTGCAGGCAGCGCTCATAGTTCGCCTCGATGATCTTGACGCCCATGCCGAGATCTGTCAGCTGCTTTGCCAGATAATACGCGATATGACCGCCGCCGACAATCATGACCGTGCGCACGCGCGAGACAGCAAGCTTGATCTGGTGGAAAAACGCCTGCGCGTCGCGGATCGATGCGACAAACGAGATGCGGTCGCCTGCCTCCAGCCGGAACGAGCCCGACGGAATGTAGATTCCCTGCTCGCCGCGCTCGACCGCGCAGACCAGAATTTTGGATTTGACCAGCCCTGGCATCTCCATCAGCGTTTTGCCCGCGAGAATGGAGTCCGGCGGAATCTGTACCTTCAGAAGCTCCACATGCCCGTTGGCAAACGTGTCTGTTTTGATGGCGGACGGAATACGAAGCGTTCTTGCAATCTCCGTGGCGCACAGAAGTTCGGGGTTTACCGACAGGCTCAGCCCCAGGTCCTCAGAGATCAGCGACAGCTCGCCGCTGTATTCGGGGTTTCTGACGCGGGCGATGGTGTGCCGCGCGCCGATTTTCTTTGCGACGAGGCAGCAAAGAAGGTTCAGCTCGTCCGACATCGTCACCGCGATGAGAAGGTCGGCAGAATCCACGCCTGCTTCCATCTGCGTGGCATATGTCGCGCCGTTTCCCTCGACGCACAGAATATCCAAGTCCTCGCTCGTCTGCTGCAAGGGCTCGCCGCTGCGGTCGATGATCGTAATCTCATGTCCCTCGCGCGAGAGCTGTTCCGCGAGTGTGCTTCCGATCTTTCCGTCACCAACAATGACTATTTTCATGGCAAGACTCCCGATTTCACAATAATTGATATATTATATCATGATTGTTTATCATATCACGTTCCGCCGGGAAAAGCAATCGCGCCCCCGTAAAGAAAAACTGCCCCCCGCAATTGACAGTCAAAGCCGCGCTGTGGTATGATAATAAAGTATGCGGGCGCCGCTTCCCGGCGCATGGTTTACCGGTCCGCATACACGTTTGCGGATCAAGCGTCACGCTCCGCCTCGGTTTCCTCACCGAGTCAAAATCAGAGGACAACAAAAAAGCGGCAGATTTTCTGCCGTTCCTATCTGCGCCCGTGGTGGAATTGGCAGACACGATGGATTTAGGTGACGTCACCTTGATGAATGTTTTTTCCATCGTTCCCCGCCGCGGATATTCTTCGGTAAAAGCAGGTTCGCCTGTTTTTATAAACGCGGATCAAGCGTTACGCTCCGCCTCGGCTTCCTCACCGAGTCAAAATCAGAGGAGAATAAAATAGCGGCAGGTGACCCTGCCGCTCATATCTGCGGGCATGATGGAATTGGTAGACATGCGAGATTTAGGTTCTCGTGCAGCAATGCGTTGGGGTTCGAGTCCCCATGCCCGCACCAGAATGCCGGGGCGGTCTTGGCCGCTCCGGACTCTTGCAGGGCTGGAGCATAGTTTTATTTGATCGGAGGTGCTGTGCATGAAGCGTGTCGTGTCCATCCAGGACATCTCCTGCCTGGGACGCTGTTCGCTGACGGTAGCGCTGCCGGTGATTTCCGCCATGGGCGTGGAGTGCGCCATCGTGCCCACCGCCGTGCTCAGCACCCACACCGCTTTTCCCGGCTTCACCTGCAAGGACCTGACGGACCAGCTGACGCCCATCGCCCGCCACTGGCGCAGCCAGGGCGTGACGTTCGACGCCATATCCACCGGCTACATCGCCTCCGCGCCTCAGACGCGGCAGGTGCTGGACTTCGTGGCGTCCATCCGCAGTCCCGAAACGCTTCTGGTGGTCGATCCCGCCATGGCGGACCACGGAAAGCTGTACGCCGGGTTCGACGACGATTTTCCTAAGGCCATGGCCCAGGTGGTGGCCCAGGCGGACGTGGCGCTGCCCAACCTGACGGAGGCGTGCCTGCTCACCGGGACGCCCTACCGCGAGGACATGGACGAGCCTTTTGCCCGGGAGCTGCTGCAAAAGATGGCATCGCTGGGCGCGAAAAGGGTGGTGCTCACCGGTGCGTCCTTCTCCCCGGACAAGCTGGGCGCTATGGGCTACGACAGCGCCGCCGGCACGTACTTTATATGTCTCGGCCCGCGGCATCCCGCGTTGTTCCACGGCACGGGGGATATCTTTGCCGCCGCCGTCACCGGCGGACTGGTGCGGGGCATGGCGCTGGAGCAGGCGGTGCAGCTGGCGGTGGATTTCACCCTGGACTGCATCCTCGCCACGGAGCGCGACCCCGCCGCCGGCTGGTACGGCGTGGAGTTTGAAAAGGCACTGCCCGCGCTGGTGCGCCGCATGGAGCAGTGGGGAGAATAAAGCGCATAACAAGGGCCTCCGGCTTTTGCCGGAGGCCCTTTGGCTCATTCTGTCAATAATGCTTCACCAGTCCCGCCAATAGCAGCGTGGGCAGCAGCCACAGCAGCTGATACAGCACCATGGCCAGCGGCGTCAGCAGCGCGAAATTACCGATGGACGTGAGATAATACGCCAGCGCAATGCCCGCCAGCGCGCCCAGATAGCTCAGCACCGTGGCGGTGCGGACGGCCTTTACGGCCCGGCGGCTGCCGGCCACCGCCTCCACCAGCGGCAGCAAGCCCTCCCGGCAGATGACGGCGTAGGGCGTTTCGCCCTGCTGCCGGGCCAGCTCTGCCAGCGCCAGCCGGGTGGAAACGTCGGGGTATACCGGCTTGGCGTCCACGCCGAACTTTCGCTTGATCAGCCCCGGCGTCACGTTGCCGCCGCGCACCGCCAGCACCGGCGTGATGCGGAAGCGCCGCAGCGTCCGCAGCGCCCACTCCGCGTTGCGGGAGGGCTGGTACTTGATGGCGAACACCGCCGTTAGCACGCCGTCCACCGCCAGGAATACGCCGGTGGGCAGCTTCATATCCCGGGGCAGCGCCACCTTGCGCTTCTTCATGAAATACGCGCTGCCCAGCAGCACCGTCTCACCCCGGATGGTGGCCTCCACGCCGCCCTCCTCGCAGAACCGCAGCCCATCCACCGGCAGGTGGAAGCCGCCCTCGGCGGTGAGCTGCCGCTCCAGCAGCGGCGTCAGGCTGCTGCCCGCCGCCTTGGCCACCGACGCGGCGTAGGACACCGCCCGGCTTCGCTCCTCGCCGAACACCTTGTAGCCGTTCAGCGATACCGTTCCGGACGGGAACAGGTCGTCATCCGTCAAAATCAGCCGGTTGGGGCGGCTCAGCGCCCGTGCGCCGGCGTAGCCCGCCGCGGCGCAGCCGCTGCGGCCCAGCCGCCGGGACAGATAGAACAGGGGCAGCACCCCGGTCAGCGGGATGGCCACGCCCATGCCCGCCGTCACCAGCGACGTCAGCACCCAGGGGAAGTCGTTCATCCGCTGTCCTGTCAGGCACACCACGCCGGACAGCACCACCGCCGCCGACAAAAGCAGAGGCAGCACGTAATTCTGCCACAGCCGGGCCGGGTCGTCCTTCACCGTCAGACGGTAGAAGCCCTCTGCTTTCCCCAGCTGCCTACATACGCCGGCCGCCGTGACGGAGGCCATATAGGGCGGCTGGCCGTTCAGCTCCAGAAGATGATATGCGCTGCGCCGTGTCTCCGCCTCCAGATACAGCCCCCACTGGCAGGACACCACCAGCAGCGCCCCGGCGGCGGCATAGGGTGTGGCCAGCGTGCTGCCTGTGACCATGCCGCACACGCAGCACAGCAGCTGGGTCAGCACCGTCACACCGGCGCACAGCTCGCAGCCTACCCGGCCCTGCCGCAGCAGGTCTGCGGCCCGCTGCCACACGGGTATACACAGCAGGACCGTCAGCAGCAGCCCGCCGCCCAGCGCGGCGCACCGCAGCACCGCCTCGTCCAGCCACGCGGAGGGCAGCTTTTCCAGCTCCTGCAATACGGCCGCCGCCGTCAGCGCTGCCGTGGGCAGCAGCGCCAGCACCAGACTCCGCCTGGCCCGGCGGCAGCGTCGCTTTGCGTCCCGCAGCAGGTCCTCTGTCAGCGGCTCGGGCTCAGGCGGGTCTTCCTCCGGCTGGTCAAAAAGCTGCTCCGTGTCCTGAAACCGGGGACGTCGCTTCTGACCGCTGCGGCGCTCCTGCCACAACCGGGCCAGCGCCGCAAGCCTTTCGCCCAGGGACACGGGCTGTTCGATGACGCCGTCGTCTCCGTCCTCCAGCACCGCGTCCACGGTCTGGCTCATAATGTCCTTCAGCGCCACCCGGTCCGGCGCGTCGGACTGATACAGCTCGTCCTCCGCGGGGACTTCCTCCGCCGGAGGCGCTTCCGCCGGCTCGGGAGGCGCCTTTTCCGCCGCCGGGGCAGGGGAGTCCTCTGCCCCGGCTTCGGGCACTTCCGTCGTTTGAGCAGGCTGACGCCCACCCTTGCCGTACTCGGCCAGGATGGCTTCCAACGAATACTCGTCCTCCTCGGGGACGCTTGTATAGCCGTTTCTGTCGTATCGCCTGCTCATAGCCCCTCGCGTTCCGTACTCAGTTGTCTCTCTGCCGTACCGCCTCATACAGCAAAATAGCCGCGGCGGCGCTGGCGTTCAGGGACGAGATGCGCCCCTTCATGGGAATGCTCACCAAAAAGTCGCAGCTCTCCGCCGCCAGCCGGGTCATGCCGCTGCCCTCCGAGCCGATGACAATGGCCGCCGGGCCCTTCAGATCCGCGTCGTACAGGGCGGTGCTGCCGTCCGCCGCCGTGCCGAACACCCACACGCCCTGCTTTTTCAGGTCCTTCAGCAGCGCCGGAATGTTGGGCACCCGCGCCACCGGGATATAGCTCACCGCGCCGGCGGAGGTCTTGGCCACGATGGCCGTCAGCCCTGCGCTGCGCCGCTTGGGAATGATGACCCCGTGGGCCCCGGCACACTCGGCGGTACGCAGGATCGCGCCCAGGTTGTGGGGGTCGGATATCTCGTCGCACACCACCAGCAGCGGCGCCTCGCCCCTGTCGGCGGCGGACTGCAGGATCTGCTCCACCGTGGCGTATTCCCGCACGGCCGCCAGAGCGATGACCCCCTGGTGGGCATGGGTGCGGCTCATGGCGTCCAGCTTCCGCCGGTCGGCGTCCACCACCACGATGCCCGCGGCGCGGGCCTTGGAGGCGATGTGTCCCAGCGTCTTGTCCGTTTCGCCCTTGGCGATGTAGATCTTGTCGATGGCCGTCTCCGTCCGCAGGGCCTCGATGACCGCGTTGCGGCCCTCGATGATGCCGTCCGCCTCGGCGTCGGGCAGCGGCCGTCTGCTCTCGGTGTCCTTTATCTCTCTCATGGGGTATACCTCACGATCCATATAATTGTCATCAGTATACCACATCCTTTCGTCAATATAAAGGCACATTCATAGAAATTTTACAGGAAAACCCTCTGCCTTTGCCTTGAGACTTTTGGGCAGGTGTGGTATACTGTTTGGAAACTATATTCCCCTCACAAGTCAAACGGAGGATAAACATATGTCCAATAACAACAGCAGCAACAATAACAACCGCGGCGGCAAGAACGGCAAAAACGGCGGTTTCCGCGGCGTTCTCACGCTGATCGCGTGGGCACTGGTGCTGACGGTGGCGTTCCAGTATTTCAACGCCTACAACAACAACGCCGCCAATAAGAGCACCAGTCACGAGATCAAATACAGCGACATGATCTCCATGATCGAAAAGGATCAGGTGAAGGAGATCCTGTTCAAGGACAGCACCATCTACGTCACCCCCGTGGACGGCTACGTCTTCACCGAGGAGGTCACCTCCGGCAGCAAGACGGAGACAAAAACCTACACCCAGTCCAAGGACTCCGGCCTGACGCTGTACACCGTGTACCTCTCCAACGCCGACCTGCTCCCCCTGCTGGAGGCGCACAATGTGGCCTATACCGGCTTCTATAAGGCCGAGATGAGCCCCTTCCTGATGATCATGATCCAGTATATTCTGCCCACCATCTTCATCGTGGGCGCGTTCATGCTGGTCATGCGTCTGATGAGCAAATCCGGAGGCGGCGGCTTCGGCGGCATCGGCAGTGTGGGCAAGGCCAACGCCAAGGTCTACATGGAGAAGTCCACCGGCGTCACCTTCAAGGATGTGGCCGGTCAGGACGAGGCCAAGGAGTCTTTGGAGGAGATCATCGACTTCCTGCACAATCCCGGCAAATACACCGCCATCGGTGCCAAGCTGCCTAAGGGCGCGCTGCTGGTGGGCTCCCCCGGCACCGGCAAGACCCTGCTAGCCAAGGCTGTGGCCGGCGAGGCCGGCGTCCCCTTCTTCTCCATCTCCGGTTCCGACTTCGTGGAGATGTTCGTGGGCGTGGGCGCCAGCCGCGTCCGCGACCTGTTCAAGGAGGCCGCCAAGGTCGCTCCCTGCATTATCTTCATCGATGAGATCGACACCATCGGTAAATCCCGCGACGGCAGCCGCTTCGGCGGCAACGATGAGCGCGAGCAGACGCTGAACCAGCTGCTGGCCGAGCTGGACGGCTTTGACCCCAGCAAGGGCGTCATCGTGCTGGGCGCCACCAACCGCCCCGAGGTACTGGACAAGGCGCTGCTGCGCCCCGGCCGCTTCGACCGGCGCATCACCGTGGACCGGCCCAACCTGGCCGGCCGTCTGGCCACCTTGCAGGTCCACACCCGCAATATCCGCCTGGCCGAGGACGTAAATCTGGAAAAGATCGCCCAGGCCACCGCCGGCTGCGTGGGCGCCGACCTGGCCAATCTGGTGAACGAGGCCGCCCTGCGCGCCGTGCGTAAGGGCCGCCGGGCCGTAAATCAGGACGATCTGCTGGTGTCCTTTGAGCTGGTCATCGCCGGCAGCGAGAAGAAGGGCACCGTCATCACCGAGGCGGAAAAGCGCATCATCGCTTACCACGAGGTGGGTCACGCGCTGGTGGCGGCCAAGCAGAAGAATGCCCAGCCCGTCAGCAAGATCACCATCGTACCCCATACCCAGGGTGCGCTGGGCTACACCCTGCACCTGCCGGAGGAGGAAAAGTTCCTCATGTCCCGCGAGGACATTCTGACCGAGATCCGTACCCTGCTGGCCGGACGCTCCAGCGAGGAGGTGGTGTGCAACACCATGACCTCCGGCGCCGCCAACGACATCGAGCGCGCCACGGAGATGGCCCGGAACCTGGTGGCCCGCTTCGGCATGTGCGATGAGTTCGACATGATGGCCCTGGGCAGCGTTCAGAGCCAGTATCTGGACGGCGGCTACTCCATGACCTGCGCCCAGGAGACCTACGCCGCAGCCGACCGCGAGACCATCAAGATCCTGCGCCAGTGCCACGAGGAGGCCAAGCAGATCCTGCGGGAGAACCGGGAACTGCTGGACAAGATCGCCGCGTACCTGCTGAAGAAGGAGACGATCACCGGCCAGGAGATGATGGCCATCATCGAGGGCCGTGACCCGGAGACCGTGGACAACTACGGCGCCAGCAAGAGCAGCCAGCCCACCTTCCGGCCCAGCGTACCGGAGACCATCGAGGCCCCCGCCAGGCACATCAACATCGTGTCCGAGCCCATCCCCATGCCGAACTACGATGAGAAGCCGGAGGATAAGGACCCGGAAGGCACCCCCGCCGAAGACAAACCGACGGAGCACGCGGACGGCGACCCCGAATAAATGCACAGCAGCCCTGCGGCAGCGCCGCAGGGCTGTTTTCTTTTCAGTTTTCCGGCAGCTCCCGCACCCGTTCGCACAGCAGCGGCAGCGCCTTTTCAAACTCCACGCCGTACCACCCGGCCTGCGGGTCCCGCGCCGTGGCGTCAATACAGGCAAGTACAAATTCCACCGCCAGCGAAGCCGCCTGCTCCAGCGTCATGCCCCGCATGAGCCCGCCGGTGACAACGGCGGCGAAGATATCCCCCGTGCCGTGGAAGGATGCCGGGTTCCGCGGGCCGAGACAGGTAAAACATGTCTCCGCGCCGCTGTCATAGCCCATAGCGCCCAGCTTATCCGGCGCAAAGGACACCCCGGTGAGGATCACCTTCTTCGCCCCCAGCGCAGCCACCCCCCGCAGCAGCTCACGGGCAAAGCCCTCGTCCACCTCCTCCCGGTACGGCGTACCGGTCAACAGGCAGGCCTCCGTGATATTGGGCAGCGCCACGTCCGCCCGAGCCGTCAGGCGGGCCATCGCCGCCGGGAAAGCGCCGTCAAACCCGCTGTACAGCTTCCCGTGGTCCGCCATGGCCGGGTCCACGATCAGCAGCGTATCCGGGCTCTTCACCGCGTCGAAAAAGTCCATCACCTGCTGCACCTGGGGCGCGGAGGCGATGTAACCGGTATAGAGCGCGTCAAAATGCACCTGCTGGGACCGCCAGTGATCGGCGATGGCCGGCAGCTGGTCGCCGAGATCCCGGCTGACAAAGCCCGGAAACGCCGTGTGCGCACTGAGCACCGCCGTGGGCACGATGGCGCACTCCACCCCCATGGCGGAGATCACCGGCAGCGCCACCGTCAGCGAGCACCGCCCCAGACAGGAGATGTCCTGTATGGACGCTATTCGTTTCATAGAGCCGCCTCCTGTTCATCATACCAAAAAGGGAGAGGCACATGAATATGTGTCTTTCCCTTTTTGGTGCGGGCGGCGGGACTCGAACCCGCACGCCTGTTGGCAATGGAACCTAAATCCATCGAGTCTACCAATTCCACCACGCCCGCATATCCACGCCGTATTGTAGCACACTTCACGTCGGCGTGCAAGGAATGTTTTGCCTTTCCCCTCCACCCTATGCTATACTGTCATCAACAGTACACGAAAGGATGGTGCCCCATGAACGAAAATGCCCTCGCCTTGGCGCGTCAGCACGCGCCCTGCTACATTTACTCCCGCGAGATCCTTACCGCACAGGCAGAGACTCTCCACAGGACCTTCCCCGGCTTTGATATTCTGTTCTCCGTGAAGGCCAACCCCTTCCCACCGGTAATACGGCACCTTGCGGCGCTTGGCATCGGCGCGGATGCGGCCAGTGCGGGTGAGGTCTGCCTGGCCGCGGAATGCGGGATCGCGCAAGAGGATATCTACTTCTCCGCAGCCGGCAAAAGCGATCGTGCACTGGCCGCCGCGTGGGATAACTGCCATCTGATCGCCGATTCTATCGGCGAGGTACGGCGAATCGCCGCTATGGCCGCTGCCCGCGGCGAGACAAAGGCCATCGGCCTGCGCGTGAACCCCGCTTTCAGCATGGACGGCGGTACGGGCGGGACGTCCAAGTTCGGCATCGACGAGTCCGATCTCCCGGCACTGAAAATCCTGCTGCAAACGCTGCCGGTAGCCGTCTGCGGCCTCCATATTCACCTGCGCTCCCAGAACCTCTCCGCGGACACTCTCGCCCGCTACTACAAAAACTGCTTCGCGCTGGCCCTCCGCGTCCGCGATATTCTGGACTGTGCCATCGAGTACATCAACTTCGGCGGCGGAGTAGGCATCGTTTACGACCCGGCGTGCCAACCGCCGCTGAACATGAGCACCTTAAAGCAATGTACGCAGGCCGTGGCAGAGGAAAACGCCCGTACCCTCCGCGCACGGCTGCTGGTGGAGTCCGGGCGGTTTCTGACAGCACAGGCGGGAACGTACTATCTGCCTGTGGTAGACAAAAAGACATCCCACGGCACCACCTATGTCATCGTAGAAAACTGTCTCAACGGCTTCCAGAAGCCCTCTCTTGCCGCCATGCTGCGTAACGCCGCCGGAGAAGGCCCCCTTGCGCCTCAGGAACCTCTGTTTACCGGCGAGACCGCCTTCCCCATCACCGCCCTGCCTGCGGAGGATACCGGCATCACCGAGACCGTAGACATCGCAGGAAACCTCTGCTGCGCCACGGACGTGCTGGCTAAGAACTTCACCGGTCCGGCGCTGGCGGTGGGAGATCTTGTGGCCGTGGGGAACACCGGGGCCTACGCCAGAACGCTGTCGCCGCTGCTGTTTTCCTCCCACGACGTCCCTGCGGAATTCTTGATCTGAAAAACAGGGCAGCCCAATGGGCTGCCCTGTTTTCTTATTTCTCCCGTCTGATGGGCCGGATATACTTGAAGTACTGCCCCGGCACAAAATAGAAATACGTCATCCGTCCCGGCGTAGCGGTATCCAGCACACAGCCGTTGGCAGCGTAGTCAAAGTCCCGCATAGCGGTCTCCACCTTGTTCTCCACCGTGCGGCACTCCTGCTCATAGTCGAAGGGGCCGTGCTCAAACACCATATACTCCCCCTCCGGCACATCCATCAGCTCCAGCGGCGCGGGTATGGGGCCGCTGTAATCGGCGGGCAGGCGGACGCCGTAGCTCTCGATGCGGGGGTAGTTCCAGGCACAGAGGCGGCCTTTGGGGTCGTTGATGTAGCCCATGATCTGGCCGACCATGCCGTCGGCCTCGGCGCCGCCGTTGTCGTCCAGCTTGCCGGGAATGCTGTCCAGCAGGCCGCAGACGGTGGCGCAGTCACCGCCGGGAACATTCTTCTGCTTTTCCCAGAAATCCCAGTAGCCGTTGGATTCATAGTTGCGAAGGTGCAGGTATTTGTGGGCGGGAATAGTAACGAAATACGTCTTGACGCCCTGTTCACTTTTAACCATACCGATCTCTCCCAATCCAAAGATATAGCGATCGAAGGGATGGATGCGGGTGCGGAGCACTACGGGGCGGGGCCGGCGGCGATAAACACCGGGGGTAACGCCGTAGAGCGCCTTGAAGGCACGGGTAAAGGCCTCCTGCCCGGAAAAGCCGTAGTCCAGCGCGATGTCCAACAAAGGCCGGTCGGTATCGCGCACCTCCTTCAGGGCAAAGGCCAGGCGCCGCTGGTGCAGGTAGGTACGCAGGGACATACCCGCGATCTCGCGGAATTTATGGGTGGCGTGGTACTCAGAATAGTGCAGACGTGCCGCCAGCGCCCGCAGTGTCAACGCCTGATCGTCCCGGCGCATAATGGCGTCGTCCATCTCATTGACGACGGTCTGGATCAGCTGCTGCCATTCGTACATAGGCTTGCTCCCTTCTCTCGCTGTGAACAGAATACACCCTTTCCGCCCCAAATGTTTGATACGAGTTGCTGTTAAAACAGGGACGGCTCCCGCCGTCCCTGTCCGCTTATTCCACTTCAGCAGCCTCCGCCGGCTCCTCCTGCCCCTGTCTGGGCAGCTGCTCTGGCCACTTGGCCCAGGTCTGGCGGATATAGGGGATCATCTGATCCCGGGGCATATCCAGTGCCGCGGCCAGCTCGCCGTAGAGCTGGTCCTCAGCCCGCTTGAGATAGCGCTCATCCATCTGGCTGACCTTCTTACCATGGCGCAGGGCCCACGCCCGCTTGCGGCAGATACCGTGGATCATGGCGGCCAGCTCGGCGCAGTCACAGCGGAGCACCAGCTGGTGGTAGAAATCCTTGGCAGCACGCATACCGCGCTCGGCGGGCTTCTGCTCCGGCAGGACTGGCAGCGCGGCGATCAGTTTCAGCGCACAGTCACGGCTGATGATGGGACGCATGAGAACACCGGTGTCCACCGGAGTCATAACGGTGCCGCCGCGGTACAGGGGAGAAAGATGATAGTAGACCTTGTCGCCGCCGTCATAGGCCAGACCGGATGGCCCTATGGACTCCACCCGGCAGACGCCCTCGCCGCCGTATACCACCAGATCACCCGCTGCAAACATCACACACGCTCCTTATCCGCAACATACATACACATATATACACAAAAAGGCACATGGCACACGACCATGCGTTCCCCTTTTGCTCACCATTACCTGACATCAGTATAACATATTCTGACGAAAAATGTAAGCACAAATTTTACCGTGACTGTCGATTTTCCCGGAAAGTTGTGATACAATGCAGGAAAACTTTTGCGAGGTGCAGCCATGAAAAAACCTGTCATCCATCCCTCCGCCTTTGTGGCGGACAACGCCACCGTCCGGGGCAGCGTGACCCTGGGCGCCAACAGCAGCGTGTTCTTCGGCGCGGTGCTGCGGGGCGACCGGACGCCGATCACCATCGGTGCGGGCACGAATATCCAGGACAACTGTGTGGTGCACGTGGACTACGACCATCCGGTGACGGTGGGCGAAAACGTAACGGTGGGCCACGGGGCCATTCTCCATGGGTGCACCGTGGGTGACAACACCCTCATCGGCATGGGCGCCATCGTGCTGAACGGCGCGAAGGTCGGCAGCAACTGCCTGATCGGCGCAGGGGCGCTGGTACCGCAGAACGTGGAGATACCGGACGGGTCTTTGGCCTTCGGCTCCCCCGCCAAGATCAAAGGCCAGCTGGACGAGGCCGCCATTGCCGAGCTGCGGCAGGCGGCGCTGGACTACCAGAAGGAGGCCATTGCATACAAGGCCGAGCAGGAACAATAAAAATATGCGCTCCGACCAAGAGCCGGTGCGCATGGCTGAAAAGCGGCCCCCGGCTGTGTCGGGGGCCGCTGACCGTTTAGACAACGGCAAAGAACTTGATGATAAACAGCAGGGAAATAATGTAGGTCAGGACAGACACATCCTTGGCACGGCCGGAGAACACCTTGATCACGGTGTAGGAGATCATGGCAATACCGATTCCGTGGCCGATGGAGCCGGAGATGGGCATTGCCAGCAGCATCAGGAACACGGGGACCACCTGATCCAGATCGTCGAAATCCACGTTTTTCAGGCCCTGGAGCATCAGGATGCCCACGTAGATCAGGGCGGAGGAGGTAGCGGCAGCGGGAATGACGGCCGCCACGGGCGCGATGAACATACAGGCCAGGAACATGAACGCGGCGGTCAGGCTGGTCAGGCCGGTGCGGCCGCCGGCCTCCACGCCGGAGGCGGACTCCACAAAGGTGGTAACGGTGGAGGTGCCGCAGCAGGCGCCGGCCACGGTGCCCACGGCATCGGACAGCAGGGCCTCCTTCATGTTGGGCATATTGCCGTCCTTGTCGGTCATGCCGGCGCGGGAGGCCGTACCCACCAGGGTGCCGATGGTGTCGAACATATCGATCATGCAGAAGGTGATGATCAGGCTGATCGCCGTGAACCAGCCGATATTAAAGAAGTCGGTGAAGTCAAACTTGAACAGCGTGGTCTCCACCATGTCGTGGAAGGGCGGCAGGAAGGATGCGCCCTCCAGCGAGGCAAAGGGGTTGGTACCCAGGAAGATGAAGCAGCCGGCCCAGTAGATCACGGAAGCTACCAGCATACCCACCAGCACGGCGGCCTTGACGCCCTTCTTGGCCAGCAGGATGATGACGAACAGGCCGATGAACATGGTGACGACGGTGAGGACCATGGTGCTGTACTCCGCGCCCATGTGGCCCTTGATAACACTGGGGGTCATCGCGCCGAAGAAGTCACGCAGGACGTAGAAGGGGCTGGAGTAGCCGTTGCCCTCGGCGTAGATGCCCACGTTGGAGCCCAGGCCGATGTTCATCAGCATCAGACCGATGGCAGGGCCGATGCCCAGGCGGACGCCCAAGGGGATGGCGGTGACGATCTTATCGCGGATGTTGAAAATGCTCAGCAGCAGAAAGACGATGCCCTCCACCAGGATGATACACAGCACCGCCTGGAAGGCGCTGGTGTAGTCGGTGTTCAGCATGGCGGCCACGTTGCCCGCGATGACGGCGAAGAAGCTGTTCAGGCCCATGCCGGGAGCCATGACGAAGGGCTTGTTGGCCAGGAAGGCCATGACAGCCGTACCGATGGCGCTGGCGATGCAGGTGGCCAGGAACACGCCGTTCCAAAGGGGCGTGCCGACGGCGAAGCTGGTCAGCAGGTTGGGGTTCAGGGCGATGATGTACGCCATGGTCATGAAGGTGGTCAGGCCGGCCAGGATCTCCGTTTTGACCGTGGTGCCGTTCTCCTTCAGGTGGAAGATACGCTCCATGTGATTTTCTCCTTTGCAAATGTGGTGCGCCCAAAGCGGGCGCACCAGTATCTTAACGCTTTTTATCGGGAAAAACAAGACTTTTTGTCAGGTGTGCTGAATTATTTTGTGATGCCTGCCATTATCAATTACAGTTTGGCAAAAAAGAGGGCGGACGCATTGGCGTCCGCTCCAAGTGAGGAGAAAAAACGGTAGGAAAACGATGGAAAGCCATCTATTTCAAGCGGGCCGTTTTCCCGCATGAAACCAACTTCAAAGCAGGGTGATGAGCAGCCACGCAATGCCGCAGGCCGCCGCGCCGCACACGGCCCACAGCCACGAGGGCCAGCGGGGACGGCGGCGTGTGCCGCCCTGGCTGCGGGCATAATTGCGGGCGATGCGCACCGCCTGATCCACCAGCTGGCGGGAGCTGACGCCGCCGCCGTCGGTGGGGAGAATGAAGATCGCCTGTTCAAAGATCCGCGGGTCGGGTGAGTCTACGACGATCACGCGGCGGGAAACGCCTTTAACCAAGTGGATGCCCTCCTTGCTGCTTTTGTTACAGCCATAGTATCGCCGGGGCGGAGGGAAGTTATACGGCGCAAGGCGGAAAAATCATGAAAGTCACACGCGCTTTTTGGCGTCGTTCAGGCGCTCGGCCCGGAGGACCAGCACGGCGCAGTCGTCATCGCCCCGGCGGCGGGCCTCCGCCTCCCGGAGAATGAGGGCGGCCAGCTCACGGGGGGACGTGCCGTTCCAGCCGGCCAGCAGGTCCTGCAGCCACTCGTCGCCCTCGCCGGTGACGCCGTCGGATGCCAGCACCAGCCAGTGGCCGGAGGACAGCGTCAGGCGCTGGGGCTGGGGATCGCGGCGGGCGCTTTCCAGCCCGGCGGGCAGGGCGTCGCCCTCCAGGCGCGTCACCGCGCCGTTCTTTTTTAAGTAGGAGGGCGCGGCGCCGTACTTATACAGGGTGACCACGCCGGAGACACCGTCCATGCAGGCCAGGTCGATGGTGGTGAAGCCCGCGCCGCCCTGGCAGCGGAGCATGAGGGCGGTGTTCAGGGTCTTCAGCGCCGGGGTGGGATCGACACCGGCGGTGAGGAACTGGCGGAGCAGACGGACGGTCATGGCGGCCTCGTGATGGGCATCGTCGCCGCTGCCCATGCCGTCGGACAGCAGGAGGTAGGTCTTGTCCCCCACAGCGAAGCAGGCGGCCTCGTCGCCGCAGAGGGTCTCCCCCTTCTTGGGCTGGGCGGCCAGGGCGGTACGGCAGATGTAGCGGGGACGGGCCGGGGCATCGTCCGGTTCGCAGGCGGACAGCACCTGGGACACCTGGGCGTACTGCTCGCGGGCCAGGCGGTAGGCCGCATCCAGCCGGGCGTGGCTGGCACGGCGCTGGAGGAAGCCCCGAAGCTGCTCCTCCAGTGCCGACAGCAGGCGGGGAAAGCGGACGCAGCGGGCGGCAAAATAGGCGGGGAAATCCTCAGCCAGAGGCTTGCCCCGGCGGAGCAGCCGGGGACAGGCGTCGTTGAAGGCGTTGTAGGTGTCGGTGTAGTGGGTCTGCCAGCAGTCGGTGCGGAGGGGGCAGTCGCGGCAGACTTGCTCCGCCGCGCGGTCGAACAGCACGGCGGGATTTTCGGGCCGGAGGGCCGGGGCTTCGGCGGGCAGGCTGTCGTACACCGCCTGAAAGGCGGCCGCCGGGGCGGCGGCCATATCCGGTGC
>ERZ827150.2745-NODE-2745-length-18338-cov-4.875458_pt1 | contig 18338 bp, 18 predicted proteins | sample MGYA00519779_ERZ827150 | MGnify/ENA primary metagenome ERZ827150 (study PRJEB31778, sample SAMEA3449267) | human gut metagenome | biome: human gut; feature: human-associated habitat; material: faeces | place: United Kingdom | collected 2010/2012 ...
CCGACAACTGTTCCAGTGTGAATTTGATTTTATTTGCCATAAGCCTGCCTCCTCGGATTTATGTTTTTATTTTAGCATAATAACTGTCCGAAATACAGTACTCGGAGGTAAATCAAGATGACGACACGATATTCCGTTAGAGTATATGTGAGCTATAAAAACCATCCGGGCAACTGTAAAAATCCCGCTTTATTCAGAGTTTCAAAGATGAAGTGTAGTAAACAACCACCGCTCAACGTGAAAAAACTAAGTGTCTCCACCAAGACTTATTTTTTGACTACTGCGAGGGGAAAAGGCAAAAAGTTATATGTTCAGCAATAAAGCTTTTAGCTTCGGCATTACTGTTTCGAAATCGCATTACGGAAGTACGCTCCAAATCCACCATAATAAAAGGACAATTTATTTTTTGTAAAGAGATCCCGATATCGCTTTTCAGGCAAAAGCTTCTTCAAATTATCTTTGTCGGTTTGATTAGGATTATCATCATGATATAATACTACATCGATTGGTACACCTGCGGGAATCGATTGATGAAGCAAATATCTTAATTCAAAGTCAGCTGTAGGCAATGAGTATCCAATAAATGTAACCTTTTCTGCAGCGCGTAAGTCTCGCCTTGCTGCCGACCACAAATTACTATATAATTGGCTGTTTATCGACTTCATCATAGTAGGTGTAATTATTTGCGATTGCAACAAGCATTCATTTGCAATTTCCTTTTGGCATGTCCCACATTTTTCAGCTTTTTCATCGTCAAACAAAAAATCTCCGCACCCCTTGCCAAACACAACAGGTTACGGAGATTTTTTATGCTATATTGTGATTTTGTTAAATCAGTTCGCGCTGGGGGCCTGGCTCAGGTCGGTGCCAAAGTACTTCTCGCTGATCTCGGCAATGGTGCCGTCCTCGCGCAACTCATTGATAGCCTGGTTCAGAGCTTCGCGCAGGGTGGCGGTTTCATCGCCCTTGCGCACAGGGAAAGCAACCTGGGAAGCATCATTGGTCAAAGCCGCAATCTTGATGTTCGCATCGGGATGCTCTTTCAGGTAGTCAAAATAGGTTACTTCGGCGTTCAGGGTGGCATCCACACGGCCGTTCAGCAGCAGCTCAATGGTCTGGTTCAGGTCGTCCACGCCGGTGGTTTTGGCGCCATAGCTTTCGGCCAGTGTTGCATAGGTGCTGGAAATGGTGTTGGCGGTGGTCTTGCCGTTCAGATCCTCAAAGCTGTTGATGCTGTCATCATCGCTTTTTACAATAATGGCAGTGCGGATGTAGCAGTACGGGTCAGAAAAATCGTATTTCTGGGCGCGCTCTTCGGTAATTTCCACGCCGTTGGCCATGCTGTCATAGCGGCCGCCGTCCACGCCGGCCAGCAGGCCGTCCCATTCGCCCTCCACAAAGGTGGCCTTTACGCCAAGCTTTTCGGCAACCTTCTGGGCTACTTCAATGTCGAAGCCAACCAGCTGGTCGTTTTCGTCATGGTAGGTCCAGGGGGACCAGGTGCCCTCGGTGCCAAACACGATCTCGCCGCGCTGCTGAATCTGGGCCAGCAGATCGCCGGAGTTATCGGCGCTGGCAGCGGTTTCGCTGGAAGTATCCGCTGCCGGTGCAGCAGAGGACGCTGCGGAGGAACCGCAGGCGGACAGCAGGGCGGTTGCCAGTACGGCAGCGGTCAATGCTTTCAGTTTCATATGTGCTTCTCCTTGGTTATGTAAAAACTTTCATTTATCTTCCACCAGACGCAAAAAAGCGCGGGTGCGCTCCTCGCGTGGGGCGGTAAAAATCTCTTTGGCGGGACCCTGTTCCACCACAACGCCGTGCTCCATGAACACGACCTGGTTAGAAACGTTGCGGGCAAAGCCCATCTCGTGGGTCACGACCAGCATTGTCATGCCATCGGCGGCCAGGTCCCGCATCACGGCCAGCACTTCCACGGTCAGCTCCGGGTCCAGCGCGCTGGTGGGCTCGTCAAAATAGATGATCTTGGGGTCGGTGGCAATGGCGCGGGCAATGGCCACGCGCTGCTGCTGCCCGCCGGAAAGCTGATTGGGGTAGCTGGCACCGCGGTTGCCCAGGCCGACCTTTTCCAGCGCTTTTTGGGCGCGGGCTTCGGCCTCATCCCTGGGCATTTTGCGGGCAACAATCAACCCTTCGGTCACGTTCTGCAGCGCGGTCTTATTCAAAAACAGGTTGTAATTCTGGAACACAAACGCTGTGTGGCGGCGGGCTTCGTACATCTCAGTGCGGCGCACATGGCCCAAATGGTAGGTCTGGCCGTCCAGCACCATAGTGCCGTCCTCGGCCTGGTCCAAAAAGTTGGCGCAGCGCAGCAGCGTGGTCTTGCCGGAACCGGAAGGCCCGATCAGCGAAACAACCTCGCCCTTGTGCACCGTCAGGTCCACGCCTTTCAGCACATCCAGCGTGCTGAACGATTTGCGGATTCCGGTGATTTTCAGCATCTCCTGCATGGCGGCACCTCCTCAGGAATTCTGGCTGAAGCCCTTGGCGTTCAGCTTTTTTTCGCCCCAGCGCTGGACCTGCGTCAGGATGGTGGAGAACATCAGGTAGATAAAGGCAACTTCCAGATAAAGCGGCAGCGATTCATAGGTGCGCGCCACAATGCGCTGGGTGGCCATAAACATCTCGGTTACCGTAATGTTTGCGGCAAGGGAGGTATCTTTGAGCAGGGAAATCAGCGAGTTGAACAGCGGCGGGAACGCCGTGCGCAGTGCCTGCGGCAGCACAATACGGCGCATCGTCTGCAGATAGGTCATGCCAACGCAGTACCCGGCTTCCATCTGACCAGCGGGAACAGATTCCAGCGCGGCGCGGATGGTCTCGGCGCAGTAGGCACCCTCATTGATGGCAAAGCAGGCCACAGCAGCCGGGAACGGGTCGATCAGTACGCCAAGGCTGGGCAGGCCGTAAAACACCACGAACAGCTGTACCAGCACCGGGGTGCCGCGGATGACCCAGACATAAAACCGGGCAAGTTGCCGCAGAACGGGGATTTTGGCGGTCTGCACAAGGGCAGTAATCAGCGCAATGACCAACGCAAGCGCAAAAGAAATGATCGTAAGCGGCAGGGTGACCGTAAGGCCGTTAATTAAAATGTTAGGAAAAGAGTCAATCAAAATGCCGACCAGACGTGTATTCACAGCGGAGTCCTTTCCGTTTTTGCAAAACAAGATAAAAATAGACAAACTACCCATCATTATACTAGGGTATGGGAGAAAAAGCAAATTAAATCTGCTTCATAAAATAAAGCAGAGTACAAAATGGCAGGCAAAAACACAAAAGCCCGCTTGAAAAGCGGGCTTTTGTGCATAGAGGGGTGGGAAAGTATATAAAGGTCAGAAGATGGTAATGTAATAAATGGGAACTTAAAGGGATTATACTCTGTTTTTCTCTTTCTTGTTACAAGTACATTATAACCTTGATTATTAAAATGTCAAATGCAATACTTGCAATTTTGTTTTGCTTTTATTATAATGATGCCCAGATAACTTAAAATAATTCAGCATATGCACAGAAAATGAAAGGGTTTTCGGTTTTGTAATGCCATACAAGGTTTATTTGCTTTATTTTATTTTTATTGTGCTCATTGACTAAAACTGACAGGAAGTGACTCGACATGGATGAATTAGACAGCAAAATCATCCAGCTTATGATGCGCAACGCCCGCATGCCGGTCAAGGAAATCGCCAAACAGGTCAACCTGACCAGTCCGGCGGTGTCCAGCCGTATCCACCGCATGGAGCAGGAGGGCATCATCGGCGGCTATACCGTGCGCCTGCACCACCCCGGCGAGAATAACCGAGTCCAGGCGTTGATTTCCATCCAGACGGCGGCATCGGAACGGGACCATTTCCTTAAAATGATCCAGGGCGAACCGCAGATCCTGCAGTGCTACCGCGTGACCGGCAGCTATAACTTTATCGTCAAGGTCAGCTGCCCCGGCATTGATGCACTGGAACACCTGCTGACCCACCTGCAAAAGATGGGCAACACCAACACCCAGATCATTCTTGCCACACCGCTGGACCGCAGTCTGAGCCTGGAAGGGGACGTATAAATGGAATTGCATATTTGTAAACAATGCGGTCTGGTGGCTCCCAAGGGAACTACCGTCTGCCCGCGCTGCGGCCGTGCGCTGCCCCCCACCAAAGCAGAAGCCAGCCGCCCGCGCTATACCATCCATGTGGACCCAGATATGGTTCAATACTGGGATGATGAAGACGAGGATGAATTTCCGCTGAAAGAGGATCCCTTTTTCATGTGGTATGGGGGCGAGCAACAGGAAGAGATGGGCACTGGGCATTACCTTGCAACGCTGCTGTTGTTTGCCATCCCGGTGGTGGGCCTTATCATGATGATTTACTGGAGCCTTTGCGGCAGCAAATGGGAGGAACGCCAGAAGCTGGCCACTGCCTGCATGATCAAGCGGCTGGTGGGGGACCTGGTCATTCTGGCCCTGCTGATTGCGGCGCACAGTGTGATCGTTGGCCTTTCTTACATGCCCATCCTGCTTGGCGGCATGGGTTATTAAAAGGAGGGAAGCACAGTGAAAGCAAGCGTGATTATCCCCAATCTGAATGGTGCTGGCTGGCTGCGGGATTCCATCGAATCCATCTGGGCGCAGACTGAGCAGGACTTTGAGCTGATCGTGATCGATAACGGCTCCACCGATGAAAGCCTCGAAATTGCCCGCAGCTACTGCGGTAACCCCCGCTACCACCTGATCGAAAACAGCGAGAATACCGGTTTTTCCCATGCTGTCAACCAAGGCATCGCCATGGCCAAAGGCGAGTATATGGCCTTGTTCAATAACGATGCCTTTGCCGAACCGAACTGGTTGGAAGAGCTGCTGAAAACCGCTGAGAGCGACCCGAAGATTTTTGCGGTATCCAGCCTGATGCTGCGCTATTACGAGCCGGAACTGGCCGATGACGCCGGAGATTATGTGACGATTCTGGGCTTTGCCTGCAAGCGCGGCGACGGCCTGAAAGCCAGCCGCTACCAGAGGCCCTGCCGTATTTTTTCTGCCTGTGGCGGTGCAGCACTGTACAGAAAATCCATTTTGGATAAAATTGGCGTTTTTGACGAATTGTTTTTTGCCTACTATGAGGATGTCGACCTCAGCTGGCGCGCCAACAATTTTGGTTATAAAAACGTCTATTGCCCCACCGCAAAGTGCCGCCATATCTGCGGTGCCACCACCGGCGCGGTGCGGTATAACCCATTCAAAAGCATTCAGAGCGGCCGCAACAGCATTCTGCTGCCCTACAAAAACCAGCCGGTGGTCATGCTGGTTGTCAATTTTATCCCCATGCTGCTGGGCTATTTGCTGAAAGTTATCATGTTCCGCCACCGCGGCTTCGGCAATGATTATGCCAAGGGCTATGCGGAAGCCAAGATCGCCCTGCCCAAAATCAAAAAGCCCAAATTTTACTGGCGTAATCTGCCTAACTATTTATGGTGCGAGGGCAGCATGATCGTTGGGCTGTTCCGCTACCTGGTCTACCGCGTTCAGCGCGCGCTGAAAATTACCTGAAAGATAACGGAAGCAATAGAATAAAATAAAGCATGTGATTTCCCGCCCGACAAAGGTGGAAAAAGCACATGCTTTTTGTATTTGTGGAATTGTGTTATATCTAAATATGTCTATATTCTGTAGAGAAATGTAGGGGTACACACGATAAGGCAAGGCCCGATGCGCGGGACGATGCAAGTATCGTCCCCTACAAATTTTGGCCAGGGCCATCACGATTTTGCAATGCGCAATAAGGCAGAGTTGGAAGAAACCCTACAAATGCTTGCTGGGGTTTCGTGGATATTCGTTATTTTCTCCCGCGCTGCAATTCGATCCAGGCCAGGTCTCCGCGCTCCAGGCCGTGGATCAAAACCTCGGCAGTGGCAATGTTGGTGGCAACGGGGATGGCGCGGGTATCGCACAGGCGCAGCAGGGTAACGGCGTTCGGCTCATTGGGCCGGGCGTTGACGGGGTCGCGGAAAAACAGCAGCATATCAATTTCGCCGCAGGCAATCATGGAGGAAATCTGCTCGGCACCGCCGCGTGCACCGGGGTACAGGCAGCGAACCGGCAGCCCACAGGCATCGTGTACCACTTTGCCCGTCACGCCGGTGGCAACCAGTTCGTTCTGAGACAGAATACGCACATAGGCTGTGCAGAACTGGGCCAAAAGCTCTTTGCGGGAATCATGGGCAATCAATGCGATCCTCAAGGTGGGTGCCTCCTATAATTAGTTGTTTATATAATATCATAGAATAGATTGCTGAAAAATGCAAGCCACCTTTGGTTAAACCACTCGCTAACCCCGAAAAAGCGTGCAGTGTTACCAAAAAACTTTACACGATTTTGGCAAAACCGCTTTGTGCGAATGTGCTATAATATGTACAATAAATACATAACCTGTAAGGCATCAAAAGCGCCGCACAGGCAAAGGAGGAAAAACGCTATGAAAAAATCCGCACAGACCGTCATTCGGGAAGGCGCCTGCTATACTATCGCTGCCGCCAATGGCCGCGTGCTGGAAGTTGCCGATTTCAACACCGAGAACGGCGCATCCATCCGCCTGTGGAGCTATGAGGGTCAGCCCTGGCAGCAATGGATTTTTGAGGAAGCCGCTGAAGGCCAGTACCGCATCAAAAACCGCTTTACCGGCAAGGTGATGGACCTGGCCATGAGTGGTGTTGTGAACGGAACCTGGGTGCACCAGTGGGAGAAAACCACCGGCAAGGGCCAGCGGTGGGAGATTGTTCCCGCCGATGGCGGCAAGGCCAAGATCCGCAATGTGCTGGCTGATAAGGTCATTGACCTGGTAGGCATGCGGGTCGATAACGGTACCCAGGCCCAGATCTGGCAGGATGTGTTTGGCGAAAACCAGCTGTGGAGCATCCAGCCCGTGCCGGATAAGCTGCTGCAAAAGGATATGCCAAAGCCGGAACCCAAGAAAACGGCCCCCAAGTCCACCCGCACCCAGACCGGCACCGGCCGCGCCAAAAAGACCGGCGGCAAAGGCGGACGCCGCGCAGCCAAGTAAAGCAGAGAAAACCGAATAAATAAAATTGAAACAGCCCGCTCATCCGGCAACAAACGGATGGACGGGCTGTTGCGGTTACATTTTGAAAGCCAAACTTTACTGGCGGATCATGCGGTAGCCAACGCCGATGTGGGTCTGGATATAGCGGGGGTGGCTGGGGTCTTCCTCAATTTTTTTGCGCAGCGTTGCCATAAATACGCGCAGGGACGGCGTATCCGATGCGGCCGGGCTGCCCCAGACTTCGTTCAGCAGATAGTTGTGGGTCAGCACTTTGCCGGTGTTCTTGGCCAGCACGCAGATCAGCTTGTACTCAATGGGGGTCAGGTGAATCTCCGTTCCGCCGCGGTACACACAGCCTGCGGCATAGTCAATGCGCAGTTCTCCGTTCTCGTATATGCTGGCCTGGTCACCTGCGCGGGAAGTATCATACCGCACACGGCGCAGCGCCACGCGCAGCCGGGCCAAAAGCTCCTCTACGCTGAACGGCTTGGTCAGGTAATCATCTGCACCGGCATCCAGGGCGGATACTTTGTCGGTATCATCACTGCGGGCCGAAACCACCAGAATGGGCACGTTGCTCCACCCGCGAATCTTGCGGATCACATCAATACCGTCCATATCCGGCAGGCCAAGGTCCAGCAAAATTACATCCGGCCGTGCCGAAGCAGCTTCCAACAGGGCACCGGCTCCGTTCTGTACACGGTGGTACTGATAATTGCGGGTTTCCAGTGTGGTGGAGATCAGCCGTGCAACAGCCGGGTCATCCTCCACCACAAGGATCAGCGGTTTATTCATACAGGGTCACCTCAGTTCGCGGGAGTGTAAAACGGAAGCAGGCACCGTGCGGTGCAGCGTTCTGTACATCGATCACACCGCCATGGGCGGCAACAATGGAACGGCACAAGGCCAGCCCAAGACCCAGCCCGCGGCGGCCATCGCTGCGGGTTTTGCCAAGGGTATAAAACATATCAAACAGCTTGTCCTGGCTTTCTTCCGGGATGCCGGGGCCGTCATCCGTTACGCAGATGCGGACAAATTTACCCTCCGGCGCGGCGAAAAGCTCGATGCGGGAATGTTCGGGGGTATATTTGATGGCGTTGTTGATGAGGTTCACCAGCACCTGCTCGATCAGCTGGGCGTCCATATCGGCCATCAGCAGGTCATCCGCCACGTTGGTCACAATGGTGTGGCGGGCGGCGTCATGGTCTAAATGAGCCAGTACATCGTCAAAAATGTCTTGAATCAGCTCCGGCTGAATGCGCAGGTTTACCTGGCCGTTCTCCATCCGGGTGATGGAAAGCAGATTTTCCACCAGATGGTTCAGCCAGTTGGCGTCCTCATAAATTGCGGCAGAAAGCTCCCGGCGCTTTTCCTCGGTCAGCAGGGGATTTTTCTCGGTCAAAATCAGCGCGTTGCCGGAAATGCTTGTCAGCGGGGTGCGCAGGTCATGGCTGATGCTGCGCAGCAGGTTGGCGCGCAGCTGTTCCTGGCGGGCGGCTTCCTCAATTTCGCGCCGGGCGCGGTTGGAGGCTTCTTTTTCCAGCGCCAGGGAACACACATCCAGGATGGATAATGCCAGATTGTGCTCATAGGTGCTGAACTCATGCAGCGCCGGGCAACTGCGGTAATCCGTCTGGGCGGGAGGGGGCAGAATCAGGGTTCCCGGTGCAATGTGCTCCGGTGCGGGGGCAAAGCAGACCGGGCGCTCCAACAGCTTGCCCAGCTGGGTGGCCGTTATCCGCAGAATGGTGTCAGGGTCCTCGGCCCCCAACAGGCTGCGGCTGGCTTCCAGCAGCACCTGCGAAGCATAGGCTTTGCGCTCGCTTTGGGCGGCCTGTACCTTGATACGCCCCGTCAGCGAGGAGCAGAGCAGCGAAACGCAGAGCATGACCACTGCCGTTACCATGTCGTCTGACCGGATGCGGAACTGCATAAAGGGGTCAATAAACATATAGTTGACCAGCATCACCGAGAACAGCGAAGCCACAACGCCGTACACCAACCCCGATGTAAAGACGTTGATATACATGACGCCCAGGATATAGGTCAGGATATAGTTGGAAGAAACAAAATCCAGCCGGAAAAATACCCAGCTTGTCAGCGTACACAGCGCAAGGACCAATGCGGTCAGGGCGCAGTCCCGCAGCCAACGCAGGGCAGGTTCGCGTTGCGGCATGGGTGCAGGCTCCTTTCCACTACAGGGCAGGGAATGCGGCAAGGCGGCCCAGCACTGTATTTATCCTATTATAACATATTGCCGAACTCTTTGATACAAACGGAATAATCTTTATATAAATTTAATGTAGGCCTACCCTATCCGCGGCAGCCCCGGCACTTTTTTGCACGCTGGGCGGGGCATTGGTTGAAATCAGGCCGCAAATCGGTTATACTATTTTGTAATAATTGGATTGTTCTGCCCTGCGGGCGGTATTGCCATATAAAAAGGAGTGTTTTTACAATGTCCCATACCGTTATGGTGACCGGTGCCGATGGCTTTATCGGCAGCCATCTGGCCGAAGAGCTGGTAAAAAGCGGCGAGAAAGTGCGTGCTTTCTGCCTGTATAACTCGTTTGGTTCCCTGGGCTGGATCGATACCCTGCCCCCGGAGATCCGCAATGAAATGGATATCTTTATGGGCGATGTACGTGACCCCAACGGCGTGCGTACTGCCATGCGCGGGCAGGAGCGCGTGTTCCATCTGGCTGCCCTGATTGCCATTCCGTTCAGCTACCACAGCCCGGACAGCTATGTGGATACCAACATCAAGGGCACCCTGAACGTGCTGAACGCCGCCCGCGAGCTGGGCACCCAGCGCGTGATGGTTACTTCCACCAGCGAAGTGTACGGCACCGCCCAGTATGTGCCCATTGACGAGCACCACCCGTTCCAGGGCCAGAGCCCCTACTCTGCCACCAAGATCGGCGCGGACCGCCTGGCCGAAAGCTTTTACCGCAGCTTTGACCTGCCGGTTTCCATTGTGCGCCCCTTCAACACCTATGGCCCGCGCCAGAGCGGCCGCGCCATCATCCCCACCATCATCACCCAGCTGCTGGCCGGCCAGCAGGAGATCAAGCTGGGCAGCCTGACCCCCACCCGCGACTTTAACTATGTCAAGGATACCGCCCACGGCTTTATGGCCATTGCGGACTGCGATGCCGCCATTGGCCAGGAAATCAACATTGCCACCGGCGCGGAACATTCCATCGGCGATTTGGCCAATGAGCTGATTGCCCAGATCAACCCCAGCGCCAGGATCGTCTGCGAAGCCGAGCGCCTGCGCCCCGAAAAGAGCGAGGTCAACCGCTTGCTGGGCGATGCCACCAAGCTGCGCACCCTGACCGATTGGAAACCGCAGTATACCTTTGAACAGGGCCTTGCCGAAACCATTGAGTTCCTGCGCGGCAACCTGGACCAGTACAAGGTTGGCCAGTACATTCTGTAAGGGCGGTTGTAAGGAAGTTTTATGCCAATAAAATTACAAAAGCTGCCCGCCGCTGTGCGGTGGGGGCTGGCTGTGCTGTGCGCCGCCGTGTGCGGCGTGCTGTGGGCCTATTACTGGCGGGTGTTCTTTGGGCTGGATAAGCGTGTGTCCCCCCTGGTGGTTACACTGGGGTGTGCGGCCTTTCTGGAAGTATGTCTGCTGGCCGGGTATTGTGTGCGGCGGTTTGCAAAAGGATTTGCGGCAAAAGGGGCCGTGTGCATCTTTTTGTGCGGGCTGCTGTTTGCATTTGCCAACCCGCCGCTGCAAACGCCGGACGAAGCCGACCATTACCTGCGCACCTATGCCATCTCCACCGGGCACTTTGATTTTGATGCTTCCCGCACCTACCCGGACGATGTGGCCTACCTGCTGGAAGCGTTCCCCGGTGCATGGGTGAATGCGCATACCTCTGCCGGTGTGGGCACTGACCCCGATACCGGGGCGGAAAAAGCCTATAACACCGCGGGCTATGCCCTGAAGCAATACGGCAAGGACGGCGCAGTGCAGAGCATGGCGGACAGCTTTGCCCTGTACCTGGCGCACGATGTGCGGGATTCTGTGCCGGACCCAGTCAGCGAGCCGGTCAGCTTTCTGGTCATTCCATTCCTGCCGGGTGCGGTCGGTATGGCGCTGGCACGCCTGCTTGGCTTTGGCGCGCTGGGCTGCCTATATGGCGGGCGCATCGTCAACCTGCTGGCCTACACGCTGTTGTGCGCGTTGGCGCTGGCCAAAGCGGAGCGTTACCGCCCGGCCTTTGCGGCCATTATGCTGCTGCCGATGTCGCTGTTTATGGGGTCGTCGCTGAGCTATGATGCAACCCTGCTGGGCTGCTATTACCTGATGCTTGCCCTGCTGACCCGCAAGGAGTGGAACACCCAAACGGCGGGCATTTACACCGCCGCCTGCATTTTTGTCAATATCGCCAAACCGTACCTGAACCTTTTGTGGGTCCTGCCCATCTTTTTGGTGGCAAAACGGGAATGGCATGCCAAGGGACGCCGCCCGTTGTGGGCGCTGGGCGGCTTTGGCGGTGCTATGGCCGTTACCCTGCTGACGGAATGGTACGGAACGGCGTTCCGCTATAACTATCCCATCATTGAGCGCCAGGGCGGCAGCACGGTAAACGGCGGTGAACAGCTGGCCTTTGTGCTGCGCAACCCTCTGCGGACCATTGCTGCATTCTGGGGGACCCTGGGAGAGAATGATTTCTTTATTGGGCAGCTTGGCCTGTTCGGCTGGAAGGACCTGCCCATCAGCTTTTTGAACCTGACCGGCCCGCTGGTGCTGCTGTTGGCCGCCCTGCTGGCTGCTGCGCAGCCAAAACGCGCCGATGCGTTCCCCACCCGCCGCCGCGTGGGCGGGGCGGCGCTGCTGGCGCTGGTGTACGCCGCCGGTGCCATGGCAGCCATGTATATCACCTATACCCCGGTGGGCATGGTGCGCATTGTGGGGCTGCAGGCGCGGTATTTCCTCTGCGTCTGGCTGGCATTGCTGCCCGCCCTGGCCGTGCTGCTGCGCAAAACCATCCGCCCCGCCATCACGGAAGAAAAGGCCGAAGCGGCCATCACCCCGCTGTGCGCCTGCTATGCCGTTTTTGGCGCTGTGCTGCTCTTCCAGCACTACTTTGTGGGGCCGGTGTACGTCGTATACGCGTGAGCTGGCTTACGCGTATATGAGAGAATAGTTAAAAATAATGGCGGTGTGCCCGTGGCACGATCAAATCTGCGGTTTTTCGCGGCTTTTGCGTGATAGTCTGCGAATATAGAATCAGCCTTTATATGCTACCTTGCCCCAATTTTCTAAGCCGCCCACCGGGCGGCGGTCCACCAACATTATTCTCTATTATTTTTTAATTTCAATCCGGGAGGTGCTGTACCGTGCAGATTGTATTCGGCCTGCTGTTTTTGCTGTTCTTCTCCGCATGCTGTCTGTGCGTGGCGGCATGCAGCCGGTTCGATGCCGCCCTGCTGCCGCTGCCCGCCTTGTGCGGGTCGGCCGTGGTGCTGTATCTGCTTTCCCTGCTGGGGCTTTTGCAGTTCGGCCATTTTATCATCATGGCGGTCTGGCTGGCCGGCGGGGTCTACTTTGGGGTGCGTGCCGGGTGGCGGGCTATCCGGCGGGCGCTGTTCAGCCCCGGCTTTTTGCTGTTTGTGGGCGGCAGCTGTTTTTTGTGGGTGCTGTTTGCTTTGCAGCAGCCCATGTTTACCCAGTGGGATGAATTTACCGCCTGGGGCCTTGCCCCCAAGATGGTGGCGGAGCGCGCTGCGCTGTATGTGGCGGATCCCATCAACCTGACGGCGAGCTTTACCTACCCGGCAACCAGCCTGGTTTCCTATCTCTTCCAGCGCGTACCGGGCCAGTTTTATGAATGGCAGTGCCTGGCCGGGCTGGATATTTTGTTCCTGGCCTGCATTGCCCCGGCGGCAGCCATGCCGCGCAAAAACTGGGCGGGTGCTGTGTTGGTGTTTGCTGCGGGCTTTCTTCTGCCGTTCTTTTTCAGCGTGGTTCCGGCGGGCACCCCATCCACCATTTACGCCAACGCTATGGCGGATACCCCCCTGGCGCTGCTGTTTGGCGGAACCCTGTGCCTGTATGCCGCGGCGGGCGGGCGCAAAACCGGCTTTTTTGCCTGTGCCATGCCGCTTGCCGTGCTGACCATGACCAAAGATATCGGTTTTGCCTATGCCTTGATCGTTACGTTCCTGATCGGGCTGGATCAGCTGTTCGGTACGCCGCACCCGGATACAAAGCCTGCCCGCATTTTCGGCGTATCGCTGGCAAAATGCAGTATTCTGGCGGCGGTGGTGCTGGCGGTGTTTATCAGCTGGAACCGCTATACCGCCGCCGTGACCCCAACCGAAACCACTGGGGCCAGCGTGGGCAGCGCGGGCCTGAGCTATGGTGCTGTGCTGACCGGCGGCATCAAGCAGCTGCTGGGCATTGGGCGCGAAGAACGCTTTGCCCAGATCATGCAGAGCATGGGCCAGGCATTTTTGTACCGCCGCGTCTGTTTGGAGGGCGCGCCCATCATGGCCGTCAGCTGCATTCTGCTGCTGTTCACGGCGGCCTTTGTGGCAGCGCCTGCCGGTGCCGCACGCCGCCGCACCGTGGTTGGCTTTGTGGGCGGGGCGTTCTGCTTTGCCGCGCTGTATCTCTTCCACCTGATTTTGTACTTCTACAATTTCTCCGAGGCCGAAGGCTCCGCCTTGAAGGACTATGAGCGTTATATCGCGCCCTACCTGCAGGGGTGGATGCTGTACGGCTTCTGTGTGCTGGGCTTTGCGGTGGGGCAGGGCAGCGGCGCGGCGCAGCGGCTGGGCCGTGCGGCGCTGGGGCTGGCCGCTGCGGCAGTGCTGGGTATTTTTGCCTGGCGCGGTGTGCCCGCAGCCGGGTTCTGGACCAACGCCGACAGCCTGTACACCCTGCGCCGCGATGTAAAGAACCGCGCTGAAGCAATGAACACCGTGCTGGACTGGCCGGACCGCGTGCTGGTCATCAGTCAGGGCGATGATGCCACCCGCTGGTACTACTACAAGTATGAGCTGACCGCCAAGGTGGTCAACGGCTATGGCGGTACCTGGTGGGGCAACGATGATTATTCCAGCCGGTGGGACTCCGACTTTATGAACCTGGTGGAAAGCCTGAACTGGACCTTGTATGACTTTGAGGCGGTCTGCACCGCAGACTCTCTGACCGCCTATATGGAAGAAAAGCAGATCGACTACCTGCTGATCGACCGCGCGGACGACTATCTGGAGCGGGAGTTCAGCAGCCGGTTCGAAGGCGGGCTGAAAGCGAATATGCCCGCAACCCTCTACCGGTTTGAAGGCCGCAGCAAGCCTATCGCCTTTACCCCGGTGGCTGTGGCAGAAAGCGGGGTGGTACAATGAAAGATAAACGCCCAACCAAGCGTTTTGCCGCCCCCGCCCGTGCGGGCCGCCCGCTGCGCCCCCAGCAGCTGCTGATATTGGCATATGCCGCCGCTGTTATTGTGTGGCTGGTGTACGTGCTGGTGGGCAGCGCTGTGATGCTGAACCATAAAGCAGACGGCACTATGGTGACCCGCACCCTGACGGCGGATGACCTGGAATTTGAAAGCTTTGTCAATTATGATGACGATGAATGGCATACCGCGCCGGTGGATGAACCCGGTTGGTATCTTTCCACCGACAACGACCCGCACATCATCTGGCGGGGCGAAGCCTGGCTGGAAACGGTGGAGCTGGACGCCGTGCACTACCTGCCGCCCGGCAGCGTAGCATTGTATTACCTGCGCCCTGGCCAGACCGAGTACAGCGAGACCCAGAAAGTTTTTGCCCGCGTGAGCGGCGAAAACCAGTATACCTTTGACCTGGGCGGCCTTACCGTGACCGGGCTGCGCATTGACCCGGACAGTGTGGGCGGCGTGCCTACCCGGCTGGACGGCGTGGTGCTCAACCCGGTGCAGCCGTGGTACCTGCGCTTTGTGCCAAACGGCGGCCAATGGCTGCTGCTGTTGTTTGCCCCGGCTGTGGGGGCTGCGTTTGCCTGCCTTGCCGTTGATGTTTTCCGCAAAAAGTAAAAAAGAGCCCTGTGGGGCGGTGCGCCCATGGCTTGGGGGCACACCCGCAGGGCTTTTATGTTGTATAAAATGGTGATTCTATGGAGCTGCTTTGCATCTTTGCCGCGCTGGCGGTGCTGTTTTTGTTCTGCGCGTTCCTAACGCTCAAATGTAACCTGCATGCTGCGCTGGCCCCGCTGACCGCGCTGGGCATTGCCGTTGCCTGGCTGACGGCTGCGGGCATGGCAAACCTGCTGCTGCCCGGCACTGTGCTGCTGTGGGCGGTGTTTGCGGGCAGCGGCGTGTGGGCGCTGGTGCCCCACAAAGGCCAGCGCCCGGCCTACCGCCGCCTGGTTACACCGGGGGCGGTGCTGTTCTGGGGCATGGCGCTGGCATTTGCGGTGTACTTTTTCATCCGCCAGCCGCTGGCAACCAAGTATGATGAACTCAGCCTGTGGGCTACCGCCGTAAAGGTGACCAAGGCGGATAACCGCCTGTATGCCCTGGCTACCCTTGGAACCCCCTGGCCCCAGACCCAGAACCCCGGCCTGCCGCTGCTCTCCTACTTCTTTCAGTTCTTGGGCCATTATGCAGACTGGAAGATCTATGTGGCGTATGATGTGCTGGCCGCCGCCGTGTTTGCCGCGGTGCTGGGCGGGCTGAACTTCCGCCAGTACCGCATTGCGGTGCCGCTGGCAGCAATCTGCTGGTTTGCCCCCTGGTTTTTGACGGTGTATAACCATACGATCTATCTGGATACCACTTATATGACCGCCTATGGCGATGTGCCCGCGGGCCTTGCACTGGGCGGCGCTGTGGCGCTGTGGCTGGCGCTGCGCAAAACCGGCGGCCCCAAGTGGGCCGTACTGCCGGTACTGGCGCTGGCGGCCAACATCAAGGCCAACACCTTTGTGCTGTCCCTGGTGGCGGCGGGGCTGATGGCTGTGGATGCCTGGCTGTTTGCGGAGCACCCCTTCAAAAAGGGCCTTGCCCGCCGCACCGGCTTTGCCATTGCCTGCTTTGCCGCGCCCATGCTGATCTATTATTTCTGGAACATCCGCTATGTGGGCATTCTGGTTGCCAAAAGTGCCAGCGAGGGCGGCACCGGCGAAACCAGCGCCCCCTTGTCCGCTGTGGTCATCAACGGCATCAAGATTTTGCTGGGCCAGCCGGTGGAGGGCTTTTACGCCGAGCGCCAGAGCCAGTTCACCCAAGCCATGGCCGATATGGGCCACCAGTTCTGGACTTCGGATGGTCGGCTGAGCATGATCGGCCAGGGCCGCAATGTTGTGGTGCTGATTCTGCTGGTGTTCTTGGTGGCGGCCATCTGCGCCAGAGGCCGCCAGCTCAAGCTGCGCATTGGCTGCATCGGGGTGCTGTCCCTTGCATGCTTTGTGGGGTATAACCTCATGCTGGCGCTCAGCTATGGCTTTATTTTCAAGCCGGATCAGGCCGTGGGGCTGGTGGATTATAACCGCTATATCTATACCTACTATATCGGCTGGTTCTTTATGGCGCTGGCCTGCTGGAGCACCGCCCTGCAAACCGCGGATGGCGAACAGAAAGCCCCGGCCCGCCGCTGGATTGCCCTGGCGGGCCAGGCCGGTGTTCTGCTGATGGCCGCCGCCATGCTGGTGCGGGTGAACGGCATGATCCTGCCGCAGCTTTCGGTGCTGGGCTTCTCGGATGGCGAATTCGCCGACCGCAAGACCGCCCGCGCCGAAGCTGACTGGCTGTGCAGCGATTACCTGAACGAAAACGACCGCGTGTTTTTTGTCAGCCAGGGGGATAACGGCGAACACTGGTTCTCTGCCGTGTTTGATTTTTACCCCGTCCTGGTGGATTACTCCGGCGTGGGGGCCACGCAGGAGGGCGGCGGCGGAACCTTCGGCCTGCCGGAGCTGGAACCGCAGGAGGAGGGCGTGAAGCAGCGCTACTACCACCCCTACACCGCTGAACGCCTGGATGAAACCGTGCGTGCCAACGGCTGTACGGTGCTTTACCTGCAAAAGATCGACGATATCTTTGTGCAGAGCTATCAGAACCTGTTTGCCGACCACCTGGCCGCTGCGCAGGCGGGGCAGACCCTGCTCTACCGCGTAACGGATGCCGGGTATGAGCCGGTCACAATGCAGATGAGCAAGGAGGCGGCCCAATGAAAGAGATGACATGGAAAAGCCGCCTGAACCGACTGTTTGCCCATCGCTTTGCCTTGCCGGTGCTGTGCTGGTGCGCGGCGTTGGTGTTCTGGCTGGTGCAGGGTGCGGTGGCCTTTGCGGGGGATAGCTCCGCCAAGGCAAAAGGCACCCTGACTGAAACCTCGATCCCCATTGAAAGCTGGCAGCTGGCCGAGCTGACCTGGGGGGAGCCGGGGGAGAACAGCGCACCCCAGGGCCAGCTGATTACCACAGGCGGCGACCCGCAGATGATTTTGGAGGATGTATCCGGCCGCGTGGTGCGTACCGTGAGCTACAACGTGGAGTTTGACGGCGATTCCCGCGAAATGTGCCTGTATTACACCACAAAAACGGGGGAGCCCTACAGCCAGGACCGCCGCGTCTTCCCCAAAGTGCTGGCAGACGGCACCTATGTGTACACCCTGCCGCGCACCCAGATCGTGGCACTGCGGCTGGATCCCTGCAGCCCCGATGAAAACAAGACCGTGGGCCTGACCTTTACTCCGCAAAGCATTACCCTGAACGCCGCCAGCACCCTGCCCGGCGGGGCAGATTACTTTATCCCCACCTGGTACCAGCTGTTCGGCCTGATCGTGTACCCCGCCCTTGCCGCCGCCGCATTGGATTGGCTGTGGGCCGTGGGCAGACAGCTTGCCAAAAAGAAACAATAACCCGACAATAGCCTGATACAACAAAGCACCGTGCCGCAAGCAGGAGAACCCCCTGCATGGCGGCACGGTGTTTGTTGTTGGTATGGGTGAAATCAGCAAAAGGCATCCCCCAGCCGAGAGCGAATGTATTCCAGGAACGCGGCAGATGCTGGGGCATATTGCCATCGGGTGGTGCTGTCCTGGGCATTGTTCCCGGCCATGGTGGCCACCGGCACCGACAGGATCTTCGCCAACCTGTTCTGGATGGGGGTGATGATCTGGAGGAAATGAAAAGCGGGCTAAGCAGCCAAAAAGGAATCACAATGTTGAGAATCTTGAATGACACAACAAAAAAGCACCGGACAAAAATTTGTCTGGTGCTTTTTGGTGCGCCCGCGGGAATTCGAATCCCGGACACCCTGATTA
>ERZ827150.2746-NODE-2746-length-18335-cov-4.712418_pt1 | contig 18335 bp, 10 predicted proteins | sample MGYA00519779_ERZ827150 | MGnify/ENA primary metagenome ERZ827150 (study PRJEB31778, sample SAMEA3449267) | human gut metagenome | biome: human gut; feature: human-associated habitat; material: faeces | place: United Kingdom | collected 2010/2012 ...
TGTTGTTTTAGAAATAAATTTATAACTTTTTATAAGAAATTTGGTATATATGTATTTTTGGTGGCAGTCGTTATTATCTTCTCGATTATTGCACCGAACTTTTTATCTGTAGCAAACCTGATCAATATTTTACGTCAGGTATCTATTTTCGGTATCGTTGTAATCGGCGTTACGATGGTTATGATCGGTGGAGGTATGGATTTGTCGGTCGGAGGAATCATGGCGGTCGTCGGCATGGTTATGGGCTATTGTATGGTAAATGTCGGGCTGCCGATTCCGGTTGCCGTGATTATCGGCATTGCACTTGGCGTTGCATTTGGTGCCATCAACGGCGTTGTTGCCATCAAGCTGCATATCGCGCCAATCATTGTAACGCTTGCCATGATGCTTGTGCTGCAGGGCGTGGCATATCTGATCACAGGTGGCTATCCGATCACCGGTATGCCGAAAGCATTTTTGACAGTCGGACAGGGATATGTCGGACCGGTTCCGATTCCGGTTATTCTGTTTGTGATCTTCATCGTATTTGGCTGGATTGTCATGAACAAGACATACCTTGGCAGAAATATTTATGCACTTGGCGGAAACAAAGAAGCAGCCAGACTTGCAGGTATCAATGTCAATAAACTGACGGTACTCGTGTATTCTTTTGCAGGATTTGCAGCGAGCATTGCAGCAATCATCATGGTTGCCAGAACAAACGCATCGCAGCCGGGCGCAGGAAGCTCCTATGCATTTGACTGTATGACGGCAGCCTGCTTAGGTGGTGTCAGCATCGCCGGAGGTGAAGGAAAAATCAGCGGTACGGTTGTCGGTGTTATCATCCTTGGTATCCTCGATAACGGACTTGTGCTGATGGGCGTTAATTCCAACTTCCAGAGTGTTATTAAAGGACTGATCCTGCTTCTCGCAGTTGCAATCGACTGCTACCAGGGCGGACAGAAGAGAAAGAAGGCGTGAGACATGGTGACGAGAAAATTACCGTATTATGAGTTTGCAGATGGAATTTACGAGATTGATGAATTTGACTGTGTGAGCGTGTTTGTGATTGTCGGAAGCAAACGGGCATTGGTGATAGACTGTGGAACCGGAATCGGGGATCTCAGATGGGTTATAGAGAACAAAATCACAGATAAACCGTATGATGTTGTGGCGACCCATAACCATGGCGACCATATTGGTGGAGCCGGATTCTTCGACTCGATCTATATTCACCCGGCGGATATGGACTGGGATAGCGGGAATACACTTCCGACTGTGGATTTCCGTAAGAGCTATGCGAAGATCATTGCCGGCCGGGCGGATAAACATTACGACTATAATCTGGATGAGGATGTGCGGCCATGGCCGAAGACGCCGGAGAAGCTTCCGCTTACGGATGGACAGGTGTTTGAGCTTGGAGACAGGACGGTGACAGCATATCACTGTCCGGGACATACATTTGGCGAGATGGTATTTCTGGATGACAAGACGAAGACGCTTTTGCTTGGTGATGCCTGCAACTGCAACTATTATCTGGCGGTTCCGGAGCCGGGGCGGGAAAAAGAACGGATCCGGGAAGCGAAGGCAGGACTTGAACGTCTGCTTTCCATGAAGGACAAATATGATTTGATGTATAATTCCCATCATGATTTCAGAGGATTCGGCAATTCCCTCTATCCGGATATTATAGAAGATGCGATCCATGCATTTGATAGTATATTAGATGGGACAGCAACCTACATATCCGTGACAGATCCTCTGGATCCGGAACACAAGGCTAAGACGTATGTGTCTTATGGCAGATTCCGTGTCGCCTATCAGGGGGACGGAATAGAAAATGTAAAGTAATCACAATTAAAAACCCTTTCCTTTTTAATATAAAATACCCCACCGGTGCGATCTATGACCGGTGGGGTGTTTCCGTCTTACACGTTCTTATCTATATGTTCTTACACCTCTACATCCCAGAAACCATCCAGCGTAGCGAAGTAATCTTCCGGTGTCTCGGCACGGCGGATCTGCTTTACGCTGCCGTCCTCACACAGAAGTAGCTCTGCAGATTTAAGCTTTCCGTTGTAGTTGTAACCCATTGCGAAGCCGTGAGCACCTGTGTCATGGATTACAAGATAATCGCCCATGTCGATCTTCGGAAGCTTGCGGTCGATCGCGAACTTATCGTTGTTCTCACACAGGGAACCGGTCACATCATAGGTATGGTCGCAAGGTGCATTTTCCTTGCCAAGGACCGTGATGTGATGGTAAGCACCATACATAGCCGGACGCATCAGGTTTACCGCACAGGCATCCACGCCGATGTACTCCTTGTAGATATGCTTCTCGTGGATTGCCTTTGTAACAAGGTGTCCATAAGGGGCAAGCATGAAACGGCCAAGCTCTGTGAACAGGCTGATATCGCCAAGTCCGGCAGGAACAAGCACCTCATCGAATACCTTGTGTACACCTTCGCCAATCTTCAGGATATCATTGCCTTCCTTATCCGGTGTATACGGGATACCGACACCGCCGGACAGGTTGATGTAGGAAAGCTCGATGCCGGTCTTTTCCTTCAGCTCAACAGCGACCTCGAACAGAATCTTTGCAAGGGTCGGGTAGTAGTCGTTTGTGACCGTGTTACTTGCAAGGAACGAATGCAGACCGAATTTCTTCGCACCTGCGTCACGCAGCTCCGTATATGCTTGGAACAACTGCTCCTTCGTCATGCCGTATTTGGCATCGCCGGGGTTGTCCATGATGGTTGTGGAGATCGAGAAGGTTCCGCCCGGATTGTAACGGCAGAATACTGTCTCAGGAACACCACATGTATCCTTCAGGAACTGTACATGTGTGTAATCGTCTAAGTTGATGTTCGCACCGAGCTTCTTCGCGAGGACAAATTCCTCGGCTGGTGTGTCGTTCGATGAGAACATGATGTCAGAACCTGTGATGCCCATTTTCTCTGACATCAGAAGCTCAGTATAAGAAGAACAGTCGGTACCGCAGCCCTCTTCCTTCAGAATCTTCAGGATGGTTGGGTTCGGAGTTGCCTTGACTGCGAAATATTCTTTATAACCTTTGTTCCATGCAAATGCCTGCTTTAATTTTCTTGCATTTTCACGGATGCCCTTCTCGTCGTAGATATGGAACGGAGTCGGGTATGTCTTTACGATCTCTTCGATCTGTGCTTTCGTTACAAATGGTGTCTTCATGATATTCCTCCTATATGTAGTAGGTGTTTCTGTTTATCAGCCTTTTTATTCACGCTCTCTATAATCTAGAAGTAAAACTGCGTTTTGTCAAGTAAAATGGCGTAAAAAACTTGATATCTAATTGAAAATAAATATCGAAGATGGTATCATAAACTATTATGTGCGGTTTTGGTACAGATGATTGCGGATACGACGCAGGAACATACCGGAAACGACTGCGGACAGGATGCAGTTCGTTGGCGGGATAAAATAAAAAGAAAACAGGAGTGTTGGATACATGGCAGATAACGGCGAATCAGGAATGAACTACGACAATATATTTATAAGGATGCTGAGCAGAGTGGGTGATGCGATGCTTTTATCCATTCTTTTTGTGCTTTCGTGCGTCCCGATTATTACGATCGGCACAGCATTTACTTCGCTTTACTATACAGCGATGAAAGGAATCTCCGGTGATGATGGTTATATCTGGAAGTTCTATACACGGAGCTTCAAGCAGAACTTCAAGCAGGCAACCGGTATGTGGATGCTCTTTTTAGTCGCATTTTTCATCCTGTCGGTAGATATCTGGTTCTGGATGACACAGTGGAAGGCAACTGGAAATGCACTCGCGAAGCCGTTTTTGTTCGTGAGTGTCGTGCTTCTTACCCTGACAGTTATGACGTTTATCTATACATTTGCTTTGCAGGCGAAGTTCGATAATTCGTGGAAGGTGCAGCTTCGGAATGCATTTTTGCTAAGTATCAAGAATTTCCCGATGACACTTCTGATGCTGCTTACGTATCTGGTGATTGCATGGTGCTTCTATTATGACATTGTTATTTCTATTATTGTATATGTGCTGATCGGATTCGGTGCGGTTGGATATCTGTGGGCGTACATTATGCTCAGATGCTTCAAGCCATACCTGCCGGAAGAAGATCTGCATGCACATGATGAGAGCGTATTGCTGCATGAGGTTGATAAGGATTTGGACGAGGAATCCGGGGACACGGACAACGATGCGGAACAAACGGTGGATGATGCACCTGCAAATGATACAGAAACTGACGCCGACGATGAAAGTGCAGAGGAATAAAACACCGGGAAGCCGGAAGGATAGAAACGATGAAGGCAAATGCGAAAAAAGAAACTATATATGTGAATATCATCATGCTTGTGGTATTTTTCTTCGCATTTCTGGGAACGGAATACCTGTTTGATAATTGTATGATGTACGTGACAGATGCATCAGGCGTAGTGCGTGCGCAGAATCAGATGCTTGGCGTAAGCGCAATCGGGTTTCTGCTATACAACTGGATTTCCGGTTTCCTTGCGGATAAGAGTCCGTGGGTGACCGGGGGAACTGGACTGCTTGCGTTCGGCGTTGGAGCCGGATGCATGGGCTGTATTATCCTGCATGCGGGATATGTGCAGATGATGATCGCGGGTGGAGTACTGTTTTTCCTGCTGGGGCTGCTTGTATTTTATCTGTCTGCAGGCTTTTTCTCGGTATATTTCACAGTTGGATTTATGGATATCTCCTATCATAGTGCGAAACCGAAGCTCTGGGCCGGATTGGGCCGGGCTGTGAATAATGTATGCGCGCTGATGATCATGACATTGGCAGGTGGATTCGCTTCTGTGCGGTATGAAGTGATGATTGTTGCGGTCATTCTCTTTTTCCTGATCAGCGTGTTGGCGTTTTCGTACCAGAACATTCTGATAGGGATGGAGCTTAGAAGCATGGAAGCTGCAGCATCCGCATTGATGCCACAGACAGGCGGGGCAGCGGAAGCGGAGGATAAGCAGGCCGGTCTGTCCACGATGGATAAATTCACAGCCTTCGGCGAACAATACAGCTTGACGGAACGGGAGCGGGAAGTGCTCCGGGCATTGCTTTCCTCGGGTGAAAATGTACAGGATATTGCACATACACTTGGTATCTCCCGGGCAGCAATCTATCGTCACATCTCGAATATGAATGAGAAGACCGCGACGAAGGCACGTATGGGGCTGATTCAGTTCTATTATGGGTGGAACCCTGAAAAATAGCGTTTTTTGTGCATTTGAGACATATGTCAACTACCATAGCAGGCGAAAATCTGCTATGGTTATTTTAGTTTATGGGCATTTTCGCTGAAATAAAATCAAAAAAAGAAAGAGGAGGAACAAAGCTATGAATAGGAAGAAAAGACTATTACCGCTTCTGATGGCATTGCTTTTGATCGTGAGCTATCTGCCGGTGATGCGAAGCTATGCGGCAGAGTGCATTGTAAGAGGAGATAATCATACGCCATGGAACAGCGTACAGGATGGTGTGTTCACGTATGATGGCGGAACGATGACGATTACGACATCAAACGGAAGCTTGACGGGGGCAGCGGATAATGTAACGGTACCAGAGAATACTACAGTAACAGTTACTCTTTTCCCGAGAGATGGATATACTGTACAGTTAGTGGTGAATGGCAATCAAGTAACGTTGAACAATAACGTGTATACGGTAGAAACTTCCGCGAATCAGCCGGAATTGAAGTTTGAAGCTTGTTTCACAAATCCGGGTGGTGGTAACAATCCGGGTAATCCGAATCCACCGGCTGGTAACCAGCCAATCTGCCTGATCTTAGAAGGCGATGCATTCAAAGGGGCAGATGATACAGATTACTATCATTATATGAAATCGCAGGATAAAAATTTCGAAATATATGTGGACCTTGATGATACCGGAAACTCTCGGTCGCAAACCATGGATAACCTGATGAAAGAACAGAAAGTATCTTTGGCACCGGAATCTCAGTCAACATATCGTTTCGCGGATTCTGTTTCGAATGCGCGAGTTACTGTTATGTGTTCATCAGGAACATATACGATAACTACACCGGGAACCACATCAAATGGCTCTTCCGGGGAACGGTCATTTGCAGTAAAAAAAGGAGAAAGTGAATCGCACATCCAGATTGATAAGAATTCTGAGACATTGACAGTAACCTGGGCGTATGACAGCGATTCCTTCGGCGCGGACGCATATCTGGAACATGGAAAGGCACAGATAACCGCGATTGAGGGTGTGAGTGATTTTTCAACTCTGTTCGGAGGCAATCCGGGAGATGCTAAGGGCGGAAATATTGCGGTTCCGGCGGGAAAGAAGGTAACAATTAAACTTGTTCCGGATTATGGCTATCAGGTCGCAGGATTGCAGTTGAACGGTGGCGTGACCTTGCAGCCGGATGATGCGCAGACATCGACGTTTACATTTGTTATGGGTAATAGTCCGGTTCATATGAAGGGGCTTTTCACGAAGGTATCGGATACAGTGAATTCAAACAGCAAACAGATTGAGGCTGCAAGCATTACCAATGGTGCTAATGCAGCCGCAAGCGGCAATCTGAGACTGACGGTATCGGATGCAGAGAGCTATGACACGACGGCTGCACAGGCACTGGTATCCGGTGCGCAGTCTGCACAGGCAGTAGATCTGAAGCTGGATCAGATTGTGAGTAAGGGAAATGGTTCGAACTGGGAAAAAAATATTACAGAGTTTGAGAAACCAGTCACATTGAATCTCGCACTGGATAATTACGATGCAAACTATGATTATACGGTTGTGCGTAACCATAATGGCAAGCTGACCGAGCTTTCGACAACGGTCGAGCAGGGAACGATTTCCTTCGAGACAAATCAGTTCTCAACCTATATTATTGTGAAGAAGTCGAAGGCTGCAGGCGTGGACAAGCCATCGACGACACCATCAACAACGACACCATCGACGACACCGGCAGCGCCGGATACAGATGTTACGAAGCCGGCAGCCAAGGATACGAAACCGGCAAAGACAAATGACACAGCTTCGCCAAAGACCGGAGATGCGATGCCGGTTGCAGGGATGATGCTTGTTCTGGCAGGAAGCCTGACCGGGTATGTCGTAATTCGAAGAAAAAGAAGATAAATCCTCCATTCTGAATGGAAAATGTGTGTGCCGCGTGCAGAGAAGAAAAATCTGTACGCGGTTTTTCTTTTTTAATTGTTATTTTTTACACTTTCCAATATAATGAAACTATGACAAAAAATGGGAGGTACACATATGCCATACAAACGATACGGGAGACGCATCCTGGCAATCCTGCTGGCGGGGATTTTATTTCTTACGAACTGGGGGATGAACAACGCGCAGACGATGGCGCGGGCAGCGGATGCAAAGGATTATGCGAACGTTGTTGTGTTTGCATATTTTAAGGGAGATGCGGAAGGCGCTTCATATTTCCAGACAAATCGTGCGAAAATCCTAGGTTTGTATGATGGCGCAAAGAACCGTTCTTTCACGAATTATCTGTCTGCTGTTTCCTATGGAAAACTTCGTGTGAAGAATTATTTCCCGCAGGATGATGGCACAACACTTTCTGCCTGTGCACTTTCGGTTACGGAAGCTTCTGTGCAGGCAGGTGGAAATATGGATACGACGATCGTGAGTGAAATTCTGGCGAACATTCCGGCACTTTCCGGACAGGTGTTAGACTATGACGGAGATGGATACATCGACAATCTCACTGTCATTATGAAGTCGGAGAGAGAATCCCAGACATCCGGCAATTCACTCGTCGCACATCACGCATTTTATCCGACAGATAAGAACTTACGATATGGCGGGAAGGAAGTCGGACATTACAACATGATCAATACACCGCAGTTTTTAGGGGCGGGCAATACGACGATGGCTCAGGAATCCGGCGTACTCGCGCATGAATTCCTGCATGGACTTGGTTTCCCGGATCTTTATACAAGTGATGGAACCTATCCGGTCGGGAACTGGGATATCATGGGCGGCGCAGATTATGGAATGTCTTACCCGCTTGCGTATATGCGGATGAAAGTGGGCGGCTGGCTTATGCTGGATACGGTTACTACATCGCAGACGCTGACGTTGGACACGCAGGATAAGCAGGACGGTCATCCGGCCTATATTCTGAAATCACCGCTCAATGAGCAGGAGCTTTTTGTTGTGGAATTCCGGAAGAAGGATATGGGACTCGACAGCTATGACCGATCTATCGGAGGCTCCGGTGTGATTGTCTACCGGATCAACCCGGCAGTCGAAGGCTTAAGCAACCTGTATGGACAGACCGGTGTGTATGTGTTCCGCCCGCAACCGGGGCAGACAGGATATTCCCAGGTGGCAGAGAGCGTCTATAAAGCATATCTTTCCAAAGAAGAAGGACGGACAACCATCGGCAAATCCGACCTTTCCGCAGGCCTCTCCGATGGAGCACTGACTTTCTCGGACGGAAAGAATTCGGGAATCGTGATCAGTGAAGTTGGAAGTGCCGAGGGCAGTCAGATTACTTTAAAGGTGGATTTCCCGAAGGTTTCGGACTCTGCGAAATGGACGGATTGTGGATTTGCCTCTGTAGCCGGAAATAGCAAAAATGCATGGAACCAGATAGCGATGACGCTTTGCGGACAGAAACCGTACGTGCTTACGTATACGAAAGATGATGCAGCGTTTACGCTATATTCCTGTGAGCAGAACACGTGGAAAAAACTGTATCAGCAGAAGATCTCCGAGAAATATGGAAATGAAATAAAGCTCTGTGCCTACAATGGATCGTTTTATTTTGCATATGCGGATGCGGCAGGGATAGAGATTGAAAAGCTGGATGCATCCTGCAGTCGCGTGACAGAGAAACAGACGATCGCAGGGGCTGCGGATTTTGATATGCAGGCTGGCGCAGATGGCGTGTATCTTGTATACACGCAGAACAATACGACCGCATATGCGAGATGCTTCAAAGCCGGAAGTTTGTCCGTGACAACCAATCTCGGAAGCTATTACACGACCGCGGGGACGAATCATTTTGTAGGTCAACCAAAGCTCATTTCGATAGGCTCCTCGATGTATGCGTCCATACGGAATACAGGGACGATGGCAGTTCACACATTTTGTCTGGATGCAAATGGAAACCACAAAGAAGTGAGTGATGCAGCGACAAAAGGAAGCACGTATGGCATGGCAACAGATGGAAAAAACCTGTATGTTGCCACATGCAGCGAAGGCATACTTGTCAACCGGTATGATGGAAAAGCATGGCATTGCTCAAAAATGAAAGATGGCACAATCTCGGATGTAGTTCCGGTGTGCAGGCAGGGAACACTGTTCGTGCTCACATCGGGTGCCTATACAGGGACAACCAATCTGTACCGGTATGATGTGGCAAATGACCAATTTGCGCAGGAAGGAGTCTCACTCGATTCGTATTCTACATCGCAGACGATCTGTGCGGCGGATGGAACGTTGTATGTTTCGTATCTGCGTGGGGCAGACAAGACGTTTGTCATCAAGAAAAAGAGCGTGACAGTCACACCGGCGCCGGAACCAACCCCGGATCCGGGAACAAATCCAGACCCGGGAACAAACCCAGATCCGGGAACAAATCCAGAACCGGGAACAGGTGGCGAGACAACGACCACGACGGAGGCAGCTACGACCACGACGGAGGCACCAACGCCGACGCCAACCCCAACGCCGGTTGTAACGCCGGATGTGACGGTGTCTTACCGCACGCACATCCAGACCTTCGGATGGGAGAACACCTGGCGGCAGAACGGCACGATGTCCGGGACTTCCGGAAAAGCGAAAAGACTGGAGGGAATCGAAATCAAAGTATCTGGTAATTCCGGTATAGGAATCCAGTACACGACGCATTGCCAGAGCTATGGCTGGCTGCCTTGGTCTGCGAACGGTGACATGAACGGCACGCAGGGGGAAGCAAAACGTCTGGAAGCAATCAAGATCCAACTGACCGGATCCGACAAGGATAAATATGATGTCTATTACCGCGTGCATGCGCAGAGCTACGGCTGGCTTGGCTGGGCGGCAAATGGCGCACCGGCAGGAACCGCAGGTTATGCGAAACGGCTGGAAGGCATTCAGATTGTGGTCGTGAAGAAGGGCGCAGGATTCAACCGGAATATGCAGGGAATCGCATCGCAGTTTGCGAATGCATTTTACGCGGTGCCGGGACAGAGCATGAATCCGCAGATCGCGGGTGCGGACAGCCCGAATGTTACATATCGTACCCATGTGCAGAGCTATGGCTGGCAGGGCTGGAAATATAATGGTCAGATGAGCGGCACATCCGGACAGGCAAAACGTCTCGAAGGAATTGAGATCAAGCTGACGAATGCACCGTATTCCGGTGGCATCTGCTACACAACCCATGTGCAGAGCTACGGCTGGCAGGAACCGACAAACAATCCATCTGCATGGCGCAGAAATGGAACGATGAGCGGCACCTCCGGGCAGGCAAAAAGACTCGAAGCCATCTGTATTGCATTGACAGGAGACATGCAACGGCATTATGATGTATACTATCGTGTGCATGCGCAGAGCTTCGGCTGGCTTGGCTGGGCGAAAAACGGCGCACCGGCAGGAACCGCCGGTTATGCAAAACGATTGGAAGGGATAGAGATCCGGCTTGTGCCGAAGGGGCAGGCAGCTCCGGGCAGTACAGCAAGATCTTATATCTCTGCATATTAAATAGAAAAACAGGAGAGGAAGACATTATGAACGCAAAATGGAAACGGCTAGTGACCGCAATTTTGATGATGGCGCTGCTGCTTGGACCGATTGTATCGATGCAGACACCGGCACGGGCGGCGGACGGAGAGGACGACAATACGTTTATTGTCGGCTTCGATGCGGAGTTCCCGCCATATGGCTACAAGGACGATAACGGCGAATATGTCGGCTTCGATCTGGATCTGGCACAGGAGGTATGCGACCGGAACGGTTGGACGCTGAAGAAACAGCCGATTGAGTGGAACTCGAAGGATATGGAATTAAATTCCGGTTCGATCAGCTGTATCTGGAACGGATTCACGATGAACGGCAGAGAGGATGACTATACTTGGACAAAGCCATATGTCGATAATTCACAGGTGGTTGTCGTGCGTAAGGATTCCGGCATCACACAGCTGTCCGATCTTTCAGGGAAGGTCGTTGCCGTGCAGGCAGACAGCTCTGCGCTTGCGGCACTCACAGGCGAGGATGCAAGCGAGGAGAATAAAGCACTGTGTGAGACCTTCAAGGATCTGCAACAGGTAGGCGATTACAACAGTGCATTTATGAATCTGGAGTCGGGCGCGGTCAATGCGATCTGCATGGATATCGGTGTTGCAAACTACGAGATCGAATCCCGCGGGGATAAATTCATGATGCTCGAGGATCGTCTGTCTTCCGAGGAATATGGAATCGGATTTAAAAAGGGAAATACAGAGCTCCGTGATAAAGTGCAGGCAACGCTGCTTGACATGCTTGCCGATGGTACATTTGACGAGATTGCAGAGAAATGGGGACTTGAGGGATCCATCTGTCTGACTGCAGACGATGAGGTGCAGGAAGAGACAGCCGCAGATGACAATACATTTATTGTCGGGTTCGATGCGGAATTCCCGCCATATGGATACAAGAACGATGACGGCGAATATGTTGGTTTTGACTTGGATCTGGCACAGGAAGTCTGTGACCGGAACGGCTGGATCTTAAAGAAGCAGCCGATTGAGTGGAACTCGAAGGATATGGAATTGAACTCTGGTTCGATCAGTTGTATCTGGAACGGATTTACAATGAATGGAAGAGAAGATGCCTACACATGGACGACACCATATGTGGATAATTCCCAGGTGGTCGTTGTACGCAAGGATTCTGGTATCACACAGTTATCCGATCTGTCAGGCAAGGTCGTTGCCGTGCAGGCGGACAGCTCCGCACTCGCAGCACTGACCGGAGAGGATGCAAGCGAGGAGAATCTGGCACTTGCTGAGACGTTCAAGGATCTGCAGCAGGTCGGCGATTACAACAGTGCATTTATGAATCTGGAGTCAGGCGCCGTAAATGCAATCTGCATGGATATCGGTGTTGCAAACTATGAGATTGCATCCCGCGGCGATAAGTTCGTGATGCTCGAGGATCGTCTGTCTTCCGAGGAATATGGAATTGGATTTAAGCTTGGAAATACCGAGCTTCGTGATAAAGTACAGGCAACGCTGCTTGACATGCTTGCTGATGGTACATTTGAGGAGATCGCAGAGAAATGGGGTCTGGAGGAGTCCATCTGTCTGTCGCCGGACGATCAGGTGCAGGATGGAAATGTTGCTGCAACTGCGACAGACAGCACATCCACAGGCAAGAAGAACACAAGCTTCTGGGATAAGTTCTGCTCGATCACAAAGCAGCTTGCAGAAGGTCTGCTGGCATCCCTGGTGATCTTCTTCCTGACACTTTTGTTCTCCCTGCCGCTTGGACTTCTGGTTGCAGCAGGCAGAATGTGTAAGATTGCACCGATTCGCTGGCTGGTGAAGTTCTACATCTCCATCGCACGTGGTACGCCGTTGATGTTACAGCTTTTGGTTGTATTTTACGGACCATATTATCTGTTTGGCGCGACGCTTACGACAAGCTATCGTTTCCAGGCGGTTATCATTGGATTTGCCTTAAACTATGCAGCATATTTCGCAGAGATCTACCGCTCCGGTATTCAGGCAGTGCCACAGGGACAGCATGAGGCAGCGAAGATCTTAGGATACAGCAAGATCCAGACGTTCTTCAAGATCGTGTTCCCACAGATGGCGAAGAACATCCTGCCTTCTGTCACAAACGAGGTTATCACATTGGTTAAGGATACGTCGCTTGCATTTGCAATTTCTTATACGGAGATGTTTACACTTGCCAAGCAGGTGGCAGCCGCACAGACAACGATTATGCCGCTGTTTATCGCCGGTGTGTTCTACTACATCTTTAACTTTGTCGTTGCGTTTGTGATGGAGAAGATCGAAAAACGCATGAATTATTATAGATAGGAGGGCTACGATGAACTTACTGGAAGTAAAAAATATAAAGAAAAGCTTCGATGATCTCGAAGTGTTGAAGGATATCAGTATGTCGGTGGCTGAGAGCGAGGTTATCTCAATTCTTGGACCATCCGGTTCGGGAAAATCGACCTTCCTGCGCTGCATGACAATGCTGGAGAAGATTGACGGCGGAAGCATGGTGTACTGCGGAAAGGAAGCGGTCAATTCCGACAGCGGCGTTCCGATCTATGCAGACAAGGCAGACTTAAAGGAGATCCAGAGCTATTACGGACTGGTATTCCAGAACTTTAATCTGTTCCCACATTATTCCGTGCTGAAGAATATCGCAGATGCACCGATCCACGTGCAGAAGCGTGACAAGGATGAGGTGTATGCCGAGGCGAAGGAACTGCTTCGCAAGATGAACTTAGAAGATAAGGGCGACTATTATCCATATCAGTTATCTGGCGGACAGCAGCAGCGTGTGGCAATCGCCCGCGCGCTTGCGTTAAAGCCGAAGATGCTCTTCTTCGATGAGCCGACTTCGGCACTCGATCCGGAGCTGACCGCCGAGATCTTAAAGGTATTAAAGGAACTCGCCGCCGAGAAGATGACAATGGTGATCGTAACCCATGAGATCGGTTTCGCCCGGAGCGTATCCGACCGCGTGATCTTCATGGATGGCGGAGTGATCGTCGAGGAAGGAAAGCCGGAGGATGTCATCGACAATCCGAAGACTGACCGTGCCAAGGCATTCCTCAAGAAAATGCAAGAGATGTAGAGAAAAATCCCCCGCAGAGCGTGTCTGCAGGGGATTTCTATTTTGTACGCTGTGCGTCCGTTAGAAAATATGATTACATCTTCTCCGGCTCGTCATACTCGACACCCTTCGTGTCGACGGTAACGGTCTTGATACGCTGGTCTTCAAGCGGTCGGTCCATGTAGTCGGTTGGAACATCCGCAATCTTATTCACAATATCCAGACCATCCACGATCTTGCCGAAAGCAGCATAGCTTCCGTCGAGATGCGGACTATTCTTGTGCATGATGAAAAACTGCGAACCGGCGGAGTTCGGCATCATGGTACGTGCCATAGAAAGAACACCCGGTTCGTGCTTCAGATCATTCGCAAAACCATTCTGTGCGAACTCTCCGCGGATTGAATATCCAGGACCTCCTGTACCATTTCCGTCCGGGCAGCCACCCTGGATCATAAAACCATTGATGACACGATGGAAGATCAATCCATCGTAAAACCCTTTCTTAATCAGAGAGATAAAATTCTTTACTGTGTTTGGTGCGATATCCGGATACAGTTCAAATGTCATAACATCGCCGGATTCCATAGTCATTGTAACAATTGGATTACTCAAATTTATCATCCTTTCTTGTAATTTTATCTAAAAGATGATAGTATAATACCATTATTGTAAAATTACATCAAGTGTGTAATTTTTTAAAAAGTTATGTAAACTAAAATGCAAAGAAGAGGTACGAAAAGTGGGAAAAACGGTGATTCGAGTCGTGAAGGGAATCATATTGTTGGTGGCGATTGTCACACTTGCCAATATGACCTATAAACATATACGAACCTATTACGATGATTATATGGACGAATACAAGGGAACGGAGTCGACACAGGGCGAAGATGTAACTGTTACGATTCCGGAAGGCGCATCTGTCAAGGAAATCGCGCAGATCCTGAAGGACAATGGATTGATCAATTATCCGCGTGCATTTACAAAGCGTCTGCAGGACTCTGAGTACCGTGGCAAGCTGCATGGTGGTACATACACCTTGAATACTGGTATGACAACCTTGCAGATGATGGCAGCCATGAGCCCGACATTCGAGGAAGATCAGCCAGTCGATTATCTGGTTGTGCCAGAGGGCTTTACGGTAGAGATGATAGCAGCGCGGTGCGAAGATCAGGGAATCTGTTCTGCAACTGAATTTTTAAATGCATGCAAATCGGTTACGAAATCTGATTTTGCATATCTGGCAGACATACCGGCAGGTGCCAATGTCAATTATAAGGTACAGGGCTTCCTGTTCCCGGCAACTTACGATATTTATGAGTCGACGACAGCGGAATCATTAGTCGATTATATGTTGAGAACGTTCGACAACTACTATACACAGGAACTGCAGGATCGTGCGGCAGAGCTTGGATACAGTGCATTTGAACTTGTGACGAGAGCTTCCATTGTAGAACGTGAGGCAAAGGTGGATTCAGAACGTGCGACGATTGCAGGTGTTATCAACAACCGTCTGAAAGCAGAAATGCCTTTGCAGATGTGTCCGACTGTCTTATATCCATTGACCGATGGAATGTATGACAAGAGTCAGGTTCTGTACGAGGATCTGGAACTGGATTCTCCATACAACACCTATAAGAATGCCGGACTTCCGGTAGGTCCGATCTGTAATCCGGGACTGGCATGTATCCAGGCAGTATTGTATCCGGAAGAGCATAATTACCTGTATTACCATGTTGGCGACGAAGATGCAGGTACACATATCTTTACAGAAAACTATGAAGATCACATAGATACACAGATTATTGGTGGACCAAACGGCGTGACACCGGATGGAGAAGCATCCACCGAGGAATCGACAACCGAAGAATCACAATAGGAATAAATAATGTATTAGGAGGGACGTTATGAGAACTTTTAATTTTAGGGCGCGAAACATCGGCGAAGAAAAATATCTGTCATACACAATGGGCGAGGATTGTGAGTTAGATGAGGATGTTTTGGATTACTGTCAGGACAATGCGCCGGAAGAACTGATAGAGATTATCTATGAAGAAGATGACGATTATGATTATCTGACCTACCAGATTACGGGCAAGACATCTCTGGAGGAGTACATTGCGCAGGAGCATGATTGCGAGAGCGTACTGCTCATCCTGCGGAATGTCGCACAGGAGATGATTTCCTTGAAGGAGCAGGCGATTCCACTTTCGTATGTATTGCTGAATCGTGGATTTATCTACGTGGATGCTGAGAAGAAGACAGTACAGTTCCTGTGCCTGCCAATCGAAAGCAAGGGCGCACTTTCTGTAGAATTCAAGAGCTTTGTACGCCAGCTGCTTGCGAACATGAAATACGATGTGGAAGAGGATCTGAATTATGTTGGTAAGCTCCTCACGTATATCAATGGAGATAACTTCAATCTGCGTGGCTTGATCGGACTTGCAGAGGCGTTGATGGAAGAGGAAGGAATCAGCTTCGAGGAGGCTGGAGCCATTGATGCAGACGGTGTAGAAGTTGTAAGTGCAGAGGAAGAAGCACCGGCAGAAAATATCAGCGACATCATGAATAGCCTGCAGGAAGAGGATGATACACCACTTCCGGAGATCGGCGACGATGAAGAAGACGAAGAGGAAGAAGCAGAGGAACCTGTAAAGGAAGAGGAAGAACTGGAAAGTATCCTTCCAGCTGGCATGCAGGTAAAGGAAGAAGAAACACCGGTAGAGGAGAAGGTGGCAGAACCGACAGAGGCTGTCGAGGAGACACCAGCACCTGTCGAGGAAGCACCGGCACCAAAGCCAGTGATGGAAAAGCAGGAAGCACCAAAGCCGGAACCAGTAGCAGAAAAACCAGAGGTTTCCCCAGCTGCAGAGCAGATCCTGTCACAGGTGAAGCCAGAGGGGGCAACAAATGGTGGCGAGAAGCTGCAGTTAAAGACAAACAAGAAGGAATCCGATATCAACCTGATCAAGGATCGGATCAAGGAGCTGGTTGGAGAAGTTCCATCTGCAAAGCCGACAGCACAGCCAACCAAGAATATCCAGACATTGGAAGATCTGGATCATTTCTTAGACAAGCCACCTGTGGTTAAGCGGAATGTGGTAAAGGTAAACCGTGCGGCAATCATCCAGCAGACAGAGGCTGAGATGGAGGCAGCTGAGGCAGAAGCAGCAGCTGAGACAGCAGAGTCTGCTGAACCGGAAACAACCGTACAAAACGAAGAACCGACAAGCGGACAGACAGAAAACATCAAGGTGCCTGTGATCGAGGATATCTACGATGACATGAACATTGAGAAGAAAAAGGACGATGAAAAGGACAAGAAGCCAAAGAGTACATCTATTTTGAATAAATCTGTAACAGAGCTTGTAAAAGATGCCGTTGGTGCTGTGAGTGCAGCGACTGCAGCAACCAATTCGCCGAAAGCATTGCCATATCTGATCCGTGTAAGTACAGAAGAGCGTATCATGCTGAACAAGGCGATCTTCAAGATCGGAAAGGCAACCAGAGGCGTGGACTATACCGTTGGCGGAAATGGAGCGATCAGCCGTCAGCATGCATTTATCATTCAAAAAGATGGGGTATGTTATATCAAAGATAACAAGTCTACGAATCATACATATGTGAATGGAAAGCGTGTAGAGGATGGGGTAGAAGAAATTCTGACACATGATTCTCTCGTAAGACTTGCAGATGAAGAGTTTACATTTAAGATTCGCTAATTAGGATGATTATATCATGAGGAGGTAGCAAATGAAGGGGTTAGAGTTGAATGTAACAAAACAAAACGGAATGACATTGGTGGAGTATCAGCTTGGAGTAGCAGATGTCTATGACGACAGAGTGTCAGACAAGGTTGCACAGCTCGGAAATATTATTCCGTTCCAGTACAAGGACGAGGATGGAAAGAGAAGTATTGTCTCTTATGTGCATCATGACACTTCTCTGGAAGTGATGCTGCGTCAGACATTGAAGAAGGCAGATGTACTTGCAATCCTGAAGGGACTGTTGTGTGCATTTGAGATTGGTGCAGCAGGTGTGCAGATCTGTTATCTGGTACGCGATCTGAATTATATCTATGTAGATCCTGAGAGCAAGGCAGTAAAGTGCATTATGGTTCCTGTAAAGCAGGATCCGTTGGGACAGTCTGATATCCCGGATTTCTTCCGAAATATTGTGTCACATATGCGCTTTGATGAAGCAGACAAGGATGATTATGTAGCAAGAATCCTGACCTTGATCAATACGGATCATTATTCCAATATGAAATTAAAGGGACTTGTAGATGCGGAGATGGAGAAACTTGGTCTCTTCTATACAAGAGACGAGGGACTTAAGAAGGAAGCAGATACAACCCCAGCTCCGGAAGTACAGAACCAGAATGTAAAAGTAAATCGTGTCGGCGTGATGAACAACATGCGTCCACAGGGTATGCCAGCGATGGGACAGCCAATGGGACAGCCGGTGCCACCGATGGGTGGACAGCCAATGATGGGACAGCCGGTACCACCGATGGGCGGACAGCCAATGATGGGACAGCCGGTACCACCGATGGGCAGACAGC
>ERZ827150.2752-NODE-2752-length-18278-cov-5.859354_pt1 | contig 18278 bp, 20 predicted proteins | sample MGYA00519779_ERZ827150 | MGnify/ENA primary metagenome ERZ827150 (study PRJEB31778, sample SAMEA3449267) | human gut metagenome | biome: human gut; feature: human-associated habitat; material: faeces | place: United Kingdom | collected 2010/2012 ...
TCGAAATCAGTTGATCCGCAAGGGTCCGTGGGTTCGAATCCCACCGTCTCCGCCAAATACAAATTCAAATTCCACATTCAGGCCCTCAGTTTCCTTCAAGAAGGCTTCATAAAACAGAGGAACCGCTTCCTCCTCATTGTAGCAGGGAATCACCACGCTGAGTTTTTTCATGGATGATGCTCCTTTCGTACTTATTCCACCAGATAGCAAAGCGTTTGCGCCACAAGGGAATGCAGCATGGAACGCAGGGTTTGGTCGCCGTCAACGACGTGGATATCCACCTCGCACAGCCAGTCCTCTCCGATCACGCAGGCCAGCGCGTCCAGCTGCAGATCGCATTCGCCGCAGCGCAGCCAGTAGCCAAGGAACGCATGACCGGATTTGAACCGGTGACCTCATCCTTACCAAAAATCTGTTTTACGTGGCGGGTGGGATTTCGTATGAGTTTGATACGCTGCACTTCAACTACAAAAATGTATTCGATATGCTTGACTCAACATCAGAAGCCTCAATATGATAACAAAAAAGACACTAAAAAAGTTAGAAAATGGATTGACAATGCACAAACATACAGCTATAATGAAATCAGATATCAGATGAGGGAGGAGAATGGCCGTGGCAAAGCAAGGTATTTTGCAGAAAAGGATTAAAAAGCCTTCCGTTGCCAATACGGTAATGCAGCGCGTTTATGATGCCCTTTTGGAAGGAGAAATCAAGCCAGGGGATTTGCTGCCCTCCGAAGCCGAGCTCTCTGAGCAGTTGAACGTTGGAAAATCCAGTGTGCGTGAAGCGATCAAAATGCTGAGCGCCATTGGTGTGGTTGAATCAGTGCAGGGCGAGGGTACGTTTATTCGTACCAGCATTGATGAAGCAGCCGTTAATCCCATGACTTATCAAATGGTTCTGATGCAGGGCGCCGATGAGCAGATTCTGGAACTGCGCTACTGCCTTGAGCCTGCATACACGCTGCTTGCTATGCGTAAGGCAACCCCGGAGGATTTGGAGAAAATCCATGATACGGTTGTCAATTTGGAGCGTAAAATTTGCACCAATAGCCAAACTGCACAGGATGACCTCGCTTTTCATGAGGCGATTCTGGATGCGACGCATAACCCCTATCTGATTCGTATCGGTAAAACCATTCTGCAATTGTTTGAAGCTTCTATTCAGAAGTCAATGTGTAATATTCCCGATCAGGCTTTGGAAGATCATCGAAGAATCATTGAGGCCTTTGAACAAAAGGACAGCGATGCGCTTCATGAAGCCGTGCTGAAAAGCTTTGTTGGTTGGGAAAAAATGCTTTATCATTAATCGGGTTTTCTTTTGTAATAACCGTGTAGACGGTTATTCTATCCCCTTACTCATCTGATATCTGTAGAAAGATATCTGAACATATGAAAAAAGGAGAATCAAAAATGCGGTACGAGCAGGTCGGAAAACGTTGGATTGTTCAGATTATGGACAACGGCGCAGCAGCACTCATCGACAGGCAGAAGGATGTTACCTGGGGAGGCGAAGTACCTGGCTGGGTTACCATGCGCAGCGGCGAATGCTTTACCCTTGGTGCTCCTGAAAAAGTAGGGCGGACTGCCGAGGGAGCCGCTTATGCCGTGTATAAAATCCCCGGGTATTCTTTCCGCGCAGTGTTTGCTCTTGATGAGGATGAGCTGACGCTCAGCATTGAAGAACTGTACTGCGAGGGTGAACTGGAATCCATCGAATACCCCGCGCACATGCTGCGGGTCGATACGGGCGTCAAAGGAGGATATGTTGTCATTCCTCATAAACAGGGTACACTCATCCCCTCCCGTCTGGACGATGGATTCATGCGCTATCGTCATAACACATGGAAAAACATCGCTGATATCGACCAGACCATGCCGTTTGAATTCTGCGGCCTGAATATGACATGGTTTGGCGCCAGCTTCAATGGCTCTTCCGTGATGTGCTATCTTCCCGAGGCGGTCGATATGGCGCTGCACGTTGCCGGCAATGCTGTATACGACGAAAACGGCAAGCTGGTCAACAGCCGTCAGGGCGATCTTCCCGGCAAGCGCTATTCGTCACTGACGCCGATCTGGCGTGCAAGCAGAGGCAAACTGCGCTATACGCGCCGCATGTCTGTGAAGCTGACGGAAAACGGATATGTTGGCATGGCCAAGCGCTACCGCGAGCTTGTGAAGGCATCGGGCAGATTTGTTTCCCTTGAAGAAAAAATCAAGATGAATCCTGCTGTGGCTGGAATGATCGGCGCTCCCGATCTGAAAATCTACATTTATACCCATCGCCGCAATGAACCGCGTCTTCGTTCCTGGTCAGAACCTGTGCTGGATGGTTACGAGTGTGTACACACCACGTTTGACCAGGTAGGAGAAATGGTTGAGGACATGCAGAAGATGGGCATGGAAAAGGCGCTGGTGCTGCTTGGCGGCTGGAACCGCGCCGGTTACGACCGGGAACACATTGATATGTGGCCTCCGGCAGAAGGTGCGGGCGGCGTGGAAGGTTTGGCCCGTGCCAGCCGTAAAGCCATCGAGGCTGGTTATGTCTTCTCCCTTCATGACAATTATCAGGACATCTATCCCGATTCACCCAGCTACGATGAAAAGCTGGTCATGAAGCAGCCTGATGGCTCTGTGCATCTGGGAGGCGTCTGGGATGGCGGCCTGTGCCGTCTGGTGTGTTCTTCTCAGGCGATGGATTTAGCTGATCCCGTTATTAAGAACGTAAAAGATCATACCGCCGTCAACTCGTACTACCTGGATACCACCACCTCCGCTCCCATGTATGAATGCTACGATGAAGATCACCCCATGGTTCGTGCAGATGACCGGGCGAACAAGCGCGCTATTCTGGACAAACTGGCTGCGCAGGGATGGGTAGTCGGTGCAGAAGCCGGTGTGGATTGGGCCGTGCCCGTTGCGACCTTCTTTGAAGGAATGCCCGGTTCGGCTGTAGACCTGAATCACGGCGCCGAGTCGGCTGACTTTGGCATGATGGTGCCGCTTTTTAACCTGGTTTATCACGACGCTGTGGTTTGCTACTGGCAGCATGGCCAGCCCTTTGGCCGCGAGGATCACGTCAATCACGTGCTGCATGATTTGCTCAGCGCACAGCCGTCCAGCTGGTCCCTCATCTATGAGCAGTGGGAAGACCTGAAGCCTTTGATCTGGCAGTGCTATGATCTGCTCGGCCGCCTGCACACCCGTACAGCGTTCTGTGATATGGTCAGCCACGAGTATGTGACGCCTGATTTCGAGGTGCACCGCACGACTTTCTCGGATGGAACGACCGTAAGCGTCAACTTCGACATCCGTTCTCATGCCTGCGGGGATATCATGCTGGCGCCCAAGGGCTTCTGTGTTTCGTTCCCCGGTGAAGAGCCCATCGTTGGCAGACTTTCCAGGGATATCGTTCTTGGTTAATACCATGCGGAGGAATGCATGGTAATAAATAAAAAGGAGGTCTCCAAAATGAAGAAACTGTTGTCCTTGTTGCTCACTGCTCTGATGCTGCTCGGCCTGTGCTCGCCTGCGCTGGCAGATGACGAACTCACGCTGGAATACTGGATTGCCGGTGACGCTCGTCGTACTCCTGTATACATTGAATCTGCAGGCCGCTTTACCGAAGCCACCGGCATCAAGGTCAATGTAACTGAAGAAGTTGGCGACAATACGCAGGTTCAGCAGAAGCTGCTGACCATGATTGCCTCCGGCAGCGCTCCTAACGTGCTTCAGGTGGACACCATGTACGTAGCTGACATGGCGCGTGCCGGCATCATCATGCCGCTGGATGAGTTTCCCGGCTTCCAGGAGACGAAGGACGCTATCATCGCGGCCGAAGTTGATCCCCTGGTTGTAGATGGCAAGACCTACGGCTTCCCCATTCGCGGCAACTCCATTCACCTTGTGTACAACAAGCAGATGTTCCGCGAGGCTGGCCTTGATCCCGAGAATCCTCCCAAGACGCTGGACGAGCTTGCTGATGCGGCTGTGAAGCTCACCAAGCGTGACACGGACGGCAACATCGAAGTGTACGGCTTTGAAATTGGCATGAATGCCGACCCTCACTGGAGTCTGCATGCGTTCAGTCCTATCTTCTGGGGCTTCGGCGGCGAGTATCAGCTGGAAGACGGTTCTTCCGGTTGGGGCAGCGAGGCTGGCGTCAAGGCGCTGGAATACTGGAACAAGCTGGTGAATGAACTGCAGGTATCTCCCGTGGAGCGCATCACCAACGGTTTTGTCAGCGGCAAGCTGGCCATGATGCTGGACGGCGAGTGGAATTTCCGCGCCTGGCGTGAAGAATATCCCGAGCTGGATTACGGCATCTCCACCATTCCCATGCCTTCTGCTGATGTAACTCCTCAGATTCCTCTGGGCGGCCGCGCATGCGTGATCCCCGTTATGAGCACCCATCAGGAAGAGGGCTGGGAGCTGATCAAGCACGTACTGTCCTATGACGAGCAGATGGCTTATACCAAGGCTGAAGTTGGTCTGGGTGTTCGTCAGGACATGGGCAGCGATCCCTGGTTCGATACCAACAAGAACTATCGTCTGGTGCTGGAGGATATGCAGTACTCCAAGCCCAAGGCTGCTACTGAGATCATGCAGATGGATACCATCGTGTTCGACGCCATTCAGCAGGTTATCCTGATGGGCGCCGATCCTGCGGAAGCTCTGGCTGCGGCTGATGAAGCCTATAACGAACTGCTCGCTTCGCTCGAGTAAGGAGGGCGGAGGAGTAATCCTCCGCCCTGCATTCTTAGCACAGGGAGGCTGCGCATATGAAAAAACAGAGGCTCTCACTCAGCCGGCGTCAGGCCATCATTGGCGTGGTGTTCCTGCTGCCGTTTCTGATTCACTTTTCCATGTTCCTGATTTATCCCTTCTTTTCAACCGCTTATACATCTCTGACAAATGCAAACCTGATGTCTCTGACAGAAAAATTTGTCGGACTGAAGAACTACCAGAATGTTCTGAAAGATAAGCTGTTTATTACTTCGCTGAAAAACACAGGTCTCTATCTGCTGATTGACGGTGTGGGCGTAGTGATTTTCGGCATGCTGATGGCGCTTGCTCTCAACCAGAAAATTCGCGGAATTTCCTTTTTCCGCACAGCGTTCTATATTCCTGTCCTGGTGGACTGGGTCATTGTATCCATTGTCTTTCTGTTTATTCTCGAACCCAATTTTGGCGTGGCCAACTATGTATTGAGTCAATTGAACCTTCCGCAGCAGAAATTTTTGACCAGTCCGCTGCAGTCCATGCCCATCATAGCCATCGCTTCCGTCTGGAAAGGATCCGGTTACTATGCCGTTTTCTTCCTTGCAGCTTTGCAGGACGTACCGGTTGATCTGAAAGAAGCGGCACAAATTGACGGAGCCACAGCCATCCGAACTTTTTTCAGCATTACGCTGCCGCAAATAATGCCTGTAGTCATCTTTGTGGTTCTGATTTCCTTCATCGGTTCCCTGAAGGGATTCGATCAGTTCTACATCATGACCAAGGGTGGACCGGCGCGTTCAACAACAACCATTATGTACTATTTCTATGAAGTAGCTTTTACAAATATGAAAACGGGCAAAGGAGCTGCCATTGCTATGGTTTTCACAGCAATTGTGCTTGCTTTTACAGCCGTTCAGCGTATTCTGTCCAGCCGCCTTGCCGGTGCGGACGGCGTAAATTGAGGAGGAACTGGCATGAAAAAAGCTTTCAAGCGCTTTCTCCAATATGGCATCATGCTTCTATGGACGGCTATATGCATTGGGCCGTTTGTGTGGATTCTGCTTTCCTCGTTTAAACCGCTTCGTGAAATTACGGCCTGGCCTCCTACACTGTGGCCGCAAACGGCAACAACCAACAACTATATCGAGGCGTGGAACAGCATCCCCTATGGGCGCTATCTGCTCAATAGCCTGTTGATTGCTACGTTATCCACAGCGTCGGTCGTGCTGGTAGCCTGTTTTGCCGCATACAGTCTGGTGGTTCTTAAGTCCAAGCTGTCCAAGCTGGTGGAGATCCTGATTCTGATCGGCCTGATTATGCCGGCTCAGATCACCTTCATCCCCCTGTTTAAAATGATGCGCAGCTTTGGCCTGATTGACAGCTATGCTGGTTTGGTTCTGCCCTATCTTTCAACGGCATTTGGCGTATACATGATGACCTCGTTCTACAAGATGATGCCATTTTCGCTGGTAGATGCTGCGCGAATTGATGGTTTGGGCGAGTTTGGCATTGTAACCCGTATCGTAATGCCCAACGCCAAAAGCGGCATCATCACCCTGATCATCTTTAACTTCCAGCAGGTATGGAAGGATCTGTTCTGGCCGCTGCTGCTGATCAACAAAACCGAGCTACGCACAGTACCAATTGGCATTACGGCGTTTTTGCAGCAGGAGGCACAGAACCAGGGGCAGATTCTGGCTGCAGCGATTATTTCAATCCTTCCGCTGTTCCTTGTTTATGCTATTTTTCAGAAACAATTTGTTCAGGGTGCTTCCTTTAGCGGTCTGAAGATGTAAACAGCAAAGGAGGATGCCCATGCCCCCGCTTAGTACCGCTGTTTCTGCCGGAGATTATGTGTTTCTCAGCGGCATACCTCCTGTTAAGAACGGGCAGGTGATTGCTCCGCAGGACATAGCGCTGCAGGCAGAGTATGTATTAACAAAAATGGATGAAGTACTGGCAGCGTTTGAATTATCATTGAAACACCTGGCTTATGTACAGATTTATCTGCAAAGTATGGATGACTATGAGACGGTCAATGCGGTATATGAAAGGCACATGCCACAGCCATATCCAGCTCGCAAAGTCATTATTACGGATTTCGCTGTGAAAGGCGTACGCCTTGAGATGAATGGTATCGCGACAGGAAAAACCAAAAAATGCATATTTATGCCATAAGGAGTGATTGATATGATTTTTGATGCGGATCTTCATCTTTCTCTCACGGAGGACAATGGTCTCACTGCGGAAGCTGCACTCCATGCCCTGGACAAAGCGTGTATCGACAAAGCGAACATCTGGCTTCAGCCGCCCTACATGCGCGTGATTGATGAAGCAAATCAATACATTTATCAATCTGTCAAGGCGCATCCCGATCGTTTCAGCGCAACCGGTTGGGTGGATCCCCACTTTGGAGAAGAAAAGTCCCGCGACATGCTCAAGCGCTGCATTGAGGAATACGGGATGCGCACCATCAAATTCAATGGAGCTCAAAACAGCTATTATATTGATTCACCGGAGCTGTTTCCGTTATATGAGCAGATGAATCAGGCTGGCTGTGCACTGGCATTCCACATCGGATCCGATTTCTTTGACTTTACTCATCCTTCACGTGCCCAGCGTATAGCGGAGCATTTCCCCACGATGCCTGTGATGCTGGTTCATATGGGCGGAGCAGGCAAACCGGATTTGAGCAATGCCTGTATTGACGTGGCCAAAGTCTGTCCCAATGTGATGCTGACAGGCAGCGCTGTATCCTACCTTTCAATCATTCACGCGATTAAAGAACTGGGACCTGAACGCGTCTGCTTTGGAAGCGACGCCCCCTTTGCCCTGCCGCATGTTGAACGCGCCGCTTATGAGGCATTCCTGCCCGATGTGACAGATGCTGCAGGTGCCGAGCTGATCATGTGTAAAAACGCCATGAATTTTTTCCAGTACAATTGAAAACGGTAATCTGGCTTGAACGCAAGCTAAGCCTGTTTCTTCTTGAAAGTAGTTATCAAAAATCCGGCTGAACTGCCCCCAACTGTGCAGACAGTACAAAAAACCTTGAGTTGGAAAAAGGAAGATTAACCGGAGTGACGAAGCGTAAGCGGAGGCACTCCGGTTTTAAGCTGGATCCGTTCACAGTTGTAGAAAAGGATGTAAACCGTTTGTCATTCGCTGGTTTGAAGAGCATGGCGCTACTGTCGACAATGATAACTTTGCACTTTCTCAGCTGTTGCAGTGGATATGGCGAAGCGCGATCCGTAATGACGAGTCAGTTGCTCTCTATCTTCCGTCCAGCAGGATGCGCAGATTGCTTATGAACTGGCTTGGAGAATCCTGCTCCCACAAAGTGAGCTGAACTCCTTGTAAATCAACAGGTTTGAAGAAAAATCCTAAAAAGAAAAAAGGATATTCATCATCCATCTTTCATCCGCACTTTACATAAATCAGAGAAACCACGACGTTGTCTGCTTGACGAAATCAAACGCTACATAACACACAGGATACTTTGAGGGACTGAGCAGCACACCCTCCCCTTCTCTATGAATCTATTCAAAATCCCCTGTGGACAAATCTGTCCAGAGCACTATCCCGCACCTACACAATTCGCGGTGAAGAAAGACAAATGTCAACGAAACATCCTTATTCTTTTACAAAATCATCATTACGAAAGGAAAAAGAACCTCATATCCCTAATCACATAGATCGAAGAACGTCTTCCCAAATTTCTGGATGAGGCGGTAACCAAAGGAACAGCCTCAAGGCTGGCTGCGCTGAGCCTTGACAACTGCATCTCCTCCGAAGAATCACAACCGCCATGTACGAAAGGGGTATTCGACATGGCGATACCTTGATTCACAGGCAATACCGTCAGCGAAGCATTCCTCAACGGCTTTGAGCATTACCAGAGGATCACGCAGATGTCAGTAGAGCCATCCCCACCCTCACCACCCTTCCGGGAGGTTTTGGGGCAGTACCAAAGCATATTCTGGAAGAAGCTGCGTACAAGTACCCGCACAAACGATCAGCATCAGGCAAACAAACGCATACTGCCCGCATTTTCCCACATTCTCATTGCGGATATCCCATCTCTCTACAGCGCTACACGATATTTTCCAAGTTGCTTAAACATACATTGAAACAAATCGGTTTTACCGAGGGCAAATATACCGCGCATGATTTCCGGGCAACCTGTGCTACAGAGTGGATGGAAGCGGGCGTTCCGCTCAAAACCATCTCTGCTATGCTTGGACACCGTGATACGCGAACAACCGAGCGGTATTACGAACGCCTGCGGCCTGAAGTTGCCTATGAAGGCGTGGCAGAAACACCAACACACCTCTTCAACTCAATGAACACAACAAAAACCGACTTGCATTGCACAAGTCGGTTTCATGGAGCTGACGTGCGGATTTGAACCGGTGACCTCATCCTTACCAAAAATTTGTTTGACATCGCGGTTGGGAGTTTCTGCAGCGAAGTTCAAGAGCATCAGACTCCAAAAATGGCAGGCATGTCAGTAGCAAGGAAACATATACCTTCCATACATGCAAAACAAACGATGATATAGCTCAGGGAAGCGAAGGTGATTTGTTTTTAGACTTGCTTTCATAGATAGAAAGTGCTAAGATTGCTGTTTGAGAGGAAAACATTTTCATGTTGCAATCACTTTTCAGGGAGACGAGTTAAGGAAATGCATGTGATTTTGATTGCGCCCGCTTTTCACGAGCGTCAGCACTTTCAATCTATTGTATCAGCCTATACAGGCCTGACCAGTCTAAGCGTGTTTTCAAATCCTGCACAGGCATCGGAATGGATGAGGGAACATCCCGTGGATATTGTATTCATGGATACCGATCTTCCGGAAGAAAAACCCGTCGAGACGGCCAAAGCGTTTATTGCGGCAATCCCGAATATCAGGATTGTCTTTTTAGCGTGCGATGGAAGCCTTGCGCTGGATGCACGGCAGATTGGCGCAGCGGGATTTGTTCTCAAGCCCTATACTGAAGAAAAGATCGTTCGTGTGATGGAACGCTGCTGCTATCAGCCGCTTCCTTCCCAACGCGTCGTCATTCAGACCATTCCTTCTTTCTCGGTCACCGCCCATGGCAAGCCTCTGCATATCTCAGCGGAAAAACCCAGAGAGCTTTTCGCTCTGCTGGTGGACGCCGGCGAACGCGGACTGACGACCTCGGAAGGCATCGCCTGTCTGTGGCCGGACAGAGGAAATGACAAGAGTACGCAGGCGCTGTTCCGCATGACCTACAAGCGGCTTGTCGACATTCTGGAGGAAGCAGGCATTGCCGATGTGGTTTCTTCACGGGATAAGAAGCGCTTTCTGATGGTGGACAAGGTGGACTGCGATTTGTACCATATCCTTTCCGGCGACCGGAAAGCACAGAAGAAATATGCAGGTCAGTACTTGCAGGAGTATTCCTGGGCAGAAGACAGAAATGCACAACTTTATCACGTGTTAATGTCGAAAGAATAAAAAATTCATCATAAAAATTAAATTTAATACATAATTGTTACGCATTTGTTACACTTCTTATTTCATACTATCATTGGTCTCCATTTATGCTGATTTTTTCAGGTGAGGGAATGATAGATGAAGGAGAAGGATCTAAGGCGTCTTTCACGTGCAGATCTTTTGGAAATGCTCATTGACGAGAGCAAGGAAGTACAGATCCTGCGTGAAAAGCTGGAAAAAGCAGAAGCCGAACTGAAAAAAAGAGAAATTGCCATTCAGAATGCCGGTTCGATTGCAGAAGCTTCTTTGATGCTCAACGGTGTATTTGAGGCGGCTCAGGCTGCTTGCAGGGAATATGTGGAAAATACCCACAAATACTGCGAGCCGCATGGGCCTTTTGGTGCAGCTGGTTATGAACCGCCTGCCTATACAAGGCCACAGCCTCCCAAGTCCTATGAAGACTTCCGCGGCATACCGTACGATCAGTATTTGCAGCACAACGCCATGCAGCCGCAAATGATTGAAACCTATGAACGGCCGATGAGAAATACATTCGAGCCTAAGAAATCCAGCCAGAGAGCAGCGCGTTACCGCAGTACCTTTGATACGCCCGGCTGGAACGACAAGCGCTGATTATCATACTGCAGGCGGGTGGCTATGAAACACAAGCACAAAAGGCCGATTCCGGAAATCGAAGAGCTTCAGGCTGAACTGAAGCGCGAAAAATACAAGTACCATTACCGAAATGTTCTGAACAGCACCGTGTTTACGCTGGTTGTGGTTGCAGCCTTCGCCATCCTGGTGGCAACGCTGTGGCTGCCAGTACTGCAGATCTACGGTACTTCCATGACGCCCACGCTCAACGAAGGCCAGATTGTGGTCTCGGTCAAGAGCTCGGAGTTTGAACAGGGCGATCTGGTGGCTTTCTATATTGGAAACAAGATTCTGGTCAAGCGCGTGATCGCCCAGGCGGGCGACAACGTGGTGATCCAGGAGGACGGAACCGTCATTGTCAATGGCCGCGAACTCGAGGAGCCTTATCTGATGGAAAAGGCGCTTGGCGAGTGTGATCTGGAATTTCCCTATCAGGTACCGGAATCAAGGTATTTTCTGATGGGCGACCATCGCGCCACCTCGGTGGACAGCCGAAGCAGCGTTGTAGGCTGCATTGCCAGCGAGCAGATCGTAGGCAAAATTGTTTTTTGCGTCTGGCCGCTTGACAGCTTTGGTGCAACCAAGTAAAGAATACCAAAGGAGCAACGTTACATGAACCGGGATTTGATGCTGAGGGCGGGCAAGTACAAAAAGCGCCGCAAGCTCAGGCACTTATGGAAACGAATCGTAAGTGCCCTGGGCTGTGTTGTCGTTTTTTGCACCACCTATGCATTGATTCTTCCTGCTGTTACGCAGGAGCGCGAAAGCTTTTGCGGCATCGAGGCGCATATCCACGCTCAGGAATGCCTGGTTCAGGGAAGTGAAATCGATCATTACGAATTGATGTGCTCCTACGAAACGCTGGGCGTCCATCAGCACGACGACGCCTGCTACGACGACCAGAAAAACCTCATCTGTACCGAAATCGACTATCTCATCCATATACATAATGAAACCTGCTATCGCGAGGACGGCAAGTTTGCCTGCATGATTCCCGAAGTTCCGCCGCACGAGCATACGCAGGAGTGCTATCAGCTGCTTGGCGGACATGTTCACGGCGAAGAATGCTATGCCTTCACCCGCGGTGCTCTTACTTGCACCTTGCCCGAGGAAGAGGCGCATACGCATCAGGAAGACTGCTGGATTTTCGGTGAGCAGCTCCTCTGCGGAGTCGAATCCGAGCATGTTCACGGCAGCGAATGCTAGGGAACGTACGATCACCTACTTGAGTTGATATATTACATATGGTGTTCTAACGAGGACTGAGAGATATCTATTCCATGATGCAGTGAAGAAGATTCCATGTGGCTACTCTACATCGGAGGGGTACTATGATCAATAATGAGGGCGTTTTTCAATTTGATAATTCCGGATGGCCAAAGGAAGGCGATGCTTTGCCCGAAGTGTTTATCAAGTTTCCCTTCGGTTTTGACTTTACGGAAAACTGTCTGGAGCGGCTCCGCACCGGCCACGCGAGCACCAGTTTAGGTTTTAAGTGGCTCTACATTTCTGACGATAAAATCTACATTCATCGCGGTGGACGATGCTTCTATCAGATAAAACTCCGCCCCGGTAAGCTCGTGCATACTGCAATCCATTATGTCTATAGCGATGTAGACAAATATATGGACGGCCATCATATTAGGCCGATGGAAACGCTGCTGATGGTCCTGCATAAATGGACTGATGATCTTCGCTCTACTACGCTCAGATCGGTGCGAAGCGTAGCCTATGGTCATGCTATTGCAGATGCTCTTGGCGTTCCTGTTGAGTTTTCTTCCCGGCAGGAGCTGAAAGAAAACCCAGTAAAAGACATGATGGGCTATGGGACACATCATGTCCCTGCGGGTACTTGGTCTGATGATACGAGCATGGCAATTGCCACGCTGGACAGTCTCACCGCAGGCATTGATTATGATGATATCATGAGCAAGTTCTGCGCATGGAAAACCAAAGCTGCATATACCGCAACTGATGAAGTATTCGATATGGGCGTATCCACTAACACGGCAATCTCCCATTTTCAAAAAGGTGTACCTGCGTTGAAATGTGGTTGTCCCGGTGAGAACGATAACGGAAACGGATCGCTCATGCGTATCTATCCTGCAGTCCTTTACTGGTACTACACCAATAAAGGCAATTTTTCAACGGATGGTTTCGATGAGTTTATCTTTGATGTGTCGAGCTTGACACATTCTCATTTGAGATCGAATCTATCCTGCGGAATATACGCTTACGCAATGCTACACTTGCTCGGAAGACGAACGAAGAAAAGCATCAGCGACGGCCTGTATCACGCTCATGTTACTTATGCAAAAATTCCTGAATACGCTTCTGAGTTGAAGCACTTCTCCAGACTCTTTGACGCGAACTTCGCAGCTCTGCCCGAAGCGGAGATAATGAGTTCCGGTTATGTTGTTGCCACACTTGAGGCTGCAATTTGGTGTCTCTTAAATACTGACAGCTATGAAGAGTGCGTATTGAAAGCGGTCAATCTTGGCAGCGACACCGATACTGTTGCTGCCGTTGCCGGTGCGCTGGCTGGCTGCTTGTATGATCTTGAAGGCATACCCGAAAAGTGGTTCGAGGGATTACTTCGGAAAGACATGATGGCGGATATCTGCCACCGCTTTGCTGATTCCCTCGCTGCTGCCCCGTCGAAAAAGCACAAGGCGATTGATATTCACGCTCATGTCCTGTTTGACATTGATGACGGAGCTGTCGATATGGAAATGTCCATTTCTATGATTAAGCAGCTATGGCAACAAGGTGTGACAGATGTGGTTTGTGCGTCTCACAGTTGGGGCGACATGAACTGCTATTGGGGAAATTTCAAGTTGCTTCGACGCAAGGTAAAGGAGCTTGGTCTCGGTATCAATGTCCATAGTGGATGCGAGATACTCTGTGATGATACTTGTTTTGGCAAGCTGCAATATCATAAACTCCCGACGATTGCTATGAGCAAGTTTGTGCTGTTGGAGTTCAATACATTTACATCGGCAGAGGACATTGTTCAATGCGTAAGAGGCGTTGTTGATCTAACGCCTTTCACCCCGATTATTGCCCATGCTGAGCGTTACGACTGTTTGAAATACGATGAGCGCGCATACAAAGAATTGCAGATTCGTAAAATCCCAATCCAGATAAATGCGTATAGCCTTGTAGAGGAAAAGAACACCTTCAGAAGAGAGTTCGCTCGTCAGCTTCTGAAAGACAAGATGGTAATGTTTATCGGCTCTGATGCACATCGGACAAACCACAGACCCCCAAATGTCAAAAGTGGTATTGACTATATTTACGAAAACTGCGACAAGGACTATGCTGATGCAGTTTGCTACAAGAACGCCGAGCAACTTTTGTTAAAGGAATGATGGGTGCAAAAATGCACCCTGATTTCTCAATCGGGTGCATGGAAGCGATTGTATCATAATCAACCGGATTAGCCAGAAATCACGCCAGTAGTCGGTTTTTCCGGCTGCTGGCTTTTCTTTTTCAGTTCGCTGCAAAGCCCAAACCATTGAGCATTGCGTCAGCCGAAGACAGCTTCGAGTTGTAATCCAGATGTGCGTAGATGTTTGCCGTAGTTGAGAAGTCGCTGTGACCAAGCCATATGACGCCTTCCAGAAGGCGAAAGACAAACCGAGTTTCAAAGCAAAGCACGAAGCCGAACTTGTGATTTTTGAGGCGGCGCGGAGTACGCTGCTTGCCATACAGGGCGATGAAAAATTACCGAGTTTGAAGGCGCTGCAAGCGGAACAGCAGAGACTTCTTGAAGAGCAACAGCGGCTCTATGATGAACGTGCAAAGCTCAAAAAGGAAGCACGGATGATCGACACCTTGAAAGCAAATGTGGACGATTTCCTCAAGCCGAATACAGAGCATGACCGCGATCAAGTTCGCAAAAATCAACTTGAATAAAGATAAATGCCTGAGCTGATTTATAAAACCAGCTCAGGCATTTTCTGTATTACCTCGTGTGATGAAACATTCGTGCAAATCGGTCGTATTCACCCTAAGTTTACGAAATTCTATTGAATATCCGCTCTTGCAATGGTATAATTAAATAATTATGCTATACATTCTGTGTCGAGGTGAAAGCTATGAGAGCAAGCTACAAAAAACTGTGGAAACTGCTTGTTGATAAGGATATGAGCAAAGGTGATCTTCACAAGGCATCTGGGCTGTCTTCTAGTACCATGACAAAGCTCCGAAAAGGCGAAGACGTGTCAATGGAAGCCCTGAGAAAAATCTGCATTTGCCTCGGCTGCAATATCGGTGACATCGTGGAGTTTGTAGATGAAAATAAGTAAGAGTCTGCTTTATGGGTCAGTCAATATGATAACAACGAGCTTGGGGAACCGGCTCTGACGGAGAAATGAATGGAACAATCTCTGATTTATAATGGAACGATCACGGCGGAACAGTTCCTCTTTTACGAAATCCGCATTGCATCGAAGTATTACCTCGACGGGACATCCGTAGAGGACGCTATCGAAGAAATCAAAAAGAGCAATTTGTTTCAGTATCCGACCGAGCGACTTGTTGCCCGTATGGTGCGAAGTTGCTATAAGCGACTGGCTGCCTTAGATGATGAACTACTCCAGCAGGAATTATCATCGGCTCCGGCTGAGATTGCAAAGCAGATCAACCTCTATGCCATGATGCGATACAACCGCATTGTCTGGGACTTCATGGTCGGCGTGATCGGAGAAAAGTTCCGGAGTCAGGACTTCGAGTTTTCACGGAAAGACCTGAATGTCTTCTTCTCCCACTTGCAGGAGCAGAACGACGATATTGCCGGATGGAGCGAGTCAACGGTCAATAAAATCAAGCAAGTGCTGACAAAAGTTCTGGTCGAGGTTGAGATTCTTGACACTTTCAAATCGACGCGGCTCAATCCGCTGTTCCTCTGCGAAGAGCTGGAGGAAGGCATCCGCAGAAATAACGATCTCGAAGCACTCGCAGCTTTTAACTGCTTTAGATAGGAGGCTCTGGCATGAGCGACATCAAGCAAGAGTTGGATAGAATCCGGGACAGAATATCTGACCCCAGTTTTCTTGCCAATAAAGGATTAAGCAACGAAGTCGGCATTCATGTGTTCTGCTATGATCCGGCAGACGAATTGATTGTCAGAGACTTCGTTTCCCGGCTGAAAGCGGAGAGCGGAACGCCGTACCACATTAAGGAATGTGACCTTTACGAGATTTTTCTGAGACTCTTGGAGGACAAGCGTGTTCTGAGATCCGTGGACGGGCTGGAAGAAAAACGCGGAAAGGAATACCTTCTCAAGCAGCTTCAAAAGATTGCAACGCCGGAGGCACTTCTGGAATACATGAAGTACGAGCCGCATGAGTACGGTGATGTTCTCTTCCTGACCGGCGTGGGAAAAATCTTCCCGTTTATGCGCTCTCATAAAATGCTGGACAGTATGCAGCATCTCTTTGAGGACATCCCCATCGTCATGTTTTATCCGGGATCGTTCAACGGGCAGGACCTCGGATTGTTTGGAAAGTTTCTGGACGGACACTACTACCGGGCATTCAACCTTTTGTGATTGGAGGAAGGCACTATGAAAATACAAAGTATGTTCCAAAAGGACATCGACCGTGACATCAACGGCGTTATCAAGGTGTCGCAGGATGACCAGCAGAGCTTGAAGCAGGAACTCAGCGAGTACATTATCACGAAAGAACTGCGGCGTCATTTCGCCACGTTCTTTGATAACTACGTCAAAGCCATTGACAATCCGACCGACAAGATCGGCGTCTGGATTTCCGGCTTCTTTGGAAGTGGTAAATCTCACTTCCTGAAAATGCTCTCCTACCTTCTCTCCAACAAAGAGGTGGACGGCAAACACGCCTTTGATTACTTTGCGGACAAGTTTGACGATCCGATGATGTATGCGACGGTGCAGAAATGCGTCCGAATCCCCACGGAGTCCATCCTGTTCAACATTGACATCGAAGGACCGATCAACAAGGACAAGACCGCCGTGCTGCGCGTCTTTGCGAAGGTGTTCTATAACCACTGCGGCTTCTATGGCGAAGACCTCAAGGTGGCGAAGCTGGAACGCTTCATTGACAAGCAGGGCAAGACGGATGCCTTCCGCGCTGCCTTCAAGGAAGTCAACGGGGACGAGTGGGTCAACGCCCGCGATTCTGCTGCCTTCTTCGAGGATGATGTGGTTGAGGTCTTGCAGTCTGTTCTCGGCATGAGCCAGACAGCAGCCCGCAACTGGTTCAACGGCGAAGAGAATGCCGACATGAGCATCAAACAGCTCGTGTCTGAGATCAAGGAGTATGTGGACAGCAAGGAAGGAAACTTCCGTCTCCTGTTCTGCGTGGATGAAGTCGGTCAGTACATCGGTGACGACGGCGATCTGATGATGAATCTGCAATCGCTGGTGGAAGAGATCGGTGACAAATGCCGGGGCAAGGTTTGGGTCATGGTCACAAGTCAGGAAGCGATTGATTCCGTCGTGAAAATCACCGGCAACGACTTCTCCAAGATTCAGGGACGCTTCAATACCCGTCTGAGTCTTTCTTCCTCTTCTGTTGACGAGGTCATCAAGAAGCGTGTTCTGGCGAAGACAGAGGACGCGGATCATCTTCTGCAAATGGAGTACGAGAAAGAGGCTTCGGGTCTCAAGAGCCTATTCGCCTTTGACAATCCGATCCTTGACATCAAAGGCTTTACCAGCGCGGCAGAGTTCAGCGCGACCTTCCCCTTTGTGCCGTATCAGTTCATCGTCATCCAGAAGGTTCTCGCGGAAATCCGCAAGCACGGCAACTCCGGCAAGCACCTTTCGGGCGGCGAACGCTCCATGCTGTCCGGCTTCCAAGAGGCGGCGCAGAAAATCGAAAACAAGGATGAAAACGCCCTTGTGCCGTTCTATCAGTTCTATGACACGGTACATACCTTCTTAGAGAGTGCCATCCGCCGGGTCATTGACCGCTGCCAGAATGCGGCGGATGCCAACGACGGCTTGGAACAGCAGGACGTGAACGTCCTCAAACTTCTCTACCTCGTCCGCTATATTGAGGATGTCAAGGCGAACATTGAGAACATCGCCATCCTGATGATCGACGATATTCACACCGACAAGATTGCCCTCCGTGCATCCATCACGGCTTCTCTGGAACGCCTTCTGTCTCAGAACTACATCTCCCGCAATGGCGATACCTATGCCTTCCTGACAGATGAGGAACAGGATATTGCCATCGACATCAAGAATACGCCGGTTGACAGCGCACAGATCGTTCAGAGCATTTCTCAGACGGTCTACGGTGAAATCTATCCGGCAAAGAAATATAAATACGGCAAGTATGACTTTGCCTACGATCAGTACGTTGACGAGATGTTGAACGGCGCGTCCACTGGCGGAATGCGGCTTCGCATTGTCACCGTGGCAAGCGACCTCTACGGCGTTGGAGATCAGC
>ERZ827150.2760-NODE-2760-length-18206-cov-3.013167_pt1 | contig 18206 bp, 9 predicted proteins | sample MGYA00519779_ERZ827150 | MGnify/ENA primary metagenome ERZ827150 (study PRJEB31778, sample SAMEA3449267) | human gut metagenome | biome: human gut; feature: human-associated habitat; material: faeces | place: United Kingdom | collected 2010/2012 ...
ATCACTTCCCATCCAACCCGGATAGAGATGTACCGCATAACCGATGTTATCTCCTTCGATAGGATTGACGGCAAACCCTTTATACAACCCTTGATAACCCAAACCAGGTATCCAAAGAATGTTACCACAACCTTGTGCACGCATCGCATCTACCACCGACTGAAAATACTCTTTCAGTTTATCGAAGTGTCCCTGCGAACCGGCTCCATAAGTACCATCGGGACCAAGTATATTAATCGGTTCGTTGGCCAGTTCAAACATAATGTTGGGATGATTCTTCAATTTCGGATGCTGGGCTACGTGTGTCCATACTTTAATGAGATACTGATTATACTCATCTCCTACAGCTATTTTTTCCGGACATACTCCGGGAGGACGCATGACTACATAAAGTCCTTTCGAGACAGCATATTCCGCCATCGGAATAAATACCCTATCAAGATAGTTTTTAAACCGATTGAAATCGAATGCTGAAATGTCATTCTCTCCTTCTACATGAATTCCCGGAGAATTTGACCAATACGGGTCCATATGTAATCGAAGAAAATTCATTTTCCAACCGGCAGCCATAATGTCATCAATCAACCCTTGATTGTATTTCAAGCATTTCTCCACATCATAATTGTCCCATTTCTGCCCCATCTCATTGAACCACGGACTATAGGTCTGTGCAAACCCATGCAGGTTCACTTTATTCCCATGCGGGTCTACCAGATAACGGCCTTCAACATGCAGTCGAGGCATTGACATATCTTCCCATGCCCAAAGTGCGGAAGAAGACATCAAACAGCATAAAGCTATAAGAAATTCGCAAAATACGTTTGTAATGTTTTTCATAAGCTATATATTTAAATTACTTCAACAAAAAAATTAATAAGAATCGCTATGCCGCGATATTACTTTTTCACCTGAATAAATGAGATTGCCCGATGTACAAACACCTTCTATCACTACCCCATAATCGGCAGCAGAATCAGCTGTATAGAAGCTGACGTGAACAGTTCCCGATTCATCAACCTGCACGCTCGGATTCCAGTATATCGTAGAACGTAAGTCTGGCTTGACGGATTCTTTCTTTGCTTCCGTGTCATACGCCGGTGAGTAGAATTCTACAGTTTGTTGATAACCTAAAGTCGTAATAGTCTGTATGTTGCTATTCATTTTATTTTTCTGTATAAACCCATTCTTCGTAGTGACTACTATGGCACCATTTCCCGCAGCCGCCCCGTAAAGAGGACCGACAGAAGTGGCAGGGGAGTAAAAAACATCTTTGATGTCATCCACGTCCAACAGGTCAAAATCAAAGTTTTCTTCGGGAACATTGTCCAGCAACACCATGACCGGAGCAAATCGATAACGCACTTCATTATTCGTGATAGTAATACCCGGCAAACGTCGCAAGAGGTCGTATGTAGAAATAAAATGTCCTTTTTTTACATCCTCTTCCGTCAGCACCTTCGAAACTCCCACCGAATAAAAGGGAGATTCCGTTTTTACAACTCTCTCTCTTCTACCTGTCACTATCACTTCCGCCAGATTATAAACTCTCATTCCATTTTCTATAGTATATTTTTGGTCCATCTTTGCCATATAATTCTCCTCGATATGCGGTTTTTCAATGCGGGGAATACACCCGATTCGGGGAGCAGGAAACGATTTGTAAGGATCCAGTTCGATAAAAACTTTTGAAGAACCTTTCTTGCTGAGCGCCTGGACAATATAGTGAGTACCACTGGGATATTCCAGTTTATCGAATACAAACCGCCCATTCCGGTCAGGCTTCGTCAGTTCTGTCCCGATGAGTGAATCTTTAAGGGCGAGCAAAGAGATATTTCCCTCTTTCAATGCAGAAAACAAGCCCTCTACTTTACCGGAAACTTCGTCACCCAATTCCAAATTATAGGGTAATGCGCTGGTTACGTTGCCTTTCAAGACCTCCGGTATGTTGTATTTCCGCCAGCCTTGTGTCATCATCAGCAAATCCAGGGCATAGGAAGAACTGCGGTTGTCTTGCAGGTAACTCAACGGTGACTCAATGTGTCCTTTAAGATCGGAAGTGAGCAATAAGGTGGAAACAATGTTGGAAACGGTATCCGGCTTCACGTCTGTTCTGTCAACAACTGCAAGTGCAAAGTTGCCTGACATGGGGTTTCCATTTATATCTTTAATCTGTATATCCATATCTACCTTCTCTCTTGCCAAGTAGTTTTCACGGTCAAGCCGGACTTCAGTCTGCGCCAGTGCACTTTTTTGCAGAGAAAACACTAAACGTTCGCTCAGAATATTTCTGCCTTCATCAACCAGCAGAAAATGAACGATGCCCGCCGGAAAAAAGTCTTTTTCAAAGTCAACATAATTTTGTTTATCATCCCAGGGCTGTGCATACAGAACGATGCCCCGCAAATGCGCCACCAGTGTCAGCGAAGTGCCCAATGGGGTATCGGGTGATTTGGAAAGACTTACCCGCAAATAATCTTTAGACCAAAGTGTATTCAGGGAGATAGCATCCGGAGAAGGTTCGGGCAAATCAAAACGCTTGGAAACGCCTGTTCCGTCACTACAAACGGCATGATACTTTTTTCCGGGAACATAATACATCCGAAAACTCCCCATACCCAAATGCTGGCTTTTGAAATCGGCACATACCTGACCTTCTTCGTCAAATACTTGACCTTCTACCTCTGTAGACAAACCATCTGCATCGATGGCCTTAAATGCCATTTTGATTGTGGTGGATTGAGCTGCATGACCTCCTTCGGGGAAGAAAGCCACATCAAAGGTTTTACTCAATTCGGGGATTCTGAAATAGCGATTGGAAATTTTGCCGTCATACACTGTCTGTAACAAAAACGTGCGCGAAGCAGGAATCTCCTTCTTCTTGAAAGTGTAATGGATATTTTCCCCTTCCAATGATAAGACTTTTCCTTCTTTGTCCCTGTCTCCATCGGGGAAAAGAATGGCTTGTGTGGGAGTGACGGATCGGTTGTCCGGTTTACTGAGAAAATGTATTTCCGCATGAACGTCGTTGTTTTCAGCAGAATAACTGATTTCCGGAGATATCGCTTCGGATACGGGATCGGATATATAAATCAGTTTATGAGGAAAGTACTCTTCACCTATATTCTGCATGAACCAAGTGTAGGCTCTGAGAGAATAGTTGCCTTCCGGCAGGTCCTCACCCAATGGAATATGTCCGTAAAAACACCCCAAAGAGTCCGGTCTTATTTTCACTCTCTCCACCAAGTTGCCCAACGGATTCACCAACTCTACATATACATATCGACTGGCATTAGCTTGCTTTAACATAAGAGCATCTACTAAATGTGCCCTGAACCAAAGGGTTTCACCGGACATGTAAATGCCACGGTCTATTTGAAGGTAAAGCTTTTCCTGAGGGAAATGCGACATTTCTTCTCTGAACAGATTTTCAAGGGTATCTGTCGGTACAGACTGGGGAGCGGTACCATCTGCCCAAAGGCTGGGAGACAGTATCAGGCAGCACAACCATACCATGTATTTGACAGAACTGTTCGCAATGTTCTTCATTATTTTTTCTTTTTAATTATTAATTCACCACAGAATACACAGATTAACACGAATACTTTCTCATTATCAGCATTATAGAGTAACAGATTGCTTTCTTCCTTGTTTTCCAATGGAAAACAAGGAAGAAAGCAATGGAAAGATTTCACAAGTACTTATTAGTAAGTAGGCATTGGAGAATCTGGATAATAAACTACTCCATCCAAAACTTGACTCATTTTTACAGAACGGACTATTTGGCTCAAAGGCTCTAAATTAGTTGTTTTATACACACAATAGTTTGTACATGCTGGTAATGATGAACCATTACCAGGAGACAATTTGGGACACCCTCCATCGTAAAGACGAATATCTAAAGTGAAAGTCGCATCCGGACGATCCCAAAATCTATCTAATTGTGGATGGCTAATTTTTATTACCTCGGACATAGATGAAGTAAGAACCGGGAGATCAACCCAATTCGTAATATCTTCAACATCATATACAGGGTTAGGGGTATAAGGGTAATAAGGAAGGGATTCATAATGATCGAAACTCTGAACATGCAAGATATATAACAATAACCCTCTTTTAGGAAACTCTCCTCTCGAAAAATAGAAATTATGCTCCAAGTCTACGCCTATACTTAATACTGGATATCGTGGATTATATCCATGACTACAATTTGGTGGAGCAGCAGGATCATTCATAATGCCGAGTGAAATAGTTATTGGTTGACCAACATATCCATTAGAAGAACGACCTCTTACTGTCGCTATCACAGGTCCACTGTATGATGCAATAGAGGACACAAAAAACTTCTCACTTCCAGAGTCGTTACTACTTGAAAATGAACCCAATGACATACCAGACTCAGTAAATACTCCTACTTCGATACCAACATACTTACCAAATGGCTCATTCCAAGAAATAGAAACAACATTCCCTAACAATGATAAATCAAGAGAACCCGACGGCCCCCTTGTCCTTGCAGACGAAGGGTCATTTTTTTCTTCTATGATCGGATCATCTTCTCCTTTACATCCGATACATAATAGCATCAGAAACAAACAATAAAATAAATGCTTCATAATGGTTCTGCTTTAAAAATTTGACAATATTTACTTATAGAATGGTGTTTCTCACGAAGCACCATTCTTAAACTAATGATAATAAAAAAGTCACAATCTGTTTTTTACCTTAAAAACACCTTTCTAATAATCGTACTTTCTATTTTCTTCCATCCAGTCGTTTATCTTGCGTACTTCATCATCGTTCTTACGCTCTTTGTACACAAATCCCCGGGTTTTCTTCAACATACCATCCTCTCTGAAAGTATACCACAAATCGTACACTTCCATTTCGGGGTAATACTTACCGCCACCACTGACAAGGTTAAACTTATCCCAAGACGTTAAGGTTACTGAATTATCCGGATTTACGGTGATATTAAAGCAATAATCGGGTCTGTAGTCTGTAGCACCTTTCGACCATTCATTCTTTTGATGATACATACGTACAGTGTTACCATCGACTACAGCTTGCAACGTGCGAGGCGACTTATAGATAACGGAATCTTTCGGATTATCAGCAGGCTTAATCACACCGTCCATATAATAAAGCCCTGAATAGTCATTCATCAGATTCAGACGGATTAGCACCACTGTATCTTCTTTAGCCAGTTCAAAACGAGATGTTCCACTAAGTTTAAACGCCATCATATAGAGCGAATCTATATGCAAAGTGGATGGGTCAATGTGAACAGGATACGTGCCATAGGCTTCACCCTTTTTCACAATTACATTTTCTTGCGGAAAACTATAGATACCATTTGTCAACGTACGATACTTTATATCATCCGAACCAAGTTCTTTCTGGTTATAACTTTCAATACCAGAAGGAAATTCTTCAACAGTAACAGTTATATCTTCCTTGGTAGGCAGCGAACCGCTGATGGCAACCGATGCATATATGGTATCTTTTTCATAACCTATATTCAGATCTCTATTTATAATCTTATCTTTTGCCCCAACCAGATAAACCGTTTCGGGCCATAAATTCTCTTCCATAGGTATTTTATTGTCGCAACCTGCCATACATGCCAACAGCAAGGTTATCGAAAAAAATGCTATTTTCTTCATATTATCAACTTTTATTGTTTTCATTTTAATTCCATCCTGGGTTCTGTACCAACTTACCGTTCTTTCTCAACACATTTCTGTCAAGCGGCCACAGATACATCTTGTTGGAAAACATACGTTTCATGGTTTTTTCTGTATTCCAAATTCTTTCTGTATAGAACTGTTCGCGTTGTGATTCGCGAGCACTTACATCCAATCCTCTGATGGGTTTGTTGTAAGCGTCATAGGCATCTTTCCAACGGCGCAAATCCCAATAACGATGACTTTCGAAAGCAAACTCAATCAACCTTTCATGCTTAATTAGTTCACGCATCCTGCTTTGGTCGGCTGCATCGGCAGTTGTGATTCCCGGTTGACCGGCACGATAACGAATCTGATTGAAATATTTCACCATTTGATCCACATCACGAGTAACCGTCACCTGCCCATCTTCGTCCGTATACGAACCTTCCATTTCATTCATCGCTTCTACATACCCCAACAATACTTCGGCATAGCGAAATATCGGATAAGTCTTCGCTTTTACCACTCCATTCCAAAAGATACAATCATCCTGATGCACATATTTCCGGCAGGTATATCCGGTCCTGGTTCTGTTATCATTATTATTCATATCAGATGCACTACCTCCGTAGTAATAGTCGGTAACATAGTTTCTGGTACCTGCTGACAAACCGTCACGGTGGGAAGTTGTAGGCCAGATACAAGCATTGAAACCAATAGCCGCATAAAAACGCGGCTCGCGACCATCATCACGATGAGCTCTGTTTCCGGAAAGAAGATAATCTGACGAGAATGTTTTATCTTGTCCCACTGCCTGCCATGATTTTTCCGCCTGAGTAGCTTCACTAAACGGTCTACCGTCAGCCATCCGGTATTCATCAATCATATCTAAAGTAACACTAAATGAAGATATTCCCCCCAATTTGGAAGGTGTCACAAGAATATAGTTTCCATTATTTTTTGAAAAATAGATGTATTCTTTAACCAACTCAGGCTGGTAAGTACCATCAAACAGCGTCTTGTATGACTTATAGGGGTCTATACCTCCGGCTCCATCAGGGAAGTCGGCATCAGATACCGTCTCGGGAAGAGGCAATGTGCCTGTACCCTTTTCATTCACTATTTTGGATACAGTATGAATGGCATACTTATTCATATCAATAATCCGCTTGAACGTGGCGGCAGCTTTTCCCCACTTAACCTTGTCTTCCGTCTGGGCAATGAAATTCCTCCCCTCTGAGTCTTTCCAATCGGAATAGTAACTGTTACCATTGAAAAGGGGGCTGGCAGCATAGAGCTGCATACGAGCTTTGAACGCCAAAGCAGCACCCTTGGTAGGTATATACTGCAATGCATCTATACGACTTGCAGGCAGCAATTTAGCTGCTTCTTCAAAGTCGGCACAGATTTTCTCTACACACTCATCGTAAGTGGAACGCTCGAATGAAACTGACGCTACATCTTCGTCCGTATCGAAAGGACGGTCGGGAAGTACAACCACAGGCCCGTACAATCTTACCAAATAGAAATAGAAGTAAGCCCGCAGAAAATAAGCCCTTCCCTTGAAATCACGCATTTCCATCTCGGTAAGCTCCTGGTTTTTGGATATATTCTCCAATACGATGTTGGCCTTACGGATTCCTTTATAGCACTCGGGCCACGGATTAAACCATGAGTTCGTTTCTTTCACTTCATCATAAAGTATAGCATTTCCATTCGTTACGAACGGAACGATTGCTTCATCTGAGCCCAATCCACTGGGCAATGTAGAAGCCGCTCCCCAACCATTCATAAGTATTGATTCATCGGGAAGAAGAGCAGCCGCTCCATTGATATACTCTTCCGTTCTGGAGCGGGAAAGGAAAATGGAGTCCAGTGTGGTCTGATCGTACACATATTGGTCAATGTCCAAGTATTTTTCGCACGAACCGAACATAATGCTTGAAACCAAAATAACGGTTATTGCGGCTATTCTGCCGAGAAAACCGAATTCTCTTTTATAATTTCCAAATTTTATCATAATTGTCAGGTTATATTAGAATGAAAGATTAAGCTGTAAAGTATACACTCGCTGGACAGGATAGACTGTTCCATTATCTCCCGCTTGTGCAGGATCCAGCATCTTCTCTTTAGACCAAACTGCCAAATTGTCTCCAATCACACTAATTACTGCTTTCTGGAGACCAAACTTTTTCAGGAATTGGTTCTTGAGTGTATAAGAGACTTGCACATTCTTCAGACGCAAGTAACTACCATCAGACAACCAAAAAGAAGATGATTGACTATTATTACTGCTACCTCCATAATAAAGACGAGGGTACTTGGCGTTCGGATTCTCAGTGGCAGGGTCGCCTGAGATTTCACGTGAAATCCATCGGTTTGCCGGGTTGGCAAAATCTGTAATCACATTACCGGCTGTACTACCCGAGAATGGCTGATACATATTTCCACCTTTAAAAAAGGTCACGCGGCTTACTCCCTCGAACAGGACACTTACATTGAAGTTCTTCCAGTTAAACTCTGTGGCAAATCCATACTGTATCTGAGGCACATAAGAATACTTCAAAGGTACAATATCATCCCAATTGACAATGCCATCGCCATTGACATCCTTATACTTGATGTCACCCGGCAAGTAATTACCAAAATCCTGACGAGGACTATTATCTATATCTGCCTGGTCTTTAAACAAGCCCAAAGCTATCAAGCCTCGGTTAACTCCACTTTGATATCCTACGGCTGATTGGTAATCGTATTTCTTAAGGTCTTCCTCGAAATTGGTGATTTTGTTCATGGACTGTGTATAGTTGGCACGTACAATCAGGTATTTGTCATTGTCACCCAAAGGTTGCGTATATGAGATATGTCCATCCATACCCCAGCTCTTCATTTCACCCACATTGGCCCAAGGCAATGACGGAAGTCCCATCTCTTCCGGTACACTCTGGCGTTGCTGATAAATACCGGAACGTATATCCTGGAAGAAATCGACTGTCATCTCAAAACGTTCATGGAAGAAACGTGCATCAATACCGATGTCAGCTTTCTTGGCCTTTTCCCAGCGCAGGTTGCTGGAACCTACTTGCGTTTCGGTCAAACCGGAACCGTTATTCCAACTGCCGGAACCTGTGTAACCAATCAAAGTAAGATAGGGAAAACGTACCGAGTCGTCCCAAGTGAGGCGGTCGTTACCTACTATACCATACGAAGCCCTGATTTTGAAATAATTGATAAAATTGTCCTTATTACGCCAGAAGCGATATTGCGTGGGAGCCCAACCTATAGAAACAGCAGGGAACCAACCAAATTTCTTACCTTTCTCAAAAGCCTCCGAACCGGTGTAACCCATATTAAATTCGGCCATATAAGTATCATCATACGAATAAGAGAAACGGCTTGAGTAACTATTATATCGTTTAGGGATAGCAGTCAGCAATTGATTATATTTCGATGCTTCATAATCGCTCCATTCGGCCTTCACCAAAGCACCCACCTTATGTACCTTATTAAATGTCTGGTCGTAATTCAGTCGGAAATCCCAATAAATTCTACGCTCAGTGTCATTCCAATTTGTATAATAGGGCTCCACTGCATCAGATATTTTCTCCAAATCGAGTGTTCCATCACGTTTATAACCATGAGCATAATAAATGGCCGGCATTTTTTCGCGAACTTGGGTTCTCGCACCTATCGAATTAATGTTGACCAATCCTGCAATACTCAGTCCGGGAGTTATCATCTTCAAATCCTGATTGAGCTGCATCGTGATTTTATTATCATTGGAATAGAACTTGCGATAACCCGTCATATTCAACAATACATACGGACTAATATTCGATTTATCAGTGCCATATCCAGGTGCCTGCCCTGTGGTGTACATCAACGGTACTGTCACCGGAGTCAGATTGGATTGTGCCTGCCACAATACCTTACTGTCGTTTCCATATCCCGGATAATTCTGAGTAACAATCACAGTCTCTTCGTTCAGCGAAAGCGTAGTGGTGGAAGTGACATTTACATCCACATTAGCACGGAAATTGAACTTGTTGTAGTTTACGTTCGTATTGTATTTGTTTACCCCTTTATCTTGTTTAAAGATGGCATCTTTTGTCGTAAAACCGGCACTGATGTAATAGCGAGCTACTTCACCACCTCCCGACGCACTCAGGAAGTATTGCTGGTTCCAGGTATAATCTCTCAAGATAACATCCCTCCAATCCACATCCGGATGAAAATCAGGGTCCATATGGTTCCTGAACAAATCCACATCCACATCGGAATAGACAGGAATACGTCCACGTGTCACGGCAGCTTCGTTGGCGAGTGCCGCATATTCCGCAGCACGTACATATTTGGGCATTCGAGGAGAATAAGAGATACCGGCATTTGCCTTTACCTGCAAATTCAGTTTTCCGGCTTTACCCTTCTTGGTACTTACCAATACCACACCGTTGGCACCACGTACACCGTAAACCGCCGTAGAAGAGGCATCCTTCAAGATAGAAAAACTCTCAATGTCTTCGGGATCAAGCGTATTCAAGTTGCCTTCGACACCGTCAATCAACACCAAAGCTCCCTGTCCGGCACCAAAGGTACTGATACCACGTACCCAGAACTCGGAGAAATCCTTGCCCGGCTCTCCACTACGTGTAACGGAAATGATGCCCGGAACGCGTCCGCCCAACATGTTGCTTATGGAAGTGGCAGGAGTTTTCAGCGTAGCCACCTCAACTCCGGTAATGGCACCTGTCACATTAATCTTCTTCTGTACCTTACCCGATGCCGTAATCACAACCTCGTCCATTACATTCGAACTCTCCTTCAACACTACGCGCATGCGCTCGTTGCTCTTGTTCATTTTTATCTCCTGAGGATCATACCCCACATAGGATATGACCAACGTATGCCCGGCTTTGATACCCCCTATCTTGAAACGACCGTCAATATCCGTAATGGCACCCATAGAAGGAACTTCCTTTACAGAAATCGATACTCCGATTAAGAGTTCGCCTTTCTCGTCCATAACCGAACCAGAAGCTACCACAGTCTGTTGCGCATAGGCCAAACTCATAGAGCTTACCCATGCCATGAGAAACAGTAATATATGTTTAATCTTCATCTTGATTCATTTTATATGATTTCTACTTTTATTCAATTGTCATTTTCCGGATGGCCTTTGAAGATTCTTCACCAATGAAGAAGTTCTCTTCCGAATCCAAAGCAATACACAATGGATTATCAAACAATGCATCCGTAGGGAATCCGTTTAGTCTTCCTGCCTGATCAGGAGCTCCTGCTACCAAAGAGACAAGCCTTCCTTTGATTTTCACAATGCAATGGCTATTTTTGCAACATACATAGAGTTCACCGCTACTATTCACCGCCATTCCGCAAGGTTCTTTCAATACGGCATCCGTCAATCTATCTCCAAAAGCTGTAGCCAACCATCCCGGTTGGAAGCCGGCATAGCGTTCCACTTGCCATGCGCCCGAAGTATCTTTCCATATCTTCATAATACCATTACTCTCAGGATAAGAGGCAAAAAAGCACTTATCATATTTACTATAAGTCAGATAATGCCTCCACTGGCCGGTGTTCACTCCATCAAAAGCCGGGTAATCTGATGTAGCAAATAACTTTGTATAACCTTTATCTTCCAAATCTATTTCATAAAGACCATCACCGGACATTGCATACAAATAGCGATCATCTTCGGCATAAGCCAATGCCCCCTGGCAATCACCTTGGAAAGGTATTGTGAGACCAAGAGAATTTAAAACCCATCCATCCGCACGGGAAGCTGTGTATAAAGCACCTCCATTACGGGGCATGATACTCACTTTTTCCCTTGAACTATCAACTGCAACAGCCCCCATATAACCAATATTAATCAGACGAATCACCACATTATCCTCTAATGACACAAAATAGGTACGGTCGCCCCATCCTCCTCCAACGAAAATGAAATTATCACTCTTTTGTCCTGCAACAGCTACAATTCCCGTACACTCATTCATTCGGAATTCTTCTATTTTACTGTCATCTGACGATGTCCAGCCGTCTTCACCAAATTTTCCCAATATTGTTTTCACAGATTGAGTCTGATAGTACTTAAACTTCACATTGTCAGAGGTGTACTTTTTACCCTCCACTTCCAATATTATCTCGTTATAACCGGGCATCTGCTTGGGGATAAGCCCATACAGTTCATTTCCATTGTTGTTTACGATAACAGCTTCCTTGTCGGCAAAGAAAACTTTGACTTTTCCGGTCGTGTCAACCGGAAAGTTTCCTTTGATAATAAAAGAATCGTTGATTCTTCCCCAGTCGGGTGACATGGATTTTAACTCAATAGGCTTGCTCGAATCATAATAGTTGCCTATTTCAGGCCATTTCTCAATTACTTCTTCGCCATTGCAACTTGCGAACAAAATACTTAAGAAAAGAAAAACAAAATAAAGCTTGTTGTTCTTCATAATATATAAGTAATGGGGTTCTATGTTTTTCATTCATAACGGCAGCCATTGACACCAGCCCCCCTTTAAATGTCAAAGCCACATGAAATTCATTACAGATTACCGAAAGTGATATGCATCGCTACGGTTATCTCTGATTTTACAGTCTTTACATAATCGTTGACTTAACCGTCATCATCATACATACATTTCATAAGATTAACTTGATTAGATTTAACATAACAATAACTCCATCGACATACATTCCGTACATCGATATACAAAGCTACAGAAGTGTACCCAATACACTTTTAGATATTAGATATATAATTTTAGATATTAGATAATCTATACTACAAACGATAAAAAACAGGAAAAAGAAGTAAATTAGACCTCTGTAGGAGACTTGCCAAAGTACTTTTTAAATACCGTACTAAAGTAACTGATACTGGAATAACCACAAAGTTCGCTAACTTCCGTGATAGTGTACTTATGAGATTGGAGTAATTCCAAAGCTCGGTTTAAACGAATGGATTTAATAAAGTCAATAGGTGATTGACCTGTCAGTGCTTTTATTTTTTTATACAATAACGAACCGCTCACATGCATTTCCATAGCAAAGCTTTCCTTATCAAAATCTAGATTTTGCATATTATTATGAATCACTTCCACTGCTTTTTTCACAAAATGATCGTTAAGCTCATTGTTCAAAATAACCTGTTGCTCATCATTATCCGACTTTATCAATTTCAAAGCTTTCTCTCTGACGATCTCCCGGTTCCGCATAAGGGACTTTATTCGTTGCTCCAAAAGTGATATATCGAAAGGTTTCGTGATATAATCCTCTGCTCCCAAGCCTAAACCTTCCAACTGGTCACTTTTATCACAAAGTGAAGTTAGCAGAATCACCGGAATATGCGAAGTTTCAAAAGTAGATTTGATCAATTTACATAACTCAAAGCCATCCATATCAGGCATCATCACATCCGAAATAATCAATTCGGGAGATTCCTTTTGAAGTAATTCCCATGCTTCATTACCATTGCCAGCCTCTAAGATGTTATATTGGTTTTCAAAAGAACACTTCAGGAAGTTCCGCAAATCTTTATTATCATCTACGATTAATATAGATTTCTTCTTTTCGGACTTATCATCTTCCTTTTTATATTCCGATTGATCAGACGGACCATCAGCAGATGTGATATTCCCCGGCTCTTCATGTTCAGCAGGTGCAACCTCAACCACTTCTTTATAAGGGATGTTTATTTTGAATAAAGAACCTTCATTCTCCTTACTTTCAAGAGAGACTTTCCCTTCATGCATTAAAACGTAATTCTTCACCAATAACAGGCCTATCCCGGAACCTACCATGCGTGAATTAACCTTATTATCTCCCCTATAAAACTCTTTGAACAATTTCTTCTGAGCATTATCCGAGATACCCAATCCATAATCTCTTACCTCCAAGCTCCAATAGTACTCATTACAATTCAATGTAAGTTCCACTCTACCATTTGTATGAGAATACTTTATCGCATTAGATATCAAGTTATCAACGACTTTCTCTATTTTCAATTCATCGACAGCTGACATATAAGATTCCCTGTTAGAGACAAACTCCAATATAACATTCTTTTTTCCCGCCGTAGACTTGAACATTGTTTTCCGCCTGTACACCAAGTTAACAATATCAACCATCACCAGAAACAGTTGTCCTTTCCCCATATCCACTTTCTGAAAATCCAAAAGCTGGGTTGCAACATTAGATAAACGTTCAGACTGTTCCGTAGCCAGATTCAGATAATAATGCCCTTTGTCTGATAATTCTTTCTCTTTATTCAATTCCTGAATAGGCGCATTTATCAACGTTATCGATGTACGAAGATCATGAGCCGTATTTGTGAAAAAACGGATTTTATCTTCAGCATGACGCTGTTTCAAACGGTTTATATAGAATTTAAGCACAAAGAATGTAATGCTCATTATAATAATGAATACCACCAGACGGAACCACCACGTCTGCCAGTAAAGCGGAATAACGTGTATGTCCAATGTACGTTCATCGACTATCTGAGAAAGTGAATTATTGTACATTCTTACTTTAAGCCGGAAATTCCCATTAGGAATATTGGTATAAGTGATTATCTGCTGACTGGAAGGATGTGACCATTCTGTATCAAGCCCTTCCATTTTCCATGAAAATTTTATTTCTTTGGAAGAAACGCCAATAGGCAATACCTCAAGCGTCAAAGTATTCTGATCATATTTAAATGAAATATCTGTTTGCTTATTCACCGGAATTCCACGCAACAAATCTTGATTTTCTCTGATAGAACTGCCGGAAATAGTGATATTCTGGAAATAAATCTCCCCGTTGAGCTGGGTATGATATAATTTATCGGGGTTAAACATTACCGCCCCATTATTTGTACCCCACATCAATTCGCCATTACGTAATTTGCAGCTGGCATTCACATTGAATGAAGCACTGGAGAGAGCTAAAGTAGAATAATAAGCATGCACCGTGCTGTCGGCAGGATTATAGCGGCACAATCCATTTTCCGTTCCTAACCATAAATATCCATTATCATACATGACACTATTCACATAGTTAGATGGCAATCCGGATTCCACTGTTATTTTATGAGTTTCACGAGTCGTGTAGTTATGGTGCAGCAATCCGTCTCCGGAAGTAGCCACCCAAATATCATCTCCCATTACTAAAATATCCTGTGCAAGACATTCCGGTAAGAAAGTGATTTTCCCTGTTTCCTTGTCTAGCAAAAGCACAGAATAAGTACAGGCCAACAGCATTTTTCCCGGAGAAAACTCCATAAACGTACGCATGGGCTGTGCACCATACGTATGAAAACGCTTTTCTTTTGTTAAATAACATATTACATCTTGGATACCTCCAATCCAGATATCACCCTCACTGTCCTTATATATATTCATTATGAATTTACCGTCAGATTTCAGTTCCGATGTATTCCGCGGATAATGAACCAATTCTTTTCCGGTATTCCGATCTAAAACATAAAACCCGGATGAGAACGAACCTGCCCAGATATTTCCTTCGTCATCTTCACATAAAGCCAGAAAAACCTGTGCCTGTTCCTGTTTATTCTGATAATAAGTATCCCATTCATTAGTGGCGACTCTCCACCTGCTTATCCCATTATTTGTAGCAAACCAGATATCCCCTTTGCTATCTTCCAATATCTTGTTTACATTATCATTCCCTAAAGAATTCGGATTATTAACCTGATGGGTAATTTGATTAATTAAGGGAGATTTCCAGTCGAAGAAAGAAAGCCCACCAGTATAGGTAGTGACCCACACCCTCTGCTGACCGTCGCAAAAGATGTCATAAACCCCATCTCCACGAAGAGAGAAAGGATTATCAATATCTTCTTTCAAAATATTCAGAACCGTTTTTTTATCCTTATCCAATTCCCATACTCCCTGCCCGTCGATTCCGACTAACAATGTTGAATCCGAACTTTCCGTTATCACTGCGATAGGTTGCTTTGGGAAATTAGAAAATGGCAATAACGTTTTCTTTTTCATGTCCAGATAGAAAAGACCATCAGTGGAAGTTCCTATCCATACAACCTCTCTTTTATGATCATAAAAAAGAGTATTTATCTGAAACATATCTTCTATTCCACATATACTTTTTTGTTTCAACGTATTTGTATTTAATAATCTAATACTGTCTTGACTGGCTACAAGCAGATGTGTCTGATCATAAGACGTTATGCACTGTGTTCGAATTGGCACCTCACCTATTTGGGTAAATATTCCATTTTTATATTTGCACAATCCCCCGGACGTAGGAATCCAGAGAGCCTGTTCATCATCAATAACAACTTTACCTACACTTAAAAAAGTATTATTGAAAGATATTCTAAGATCCAGAAATAAATCAAACCGGTCATACAGTTCATTATAATGAAAAAATTGCCCATTATTCGTATATGCTATTAAAAATGAATTATTATAGGCCAATTTGACATTTATTATATTGGCTGTTTTATAAGGAAGCTGATAAATGCGATAATCACTTTCCGTAATTCTCAATATACCCGTTTTAGAGGAAGCCCAGATAAAACCATTCCCATCTTTACAAACAGAGGCCATCTCCCGCATGGAAATTCCATACATCGCATTAATATTATAAAACTTCACATCCGAAGCATATATATTAAAAATAGAAAGAAAAAGAAAGAATATAAGCAGTCGTGATTTCATAATATTACAGTTAGCTGCTGCAAATATAATATATTTGAAAGCAATCAACCAATATATGCATTATTTTGTCTAATTTTGCACCTCGTTTCACAAAAAGTACAGATTATCTATGAAAGCGTTCGAATTCAGACCAAAGCTATTCACGGCTTTGAAGAACTACTCGAAAGAATTATTCATGGCAGACCTGATGGCCGGTATCATAGTAGGTATCGTTGCTCTCCCGCTTGCCATTGCGTTCGGTATTGCATCCGGTGTATCACCCGAGAAAGGTATTATCACGGCAATCATTGCCGGATTTATTATCTCCATGCTGGGAGGTAGCAAAGTACAGATCGGTGGTCCTACAGGAGCTTTTATCGTCATTATCTATGGTATTATCCAGCAATACGGAGAAGCGGGATTGATTGTTGCCACGCTAATGGCGGGAGTCATTCTTATTCTGTTAGGGATATTCAAGCTGGGTGCTGTAATTAAGTTTATCCCCTATCCTATTATCGTGGGATTTACCAGTGGTATTGCCGTCACTATCTTCACCACGCAGATAGCCGATATCTTCGGACTTAATTTCGGTGGTGAAAAGGTTCCCGGAGATTTTGTCGGGAAATGGATGATCTATTTCCAGCATTTCGATACTATCAACTGGTGGAATACAATTGTCAGCATCGTAAGTATTGCAATTATCGCCATAACCCCGAAATTCTCAAAGAAGATACCGGGATCGCTGATTGCTATTATTGTAGTAACGGTAGCGGTATATCTGATGAAGACTTATGCCGGAATCAATTGTATAGATACCATTGGCGACCGCTTCAGTATCAAGGCGGAACTGCCGGATGCAGTAATGCCTTCACTAAACTGGGAGGCTATTCAGGACTTATTTCCTGTAGCCATTACCATTGCGGTATTAGGAGCCATCGAATCGCTGCTTTCCGCTACGGTAGCGGATGGTGTTATCGGTGACAAGCATGATTCCAATACGGAATTGATAGCACAAGGAGCTGCCAACCTAATAACACCTTTGTTTGGTGGTATTCCTGCCACCGGTGCCATTGCACGTACAATGGCTAATATAAACAATGGTGGTAAAACCCCTGTTGCAGGTATGGTACATGCAGTGGTACTATTACTTATTCTTCTGTTCCTGATGCCTCTGGCACAATACATTCCGATGGCTTGTCTGGCAGGTGTGCTGGTGATTGTTTCCTATAACATGAGCGGCTGGCGCACTACTGAAGAATCCGAAATCAGACGTCACCGTATTGCTGATTACCTTCTTCCTGACAGTTATTTTCGACTTAACCATTGCTATTGAAGTGGGTCTTGTCATAGCTTGTGTACTTTTCATGCATCGTGTGATGGAAACCACTGAAATTTCTGTTATCAAAGATGAGATTAATCTGAATGAAGAATCTAACAGCAAAGAAGATGAAGAAAACCTGTCCATTCCCAAGGGCGTGGAAGTGTATGAGATAAATGGCCCTTACTTCTTCGGTATTGCTACTAAGTTCGAAGAAATCATGTCCAGACTGGGAGACCGTCCCAAAGTGCGCATTATACGTATGAGGAAAGTACCCTTCATCGATTCAACAGGTATCCACAACCTGACTAGCCTCTGCCAGATGGCGCAACGCGAAAAAACCACTATCGTACTTTCCGGCGTGAATGAAAAAGTGCACAAAGCATTGGAAAAATCCGGCTTCTACGAACTGTTGGGCGAGAAGAATATCTGCCCGAACATCAATGTAGCATTGGAAAGATCGAAAGAATTATTAGATGAGTAAAACAAAGTAATAATATAAAGGAGGGAATGATTTTTTCATTCTCTCCTTTA
>ERZ827150.2761-NODE-2761-length-18203-cov-11.989806_pt1 | contig 18203 bp, 16 predicted proteins | sample MGYA00519779_ERZ827150 | MGnify/ENA primary metagenome ERZ827150 (study PRJEB31778, sample SAMEA3449267) | human gut metagenome | biome: human gut; feature: human-associated habitat; material: faeces | place: United Kingdom | collected 2010/2012 ...
GTGTGAAACTGTCGGAGAAATATGATACGGTGACGGCTGACACGCCATTCTACGGTGTCTACTACGGCCAGTCGGCATTGCCGCTTGCCCCAGATACACTCTGCTATCTGACGAACAAGACGCTTGGCAGCTGCACAGTCTACGATTATGAGACAGGCGGTACTGAGCCAGTGTATGATCTATCTGCGCTGACAGAGGGGGACCCGTATTCCATGTTCCTCTCCGGATCAAAATCCCTGCTCACGATCACAAACCCCAGCGCGGATACGGACCGTGAACTTGTGATCTTCCGTGATTCATTCGCCAGCAGTCTTGCGCCGCTTTTGACTGAGGCTTATGCGAAGATCACGCTGGTCGATATCCGCTATGTGCAGCCGGAACGTCTCAGCAGTTGGCTGACGTTTAACTCGCAGGACGTCCTGTTTCTCTACAGCGTCTCTGTTCTTAATCACAGCGAAACACTCAAATAAAAACGCCCGGCGGCTAGTATCTGCCGCCGGGCGTTTTGCATGCAAACCTGCAAAAACTCCTGCATAAAAAGCGTTATGTAAACAATATCTGTGCGCTATGTTGTGAAAGTTCTTCGTTTTTCGCTCCTGTAAGATGCTAGCAAAAAGACGCGTATTTGTCGAAATATGTGGAAATTTCGTGTGTTGACAAATCTGTTGACAGTGTGAATAACTTTTTGCGGATTAAATTATAAAAAAATTATGGTGAACCAATGGGATTATGGCTCCGGCATGGCAGACAGCATCTGCTCCAGAATCGGCAAATGCGAACCGCTCAACGGTGTCAGCGGCAGGCGCGGCAGGCCCGTTGGAACGCCCTCCAGCGCCAGCGCCTGCTTCACCGGGATCGGATTGACCTCACAAAAAAGCGCGTCCACAAGTCCCATCAGAGACGTCTGCATATGGCCGGCCTGTGCATATTCCCCCGCTTGACAGGCACGAACCATTTGCAGTGTCAACTTGGGCCGTACATTTGATAAAACGGAGATCACGCCCCGTGCACCGACTGCCATCAGCGGGACAGTCAGATCGTCATTTCCGCTCCAGAGCGGAAGTTCTTCCGCACAAGCATCCAGAATGCGCATGGCTTTCGGTATGCTTCCACTAGCTTCCTTGATTCCACCAATATTCGGATGCTCGCAGAGCGTTCGGCACGTCTCAACCGAGATATCTACACCCGTGCGGCTTGGCACGTTGTAGACGATCACGGGGCAGGGAACGGTGTCAGCTGCTGCCGTATAATGCGCGATCAATCCTGCCTGCGTGCACTTGTTGTAATAGGGCGTTACAAGAAGAACCGCGTCCACGCCCATAGATGCAGCGACACGGCTCAACTGCAATGTATGAGCCGTGTCGTTTGTACCTGTTCCGGCGATGACTCCGCATCGTCCAGCACAATATTTGACTGTATGCGCAATCAGTGCAAGCTTTTCGTTGTCTGTCATGGTAGATGCCTCGCCGGTCGTTCCGCAGACAACAACTGCGTCAACGCCTGCTGCAAGCTGGAGATCCAGCAGCTGGTTCATGACGGAAAAATCGATCGTACCCTGCTTGAAAGGCGTGACGAGCGCAGTCGCAACGCCCTCAAATATGGGCTTTTTCAAAGAATCGCTCCCTTCGGGATTATTTCTTTGTGATATATCCTTCCGCGCAAAGCAGTTCTGCCAGCAAAACTGCGCCGCCAGCTGCTCCACGCAGGGTATTATGGGACAGGCAGACAAATTTGTAATCGTACTGCGTATCGGGGCGCAGCCGCCCGATAGATACGGCCATACCGCCCTCGAGCATGCGGTCCAGTTTCGTCTGCGGACGGTCGGCTTCCTCGAAGTAGTGCAGGAACTGCTTTGGCGCCGACGGCAGATTCAATTCCTGCGCACGTCCGGAGAATGCCGCCCAGTCTGCTTTAATCTGCTCAATCGACGGCTTTTCTCCCTTGAACGAAACAAAGCAAGCTGCCATATGGCCGTCGGACACAGGCACGCGCAGGCACTGTGCGGTGATGTTGGGCTCTGTCGCATCGACGATTTTGCCGTCTTCGATATGGCCCCAGAGTTTCAACGGCTCCTGCTCGGACTTTTCCTCTTCGCCGCCGATGTATGGGATTACATTATCGAGCATTTCCGGCCATGTTTCAAACGTCTTGCCGGCACCGGAAATTGCCTGATAGGTACAAACCAGCGCCTTTTCTATGCCGTATTTCATCAGCGGGTGCAGTGCTGGTACATAGCTTTGCAGGCTGCAATTCGATTTGACGGCAATAAAACCTCGCTGGGTACCAAGCCTTCTGCGCTGTGCGTCAATGATACGGATATGGTCGGCGTTGATTTCCGGTACGACCATCGGAACATCAGGCGTGTGGCGATGGGCAGAATTGTTGGACACGACCGGGCATTCAAGCTTTGCGTACCGCTCCTCAAGTGCCTTAATCTCGTCTTTTTTCATGTTGACGGCACAGAACACAAAATCAACCTGCTTCGCAATCTCTTCCGCATCTGCCTCTGCATCCATTACGATCATGGATTTGACGCTTTCGGGAATGGGATCGGCCATATGCCACTTTTCACCAAGCGCCTGCGCGTAGGTCTTGCCTGCACTGTGTGTGCTGGCAGCCAGAACAACCGGGGTAAACCACGGATGATTTGCTGTCAGCAGCACAAACCGCTGCCCGACCATACCCGTTGCGCCAATAATACCGACTCTGAATTTCTCCATGATGAAAACTCCCATCCTCAAACTCACCGGAAAGTTCCGGTTGCATGTCACTTTGGAATGTAATATAATACATTTAGTTCGCACAGGAAAATGCTGTACTTGTGCTATGAACAAATGTCCACGACTTCCAACGGCCTCATCATATCATATTCAATTTGGGGTGTCAATGTGAATCGCGGAAAAAATCAGCATATCAGAAAGGGCTGTATTTGTTGAAAACACATGACTTTTACTATGATCTGCCGGAAGAATTGATTGCGCAAACGCCGCTGGAACGGCGCGACGCATCCCGGCTTATGACGCTCGACCGGAAAACAGGAGCGATTACACATCGGCATTTTTACGATCTGCTTGAACTCCTGCAGCCGGGAGACTGCTTGGTTATGAACAACTCGCGCGTGCTTCCTGCGCGCTTGCTTGGACACAGGGTTCCGACCGGCGGTGCTGTTGAGGTGCTGCTGTTGCAGGATCAGGGCAACGGCGTTTGGGAATGCCTCACAAAGCCGGGGCGCAAAACACATGCTGGGACCGAACTGTCATTCGGAGACGGCGAGTTGACGGCAACTGTAGTAGGGGAGAGGGATGACGGCAACAAGCTTGTGCAGTTCCACTATGAAGGAATCTTCCTTGAGGTGCTTGAACGGCTTGGCAAGATGCCGCTTCCGCCGTACATTAAGGAAGAACTGCAGGACGGTGAGCGCTATCAGACCGTCTATTCCAAAATCAACGGCTCTGCCGCCGCGCCGACAGCCGGTCTGCACTTTACGCAGGAGCTGCTGGATAAGCTCGCCGCCAAGGGCGTCAGGGAAGCGTATATCACACTGCACGTCGGCCTCGGCACGTTCCGTCCCGTCAAGGCCGAGGAAATTTCAGAGCACCACATGCACTCCGAATTCTGCATGATCTCCAAGGAAACTGCGGATATCATCAACGAAACAAAGCGGGCGGGCGGACGGATCGTCTGTGTCGGTACGACATCCTGCCGGACGCTTGAATCTCTGGCCGATGAAAACGGCTATTTCCATGAAGCCTCTGCATGGACAGATATTTTCATCTATCCCGGCTACAAATTCAAAGCTATGAATGCGCTCATTACAAACTTCCATCTGCCGGAAAGCACGCTCGTCATGCTCGTCTCCGCATTTGCAGACCGCGAAAAGATCCTGAATGCCTACAACATTGCCGTGCAGGAACGCTACCGCTTCTTCTCCTTCGGAGATGCGATGTTCATCTCGTGATTTTGTATAAAATAACATTATTTAGATAGATTAAAATTATGCAATACTACAAATTGGTAAGCACGAAATACCATATGGTAACATCGGTTGACCGATATTGATAAAACATTTCGGGAAGAATTGATATCGGCGTAACTTTTTCGTTCAAGAAAAACGTTCATTGTTGACTTAGAAAAATAATATGGCATAATAGAATTACCGGAGCAAATGATGATGCGATTTTGAACACGGAAAAAGCGAGGAGAAGATCATGCCGGAACTTTGCAGATTTTATAACATCGTTATCAAGATGATTTTCAGCGACACTGACAAGCACCACAAGCCGCACTTTCATGTTTATTACAACGAGTACGAAGCCTCTGTTGGCGTGGATGGCGAATTGATCGCGGGAAGTCTTCCAGTCAAACAGTTGAAGCTGGTGCAGGCTTGGGCTGCCATCCACGAGGACGAACTCTATGCCGCGTGGAATAAGGCGGTGCAGAACATTCCGTTCGGCAAAATCGAACCGCTGAGATAAGGAGGAACGCTTATGTATATTTCTAACGGAATTGCGTATGCAGGGGAGCAGGAGCCAGTCATCAAGGTCTGCGGCGTTCGTCCGCTGCCCGGTCATAGGCTCTGGCTCCGATTTACAACTGGCGAAGCAAAAGTTTTTGATTTTACACCCTTGCTGAAAGATGCAGGTTTTGCGCCGCTGGCCGATGAACATACCTTTGCGGGCGTCTATATTGACTACGGTGTGACTGTCTGGAATGACGGTGACATTGACATTGCGCCAGAATATTTATATCGGCATTCGAAAGAAGCGGAAGGCATCGCCTGATGGCAAGTGATTTCAACCGGAAGTACGGTGGCCATGGCTGCCGTACTTCGCTATGAAAGGGAGTAGGATCATGTGCAGTTTATTCACTTTCCCGACTCCCGTACACATCGGCGACGCAATGTTTATCTATTAAAAGTTGAGGTAACTATGTTTAAAGTATTAAAAACAGAGGGTGCTGCCCGCAGAGGGGAGTTTTCCTGCCCGCATGGGACAGTTCAAACTCCGGTTTTTATGAACGTCGGTACACAGGCTGCCATCAAGGGTGCGCTCTCGGCCGCAGATTTAGAAAAAATCGGAACCCAGATCGAACTTTCCAATACCTATCATCTGCATCTGCGTCCTGGTGACGAGGTTGTGCGCGACATGGGCGGCCTGCACAAATTTATGACGTGGAATGGCCCGATTCTGACAGACTCCGGCGGGTTTCAGGTTTTCTCTTTGGCGGGCCTTCGGAAAATCAAGGAGGAGGGCGTGACATTTGCCTCTCACCTCGACGGCCATAAGATCTTCATGGGCCCGGAGGAAAGCATGCGTATCCAGTCGAACCTCGGCTCTGATATTGCCATGGCGTTCGACGAATGCGTGGAAAACCCAGCAAAATACCAGTACGCTAAGGCATCCTGTGAGCGCACGGCGCGCTGGCTTGCCCGCTGCAAGGAGGCGCTTGCCAGATATAACGCAGAGCCGGACGCCGTCAACCCCGGCCAGCAGCTCTGGGGCATCAATCAGGGCGCGACGTTCAAGGATCTGCGTATCTGGCACATGAAGGAGATTGCCAAACTCGATCTGCCGGGTTACGCCATTGGTGGTCTGGCCGTCGGCGAACCGACCGAGATTATGTATGAGATCATCGAGGCGGTCGAGCCGTATATGCCGAAGGACCGGCCGCGCTATCTGATGGGCGTCGGTACGCCGTCGAATATTATTGAATCCGTCGCGCGCGGTGTGGACTTCTTTGACTGCGTCATGCCGGCCAGAAACGCACGCCATGCCAAGCTTTTTACATGGCAGGGGAGCATCAACCTCAAAAACGCAAAGTACACGCGCGACGACGGCCCCATTGACCCACAGTGTGATTGCCCGGTGTGCCGGAGATACTCCCGCGCCTATCTCCACCATCTGTTCAAGGCTGAGGAGATGCTTGCCATGCGTCTGTCCGTCATGCACAACCTGTATTTTTATAATATGCTGACCCGCCGCATCCGCGACAACCTCGATGCCGGAACCTTCGGCGATTTCCGCGCGGAATATTCACAAAAGCTGGCGGAAAAAATATAAAACGGAAAATTATTCAGAAATCCTGTCGTGCTGACTTGAAATGTTGCCCCAAACACGATATAATAAACGAAATTCAAATATGGAGGAAAGACCATGTACCTTTTCTTAAGCGCAGCGGATTCCACCGGTGCAGCAGGCGGCGGCGCGTCCATGATCCTCATGTTCGTCGTGCTGATCGCAGTGTTCTACTTCTTTATGATCCGCCCGGAAAACAAACGCAAAAAAGAAGCGCAGCAGATGCGTGACTCGCTGAAGGTCGGTGACAACATCACGACCATCGGCGGCATCATCGGCGACATCGTCTCGATCAAGGACGATTCCATCGTCATCGAAACGACTACTGACCGCGTCCGCGTCGAGTTTGCGAAGTTTGCCGTTTCCACCAACAACACAGCGGAAAAGGAAGCTGCCAAGCAGAAGGCCGCCGCTCTGGCTGCCCGCAAGGAGCAGAAGGAAAAAGAGAAGAAGACCAAAAAAGAAAAATAAAATCATCTGACCGCATACGAACCGGCTGAGGAATTGACCTCGGCCGGTTCTTTTTCTGTCCGGACAAACATACCCTTTTGCAGAGGAGGGGAGAACACATGAAAACAAAATTCTGGAACGGAAGCTTCCTGCGTACGGTTCTGCAATGCCTTGCCATTGCCTGCGCTGCGCTTCTGGCTCTGTCGGCGCTGGGGGCGGGGCTTGTGCTCGGCGGTGCGATCGATCAAAAGCAGATCTCGACGGTGGCTTGCTGCATTAGCTTTGCGGCGGTCTTCCTCGGAAGCTTTCTGGCTGCGAAGCATGCGGCAGGGAAGCGTCTGCCTGCCGCGCTTGCGGTTGCGGGTTGCTGCATTGCTGTTTGTTTCCTGGCCCGTCTTTTGTTTTTTGAAAATTCAGACGGCAGATTCCTGCCGATTGTGATCTGCATGTTTACGCCTGCACTGCTAGCAGGCGTGCTGGGGGGGACGCGAAAAAAGAACTCCCGGCGCCGCAGACGATGAAGGGACTCTTGCACGTTCCAAAATGTAAATATTATTTACTACTTATGAATTTTAACACCGGACTTCTTTCATTTCAAGATTTCGACCCAAGCCCGCAAGCATAGCACCATATATTGTGCTTTCTGCAAAAAGTCATGGTTATTCCGAGCGTCGAAGTTCCTTTATTGACATAATATCATTAACATAATTCCTAGTCATAATTTACAAAAATTTCGGAATCTCTAGTTTTTTCTTGAAATTTTCCGATGTTTGCGCTATAGTAACATCACTTCCTGTGTAGCAGCAGGTAGAAATAATTATGATCGCATAATTCCTTAAGAATTCTGAAGATTACGTTATACGTTCGGTTTTTTCTGATTCTCAAAAATATGCGACTACGATTTTGATTGATTTTGGAAGGGCCTTCGCATGAGTGACATTATTATGCGATACGAGGATTACCTCGTCCATACCAAACACGCGTCTGACAACACGATTGCGTCTTATATGCGTGATCTTCGTCAGTATGCGTCATATCTTGGCTCCGAAGGCATTGACGTACTGGATGCAGATCAGATGGTCGTGTCCAGCTATATGGGCAATATGAAAGCGTGTGGAAAATCTGCCGCTACAATTTCCCGCGCATTGGCTTCGATCAAAAGCCTGTATATCTTCGCAATTCAGAATCACGAGATCGAAGAAAATCCTATCCAGAACATCAAGATTGACAAGGCTGAAAAAAAGCTTCCACAGATCCTGACTGGCAAAGAGGTTGAACTTCTCTTGCAGCAGCCCAAGGTTTCGGAAATGAAGGGCTGCCGGGATAAAGCCATGCTTGAGGTTTTGTATGCGACTGGTATCCGGGTCAGCGAACTGATTGGGCTGAATATCGACGACGTTAGCCTTCCCGGAAGTTTCATTCGCTGCGAAAGCGGGGAAAAGATGCGCATCATACCGATTTATCCGGAAGCGCTTCAGGCACTGCGTGAGTACATAGAAACTGTCCGGCCTAAAATGATTGCAGTTCCGACCGAGCATTCGCTTTTCGTCAATGTATCCGGCGAACGTATGAGCCGCCAGGGATTCTGGAAAATTATCAAGTACTATCAGGAAAAAGCACACATCGAGAAGGATATTACGCCGCATACGCTCCGGCACAGCTTTGCGGCTCATCTGCTTGAAAATGGTGCTGATTTGCGCTCCATTCAGCAGATGCTTGGACACAGCGACATTTCCTCCACGCAGGTCTATACGCAGCTGGTCAAGCAGAATTTGAAGGCGGTCTACAACAAATATCATCCAAAGGCATAGAATTTCCTCGTCCCATGAGAACGGCATCTGAACAGTTTGTATGAGAGAGGGGAATGACGGATGCCCATAGGCTGCTCTGGGATAAAAAACGGGTGCGCCGCAAAAGCGGCGCACCCAAATTTTTTTGTACACTCAGTTATCAATGCCTGTCATAGCCTGCAGTACCTCATACTGCTGCTCGTTCAGGCCTTTTTTCATGGAAAGCCCTTCCGTAATATCAATATCAACCATTTGTCCGGCTTGCGCGCAGATCACGCGGTTGGTCTTGCCCTCGGCCAGTACCTTGACCGCCTGATAGCCCATGCGGCTGGCCATGACGCGGTCACGCGCAGATGGCGTGCCGCCGCGCTGGATATGGCCGAGGATCGTCACGCGCGGGTCGAGCCCAAGTTCCTCATGGATCCCCTTGCCGATCTCGATTGCGCTGCCTGCACCCTCGGCGACAATGATCATGAAGTGCGTATTGCCTGCAAGCCGTGCCTGCCGGATGCGGTCAATCACGTCGCTGTCAAAATTGACCGGCTTTTCCGGCACCAGAACCGCCGTTGCGCCGGTGGCGAGGCCGACGTAAAGCGCCAGATGGCCCGCGTTGCGGCCCATGACCTCAACGACAGAGCAGCGCTCATGCGACTGCATCGTGTCACGCAGGCGGTCAATGGCCTCGACAGCGGTATTGGCCGCCGTGTCGTAACCGATGGTATAATCGGTGCAGACAATGTCGTTGTCAATCGTGGCCGGAACGCCGACGACCGAAACGCCCTGCTTCGCAAGTTCTACCAAACCCCGGAACGAGCCGTCGCCGCCAATGGAAACAATGCCGTCCAGCCCAAGCAGCTTGCAGGTAGCGGCAGCTTTTTTTTGCCCCTCAAGCGTGCGGAATTCATCGCTGCGCGCCGTGTAGAGCATCGTACCGCCGCGATTGATGATATGCGCGACATTGCCGTTTTTCAGAACTGTAAAATCGCCGTTGATCAGACCGTTATAGCCGCGGCGGATGCCGACGCATTCGATTCCCATGTAGGTGCACGCACGCACGACAGAGCGGATGGCTGCATTCATGCCGGGGGCATCGCCGCCGGAGGTCAGAACACCGATTCGTTTCACTGCATTTGCCATACAGGCACTTCCTCTCAATTTAATTTTTTTCATCATACCCCAAAACAGTGGAAAAGTAAACAGGCAATCACGCGGAATCGGCGGAGTTCTGCGAAAAATCAATCTTCAGGAAAAATTTATGTTTTCTTCGCCGCAGGTGTGCTATACTTAAATATAAATACATAAGGGAGGCGGGAGTTTGAACCAGACAGGAAGAATTCTGGAGGAAGTCAAAAAAGCGGTATGCGGAAAGGACCGCGTGTTGGTATGGGTGCTGACCGTGCTGCTTGCAAGGGGGCATGTTCTATTGGAGGATATCCCTGGTGTCGGTAAAACGACCATGGCGCTGGCTTTTTCACGCGCGCTGGGACTGGAATATGGCCGCGTTCAGTTCACGCCGGATGTTCTGCCGTCGGACATCACGGGCTATTCTGTTTATCAGAAGGAAAACGGCAGGCTGGTCTATCAGCCGGGTGCGGTGCTTTGTAATCTGTTTCTGGCGGACGAACTCAACCGCGCGACCTCACGCACGCAGTCCGCACTGCTGGAAGCAATGGAGGAGGGGCAGGTCACAGTCGATGGTGTCAGCCACCCGATTCCACAGCCATTCATCGTCTTTGCCACGCAGAACCCGACCGGAGCCGCCGGTACGCAGTTGCTGCCGGATTCGCAGATGGACCGATTCGCCGTCCGGCTGTCTATCGGATATCCTGCGCCGGAAGATGAACGCAATATGGTTCTTGCCCGGCAGGGTGTCAATCCGCTGCAATCTGTCCGGCAAGTCCTTTCAAGAGAGGAATTGATCGCCATGCAGGACGAGGCGGCTGCTGTTTACATCAAGACAGAATTGATTGACTATATCGTAGCGCTGATTGACGCTACGCGGAATCACGCGATGATTCTGCGCGGCGCTAGCCCCCGTGCAACGCTTTCTCTGACCGCAATGGCCAAAGCAGTCGCCTATGTCCAACGCCGGGATTATGTAGTGCCAAAGGACATTCAGGTAACGTTCCCGCAGGTCATCGCGCACCGCCTGCTGCTGGCCCCGGAAGCCGGAACGCGGCAGATCACGCCGGAGCAGCTGCTTGACGAGATCTTGCGTCAGGTCCCGGCACCCAGACTATAAGGCCATGGCGAAAAACCGCATTCTCTACGGGCTGTTTCTGCTTGCGGCCGTTGTCTTTCACAGCTTTTATACTGGATGGTTTTCGTTTTTTTTGCTGATGTTTGCCTTGTTGCTGCCAGTTTTCTCACTGCTTATCAGCTTGCCAGCCATGCTTCACGCGACCTATGAAGTGGAACTTCCGGTTCGCTGCTTTTGCGGACAGACTGCGCAGTACCGGTTGACTGCCCAGCATGCAGCAAAACTTCCGGTATCTTGCTGCCGCTTCCTCCTGACGGTATCCGACGCCGTAGACGGTGAGGCATGCAAGCAGAAGCTGGAACTTGCCGGAACGCTCGGCTTTGTGCAGCGCGTTGATACGCGCCATGCAGGTGTACAAACCTTTCAGCTTGATAAAGGGCGCGTATGCGATGCACTGGGGTTGTTTAGCCTACCGTTGCACTTGCCGGCCGCTTGCGCTATCGCTGTCGAGCCGGAACCGCAGGAGCCGGCCGAATTGCCGAACCTCAGTCATTTTCAATACCGTTCTTATCACCCAAAGCCCGGCGGTGGATTTTCTGAGATCCACGATCTGCGTGAATACCGTCCCGGCGACAGTCTGCATGAGATTCACTGGAAGCTGTCTGCCAAGTCGGACAAGCTGATTGTCCGTGAGGCGGAGGAGCCGGATCTGGGATTGATTGTACTGAGTTTTGACTTTTCCGGTACACGCACGCAGTTGGATAGCACACTGCGGCAGCTTTTGTGGCTGTCTGGTTGGCTGATTGACAGGGGAGTGCCCCATCAAATTGACTGGATCGAGCCGGATTCACTGGAGCCACAGACAAAGTCAGTCAAAACATTGGACGATCTGAAATCGCTTTTGAATACGCTTTTACAGACCCATCTGACCGGTAATACACCTTCGCTTGCATCCAGAGCCTACCCGCATGCGGATTGGCGCTATCATGTGCAGTCGGAGACACAGGAGGTGCAGCAGGCATGAAATCGTCAAGATACACGTTTTTTACGTCGCTGCTCTGCGCATCCGGCCTGTCTGGCGGTCTGTGTTTCTGCATTATAACATCTTTTTCCGTTCCGGCGGACAGACTTTTGCTGGCATGCGCGTGCGTTCTTGCGGCGCTGTTCTTTTCCGCGCTGCTTTTGCTGCCCAAAAGCTGGATCTGGCTGCTGGCCGTGGCTGCGCTTGCGGGCGGTGGACTTTATATGCTGCGCGCTCAGCTGATCGAGAGTGCTTCCGTGCTTGTCTCTGCCGTTACCCAACAATATTCGGAGGCAATTCCGGGTATACAGGTGATCCAGTTGACAGACGCAGCCGACGCGGACGCAACACTGATTTTCATTCTGATTGCGGCGCTCTATGCGCTTCTTTGCAGCTGGACGGTCATGCGCAGCGAAGGTCTTGTCTATCTGCTCGTTTTGACGGTGCCGGTTCTGGCACTGTGCCTGATCATTTTGCAGACGCCTCCGGCGGTCTGGGCCATCCTGCTCGTTGTGGGCATTCTTGCACTGCTTCTTTTAACGCAGCTGCTCCGTGCGCGGCAGGCAGGTGAGGGGAACCGGCTTGCGCTGTTGCTGGCCGCGCCGCTGGCGCTCTTAATCGGCTTGATCGCTGTTCTGTTTCCGGCTGGTACCTACGAACGCGCCGAATGGTCCGACCGTCTGCAGGAAACCATCTCCATGGCTGCAGACAAGCTGACGCTCTTCCGCCGCGACGCGAAGACCGGGCAGGTGAAATTCACCTCGCCCATCAGCCCCAGCACGCTCGGCAGCTATCTCTGGGATTCCAGCGTAACTGGCGTCAATCTCAACCGGGTCGGGCCGCAGCGCCAATTTGGCCGCTCTGTGATGCGCGTAAAAGCAACGCTTGGATCCTCTTGGGCCGGTGCTTCATTCTACCTGCGCGGGGATTCCATGGCCGTTTATGAGGATAACCGTTGGAAACCGCTCCCGGAAAATGCATATCCTGATATGAAGAATATGCATAATCCGCTTTTGGCAGGAGAGGCTGTCGTCAGCTTTCAGCCAGAGGTAACGATCGAAACGGATATGAAGTCCGGGATCTATTATATCCCATACAACGCAACCGCGTTTCCGGAGGACGCGGAGCCGTTTTACGACGCCTACGTCAAAAACCCCTCGCAGCAGACGAATTATACGGTTCCCTATGTTCTCTCGCGCAGCCCGTTGCAGAACAGCGCGTATGATGCATTCGTCCATGAGACCTACACACAAGTCCCGGATGAGACGCGGCAGGCACTTTCCGACATCCTCTCGGAGCTGGTCGGGGAGGAGGACGCCGATCCGTATCAGTATATCCCGCGTGTTCTGGAGTATGTGTCGGCCAGCGCCCGCTATGACCTCAATACGCCGGCTGTGCCGGACGGAGAAGATTTTGTGTCGTGGTTCCTGCACGACAGCGAAACCGGTTACTGTGTGCATTATGCGACTGCGGCGACGATTTTGCTGCGATGTCTTGGCGTTCCGGCGCGTTATGTGACCGGCTATTACACAGATGTGTATGAAAACGAATGGACGACCGTGACCTCGGACGATGCGCATGCGTGGGTGGAGATCTATCTGAACGGGATCGGCTGGCTTCGGGATGATCCAACGCCTGCGGCAGACACCCCTGCGCAGACAGCACCGGAGGAACCCATTGCCGCTCCTATTGAGCCGGCAGACAACCAGCCGGAGGATACGCCGCCCGCAGGCGACGAACCGCCCGCTGTCCCGGATACCCCCGCAGAAAGTCAGGAAACACCGCAGGAAACGAACAAAAAGCCCGTCAGCATCCTGTGTTTTGTTTGGCCTGTTCTGGCATTGGCCGCCGCACTGTTTCTCTGGCGCGCACTACGGTTCAGCGTCCGAATGGCCGCAATAGGGAAGGGATCGTCCAACCGCCGGGCAGTCGCGCTCTATCATCACATCTGCTGGCTCGCCCGGCAGACCAAAACAGAGGTTCCAAGCGATTTTCTGGAAATCGCTGAAAAGGCAAGATTCAGCCATCATAAGCTGAACAGGGAAGACCTGCTTCCGATGCAAGCGCACGCGGAACAGCTGACAAAGCAGCTGCTCGCAGACAAGCGCTTCTGGAAACAGGTCCTGTATCGCGTGATTTATGCACTTGGATAAGCATTGAGAGGTTTCCTATGGAGTATAGCTGGTTCATGCGATTTTCTTCCGGCGAAGCTGGAACTCTGACGATGCAAGCCTCACGCCGGAATGTCGGATCTCATGCCATACCGTCTGCGTTTTGAAAAGCGCCAGCGTTTGCAGCGGCAGAAAGCACGCCATGAAAACAGGATAGAGCAGGATGCCGCCTGTCAGTCTGAAATCCAGCCGTTTTTCCAGCACCAGTGCCGCAGCAGCCACCGCGAGACTGCCAGCATAAGCGGAGAGCAGACTGACCGGCAGGCTTTGCAGGGATATGCTGCCCGCGAGGAACGCTGCCAGTGTAAAAAACGGGGTCAGCGCCTGCAGGAACGGAAACGCAAGCTGAAGCATACCGTCCAGCCGGTTCAGACTGGGTCGGCGCAGAAAATTCCGAAAAAGCTTTGGCAGCGTCAGGCGTGAAACCTGCATGATGCCGCTCATCCAGCGTCTGCGCTGCACGAGCGAGGCGCGCCATGTGATCGGCTCCTCGTCATAGGTCACGGCGCTTTCGCAGTAGCCGATCCGGACGCCGTGCGTCAGACAGGCTGCATACAACTCAGCATCCTCCGCAAGCGTGCAGCAGGGGAATCCGCCCAACGCTTCCAGCAAATCGCGCCGAATGGCAAAGCCGGTTCCTATTACTCTGGCGGATAGTCCTAAAGCTTCTCTGGCACGGTTCAGAAAGTGATTTGCCGTACAAAAATAAATCTCATAGCAGGCGCTGATTCCGGCTTGCATACGGTTCTTTGCGAGAATCCGGCTTTTGACGATAGCGGAGCGTGACAGCGCTTGATTCATTTCGGATAAAAACGCAGGATCAACCTCGTTGTCAGCGTCAAATACGCAAAATGCGTCATAATAACGAGAACCATGCAGAAGCGTGTTTGCAGCATACTGAAGCGCGGCACCCTTGGAATGGATAGAGGTCGGCATTTCTAGAACCTTGCCTCCGGCGTGCCGCGCTGCATCCGCAGTGTGGTCTGTGCAGTTGTTCGGAAGCACCCAGATATCAAATAGTTCTGACGGATAGTTCTGTGCCAAAAGACTTTCAATCAGCCCTGCAATGCAGCTTTCTTCATTTCTGGCTGCGATCAACACTGCAAACCGCCTTTGCGTAGTGGAGGATTTTTGCATTTTGCGTTTACACAGGCTGAACAATGAAACAACCAGAAAGTAGAGGGAAAGCAGTTTTAGAATCAGAAAAAACGCATTGACTGCCGCGTTCATAGAATATTTCTCCTTTGTGATTTCTACGCTCAAGTATATCACATCCGCGTTCAACTGAACGGAAGCATCCGTTTAAGCATTGCTTAAGATTCTATGAAGGAACATGATTGCACCACCAGAAAGAAAAAAGGCCGACAAACCCAGCACGCGGCAGAAGAGAATGAGGTGCTGTTTGGGCCTATCTAACGCAACAAAATAACGAGGTTTTGTTGCGTTAGGCGCATTAAATGCGGCGACAGTCGCGTTTTCAGGGTCTCAGATATAGCAAAAGCCCCCCGTCGAAGACGGGGGGCTTTGTCGCACCATGGACGTGGAGGGCAGCGCTGCGAACGCTGCCGGTGTGACCTCGCAAGGGTATCTTACCAGATACCGGGCGGTTTGTCAAGAGGCGGAATGTTGCGACGCGCAGAGGCCCACTTCCCCTTGTATGCCGAGCGCATCCGACGAACGACGGGGTAGGAGGTGGGCCAGAAGAAGGACGCGGGCGGATGTGAGCGGCCCCCGTCCCCGCCCGCAGGCGGTCGTGACCTCGCGCTCCCCTCGGCCCAGCGGGCGAGGGGCGGGGGGCAGCTGGGAGAAAACCGCGACACGCAGCGCACCCACAACCGCATGGGGGGCGGCAAAATGCGGGCGCTGAGCGCCCGCCCCGCCGAACGTGCCCCCACAAGTGGGGGCCGGGCGGCGGGATGCCCCCCATGCGGCGGAGGAGCCGAGGCAGACGCGGGGGGAGGCCCCGCATCGCCCTTGGGCGACAGGGGCCGGGGGCCGCGTCTGCCGTGCCCCCGCCCCTTGTGGGCGGGGGACGGCGACGGGCGGCGCGCGCATGGATCGCGCGCCCTGTGCGCGCGACCATACGCAAAAAGGGCGGGCCGCAGCCCGCCGCGCCGCATACCTCAGACGTCCCGCTGCCGCCTTCGGCGGCGAGGGACAATGAGCGCCGCGCGCATGGGCCTTGCGCCCATGCCTCCGGCGCGAACCGCCGGACGCAGTATCGGGCGGCGAGACGACGCCGGGCGACCCTGCGACAGTTCGCAGCGGGCGCGAGTGCACCTCTGGGAAGATGCGCAGAGCGGCGGCAGGGCGGTCGCGAATGCGTCCGCCCGCAGCGACGCGACCGAGAAAGCTTTTGCGGTCGCGAAGCGTCCGCAAAAGCGGGCACGCCGAGGGGCAAGCCGACGCCCAACGGACGGCGGCTGCCCCGACCGGGGCGCTCCTTCGTCCCGCCGCAGCGATGCCCGCCCGCAGGCGATGGCCCCCGGCCCGCACCCCTCTACTTGATATAGGGACAGAATTCCGTCAAAACGCAGTGAGTGACGTTCACAAATTCTGGCAGAAATCCGCTTCAGACGTGCGGCATACCGCACGGATGAAGCACTACATGGGCGACCAATGGGAGCTCATGGTGTGCTCCAAGCCCGTCTTCAAGGAAGACGGGTGGGAGCAAAGCGGCTGGCGCAAGCCTGCCGCTTCCGGCTCCCGTGCGTCGGCTGCGAAGCAGTCCGATGCACCCGCGAAGCCGCTGCAAGCGGCTGCGGCGGATATCGACCGCAGTCTTCGCCGTGCAGCGGCGAAGCTGCGCGATCTGGCTCTCTCAAATTCGTTCCGGTACTTCGTCACGCTGACGCTCGATCAGTCGAAGATCGACCGGTACGACATGGGCCAGATCACGAAGGCGCTCAGTGGTTGGCTTGATAACCATGTGCGCCGGGATGGGCTGGCGTACATTCTTGTGCCGGAACGGCACAAGGACGGAGCCGTCCACTTCCACGGCTTCTTCAACGACGCGCTCAGCGTCGTTGACTCCGGCACGCTCGACGTGCCGGGGTCGAAGAAGCCGAGGAAGCCCCGCAGCGCCTCGCAGCGGGCCGAATGGCTGGCTGCGGGCGCTCATGTGGTGTACAACGTGGAAGCGTGGCCGTATGGCTTTACGACCGCCTTAGAACTGTACGGTGATTATCCGGCTGCGGTTGCATACGTCTGCAAGTACATCCGGAAGCAGCGGGAGAAAATCGGCGGTCGGTGGTGGTATCACGGAGGGAAGCTGAACGGCCCCGCCGTCAGCTATCCCGACGTGGAATACCGGGAGATCGCGGAGGGCGGCGCTGGGTACGGCTTCGCCGTTCCCGGCGCGGCGTTCGTGATCGTGAGGCCCGAACGGAGGAGGGGAGGTGAACAGGCCTGTGGAAATCCTTGTGGAGCAAATGAAGAAGCTGGACGCCCTCATGGCGAGGGCCGAGCAGCTGCGCCGACAGGCGCACAAGGGCGAGGACGATCTACAGCGGAGAATTACGCTGATGTACCTCGCGCAGACGCTGGAAAAGGCGTCGAGCGAGGCGGATGAACTCGCACTATGATGCGAGATCGACGCCCGGAAGGGTCGATTTGACAAAATCAGGACTGTGAAAATGCGAGAAAAGCCCGCGTGCGGTCAGCGCTGCGGGCTTTTCGGCTCGGCTCCGCCGAGCCGAAAAGGAAGGGGGACAAAGGGGAAAGATGAAGACGGAATATCTGCTGAACAGGGAAGTCGAGCACGTTTTGGCGGCGCTCACGCCGTCAAACCGGCTCGTGCTGCGGGTGAGTTTACACACGGGGCTGCGCGTCGGTGACGTTCTGGCGCTGCGGCCCGCGCAGCTGGGGCCGCAGTTCTGGATTACCGAGCAGAAGACCGGCAAGCGCAGGCGCGTCGGTCTTCCTGCCGAGCTGCTGCGGGAACTGCGAAGCGAGGCGGGCGAGGTCTGGGTGTTCGAGGGGCGCAACGACTGGCGGAAGCACAGAACGCGGCAAGCGGTCTGGGCTGATGTGAAGCGCGCACAGCGCGCGTTTCGGTTGCCGCAGAACATCGGCCCGCACAGCTTCCGCAAGGTCTACGCGGTAGACCTGCTGCGGCGGTACGGGGACATTGAACGCGTCCGAAGGGCGTTGAACCACCGCGACGTGTCCGTCACGATGGTCTACGCCTTGGCTGACCAGCTGCTGCGGGCGAAGCACAAAAAAATTCGGAATCGCGCGTAATCGCATCCCGAATCGCATGATGGTGAGTTGACAGAGTGCGCCCGTGTGTGGTATGGTCTTTCCAGTACCGATGGAGGGAGGGAAGACGGGTTCCTTTTGAATAGAGCCGCGACGACCCCACGGGCGCGAAACGCAACAAAACCGATTTTTTGTTGGCGTTCACATGCCGGAGATGTGGGGGCTTTTGTTTGAGTCTGGTGAACGCAACAAAATAAAGATTTTGTTGCGTTGCAGGAGAAGATGTGCTATAATAGC
>ERZ827150.2771-NODE-2771-length-18155-cov-4.139834_pt1 | contig 18155 bp, 18 predicted proteins | sample MGYA00519779_ERZ827150 | MGnify/ENA primary metagenome ERZ827150 (study PRJEB31778, sample SAMEA3449267) | human gut metagenome | biome: human gut; feature: human-associated habitat; material: faeces | place: United Kingdom | collected 2010/2012 ...
GGCCCGTGGGTTATACCCTAAGAGCAAACCACCCTTTTTAAGGGTGGTTCTGATTTAGGGCTTTGCCCGGCCAGCTCTTTTTGATTTAAAATACCTGCTCAGTTGTGATTTATGGTGCTGGGAGGCGCTTGTGGGCAAGGCTAAGGCTAAGGCGAAGAAAAAGACGACGGGGGCGCGGGCTAAGCGTGATCGTCGTCGGAAGCTCGCGACCGAGGCTCCCGTATCTGCTGAGGAGCTGCTGGCAAGCGTGCCGGGGCTTGACGCGCTGCAGGACGTTCCGGCGTTTGATGACCTGCCAGTCGATGAAACCCAGCAGACTGCCTTTGATGATTTCTGCGCACATGCTGAGGAGCCCGAGCAGATGCAGCTTGGCGCCGTGGTGCGCTTAGATCGCGGGTTTCCGCTGGTGGTGACGGCCGACGATACCTTTCGTGCCGAGCATGCCGTGGGGTTTGCCAAGTCGCGCGGCGAGGACGAGGTGCTGCTGCCCGCCGTGGGCGACCGTGCGGCGGTGCGCCGCGCTCCCGGGCACGATATGGGCGTGATTGAGTGCGTGCTGCCGCGCCGTACGAGCTTTGAGCGTTGGCGCGGCCGTGCCCGCGGAGAGCGTCAGGTGCTCTGCTCCAACGTGGATAGCGTGCTAATCGTGCAGGCGCTCGGTGCCGGTGAGGTGCTGCTCGACCGCGTGGCGCGCTCGCTGGTGTTGGCGCTCGACTGCGATGCCGAGCCGGTGGTGGTGCTCACCAAAGCTGACCGCTGCGATGCCGAGGAGCTCGAGCGCGATCTGGACCGCGTGCGCCGCCTGGTGGGTCCGGACGTGCGCGTGATCGTGACGTCCTCTGCTGAGGGCCGCGGCCTGGACGAGGTCCGTGTCTGCGTGCCTGCCGGGAGCTGCGCCATGATTCTGGGCGAGTCGGGTGCCGGCAAGTCGACGCTGCTCAATGCACTGCTGGGCCACGATACGTTGGCGACCGGCGGTGTGCGCGAACGCGACGACCAGGGCCGTCACACTACCGTCGCGCGCGTGATGGTGGCGCTGCCGGGCGACGCCGGTGTGATCGCCGATGCCCCGGGCCTGCGCAGCCTACCGCTCGTGGGTCACGAGCGGGGTCTGGCGCGCGCCTTCCCCGAGATTGTCGAGGCATCGCGCGCGTGCCGGTTTGGCGATTGCACACATACCCATGAGCCGGGTTGCGCCGTTCGCGAGGCCGAGGACGCCGGGCAGATCGACAGTCTGCGTCTGGAAACGTTCCAAAACTTGGCGTCATCCATGCGCGTGAGCGCTCAAATGCTCGATCCCGATGTTCATCTGTAATTGATTTTTCCTATGACAGCCGTCTCCCAACTGTTCGGGAGACGGCTTTTTTGCTGCGGAAAAGCCTCGAAACATGCAGTTTGCTGACGTGCTGACCAAAACCTTGCCATGAGCTTGACGGGCTGGTCAGCTTTTGGTCGGCGATTGGTTTGACATCGAAAACCAAGATCGCGATTGCGCCGCTTTGCACTCTGACCGCCCAGACAATGGTGGTACGGGCATTCGCCCGGCACTGCCATGAGAGGAGCGGCCGTGAACAAGAGCAAGCGCATCGCCATCAGTCTGGTCGCGGGCGTGCTCGCTGCTCTGCTCTGCATGGTTTACGGCTCGTCGATCCGCTCACAAGCCGAACAGGTCCAGGCTGAGACCTTGGCCAAGTACGGTGGCGATCGCGTCGAGGTATGCGTCGCGGCGCGCGATATCGATGTGGGCGAGACCCTCGATGAGACCAATGTCATAACCCAGGAATGGCCGACGAGCCTGCTGCCGCGTGACGCGGCGACCGAGCTGCGCCAGGTGCGCGGCGACGTGACGACTTCGCGTATTCCCAAAAACGCCGTGATCTGCAATGTCTACACCAAGGCCGAGAGCCACAAGCTCGAGGTGCCTAAGGGCAAGGTCGCCGTTTCGGTGGCGGTCGATGCCGAGCACTCGGTCGGCGGTGCCACGGGCGTGGGCAGCTATGTGGACGTGTACGTGCAAAAAGATGGCGTAACCGATCGACTGTGCGGCGCGCACGTGATCGATACCAGTGAGAATTCCGGTGCCACGCGCGAGGGCAAGATCGAATGGGTGACGCTGGCGGCTGACCCCGAAGACGTCAAGGAACTGCTGGGAGCCTCGGGCAAGGGAACGGTCAGCTTGACGATTCCCGCCACGGCGCGCGGCAAAAAGAGCGGAGGCGACGAGTGATGAAGGCGATCTGGCTTGCGTGCTGCGCGTGCGGCGATTACGGGCTGTTGCAGCAGGAAGTCGAGGGCCGTGATGCGGGTGCACAGGTGCTTCGCGTGGGTGACCTGGACGGGCTGGTTTCCATGGCGCGGGCGTTTCCGTCGCGCCGCGGGGCTGCCATCATCGCGGCGTCTCTGTTTGATATCGAAGATGTGCGCAAGACTGTTGCGCGCCTGACGGCCGAAGGCCGCGTGAGTCGCGTGGTCGTGTTGATAGAAGCGCTCGATCCGTCGGATATCGAGGGACTGTTTCGCGCGGGGGCGACCGAGGTCATCGCTGCGCACAGTATATGCGGCAACGGGCGCGCGGGCGAGGGAGCGGTTGATTCCGATCGGCGCATGACGATTGAGCCCGATGCTTTTGTTGATAGGGAACCCGGGGCGCCTCGCGCTACAAGAGGCCCGCGTGTTGATGATTATGGAAAAGCGGAAGCCGAGCATGGTCGGCGCCCCCGGAACCCCCTTGTATACGATGACGCTGGGGGGCCGGCACAGCATGCTGGCGACTCCCCGGCTGTAGATATGGGATACGTGCACGGCGTGAATCTGGCGGATGAACTCGACGAAGTTGAGGGCTTTGCCGGGTGCGGCGAGTTGTCGCTGATGCAGCATGAGCAGATTGCACAGAACGAGCCTGCCTTGCAGACCGAACAAGCTGCCATGCCGGCTTGGACGCAGCGTGTGGTTGCGGCGGGGGAGACGGGGACGCTGTCGCCGACGCCCGCCCCGCCGCCTCCGATGCCGCCGGCAGACGCTGCCGCTCCGCAGCATCGAGCTCCGGTCATCTGCGCCATTTCGGGTTCGGGCGGTTGCGGCAAGTCGACGATCGTTGCCACCATGGCACACACATCGTCGCTGTTGGGCTTGCGTGCCGCCGTGCTCGACCTGGACCTGATGTTTGGAAACCTTTACGACTTGTTAGGCGTCGATGCTCCGCGCGATATGGCGGCACTTATCGAGCCGGCGGCGGGCGCGCTCACCGAGCCGGATATCGTAGCCACATCGATGCGCGTGGCGCCAGGCGTTACGCTCTGGGGTCCCGTTGCGGCGCCCGAGCAAGCCGAGCTCATGGCACGTCCGGTGGAGCTACTGCTTGATGTCCTGCGTCGCGAATCCGACGTGGTCTTTATCGATACCTCGGTCTTTTGGGGCGACGCCGTGGCGGCTGCGGTGGCGGCGAGCGACCGTTGCCTGGTCGTTGGCGATGCTGCGGTGTCGTCCGCGACGTCGGCGTCGCGCGTCATTGAACTGGCGAGTCGAGTAGGTGTGCCGCGCACGCGCATGAGCGCCGTGTTCAACCGGTTCGGTGCGCGCGGAGCAGACGAGGACGTCGCCATGCGCTTTGAGATTGCCTGTGCGTTGAGCTCCAAGATTCGCATCGCCGATGGCGGGCAGGATCTCGCCGCGCTCATGGCGTTTGGGCGCGCTGACGAGGCAGTGGGGCAGACCAGCGCTTTTGCGACCAGCGTGCGCGAGGCCACGCGCGAGATGCTCGTGGAACTGGGGTGCGCCGTCGGCCCTTGGAGCGATATAGTCGCCGACCGTGCAACGCGCACCGATCGCCCGCGTATCCGCCTTCCCTGGTCGCGCGAGGGTGATCAGCGATGAGCCTGCAAACAAGGATTAAGGCTGCCGGCGCTGCAGCGGAGGCAGCGCCTGTAGATGCGGGGCGTCGCCGCGCGGTGAAACGACGTACCAAGCGCGCCGTGATGGACCGCATGGGTTACGACGAAGTGGCGCGTATCAGCGCCTATATCGACCCGGCACTTGCCCGCTCGGAATTGCGTCCCGCGGTGGAGGCGGCGCTCAATGTTGAAGAGCCGACCGATCTCGCGACGACCGAGCGCGAGGCCATCATCGACGAGATTTTGGATGACGTGGTGGGCCTGGGGCCGTTGCAGCCGCTCATCGAGGACGACACCGTTACCGAGATCATGATCAACGGCTGCCGCTCGGCTTTCTTTGAACGCGGCGGCGTCTTGTACCCCATCGAGCATGCGTTTGAGGATGATGAGCAGATCCGTGTGCTTATCGACCGCATCATCTCGCCACTTGGCCGCCGTATCGACGAGCGCAGCCCCATCGTCAACGCCCGTCTCAAAACGGGCTATCGCGTCAACGCGGTGATTCCGCCTGTGGCGATTGACGGACCGATTCTCACCATCCGAAAGTTCTCGGACCGTATCTGCTCGCTGGACGAGCTTGTGGGGCTGGGGTCGCTGCCGCTTTGGTATGCGCAGCTGCTGTCGTGCGCTGTGTCGCTGCGACAGGACCTGGCGGTTGCGGGAGGCACGGGATCTGGTAAGACCACTCTGCTCAACGCGTTGTCATGCGAGATCTCCACCGGCGAGCGCATCGTGACGATCGAGGACTCTGCCGAGCTCAAGTTTGCGCATCATCCGCACGTGGTGCGCCTAGAGGCGCGCGAGGCTTCAATTGAGGGCGAGGGCGCGGTGACGATCCGCGACCTGGTGACCAATGCCCTGCGCATGCGCCCCGACCGCATCGTGGTGGGCGAGGTGCGCGGTGCCGAGTGCTGCGACATGTTGCAGGCCATGAACACGGGCCACGACGGGTCGCTCACCACGCTTCATGCGGGTTCCGAGCAGGAGACCGTGGTGCGTCTGACGTTGCTTGCACGTTATGGCATCGATCTGCCGAGCGAGCTCATCGAGGAGCAGATTGCCATGGCGCTCGACGGCATCGTGATGTCCGAGCGCCACGCCGATGGCAGGCGTTTCGTCTCCTCGTATTCGGGGGTGCGTCGCGCCGCGTCGGGCGGCGTAGAGCTCGAGCGCTATGTGACTTTCGATGCCGCCGAGCGCACCTGGAAGCTTGACCGCGAGCCGCCGTTTATCGCAGAAGGCCTGCGGTCGGGGACGCTCACACAAGAGGAGGTGGACGAATGGAGGTCGCTGTGCCCCTCGTCGTAGGGGGTTTGGCAGGGTTTTCTGTTGCGACGGCGTGCGGGGCGGAACCTCGTGTGCCGCAGGTGCCGCCGACGGAGCTGGCGCGTCAGGCGCTCGAGACGGTGGCAGAGAAGTTGCCGCGTGAGCTGGTGGAAAACGATCTGCTGAAAAAGATCGCCCGTTCGTGGGCATCGCTGGCTCCGGCGCATCGCCTTGGCCTCGTGATCGAAGATGCTTCGGGGCGTTTGGCGTTTCTGCTGCTATCGAGCGGTGTCTGCTGCGTTTTACTAACGATGGTGTCGTTATCGCCCCTCGGATTTGCCTTGGGACTTGTTGTTCCGATTGCCGTTGGCGCCGCTCGGGATGGCTTTGAGAGCCGGCGCGAGCAACACGATACAGAAGAGGCCATGCCCGAGGCGTTTACCGCACTTTCCATGTCGCTTGCCTCGGGACATTCGCTGGCCCAGGGCATGCGCTTTGTGGGCGCTCATGCGCAAGAGCCGGTACATACCGAGTTTTTGCGGGTAGCGGCGGCGATCGATTGCGGCATCTCGGCGACCGACGCGCTCGATGACTTGCTCGTGCGCATCGACGCCCCCGGCCTTTCGCTTGTGACCTTGGCGCTTAAGGTGTCTCAGCGCACCGGTGCTCCGCTTGCCGACTTACTGTCCGAGGCGTCGAGCATGGTGGGGGAGCGCATTGAGCTCAAGCGCCGCCTGGATGTTAAGACGTCGCAGGCTCGCATGTCTGCGCATATGGTCGCGGCGATGCCGGCGGGCATGTGCGCGGTGTTGGCGCTGCTTTCGGCAGATTTTCGTCGCGGTCTTGCGACGCCTGCCGGTGCGGGCGCTGTGGTGCTGGGTCTAGCCCTCAACGTCGTTGCCCTGGTGGTTATCCGGCGCATTATGCGGGTGGAGCTATGAGCGCCCTGGTTGCAGTTGTGGCTTGCCTGTGTGCCCTGAGTGTATTTGTCGCGACGGGTTTGGATCGGGCGGATGCGCGCAAGATCGCAGGGGCCTGCAAGCGCGAGGCGGTGCTGGTCGCTGCCGCGGGTCGCTCGGTGGTCGATGCTCTGGCCGCGCGAATGAAGGGCGCGGTTGGAGCGGGCGGCCCGGCGCGAGTGTCGCTCGGCGAAGTGTCCGAGATGATCGATGTTGTGCGCTTGGGCCTTTCGGCCGGTCTTTCGTTTGATGCGGCGCTTGAGATTTTCTGCGCCAACCGTCGGTCAGTGCTGGCTCTTCGCCTTGAGCGGGCCTGCATGGCGTGGCAAGTGGGCGTGGGTACGCGTGAGGACGAGTTGTTGGCCGCCGCGCGCGACCTGGACGTGCGAGCGCTCGAGACCTTTGCCATCACGGTGGGGCAGGCGCTCGCCCTGGGTGCCCCACTTGCCGAGACGTTGGCCGCTCAAAGTCGCGAGATCCGTGCGGCTCATCGCGCCGCGGTCGAGCGCGAGATTGAGCGTGCGCCCGTCAAGCTGCTGATTCCCACCGGCACGCTCATCTTGCCGGCGTTGCTTCTGTCCATATTGGGCCCGCTGCTGGGAGCAGGCGGGATGATGTAGGGAGGAATACATGAACACGATGGTCGAAGTTGCTGACAAGGCTTGGAACTGGGCTTTTTGCCGGGCGATTCTCGCTCGCCAGCATGCCAAGGAGCTGTTGCAGGAGGAGAGCGCGCAGGGTACCACCGAGTACGCCATTTTGGTGGGTGTGCTTGTGGTGATCGCGATTATTGCCATCGTTGCATTTAAAGGCAAGGTCCAAGATCTATGGAACGCTATCAGCGAGGGCATCAACAGCCTGTAGAGGGCGAGCGCCCCATCGGGGTGTTGCTGGTGTTTGCATGCCTGACCGTGGCGATAGCGGCGGTGCTTTGGGGGCTTAACGCCGCGCGGCAGCAGCGTCCTGGGGCCGCCTTCGATTCGGGCTCAGATTCGGCGGTGGCGTCTCAAAAAGATGAGATGCGAGATGTGGACGATTCGGATGTCGCTGTCACGGCGCAAACCTTTCTGCGGACGCTTGACAAGCGGTCTGGCACTGCGACGGATTCGTCTGAGGACAACGCGATTGCGGTCCGGCTTGCATGGTCCGAGGACCGACCGATGACCGAGGCAGCGGCGGATATGTTACGCGCCTACCGCGAGGTGCCAACGGCCCAGCTCGCCCTGAGCGGCTATCTCGATATTAAGGGCAACGTATGGGGCGCTATCGTGCGTGACGGACGCGGCTGGGTCGATATGGTGACGGTTGCCGCGGATACCGGCGATGCTTCGTGTCGTCTGCGCGCCGTGCGCCTGGTACCGCAAACAATAAGCTCAAAGGAGGGATCGTGAAATGCATGGCGTTCTGCGTGAAGAGGTTGCCCAAGCGACTGTGGAATACGCCATCGTCACGGTGGCGCTGCTTTCCATCGTGCTGGCGATCGCGGGGCTTTGGCGTGCCGGTGCCGATGGGCGCTTGGCGGCGCTGGTCGAGCGGGCGGCATCTCACGGCGTCACCTCGACATCGGTTGTCGACGCTGCTGCGGGTGCTAAGGACATCGTGTTGTATTGATGTTGCGCGCGAGGACCGGGCGCAGTCTACGGTCGAGGCCGCTTTTTTGCTGCCGACGTTTTTGACGCTCATCCTTCTCGCCCTGCAACCGGTGTGCCTGCTTTATACGCGCGCGGTCATGGAGTCTGCCGCCGCCGAGACCGCGCGGCTCATGACCACGACGACGGCGGAGGATGACGATCTTAAGGAGTTCACCTGCCGCCGGCTTGCCGCAGTGCCCAACGTTTCGATCTTTCATGCCGGCGGGCCGTTGTCGTGGGATATCGAGCTTGGTCGGGCCGATGCGGGTGGCGTCTCGTTCGTGTCCGTTTCTGGCGAGGTCAAGCCGTTGCCTGTGATCGGTGCGTTTGTGCAGGCTATGGGTGGTACCGCCGAGGGCGACTACGTTGAGCTCAAGGTTGATGTCTCATATCAATCACGTCCCGAATGGCTGGAGGGAGATTATGATTCGTGGATTGCTGCATGGGATTAAGCGTTTCTGGTCTAGACGCGTTTTGACGCGCCGTCCGAGCTGCCATCGCAAGCGAGGCGGCTTTATGGGCCGCGCCGGTATCGACCTGTTTATCGAAGACGGTGCCTACACCACGCTTTCTTCTGCCGTGGTCATCCTAGTGGTGCTCACGTTGTTGTTTTCGTCGACCGCGGCGATATGGAGCATGTCGCGCGCGGGGGACACCCAGGTGGCGGCCGATAGCGGCGCGCTGGCGGGTGCCAACGTAGTGTCGTCCTATCACACGGCTGCCACGGTGGTTGATGCGAGCATCTTGAGTCTGGGGCTAGCGGGGTTTGCCACGATCGGGACGGGCCTGGTCGCCATCCTCATCCCGGGTGCCGAACCAGTTGCCGGCAATATGGTCGACACCGGGATTGAGATCATTAAAACGCGCAACAAGTTTGCCAAAAGCGCATCGGAAGGCTTGCAGAAAATCGAGACGGCTCTGCCGTATCTGATTGCCGCGCGTGCCACGCAGGCGGTGTCGGCGCAGGATACCGATAGTGTGACCTATACCGGTACGGCGCTTGCCGTGCCCAGGATGTCCGAGTCGGATTTCGTTGCGCTCGAGGGTTCTGAGATCTCGACCGATGCCATTAAAGACACATCGAAAGATCTGGAGCGCGCAGCAGATGAGCTGCAGAAGGCCTCGGAGGAGACGGCGAAAGCAAAAGAACGCGCCTGGCTTGCGGATTGCGGTGGATCGGTTCCGGCTTCGGTCGGTAGCTGTTCATGCATGTGGGAACGTGCGAGGAGTTTGGCAAAGCTCTCGGGTGAGCAGAACCCGCATTATGCCTCGAGCATTTCGTGGGAGCCACAGGTGGCGCTCGACCGCGCGAAGACCTACTACCGTCAACGCCTGGCAGACGAAAAACCGCAGGGTTCAAGCGTCGAGACGAAGGCGGAGTCGGCGGCGCGCAAGGCGTTTTACACCTATGCGAGTACAGAGGTCAATCGTGCATATGTAACCGAGGACGGAGATGAAGTCGCTTCCTATATCCCGCTGTTGCCGCGCAACACTGACGAGGTGCGAGCGACGGAACTCTATACCGATACGGTGTGGCCAACCAGTGCCATCGATGGCAAGACGTATCTGCATTACGGAACGAGTTGCCCCAACTATAAGAAGGGGGCGCCATGCGGGCTGGCCTCGGTTGCTGCTTATGACGGGCAGGACAAATGCAATAGATGCCATTTTGGTGTTTCGTCGCTCGGTGCCGTTGCGGCTCCTTCGACTTCTATCGAAAACGGCTTTGAGTACCACTTTGATCGATTCAAAGAGGCTCTGGAAGACTACGTCGAATGCCGCAACAAAGAACTCGAACTTGAGCGTCAGACCGAGGATGAGGCCGACCGTGCGGGCAATGCGTTTGACCAGGCCATTAAAGCGCTTTCCGGCGAGCGCCCGCGTATCGCCCCACCTGGCCGCAACGGCGTGGTCGCCTTTGCAGTTTCGGGTGACATTACCAGCCCCGATCAACTTAACTCCTCGTTTAACGCGGCAGTCAGGCTTGGCGATCGCGGTGCTATCTCTGCCGCGGTGCTGGCGCCCGATGAGGCGACGGCGCAAAACAACATGCTTTCGCGATTTTTCTCGACATTGAAGGAACGCTCGGGCGGCGTTGCCGGCGTGCTCGACGGCGTCATGGATGTTTGGGGACGGCTACTCGTGGGATACGGAGACATCCAAGGTTCGGCCGACGAACTTATGGACGAGATGATTAAAGACCTAGGAGGGGGCAGCGGTGCGTTGGGCTCCATTGCATCGTGGCTCGGCGATACCGTTTCGGCGTCCGTGGCGGCGCTGGGTTTGGAACCGTGCGACTTGCGCCTGCGAAAGCCGGTGCTGACCGATTCCGCCAACGTCATTAAGAGTCCGGGGTCTGACATTGCGGGTCTCTCTCAAGCGCAAGACAAACTGCGAAGTATTCCGTTGGGCGTGACCGATCCCAAGGCGCTTTGCGAGGCGTTGGAATATCAAGTCGAACGCACCATTAGCGGTACGGTGTTCACACTTGCGGAGATTCCTCTGCCCGGCGGCGGCTCCATCCCGCTCACCGTCGATGTCGCCACGCTGGTTGGCGCTCTGGGCGGTGGGTCGTAATGAGTATCCGCATGCGTCTGCGCGAGGAGCGCGCCCAAGCGACGGTTGAGATGGCAGTGGTTACGCCCGTTTTGCTGGTGCTGGCACTCGTCGTGTACAACGTCATGATCTTTGCCAGCGCTGTCGCGCGCTTCGACCGCGTGGTGCCCGACATCGTGTTGGCGCACGCTGTGGCGTCGGAGGGGGAGGGCGACGAAAGCTCTGCCGATGCCTCGGCGACGGTTCAGACTCAAATTCTGAATGCCATGGAAGGCTATGACTTGCAGATCGAAGTGTCGAGTGAGCAAGGCGCGGAGGCATCGGATGGTGGCCTGCTCTCCCTATCCGGTACGTTTAGGACCTACACCTGCACCATGTACTATGAGCCGTGGCCGACTTTTCTCAGCATCGCTGGCGTTTCGCTGGGGGCGCCGACAACGTTGTCGCACGAGCGCGCGGTGACGGTCGATCCATGGCGCCCGGGGGTGGTCATGTGACCGCGGTCTCGTCCTACATCGCCTACGCGCGGGCACTCAACAGGCTGGGTTGGACGCCGGCCGAGTTTGTGGTGGCGGAGTCGTTTACCGTGCGTCTGCGCGGCATGCTGGGACGGCGTCCGGTTGCCGCCAACGGCCTGCCGCTCGTCATGGCGTTTCCACGCTGCTCTTCGGTCCATACGTGTTTTATGGCCTATCCCATCGACATCGCCTTCATCAATCGCGACGGCAATATCCTCGCGCGCTACGAAAACGTCCGTCCTTGGCACATGTGTTCCTGTCCCGGCGCCTGGGCGGTATTGGAACGCCCTTCAATCCTCGCTACACCTCCCGCCCTCCAACAAGCGCCGGCGTAAGAGATTGACGACGGCGGACTTTCGTCATACGAAATTGGGTAAGATGGAGGAGAAGATGCATGGATGTTGAGATCCATCCGAACGCCAAAAAAACACTTGACGGAAAAGCAGGTGCTTGGTGCCTGGTTCGCGGTTACTGAGTGCATTCGCCGCGAGTCGGAGGACGAGCCGCCGAGATGGCTTGCCATTGGATGGCTTCCAGATGGTCGAAGTGTGGAACTTGTTGCGGTCGAACTAATTCGTGGATGGCTCATTATTCATGCCCTGTCTCCGGTTCAGAAGAAATTCTGGCAAGAGATCGAGCGAGCTCGGCAGAGGGGTCGATGATGGGCAAGACGTATACGGCCGCTAATGGTCAGGTTGTAACGGATGAAATGATTGACGCGTGGTGTGAGTCGTACGAGCGCGGAGAGTTTCCGGATGGCGAACACACCGTTGGTGGAATCGTGCGTGGACGGCCCCCGCTCTCAGGTGAGGGGACGGCAACGCTGTCGGTCAAGATTCCTCTGGGAATGAAGGAGGCCATTCGTCGACGGGCGGCTGCCGAGGGGATGACGCCAAGTGAGTTTGCCCGTGCGGCTCTGAGTGAAAAACTTCTTGCTGCCGGCTGATGCCTCTGACGTGCCGATTTATAGAACCGAGGCTGTGCTCAAAAACTTTTTTAAAATTCTCGGTTGACCGGAACGCGTCCTTGGTTATACTAATCAAGCCTTGAAACAAGGCACACCTCAAATGGCTGGGTAGCTCAGTTGGTAGAGCAGAGGACTGAAAATCCTCGTGTCAGGGGTTCGATTCCCTTCCCCGCCACCTTGAATTGACTAGGACCTCTGCAAAGGGGTCCTTTTCTTTTATCGAGGGCTCTGCGGAAATTGCGTCCCGGAATTTGGCTTCAGAGTGGGATGCGTTTTCCGCTTTGATGTCGCTTGGGAAAGCGCGACCCGGAATCCGGCGTCAGAATGGGACGTGCTTTCCTTTTGCGGCCTTTGGCGGAAACTGCGTCCCAGATCTCGCGCTCAGAACGGGATGCATTTTCCGATTGAGGCCTCGAACGGAAAATGCATCCCAGTCTTTTGCGAAAAACGGGATGCGCTTTCCGGCGCTTACTTCCGACGTGCGCGCACATCTCGGCGCACCAGCTCGTGCCCACCTGTCCCAGACATTCCTCCCACTTTTGCGCCACTTTGTAGACCGTTCGGTCGCCTGTCTGCATGCGCGGGTATACTCAAATCGATAGATATGTCATGCAAGAGCGATGCGGGCTTAGCCCGTATGATTCAAAAGGGGGCAGTGATGGAGAGGATACTCGGCGTTAATCTCTCTGGCTGGTTTATTCCCGAGCCTTGGGTGACCCCGTCGCTATACGCGGCGACCGGTGCATCCAACGCGGCCGAGCTGCAGGAGGCCATGGGCACCGCCGCCTATAACGAGCGCATGCGCCGTCATTACGAGACGTTTGTGAGCGAGGACGATTTCCGTCGCATGGCGCAGATCGGTCTCAACGCCGTGCGCCTGCCGGTGCCGTGGTATGCCTTTGGCTCGCAGGAGTCCGATGCGTCCTACATCTCGGTTGTCGACTACATCGACCGTGCAATTGAGTGGGCTGCCAAGTACGACATCCGCGTGCTGCTTGATCTAGCAACTGTGCCCGGTGGCCAGGGCGATTCCAACGATTCGCCCGCCACGCCAGAGGCTGTTGCCGAGTGGCATTCGTCCACTAACGGCCGTCATGTCGCACTCGACGTGCTCGAGCGCTTGGCTGATCGCTACGGCGAGGCCGAGAGCCTGCTGGGCATTGAGCTGCTGGATACGCCGCAGATGAGTGTCCGCAAGAGCCTCTTCACCATGACGGATGGCATTCCTGCTCACTACCTGCGCAATTTCTATCGCGATGCCTACGAGCTCGTCCGTTCGTATATGCCCGAGGATAAGATCGTCGTCTTCTCGTCGTCGGGGCATCCCAGCGAGTGGAAGCATTTTATGCGCGGCGCCAAGTACAAGAACGTCTACATGGACCTTCACCAGTACCATTACCGCGACGAGCATGCGCTCGACATCACGAGCCCCCGCGGGCTGACGACGGCGATTTCGCGTAACAAGCGCGAGCTCAAAGAAGCGATTTCGACTGGGTTCCCCGTGCTGGTGGGCGAATGGTCGGGCGCGGCGATCTTTGCCAACTCGTCGGTTACGCCCGAGGGCCGCAATGCCTACGAGCGCGTGTTTATCGCCAATCAGCTGGCTTCGTTTGCGCCGGCTGCCGGTTGGTTCTTCCAAACGTGGAAGACCGAGAAGCGCATTGCAGCATGGGACGCCCGCGCGGCGCTCGGTACGCTCGAGCGTGGCATGATTGAATAGGTTGATATGACGCAAAACAGCGCCCATACGGGCAAACTCTATGTGGTCGGCACGCCCATCGGCAACCTGGGCGACCTGTCCCCGCGCGTTGGCGAGGCGTTTGCCGCCGCCGATGTCATTTGCTGCGAAGACACGCGTGTGACGTCAAAGCTGCTGATGCATCTGGGCATTTCCAAGCCGCTTGTCCGTTGCGATGAGAATGTGATCGCCAGCCGCGCCGCCGGCCTGGTCGACCGTCTGCTGGCGGGGGAGACCCTCGCCTTTGCCTCGGACGCCGGCATGCCGAGCGTGTCCGATCCCGGCCAGGCGCTGGTCGAGGCGGCACGTGAGGCCGATGTGCCCGTCGAAGTTATTCCCGGGCCCTCCGCTTGCGTCACGGCGCTCGTTTCGTCCGGCATTCCCTGTGAGCATTTTTTCTTTGAGGGCTTTTTGGGCCGAAAGCACGGCGACCGCGTGCGTCGTTTGCAGCGCCTTGCCGTGGTTCCCGGCGCACTCATCTTCTACGAGTCTCCACATCGCATCGTGGCGACGCTCGAGGCCGTGGCGGAGGTCTTTCCCCAGCGTGAGGTTGCCGTCTGCCGCGAACTCACCAAGCTGCACGAGGAGGTCTTGCGCGGGCCCGCCGCCCAGCTCGCCGAGGAGCTGCGTGCTCGCGGCGAGGTAAAGGGCGAGATTGCGCTGGTCATCGCGCCGCCGAGCGAGGACGAGGAGGCCGGTATCGTGCCGGTTTGCGCAGCGGCAGCGGATCCCGACGAGGCCCTGCGCGAGGATATCCGCGCCGCGCTCGAGGAGGGAGAGCCCGCCTCTGCGGTGGCCAAGCGCCTGTCTCAGAAGTATTCGCGCCGCAAGCGCGATGTCTATGCCATGGTGCTCGATATGCAATAGATGGAGGATATCCAGCCCTTGCGCTAGAATCATCCCCTGTATGCAACGTTTTTCTGGAGGACAAACCCCATGGATCAAAGCAAGCCTTCGTTCTTTATCACGACGCCCATCTACTACGTCAACGCCGATCCGCACCTGGGCACGGCTTATTCCACCATCATCGCCGACGTTCAGGCTCGCTATCGCCGCTCCGCTGGCTATAACGTCAAGTTCCTGACCGGCATGGACGAGCACGGCGAGAAGGTCGCCGAGGCCGCAGCCAAGCACAACATGACGCCGCAGGAGTGGACCGACAGCCAGGCCCCGCACTTCAAGGAGCTTTGGAGCAAGCTCGAGATTTCCAACGACGACTTCATCCGCACCACCGAGCCGCGCCAGCATCATGCTGTGCAGTACCTGTGGGAGCGCATGAAGGAGTCCGGCTACCTGTATAAGGGCAGCTACGACGGTTGGTATTGCGTGCCTGACGAGACCTACTTCACTGATACGCAGGTCCAGAAGGGCGACGAGGAGTACGGCAGCGTCGGCCAGCACCTGTGCCCCGACTGCCACCGTCCGCTTGAGCGCGTGCAGGAGGAGTCCTACTTCTTTAAGCTTTCCGCCTTCCAGGACAAGCTGCTCAAGCTCTATGACGAGCACCCCGACTTTGTCGAGCCTGCGTTCCGTATGAATGAGGTACGCAGCTTTGTCGAGGGCGGCCTTAATGACCTTTCCGTGAGCCGTACGAGCTTTGACTGGGGCATCCAGGTCCCGTTTGACGAGGGTCACGTGACCTACGTGTGGTTCGATGCGCTGCTCAACTATATGACGGCCGTCGGCTACGGTGTCGACACCGATGAGGCGCGTGCCGAGCTGGCCTATCGCTGGCCCGCGCAGTTCCACATCGTGGGTAAGGACATCATCCGCTTCCACTGCGTCATTTGGCCCGCCATGCTCATGGCCATTGGCGAGGCCCTGCCCGAGCACGTCTTTGCCCACGGCTTCCTGACCGTGCGCAATGCCGAGACTGGCAAGGCCGAGAAGATGTCCAAGAGCCGCGGCAACGCCATCGCTCCGCAGGACGTTATCGACATGCTGGGCGTCGAGGGCTATCGCTACTACTTCATGACCGACGTCGTCCCCGGTACCGACGGCGCCATCAGCTTCGACCGCATGGAGCAGGTCTACAACGCCGACCTGGCCAACAGCTGGGGCAACCTTATCTCGCGTTCGCTCAACATGAGCGGCAAGTACTTTGACGGTTGCGCGCCCGCCAAGCCCGCATCGTTCGATGCGTTCGACAACCCGTTGGCAAAGATTGCCGATGGCCTGGTCGATCGCTACATGGCCAAGATGGACGTGCTCGATTATGGTGGAGCTAAGGACGAGGTCATGGAGCTCATCCATGCCGCCAACCACTACATCGAGGACTCCGAGCCCTGGGCGCTTGCCAAGGACGAGGCCAAGGCTGACGAGCTGGCGTTTGTGATCTACAACCTGCTCGAGGCCATCCGCATTGCCGCTCACCTGCTGATGCCGCTCATGCCCCAGACTTCTGCCGAGGCCCTGCGCCGCCTGTCCTGCGAGGACGAGGCCGCGAGCGACGACCTCAAGGGCATTTGCGCTTGGGGCCTGCTTGCCGGTGGTCAGCCCGTCGAGAAGGGCGAGCCGCTGTTCCCGCGTCTGGGCTAAGCCGCTGCGCGCCATATCGGCAATTTGCTGTTTAGCTGTAAGGGCATGGCCGCAACGGTCCATGCCCTTTTGCTTTACGATGCAGCCACCATGTTAAGGAGGCAACCATGACAACTTCGCCTTTGGCAAACCCCACGGCAACTAGGGAGCTGCTAGAGGAGTTTGGCCTTTCGACCAAGCATCGCCTGGGCCAGAACTTCCTGATCGACAACCATGTGATCGAACGTATCTGTGAGCTCGCTGAGCTTGCGGGCGATGAGCGCGTGCTCGAGGTCGGCCCGGGTTGCGGCACGCTGACGTTGGCCCTGCTGCAGGAGGCGGCGTGCGTTACGTCGATTGAGGCAGATCCCGAGCTCGAGCCGGTGCTCGATGCTCACGCCGCTGACTATGCCAACTTCCGCTTTATCATGGGCGACGCGCTCAAAGTGACGCCGGAGCAGATTGAGCAGGCCGCCGGTGGTGAACCCACGGTGTTTGTCGCGAACTTGCCCTATAACGTGGCGGCGACAATCATCCTGCAGTTCTTCCAGACGATGCCCGCGCTCAAGCGCGCCGTCGTCATGGTGCAAAAGGAGGTTGCCGATCGTATTGCCGCAACGCCGGGCAACAAGACCTATGGCGGCTACACGACAAAGCTCGGCCTGTATGCGCAGGTTACGGGTCGCTTTGAGGTGCCGCCGCGTTGCTTTATGCCGGCGCCGCACGTGGACTCGGCCGTCGTGCGTATCGACCGTGTTGACGGCGTGGTGCCCGAAGGACTCGACCGCGAGTTTGTGGCCCGCGTGATTGATGCTGCATTTGCTCAGCGTCGCAAGACCATTCGCAACTCCATGAGCGCCAACGGCTTTGCCAAGGACGTGCTCGATGCCGCCTTTGAGGCTTGCGGTATCGCATCCACCACGCGCGCCGAAACGCTTGATGTTGCCGACTTTGTCCGCCTGGCCCAGGAGCTAATCCATGACGCTTAATGCCGAACGCGTGACGTTTACCAAGAAAAAGAAGACGGTTGCTTGTCCCGTGCCCTTGGCGCCGCTTGCCGACACGCATGCGCATCTGCTTTCGTTTTGGGGCAAAGAAGTGCCCGAGACGCTCGTGCGCGCCAAAGCCGCGGGCGTCGACCTGTTGGTGACGATGTTCGACCCCATCGCTGACAAACGCAGCGTGACGGACTATAGCGACTGGCTCGTGCGCGAAATTCTGCCGATGCAGGATATCCCTCAGATCAAGTATCTTGCCGGCGTGCATCCGTATGGCGCGCCGGACTATACCGACGACGTTCACGCACAGGTCGTTGCCGCACTCGATGACCCCTTATGCGCCGGTATTGGCGAAATCGGCCTGGACTACCACATGGACTATGACGACGATATCGCGCCGGCACCCCATAACGTGCAGATTGACTGCATGGCGCGCCAACTCGAGCTTGCCGTGTGCCGTAACGTGCCGGTGGAGCTGCATCTGCGCCACGAGGACACGGACTATGAGCGTACCTCGCACGTGGACGCCTACAACGTGCTTCGTGAGGTGGGCGTGCCCCAGGCCGGTTGTGTGCTGCACTGCTTTGGCGAGGACCGCGCCACGATGGAGCGCTTTGTGGAGCTGGGCTGCTATATCGCCTATGGTGGCGCGGCCACCTTTAAGCGCAACGACGACGTGCGCGAGGCATTTGCGGCAACCCCACTCGATCGAATTTTGTTCGAGACGGATTGCCCGTATATGGCTCCGGAGCCCATCCGCGGTCTTGAATGCGAGTCCGCAATGATCTCCATTACGGCAAACGCGCTGGTTAACGACCGTGTCGATCGCACAGGTGAGGACGCCGAAACAATCGCGCAAGCCGCTTGGGAAAATGCCTGCAAACTTTTTCAAAAATAGTTCTTGCGTTCGCGGTGGCGCTCCGTTATTCTAATTCCTGCACGCGGGCGTGGCGGAATTGGCAGACGCGTACGGTTCAGGTCCGTATGGGGGCAACCCCATGAAGGTTCAAGTCCTTTCGCCCGCACCATTGATTGAAAAGCTCCCAGCAATGGGGGCTTTTTTGTTTTGGGCCCATCGCGGGGACTTGAACCTGCGAAGGAGCGAGCGCCAAGAA